>Ga0066662_10000072_pt1 | contig 36714 bp, 33 predicted proteins | sample GraSoiAngelo_111_FD_133939 | JGI IMG/M metagenome (GOLD analysis project Ga0066662, IMG submission 133939) | Grasslands soil microbial communities from the Angelo Coastal Reserve, California, USA - 14_0903_12_40cm | ecosystem: Environmental > Terrestrial > Soil > Grasslands | place: USA...
AGAACTGGTCGAAGATCGCGTCACGGTCGGCGTCGGGGATACCGGGGCCGCCGTCGATGACCGCCGTGCTCGCGGTCCCGTCGCGCACCCACGTTTCGATGACCACCGCGGACTCAGGCGCGTGCTTCACGGCGTTTTCCATGAGGTTCCCCAGAGCGGCCGCGTAGTCGTCGGCATCGATCACGATGCTCCCCGTGCTGTTGACGCGCACTTCGACGCTGCGCTTGGGGTAGCGGCGCAGCAGTGTGTGCGCCGCATCGCGCGCTGCCGTCGCGACGTCGACCAGGCGCGGCACCGCGGCGTCGGACTCGAGCCGTGCGAGCGTCATCATCTTCTCGACGAGCGTACGCATGCGCGACGTCTCGGCGTGCATCCCCTCCACCACGCGTTCGTCCGGCGCTGCACGCCCGGCCTGCGTTCGCAAGATCTCGACGTACCCCGCCATCACGGTCAGCGGCGTGCGCAGCTCGTGACCGGCTTCGGCGAGGAAACGCCGAAAGCGCTCGGCGACCGCGCTCTGTTCCGCGGCGCGCGTTTCGAGCGCACGGCGCCGCTCGCGCTCGAGCGCGGAGGCGCGCGTCGCGGCGATCGCCACGATGGCGATGATTCCGGCGAGCAACAGCAGCGTTTCGGTCGTCAGCCAGCGCGCGAGCACGCGGACGTCCGGGGCGATCTCGGCCGCGCGGTCGGTGCGATCGATGCGCACCGGCGGAATCCGTGCGAGGGAAAGCGCCGTCGCCACGACGGGACCTTGGTTCCGCGGCCCGGCTCCAGGCGGACCACCTTCCGGCGGTTCACCGGCAGCGGGCGCGTCGAGCGGCAACGGCGCGTCCGGCGGGACCGCCACGACACGCACCCCGGCGCTTCCGCCGTCGGCGACGGTCCGCGAACGCCGGTCGACGACGAGCACGTGGATGCCGGGCCGGAGCAACGTGCGCGCGAGCTCTTCACCGACGGGCACCTTCGCATCAAACAATTGGTCCGCGAGCCGGGCTTGCGCGGTAATCGTGTCCGCGACGGTACGCACGAACGCGATCCATACCGCGACGGCCGCACACACGAGCACGGCGATCACCACGGCAGGTACGGCGACGCGCTTCATGATGTGGGTCGAACCTAGAGCGCGATCCTTAACGTCTCCTGTGGAAACCCACAGCGAAAGCGGACGTGCGCTGCGCGATCTTCGCGCCATGAGCAAGAACACGCGTTGGCAGTCCCTGAGCAGCGCCGGCCTTGCGGCGATCGTGCCGGCCGCGGCGATGCTCTGCACCGCGTGCGGCGGCGGCGGGAGCGCCGCGGCGAGCCCGACGGTCGCCACGTCGGCAGGCGCCTCGACCACCTCCTCCGCGTACGCCGCCGCATACAAAGCGGCGAAATGGAGTGCCGCGGTGACGATCGGCTTCTCCGACGCGTGCACGATGACGCTGACGACGACCGGCGCCCCGCCGTATCACGCCGACTATTACTTGGGCCCCGTCAGCGCGGCCAACCCCACGTCCGTCGCGGTCACGCCGGTGACCGGCATCGAACTGGCCGTGATTCCGTACAACGCGTCCAACATCGCGGGCGCGACGGCAACCGTCAACGCCTGCCCCAGCAAGGCGGCGAGCACGACCGCGGCGGGACTCGGCCCGATCGGCTACACCGTCTCCGGCGAAGCGCTGTTCAATCCGTACGAAGCGAACGGGTCGACCCCGGCGCTGACCGACAACGTGTCGTACACGTTTACCGCCAGCTCGGGCAAGGTCGAGACTGCATCGTTCATCGACACGTGCAACTCGCACGCCGCCGGCGGTCCGGGCGGCGCGACGTGGCACTATCACGCCGTTCCGACCTGCGTGACGGCACAACTCGACGGCAGCAGCGGCCCGTCGCATCTGCTCGGCATCGCGCTCGACGGTTTCCCGATCTACGGCGGCCGCGACGTCGCCGGCAACGTCGTCGCGACCTCCCAGCTCGACGCATGCAACGGGATCACGAGCCCCACGCCGGAGTTTCCCGCCGGCGCGTACCATTACGTGCTCCCGATCGGCGTCACGGGCAAACAGTCGTCGCTGAACTGTTTTTCCGGAACGCCGTCGCGTGCGCAGCTCGGAGCCCGGCGCATGGCGGCGATGTGCGGTATGGCCGCGTTGAACGCGCGGCTGCAAGCCGCAGCGCGCGCCCGGCGGCTGAAAACCGCGACGAGCGTTCTGGCACAGGAGCGGTTCGCCTACGGGCAGCATTGATCACCCCGAGGAGGGGATCGAGGTTTGAACACGCTCCACGGGATCGACGACCTCGCCGTCGCGCTGCGCGAGCTCGGCGAGGTGCTGCAGCCGGTGCGCGTGGCCGCGACGCTGCGCGGCGTGCGCATCGACGAGCGCACGCTCGCGCCCTACCTCACGTGGTGCTCCGGCCGGTACACCCGCAACCTCGTCCACCGCGACACCGCCTTCGAGCTGATCGCGATCTGCTGGGAAAAGGACGCGCGCTCCGCGATCCACGACCATGCGGATTCGGACTGCGCGTTCGTGCTGCAGACCGGCTCGATCACCTGCGAGAACTTTCGCGTGTCGTATCCCGACGGCTTCGACAACGCGCCGTGCGATCTGCGCCGCACGAGCACGCGCACGCTGCGCGAAGGCGAGATCGACATGCGCAGCGGCCACCTCTCGGTGCACCGCGTGGGCGCGTGCGACGGGCGCGCGGTGACGCTGCACGTGTACGCGAAGCCGATCGAGTGCTGCCGGCAGTTCGACGAAGACGGCACGTCGCGTGTCGCGTACTCCCACTACGACACGAAGCCGGCCGCATTCGACTAGCCTGCCGCGAGCCGTGACGCCGCGGCGCGCACGAGCACCGCGCACCACGTGCGAAACGGCCGCCACGCTTCCGCGATCGCGCTGAGCTGCTCGGCCGTCGCCGCGCCGCCCAGGCCGTAGAGCTCGCCGACGAGCGCGAGCAGCTTCGCTTCGTCGCGCGGCAGGGCGTCGGCGAGTCCGCTCGCGCGGATCACGATGAGCGCGCTGTAGAACGGGCCGATGCCGTTGATGCGCTGCAGGTCTTCCATCGCGGCTTCCGGCCCCAGCTTGTGGATGCGCGACACGTCCAGCCAGCCGTCGAGCGCGGCGCGCGCGACGCCGTGCAGGCGCGTCATGCGGTCCGCCGAGATTCCCGGGAATGCGTCGACCACCAGCAGCTGATCCGGCGTCGGAAACGCCGCGACGCGCTCGCCCGCGAGCTCGAACGTCGCGCCGTGCGCTTCGCTCAGACGCCGGCGCACCGCATCCATCTGCTTCGGCACGCGCCGCACGCTCAGCACCGCCCACGCCGCGGCCTCGTACGGCGAATGGAACAGCGGCGGCCGCAGCCCGGGCGCCGCGGCGAACAACCGCGCGATCACGGGATCGCGGTCGCCGATGCGCGCGAACGCCGCGCCGTCGTGGTCGAGCGACAGCACCCGCGCGACCTGGCGGCGCACCGCATCGATGTCGGCGTCGCCATGGACGGCGCAGTGCACGCCGGCCTCGTCCTGACGTACCTCGACGCCGGCATGTCCGGCATAGCCGTCGACGCAGAATGCCAAGCGCAGCACGCCATCCCACGTGGTCTCCAAGCGCTGGCCGAACCCGAACGTGGCAGCCTCGCGCAGCGAGAACGGCCCCTCCGGTACGATGGTGAACGCGCGACGCGTCTCGAGCTGCATACCGACCCCCTTCATGTGCGGGGATCGTACCGCGTGAATGTTGCGGCCGTGTGTCCGGTATGCGGCCGAGAAATTGCCGTTAGGGCGCCTTGCCGCCGAACGGGTCGAGCGGCTCGCCGGGGTCGAGCGGCGACGCGTCGTCGTCGTGCATCCCGCGCGGCAAGCCCGTGGCCGGGTCGGTGTCGGTGCTGTCGTCGCGCGTAATCGGCGCTCGCGGCGCCGCCGTCTGGTTCTCGGCGACGCGCTCGTCGGTCTCCGTGCGCTCGTTCGAACGATTGTCTTCCATGACCAAGAGCGTTCCCACGCCGCGTCCGCCGGAAAAGGAGGCGCCGGGCGGGCGTTCGTCAGGCTTGTTGCCCGCGCGCGGGCATCCGTTCCGCCTTGAGTCGGTCGATCATGACGATCACGTCGCCGGCGTCGGCGGCGTCCGGGGCGAGTTGCAGGTAGCGTTCGAACAGAAGCTCGGCTTGCTCACACCGACCGCGCGCGAGGAGGATGTTGGCAACGGCCGGGATGACCGCGGTATCGTTCGTCTCCAGCGCGGCGGCGGTATATGCGTCGAGCGCATCTCCGGACTGGTCGGGGCGACCGAAGATGTACGCGAGATGCTCGTCTGCGACGTCGGGCCGCCCCTCGCAGTCAGCGGCAAGCGCCTCGCGCAGCCGGATGTCGGTTTCGACGCGGCGGCGATCGACCGCGTCCGGCGCAAGGGCGAGATAACGTCGCATCGCCGGCGCGACGAGTACGCTTCCGCTTGTCGCGGCCAGGTAGCCTCCCAGGCTCGCCGGCGTGATCGCGAGCGTGAACAGCTCGAGGAGATCGGGCACGCGCGCGATGAGATCGGCTTCGTCTCGAAAAGGCGGCACGGCAACACCACTTGCGCCGAGGTCGAGCGCGACGCCGTTGGAGACGCAGTCGAGCGCGCCGGCCGCGTCGCCTGCGGCCCGGTGTTCGACCGCGAACGCGAACTGCGCGCGGACGTGCTCGGCACGCACCGAGTCGATGCCGCTGGCGTCGCGATCGGTCTTGAGCTGAAACGTCAGGTCGGCCGAGGTACCCGGCGCGAGCTCTGCGATCATCCGCTCGACGCTTGCCGGGTCGGGAGACCGCTGCGACCGCCCTTCGCTGTGCGTTCGGCAAAACCGCAGGCTCACGTGGAGCTCGCGGGCGAGCCGCGCTGCCTCGCGCAACTCGTCGTCGGAGTCGTTCCACTCGAAGAGAATGTACTTCCACTCGACATTGAGCCGCGCACCGGTGCGAGCCTTCTCATCACGAACGTCGCGCATGAGCTGCAGCACCGTATCGAGTTTGCCCCCGACGCGATACTTCGCGTAGTTCTGTGGAAAGGCGCCGTCGACGGACAGACGCAACGCGTCGAGTCCGCACGTGAGGATCCATGGCCGGTATGGGATGTTGCCGTGCGTGGTGATCACGGTATGGGCCGCGGGATAATACTCCTTGGTGAGACTCACGAGCTCACCCAATCGCGGGTTGCTAACGGGATCGCCACGCCCTTCGAAGTGAACGAGCCCGATGCTGCGGACGTTCTCGCGCCGGAGCTCGCGCAGAAATCCCCCGTACATCTCGGGCGACATCTGGTACGGCGCGCCCTTGAGCGAGATCCGCAGCTTCGAGGGGATGCACAGCGGGCACGAAAGCCGGCACAAATATGACGGTTCGACGTGAAGGACGTCAAGCGAAGTCGGAACCGTTTCGCTGACCGGCGAACCGTGTTCGCGGACCGCGCATCGCTCGCACAGCCCCGGGAACGGCGTGCGCCCGTCTGCGAACGCACGACGGATCTCGACGATCCGGTCGAACCCGACGAGATCGTGTTCGGCACCGGCCGCAAGCAACTCCGGATCGAGCTTGCGCAGGATCGTCGATTCACCGACGTCATCCCTGCACGGCATCTCCCCGTTCGCCTTCAGATAGAGGCTTCGTGTCATGATGCAACCGCGTCGCGGCGGCGAAGGGAGGGGAGTCGCGACCACCTGAGCTCCTTGGGCCGCCGATTCGCTTCTCGCCGCACCTAACCTGCGACGATCGCCGTCGCCTCGATCTCTACTTTTGCTTCGTCTTCGAGCAGCGCCGCCACGGCCACCACCGACATCGCCGGGAAGTGCCTGCCCATCACCGCGCGGTAGGCTTCGCCGATCTCGCGCTGCGCATCGAGGTACTCGCGCTTGTCCGTGATGTACCACGTCAAGCGCGCGACGTGCTCGGGGCTCGCACCCGCCTCGGCGAGAACGACCACGACGTTGCGCAGCGCTTGACGCACTTGACCCGCGATGTCGCGCGCGGGAAAGCGCCCGTGTTCGTCCCATCCTATCTGGCCGCTGACGAACACGACGGTGCCCGCACCGCTTACGCCGCACGAAAAGCCTTTCGGGCGCGGCCAGCCCGGCGGCTGCAAGATCGTCACGTGCGTGCCTCCGCTTCAGCCGTGCGCAGCTTGAAGCGCTGGAGCTTGCCGGTTTGCGTGCGCGGCAGCTCCGTGACGAACTCGATCGCGCGCGGGTATTTGTACGGCGCGATCCTGGCCTTCACGAAGTCCTGCAGCTCCGTCACCAGCGCCGCGTCGCCCGTGTCATCCTGAGCTTGTCGAAGGGCTTCGCGCAGGACGACGAACGCCTTCACGATCGTGCCGCGGACCTCGTCGGGCGCCGCGACCACCGCGCATTCGAGCACGCGCGGGTGCTCCAGCAGCGCGCCTTCCACTTCCGGCCCCGCGATGTTGTAACCCGACGAGATGATCATGTCGTCCGTGCGCGCTTGGTACCAGAACAATCCGTCGTCGTCGAGCAGGTACGCGTCGCCCGTGAGGTTCCAGCCGTTTTGCACGTAGTCGCGCTGGCGCGGATCGGCGAGGTAGCGGCAACCCGTCGGGCCTTTCACCGCCAGCCGCCCGACATTGCCCGGCGGTAGCGGCTTGCGGTCGTCGTCCAGCACGCACGCGACGTAGCCGGGGACGGGTTTGCCCGTCGCGCCGGGGCGGATGTCGTCGCCCGATGCTGCGATGAAGATGTGCAGCATCTCCGTCGAGCCGATGCCGTCGATGATGCGCACGCCGGTGGCATTCTCCCACAATGTGCGCGTCGCGACGGGCAACGTCTCGCCCGCCGACACGCATGCGCGCAATGTACGAAGTTTTGCGCGGTCCGCGAGCGGCGCCATCGCGCGGTACGACGTCGGCGCCGTGAAGCAGACCGTCGCGCCAAACTCCGAGATCGCGTCCAGCAGCACGTCGGGCGCGGGCTTCTCCAGCAGCAAAGTCGATGCGCCCGCCCGCAGCGGGAACAGCAGCGCGCCGCCGAGGCCGTACGTGAACGCCAGCGGCGGCGTGCCGACGAACACGTCGTCCGGTGTGGGCGCGAACGACGACGGCGGGAACGTGTCGCACACGGCCAGCACGTCGCGGTGGAAATGCATCGTGCCTTTCGGGCGTCCCGTCGTGCCCGACGTGAACGCGATCATGCACACGTCGTCCGCCGCCGTCTCGACGTTGTCGAACGTATCGCGCTGCTTCTTCATGCGCGCCGACAGGCTCGCAGCGCCATCGTCGTGCGAGAGCACGACGGTCGTCAGCGTCGGGCACGACGGCCGCGCCGCATCGAGCTCGTCGACGAGCCGCGCGTCGCAGATCGCGTGCGTGATCTCCGCCGCAGTGATCACGTCGACCAATTCTTTCGCGCGCAGCAGCGGCATCGTCGTCACGACGACGCAGCCGGCTTTCACGACGGCGAGCCAGCACGCCGCCATCACGTCGTTGTTGAAACCGCGCAGCAGCACGCGGTTGCCGGGCACCAGGCCGAGATCGCTCAGCAGCACGTTCGCGATGCGGTTCGCGTCGGCCAGCAACTCGGCGTAGGTCACGCGCCGCTGCGGCGTGAGGATCGCAGGTCGGTCCCCGAGCCCCTTCGCGACCGTGGCGTCGAGCAGCTCCGCGGCGCAGTTCAGCATCGCCGGATACTGCAGCTCCGGTAGGTCGTACAGGAACTCCGGCCACTCATCGCGCGGCGGAAGGTGATCGCGGGCGAACGTATCCAGGTGCGCGGTTTCGGTCATCGGTCGTCCTCACGGTGCCGCGCGAGCGTCGCTCGCGCGATGATGAGCTGCTGCACTTCGCTTGCTCCTTCGTAGATGCGCAGCGCGCGGATCTCGCGGTACAGGCGCTCCGCGATCGTCCCGCGCGTGACGCCCAGCGCGCCGTGCAGCTGTACCGTCCGGTCGATCACGCGCTGCGCCGTTTCGGTCGCCGTCAGCTTCGCCATCGCCGCCTCGCGCGTCGTCGGCTCCTTCTCCACGTCGCGCTGCCACGCCGCGCGGTACGTCAGCAGCGCGCTCGCGTCGATCCCCGTCGCCATCTCCGCGAGCGCCGCTTGGGTCAGCTGGAAATCGGCGAGCGTGCCGCCGAACATCGAGCGCGACGTCGCGTGGTCGAGCGCCTCGTCGAGCCCGCGCCGGGCAAGCCCCAGCGCCGCGGCGGCGACGCTCGCGCGGAAGACGTCGAGCGACCGCATCGCCAGCTTGAACCCGTCGCCGCTCGGGCCGAGGCGGTGGGACGCCGGCACGCGGCAGTCGCGCAGGCGCAGCGTGGCGAGCGGATGCGGTGCGATGAGGTCGATGCGCTCCGCGATCTCCAGCCCAGCCGTATCCGCATCGACGACGAACGCGCTCAGCCCGCGGTTGCCTGCGGCTTCGCCCGTGCGCGCGAACACCACGTAGAAATCCGCGATCCCGCCGTTCGAGATCCACGTCTTCTCGCCGTCGAGCACGTACGCGTCGCCGTCACGGCGCGCGGTCGCCGCGATCGCCGCCACGTCGGAGCCGGCATCGCGCTCCGACAACGCGAACGCCGCGATCACCGTGCCCGCGCAGACGCGCGGCAGATACCGCGCTTGCATCTCGGCCTCGCCGCCGAGCACGATGGGCGCGCTGCTCAAGCCTTGCATCGCGAACGCGAAGTCGGCCAGCGCGTTGTGCCGCGCCAGTGTCTCGCGCACGATGCACACCGCGCGCGAGTCAACGTCCTCGAACGCGCCGCCGAAGCGCGCGGGCACCGCGTAGCGCAGCCAGCCCCCGCGCCCAAGCGCCCTCACAAGCGCGCGGCACCCGGCGTCCACGTCGTCGTACTCGCCGTCCGGAACGTGCTCCGCCGCCCACGCGTCGAGCGCCGACGCGAGCTCGCGGTGCTCGTCGTCGAAGAACGGCCAGGACAGGAACGTGGCGTCGCTCATCAGTCGCCTTCGAATACCGGCGCGCGCTTGGCGGCGAACGCTTCGTACGCGCGCCGAAAGTCGCGCGTCTGCATGCAGATCGCTTGCGCCTCGGCTTCGGCTTCGATCGCCTCGTCGAGCCCCATCGCCCATTCCTGGTGCAGCATCTTCTTCGTCATCGCGTGGCCGAACGTCGGCCCGTCCGCGAGCGTGCGCGCGAACGCGACCGCCTCGCGCAGCACCGCGTCGGGCTCGCACAGCCGGTTGAAGAAACCCCATGCCAGCCCTTCGTCCGCGCTCAGCGACCGCCCGCTGAACAACAGCTCTGACGCGCGCCCGTGGCCGACGACGCGCGGCAGCAGCGCGCACGCGCCCATGTCGGCGCCCGCGAGCCCGACGCGCGTGAACAAGAACGCGACGCGCGCGTTGGGCGTGCCGTAGCGCACGTCCGAAGCGAGGGCGAGCATCGCGCCCGCGCCGGCGCACACGCCGTCGACCGCGGCGACGATCGGCTGCGGGCACGCGCGCATCGCCTTTACCACGTCGCCCGTCATGCGCGTGAACGCGAGCAGCTCCGGCATCGCCATCTGCGTGAGCGGGCCGATGATCTCGTGCACGTCGCCGCCCGAGCAGAAGTTTCCGCCGGCGCCCACGATCACGACGGCATGGACGTCGCGCGCGTAGACGAGCCCGCGGAAGAGCTCGCGCAGCTCGGCGTACGACTCGAACGTCAGCGGGTTCTTGCGCTCGGGCCGGTTCAGCGTCAGCGTCGCGACGCCGCCGCCCACTTCCCAGCGGAAATGCTTCGCCTCGTAGTCGGTGAAGGTCCGGTCTCGGTTCATCGCGCGTTCAGTCGCTTTCCGCGGCGTTGAGGTGGCGTTTGAGCTTGGCGAGCAGCGCGTACAGCTGCGTGCGGTCGCCCTCGCTGAGCCCGGCGAACATCTCGACGATCCAACCTTCGTGACGCCGCGCCATCTCCGCGAAGGCGCGGCGGCCGGCCGCGCTCAGCTTCACGACGGCGGCGCGCCGGTCGCCCGGCGCCACCGCGCGCGTGATCAAGCCTTCAGCCAGCAGCTGGTCGGCGATGCGCGTCACGTTGCCGCCGGTCACCATCATGCCTTTCGATATCTCCGTCATGCGCAGCCCCCCGGCGTTGCGCTCGAGCTGCGAGAGGAAGTCGAAGCGCGGCAGCGTCGTGTCGAAGTCGTCGCGCAGCCGTCCGGCGACGCGGCCTTCCACCAAGTTCGTGCAGGTCAGCAGCCGCAGCCACACCCGCACCGACAGATGATCGTCGTGCGTCGCGCGCGACTCGGTGTCGAGCAGCATCAGTGCTGCACCTCGCCGCCGTCGATCACGATCGACTGCCCGGTGATCGCCGCGGAGTCCGGGCGGCACAGCCACGCGACGACCTGCGCGACCTCGTCGGGCCGCACGAATCGGCCGAGCGGGTTGCGGCCGAGCAGCGCGCTGGCCGCGTCGTCGCGGTTCCGGCCGGTCTTTTCGACGATGCGGTCGAGGCTTCGATCGAGCATGTCCGTTTCGGTGAAGCCCGGGCAGACCGCGTTCACGGTAATGCCCTTTTTCGCCAGCTCCACCGCGAGCGCGCGCGTCAGCCCGATCACGCCGTGCTTCGCGGCGCAGTACGCGCTGATGTACGCGCCGCCGACCAGCCCAGCGGTGCTCGCGACATTGACGATGCGGCCGTCGTTCGCCGCGATCATCGCGGGCACGACCTCGTGCGCGAACGCGTACGTCGCCGTCAAGTTCACCGCGACGATCGCGTCCCACGTCGCGCGGTCGAGCTTGGCGAACGGCACCGCCGTCGCCGCGCCGGCGTTGTTCACCAGGATCTCCACCTCGCCGTGGCGCTTGCGAACGTGGACGAACGCTTCTGCGATCTGCGCGGCGTCCGTGACGTCGGCGACGACGATGTTCGCCTCGGCGCTTGCCGGCAGCGTAGCGCCGTGGCGCGCGAGCACGGCGCGGTCGCGCCCGAGCAGCGTCAGGCGCGCGCCCTCCGCGGCGAGCGCGGTCGCGATCGCAGCGCCGATTCCGCGGCCGCCGCCGGTCACCAGCGCGTGCTTGCCGGCCAGCGAACCGCTCATCGCGTCACCTCGCTGGCCGCGTCCGCGGCGATTTGCGCGGCGCGGCGCAGGTTGCGCAGATACTGCTCGCGCCCGGTGAGGTACTGCTCGGGCCAGTGCTGCTCGTCATAGCCGAGCTGAGCGGCGGCGTGCAGCGTGAAGTACGGGTCGGCGAGATGCGGCCGCGCGAGCGCGACGAGATCCGCGCGGCCTGCTGCGATGATGCTGTTCACCTGATCGGCGTCGGTGATGTTCCCCACGGCCATCGTCGCGATGCGCAGCTCGTTGCGGATTTTGTCGGAGAACGGCGTCTGGAACATGCGCCCGTATACCGGCTGCGCCAGGCGCGACGTCTGCCCCGCGGACACGTCGATCAGGTCCGCACCGGCCGCGTCGAACGCGCGCGCCACCTCCACGGCATCGGCGGGCGTGATCCCGCCCTCGACCCAGTCGGTCGCGGAGATGCGCACCGACATCGGCTTGTACGCCGGCCACACGGCGCGCACGGCGGCGAATACCTCCAGCGGAAAGCGCAGCCGGTTCGCGAGGCTTCCGCCGTACTCGTCGGTGCGCTGGTTGATGAGCGGCGTGATGAAGCTCGACAGCAGGTAGCCGTGCGCGCAGTGCAGCTCGAGCAGATCGAAGCCGCAGCGCAGCCCCATCTCCGCGGCGCGCACGAACTGTCCTTGCACGCGCGCCATGTCGCCGTGCGTCATCACTCGCGGGATCTGGTGCCGTTCGCCGAACGGCACCGGCGACGGTCCCATCACCGGCCAGTTGCCATCGAGCAGCGGCTCGTCGGCTTCCTCCCACCCGCGCTGCGTCGAGCCCTTCGGTCCCGCGTGTCCGAGTTGCAGCGCAATCTTCGCCTTGGTGTAGGTGTGGACGAAGTCGACGATGCGCGTCCACGCCGGCACGTGCTCGGCGCGATACATCCCCGCGCAGCCCGGCGAGATGCGCGCGTCGGGCGCGACGCACGTCATCTCCGTAAACACCAGCCCGGCGCCGCCCTGCGCGCGCGCGCCGAGGTGCACGAGGTAGAAGTCGTTCGGCGTGCCGTCGGCGCAGCTGTACATCGCCATCGGCGACACGACGACGCGGTTCGCGAGCTCGAGCTCGCGCAGCCGGAACGGCGTGAACATCGGCGGCACCGGCTTGGCGGTGCCCGCGCGCTGCGAAAGCCACGCCTCGATGTTCTCGATGTACTCGCCGTCGCGCAAGCGCAGGTTGTCGTGGGTGAGCCGCTGACTGCGCGTGAGCAAGCTGTACGCGAACTGCTCGGGCTCCAAGCTCGCGTAGCGCGCGACGTTCTCGAACCATTCGGTCGAGTTGCGAGCCGCGTTTTGAAGGCGCAGCACTTCGATCCGCCGCTCCGCCTCGTACTCCTCGAAGGCCCGCGCGCGTTCCGGATTTCGCTTCAGCGCGGCGGCGAGCCCGATCGCGTCTTCGAGCGCGAGCTTCGTCCCCGAGCCGATCGAGAAGTGCGCGGTATGCGCGGCGTCGCCGATCAGCACGCGGTTGCCGTCGAACCACCGCGCGTTGTTGACCTGCACGAAGCTGACCCACGGGTTCGCGAGGTGCTTCGCGTTGGTCATCAGGCGGTGGCCGCCGAGATACGCCGCGAACAGCTGCTCGCAGAACGCCACGGACTCCTCGGCGGTCGCCGTGTCGAGGCCCGCCGCGCGCCAGGTCTCCTCGCGGCACTCCACGATCACGGTGCCGGTGTCCGCGTCGAACTGATAGGCGTGCACTTGGAACCAGCCGTGCGGCGTCTCCTCGAACACGAACGTGAACGCGTCGAACCGCTGGTGCGTGCCGAGCCAGATGTAGCGGTTCTTGCGGTTCTCGAGGCTCGTGCCAAACGTGCCGGCGTACTTGCGGCGCGTCGGCGAGTTGGCACCGTCGCCGATCACGATGACGTCGGCATCCGCGTAGTCCGCGTCGTTCGCCTCGACCTCGAAGCGCAGGTCGACGCCCAGCTCCAGCGCACGCCGCTGCAGGATCTGCAGCAGCTTCTTGCGCGCGATCCCGGCGAAGCCTTGACCGCCCGCGCGAATGGTGCGGCCGCGGTAGTGCACGTCGATGTCGTCCCAGTGCACGAAGCTCGCGACGATGCGCTCGTACGTCGCGGGATCGGCCGCCGCGATGTTCCCGAGCGTTTGATCGGAGAACACGACGCCCCAGCCGAACGTGTCGTCGGGGCGGTTGCGCTCGAGCACGACGATGTCGGCGTCCGGCCGCGCGGCCTTCATGACGATCGAGAAGAACAGCCCCGCGGGCCCGCCGCCGATGCAGACGATGCGCACAATGCTCCCGGCCGGAAAACTTGAAGTGTCGATAGTTTAGGCCTAAACTAACGCCGCCGTCAAGCACCGCCGCGCGGGGGGCCGGTCCGAGCGTGGTGAAGAGCGCTTGCCTGGGGCCGCCTTCCGTAATGAAAGGGTCACGCATGCACACGTTCGCCCGCGCGCCGATGGCCGCGCTGCTGATGATCTCCCTCGCAGGCGCGAGCGCGTTCGCCGCGGACCCGCCGCCGCTCAAGATCGGCATGATCACCACGCTGTCGACTGCCGGCGGCTACCTCGGCGAGGACATGCGCGACGGCTTCATCCTCGCGATGGACGAAGAGCACGGCAGGCTCGGCGGCGTGCCGATCCAGCTGATGGTGGAAGACGACGGTCTCAAGCCCGCCAGCGGCAAGCAGATCGCCGACAAGTTCCGCATCCAGGACAAGGTCGACGTGTTCACGGGCATCATCTACTCCAACGTCGCGCTGGCCGTGGTGCCGGGGCTCGTCGAGAGCGGCGCATTCTACGTCAGCCCCAACTCGGGCCCGTCGCAGCTCGCCGGGAGCAAGTGCAACAAGAACTTCTTCGTGGTGTCGTGGCAGAACGACACCCCGCACGAGGCGACGGGGCACTACGCGCAGTATCTGGGTCTCAAGAAGATGGTCGTCGTCGCGCCCAACTACACCACCGGCAAGGACGCGATCAACGGCTTCAAGCGCACGTACCACGGCCAGATCGTCGAAGAGATCTACACCGCGCTCGACCAGACCGACTACTCCGCGGAGCTCGCGCGCATCCGCGCCGCGAACGCCGATGGCATCTTCTACTTCCTGCCCGGCGGCCTCGGCATCAACTTCCTCAAGCAGTTCACCCAAGCCGGATTGAAAAAGACGATGAAGGTGGTGCTGCCGGAGTTTTCGCTGGAAAGCCACGTGGTGTCGGCGGTCGGCAACGACGCCGAAGAGCTCTACGGCACCGCGCACTGGCTCGCCGACTTGCCGTACCCGGCGAACAAGAAGTTCGTCGCCGACTACACGCGCAAATACCATCGCGATCCGACGCCGTACGCCAGCCAGGGCTACGACACCGCGAAGCTGCTGGCCAGCGCGCTGCGCGCCGTGAACGGCGACGTAACGAAAGCCGACGCGTTCCGCGCGGCGCTGCGCAGAGCGGATTTCAAGTCGACCCGCGGCGCGTTCAGGTTCGGCCCCAACCAGTACCCCATCCAGGACTGGTACAGCATGAAAGTGGTCCGCGACCCGAAGACGCAAAAGCTGACGATCCGCGGCGTCGGCAAGATCCTGCGCGACACGGGCGACGTCTACTCGAGCCAATGCAAGATGTAGCATGAGCCTCGCGCTCGAGCAAGTCCTCAACGGCTTGCAGTTCGGCGTGATGATCTTCTTGCTGGCAGCCGGGCTCACGCTCGTGTTCGGGATCATGGGCGTGATCAATCTGGCGCACGGTTCGATCTACATGATCGGCGCGTACGTCGCGGCCTCGGCTGCGTCGAAAGGCGCGCCGTTCGTCGCCGCGGTCGCTGCGGGCGCCGCTGCGGCTGCCGTCGCCGGACTCGTCATCGAGCTCGTGGTGATCCGGCGGCTGTACCTGCGCGATCATCTCGACCAAGTGCTCGCGACGTTCGCGCTGATCTTGATCGCGAACGACGGCGTGTCGATCGCCTGGGGCAAGACGCCGCTGAACATGACGATGCCGCCGGCGCTTTCGGGCACGGTGTCGCTCGCCGGGCTGACATACCCCGCGTACCGGCTCGTCCTCATCGCCGCGGGCATCGCCGTCGCAATCGGCCTCTACTTCCTGATCGCGCGCTCGCGGCTGGGGATGCTGATCCGCGCCGGTGCGACGCACCGCGAAACGATCGCTGCGCTCGGCGTCGACATCACGCGGCTGAACACGATCGTTTTCACGCTGGGCGCGTTGCTCGCGGGCGTCGCGGGCGCGCTGCTCGCGCCGATCCTCGCCGTGCAGGTCGGAATGGGCGAGCAGATCCTCATCCTCACCTTCGTCGCCATCGTCGTGGGCGGCCTCGGCTCGATCCGCGGCGCGTTCGTCGGCGCGCTGCTCGTCGGCCTCGTCGACACGCTGGGCCGGGCGTACATCCCGGTGGTGTTGAAACCGATCGCGCGGCCGGAGATCGCGGACTCGCTGGGCGGCGGGTTCTCGGCGATCGCGATCTACGTGTTGATGGCAGTGGTGCTGGTCTGGCGACCGCGAGGTCTGTTCCCTGCCGGCACTCGCTAGCACGCGCCGCCGCGCAGCGATCCTCGTCGCGACGCTCGCGTTCCTCGTCGCATTGCCGGTGCTCGCGGCCGTGCTGCACCAGCCGTTCTGGGTGAACGCGTGCACGCGCATCCTCATCTACGCGCTGGTCGCCGTCAGCCTCGACCTCATCGTCGGATACGGCGGCATGGTCAGCTTCGGGCACGCAGCGTACTTCGCGGTCGGCGGATACACCGTCGCGGTCCTCGCGCAGAACGGCGTCGGCACGGCGCTGATCGCGTGGCCGCTCGCGGTTCTCATGTCGGCCGCGTTGGCGGCCGTGGTGGGTGCGTTGTCGCTGCGCACGTCCGGCATCTTCTTCATCATGATCACGCTCGCGTTCGCGCAGATGGTGTTCTACGCGCTGATCGCGGTGCGAGCGTGGGGCGGCAACGACGGCCTGCCGATCGACGCGCGCGGCGTGCTGCCCGGCCTCGACGTGCGCGATCCGAACGTGCTGTACGCCGTGTGCCTCGTGCTCCTGGTTGCGTTCGTGGTCGTGAGCGCGCAGCTCGTCGAGTCGCGCTTCGGCATCGTGCTGCGCGGCGCGCGGCGCAGCGACCGGCGCCTGCTCGCGCTCGGCTTCCCGACGTTTCGCTACAAGCTCGTCGCGTTCGTGATCGCGGGTGCGGGCGCCGGGCTGGCGGGCGCGTTGTGGGCGGAGTACGCGCGGTTCGTGAGCCCTGACATGGCATCGTGGTCGCGGTCGGGCGAATTCCTCGTCATGGTGATCCTCGGCGGCATCGGCACGCTGGCGGGCGCGGTGTACGGCGCGGCGGTGCTGCTCGGCCTGGAATCGCTGCTCGCGGGCTTCACCGAGCACTGGATGCTGCCGCTTGGCGCCATCTTGCTCGCGATCGTGCTCTTCGCTAAAAGGGGTTTGTACGGCTGGCTCGCGGGCACGAGCGATGCCTGACACCGCGGTGCAGGCGCATGCGATGATGACGGTCCTCGCCGTGCGCGGGCTGCGCAAGACGTTCGGAGCGCTCGTCGCCACCGACGACCTCGATCTCGACGTCGCGCGCGGCGACTGCCACGCGCTGATCGGGCCGAACGGCGCGGGCAAGACGACGCTGCTGGCGCAACTCGCCGGTGAGCTCGCGCCGGATCGCGGCAGCATCCTGTTCGGCGAACGCGACGTGACGCGGCTCGCCGCCGACGCGCGCGCGCGTTTCGGTATCGCGCGATCGTTCCAAATCACGACGCTCGTCGACGACTTCACTGCGGAAGACAACGTCGCGCTCGCCGTGCAGGCACGGCACGCGACGGCGATGCGCTTCTGGCGCAATGCGTTCACCGACGGCGCCTTGCGGAGTCCGGCTCGCAGCGCGCTCGCGCGGGTCGGGCTCGCCGAACGCGCGAGCGTGCGCGCGTCCGACCTCGCCCACGGCGAGCAGCGGCTGCTGGAGCTGGCGATCGCGCTTGCGCAGGAGCCCGCAGTGCTGCTGCTGGACGAGCCGATGGCGGGCCTCGGCCACGACGAAAGCCGTGCGATGATCGAACTGTTGCGCGGAATCAAAGGCACGGTGACGATGCTGCTGGTCGAGCACGACATGGACGCGGTCGCGCAGCTTGCCGACCGCGTCACGGTGCTCGTCGCGGGCCGTGCGATTGCGACGGGTAGCTATGACGCGGTCCGCAACGACGCGCGCGTGCGCGACGCGTACCTGGGCGAGAACGGATGAGCCGCCTGCTCGACGTCGCGGCGGTCGACGCCGGTTACGGCCGCAGCCGCGTGCTGTTCGGCGTCACGCTCCACGTGGATGAAGGCGAGAGCGTCGCGCTCGTCGGCCGCAACGGCATGGGCAAGACGACGACGATCCGCACGATCATGGGCCTCTGCGACGCGACCGCGGGCCACATCACGTTCGGCGACCACACGATCACGAACGAGCCCCCGTACCGCATCGCGCGCCACGGCATCGGCCTGGTCCCCGAAGGCCGCCAAATCTTCCCGACGCTGACGGTACGCGAGAATCTCATCGCAACTGCCGCGAACTACGGTCACCTCGAAAAGACGTGGACGCTGTCCGACGTGCTGGCGCTCTTCCCGCGCCTAGCGGACCGCGCGAACGCCTACGGCAGCCAGCTCTCGGGCGGCGAGCAGCAGATGCTCGCCATCGGCCGCGCGCTGATGCTGGGCCCGCGCCTGCTCATCTTGGACGAAGCAACGGAAGGCCTAGCACCAGTCGTCCGCGAGGAGATCTGGTCGTGCCTTCGCACGCTGCGCAAGCGCGGCCAATCGACGCTCGTCGTAGACAAACACCTCGCCGCGCTCGCAACGCTGGCGGACCGGGCGATCGTGATCGTCAAAGGCGGCACGGTCTGGGAAGGCGCACCGTCCGCGCTCGCAACGGACCGCGCGCTCCACGATAGGTTCCTGAGCGTCTAACCATGCGAGCGCCTAGCGCCTAGCGCCTAGTGCAACCGGACTATGGAGAAAGCGCGCGAACGTCCTTCTCGCTCAACCGTGCTGACACGGATGAGGTTTCGTTTCTCTTACCGGGTTTAGGAGAAGTGGCATGAAGAACAGACCGTCGCGGGCAGTAATGCTGCTCGCATGTACGTCGGTTTTTGCGATATCGATGGCCTCGTGCGCCAGAAACACGATGCAGTCCGTGGTCCCGCGCGGCACCGCGACAGAAACATCGCAGAGTGCCGTCGTCGATTCAGGCCCGTCGGATTCCGCGCCGCTGACGACCCAATCAGCCACGCGTGCGCTCGGGATCTCCTCGAACGAGAAGAACCTTCGCGGCGCGCGCTATTTTGTCGTGCAGGGCAGCAAAGGCAAGACGTATTTCCCGAAAAACGCTCGGTTCTTGCGGACGGCGAAAGCGCTGATCGTTTACGCGTACAACACGCGCTTCATCTTTCCGATCGATGTGACTCTTAAGCTGCACAAATTCGCGTATGCCAATGGCCAGTCCGTCCATAAGCATGTTCGAGACATCGACAAAACGAAGTTCCGCCTGGTCCAGCGTCCGATAACGGACGCCGTCGTCAGCGGCGGCATTCCTGTCCGGCAAACGTATGAATCCTGTGCGGGCTGCGTCGTGGTCGCGCGCCTCCGTCGCAAATCCGCCGCGACGACGCCTCAGAGCTCGCGACGCGTTGCGGCGGGCGCTGCGCCCCCGACGACCGGCCGTCATGTGCTGGATGATTACGGCTGGGGTCCCGGCGACGATCCGTTTTACTACGACCCGTGGGGATATGACCCATACAGCGGCGGCGATCCCGGCTATACCGATCCGGGAAATACGGGCACGGAGGACGTCGGTAACTACACAAACCCCGACGGTACAGATATCGCGTACATGCCTCCCAACACTCCGCCGCCCGATCCGATGCCGTGCATTCCCGGGACATTCGGATGCGATGCAGAGGACCCGTGGCCGGACGACCCGAGCGACCCTTTCCTAGATCCCTCGTTCTTCAACTACTGGAACAATCTCATACTCCCGCCCGGAAGCCTAAACGCTTACATTACGTGGAGCGTCCCGTCCGCGATCTACATGACTCAGGTAACGCCGAAGCCGGGTTATATCCTCGAGTTTCATCTCGGTTTCAAAAATAAGGTTCAGAGCGAACACTATTTCTGCAACGCGATCTATCCAAACACCGAACCGGCAGCAATCGATGTCGCAACGCCTGGGGCGCCGGGTGCTAACTTCATCTTCATCAATCAGGTTCGGGGTAATTATTTCCCGCCGAGCGGTAAGCTCACTTGCATGGGGCAAACGCCTGACTTTACGACGATCGTGCAAGTCGGCTCCGGATACCTGATCAACGTTGTCATTTGATGGGAGAGCGGAGACGCGTTGAAACTCGCGTGCATCCGCTGGCGGCGGCCGCCTTGCCAAGTCTTCATCGACACGTCGAGGAGATTTTGGCGGAGGCGGCCTATGCCGGACAATACGCCATGCTCATCGCCGGAACCGCCATTTCGGAGAACTACACACCCAGCAGCGACATCGATGTGTTCGTCGTTCATGAAGCCAACTGGCGACAACGCTGCGCCTTTCGGGCGGGCGAATACCGGCTCGACATAACGCTGCTTCCCGTATCGGAGGTTCGCGCCGCATACAAAAGCTATCATGCACCCGGCGTCCTCGACGCCTTTGCCTCGGGCCTCGCGGTTCGAGACTTCAATGGCACCTTGTTGACCCTCAAATTGGAAGCAGAACGCGCGTACGCGGCAGGGCCGCCACCCATGTCGTCCGCGGCACTAGCGCTTTGGCGCTACCGCTTGTCGGTCGCTCTCGACAGCATCGCCGCGCCCCGAAGCGATGATCGCTGGAATGCGCTACGGCTTGCCGACCTGACGCGAGACGCATTAGAGACCCACCTCCGAGCTCGCCGTGTCTGGAAGCCGAACGTGAAGAACTTGCTCGCGGTCGCGCGAGCGCATGGGCACCCAGCGGTTGCACGCGCGCTTTGCGAGCCGTTCTCGCTGCTCGACCGAGACGCTGTCGCGCAACTGATCAAAGCCGTTCTCGATTCTTTGGGAGGGCCACTCGGGAGTTGGCGCACCGCGCGAGAGGAGGCTCGAAAGTAAGGACGCGATGAAGCGCTCACTACGAGTCGAGCAGGCAATTATTGATGCCATCGGCAGTGCCATGATACACAATCGGCTGCACGCGACCGCCGGAGACCTCATCGCTGCCCTACTTCGGGCAGATGCGCCGGATGTCGATGCTTCGCTCGGGGTGACCGTCGATACGCCGGTCGGCCGAGTCATCGGTTGCGCGGACCGCGCCGCGGAATCGCGGCACCAGATCACCGCACTGTCCGACATCCTGCAATGCATCCTCGACGAATGCTCGGAAGAGCTTTCCGAACGTCCCGACGTGAAGGCGGCTCTCGAAACCGCGCTCGAGGACGCTCGTCGCGAACCAGGCTTTCGAAGTGTGGTGGAAGAGAGCAGGGCGATAAATTGGCGGCTCGAGACGACGTACGAATCCGGTAAACTTGAGACAAGGTACTTCGCTTCATTTGCCGACGCAGCGCGGGCCGAAGCGGGTTTGCCGCCGGCTGGACCGGGGTTACGTCACACGGCTTCCGCCAGCACGGGCAACGAGAACGATCCCATCAAGAACCGCCGCATTCTCCCCCCAGGGAGCGACGGCGACTAGCCGATGATGGCGCGACCCCATCGCTTATTCGTTGTTGCGACGTTTTGCCAGTCCGTCGAGCGCGGTCAAGGGGCTCGGTGCCAGTGGCGAGTGGCTTTGCGCGCCTTCGCGGCGCACGGTCTCGTCGTCGAGCGGCGGGGGCAGCATGCGCGCGACGCCGCTCAGCAGCCGCGTCGTCGTTGCCGGTGCCAGCGCGTTGACGATCTGCGCCGCGCGCGCCAGCGGCGTGATCGTCACGAACGGCTTGCGCTTCGCGATCGCGTGCACGATCGTCACCACCGCGTGCCGGGTCGAGGCCGACAGCAGCGGGTTGCTGTCCGAGATCGTGAACCAGGCGTACTCCGCCCTCGTGCGGCCTTTGAAGATCGCGTGGTCGGGCGAGCCGGTGCGCATCAAGCCGGGACAGACGCACGTCACCGTGATGCCGTCGTGCGCGACTTCCGCCGCATAGGCCTGCGACAAGCCGACCAGCCCGAACTTCCCCGCCGAGTACGGCGCGAGGTGCGGCGTGCCGACCAGGCCGCCGATGGACGCGATGTTGACGATCCGCCCGTCGCGGCGCGCGCGCATCGACGGCAGCACCGCGCGCATCGTGTGCAGCGGGCCGAACACGTGCGTCTCGACCGATTCGCGGAAGTCGTCGAGCGATTGATCCCACACCGAGCCGACCTCGATGACACCGGCGTCGTTGACGAGCACGTCCACCGGCCCGCTGCGCGCCTCGACGTGCGCGATGAGCGCCTCAGCATCAGCCTGGTTGCGAACATCGCACGGAACGCCGTCCACCTGCAGGCCTTCCGCCGCGAGCAGTTCGCGCGCGCGCTCCACGGTCGCCGCATCCCGGCCGGCGATGGTCACGCGCGCGCCGCCGCGCGCGAGGTCTTCCGCGAGCGCAAACCCAAGCCCGCGCGAGCCGCCCGTGATCACGACGACGCGGTCGCGCAAGGATTCGCGGTCGGCGACGTGCGAGCGCCGCGACAGCAGCGCGGTCCCGGCCGCCACGGCGGCGGCGCCCAATGCGAAGGAAGCGATCCGGCGAGTGCGTGACATGCGTCCTCACCGTACCCCTCCCGAGCACCGCCCGAAGCCGCTCGGCGCTAGCCGACGATGACGTTGCGGCCGGCGGCCTTCGCTTGGTAGCACGCCGCGTCCGCGTCGGCGAGTGCGTGGGCACCGCTCGTCGTGTCCGCCTCGATCGGCGCGAGTCCGACCGACACGCCGACGTCGAGGACCTCGCCCTCGTGCTCGATGCGGTAGTTGTCAACCGCCGCGCGGAGCTTCTCCGCGACGTGGCGGGCGTCGTCGAGCCGGCAGTTCGCCAGCAGCAGCGCGAACTCGTCGCCGCCGATCCGCGCCAGCACGTCGCCGCCGCGGACGACACGGCCCATCACGCGCGCGATCTCGTGCAGCAGCCGGTCGCCGACCGCGTGGCCGAAGCGGTCGTTCACCACCTTGAAGCGGTCCAGGTCAATGAAGCCGACGGCGTGGTGCTCGCCGCGTTCCCGCGCGCCGCGCACGGCTTCGTCGAGCCGCTCGGTGAACGCGCGGCGGTTCTGCAACCCGGTCAGCGGATCGTGCGTGGCCTCGAACGACAGCCGCAGCGCGATCCGGTTCTCGATCGTCACGTCGCGCAGCACGATCACCGTGCCCTGCGCGTCGGCGTCGATCCGCGACGCGACGTACGCGACGTCGATGATCCCATGTGCGGTGCGCAAGTGACCGACGCCGCGCCGCACGTCCTCGCCGCGGTGGTCGGCGACGACGTCGATCGGCCTCGCGTCGTCGTCCACCATGCGGATCACGTCGCCGACGGGCACGCCGTACGCATCCGCCGCCTCGATCCCCAGCAGCCGCTGCGCGGCCGCGTTGACGAACTCGACGCGCCCGTCCGCGAGCACGCTCACGACGGCGTCGGCGATCGCCGCGAGGGTGGTGAGCAGCTTGCGCTTCTCCGCCGCCAGCGCGTTCTCGAACTGCTTGCGCGACGTGACGTCGCGGAACGTCACCACGTGGTGCACGGTTTTGGGCCCATGGCGCACCGGCGACGACGAGATCTCCGTCCACAGCGGTGAACCGTCTTTGGCGTAGAGCACGACCACGACGCGCGCGGCCTCGCGCTCGGTGATGCGCGAGCGCAGCCACGCCATGCGGTCGCGGTCGGTGCGCGGACCCCAGATGCGGTCGGCCGGCTGGCCGACGAGCTCGCGTGCCGCGTAGCCGAACAGCTGCGTGAACCCCGCATTGACGTGCAGCACCATGGCGTGCCCCGCCGGGTCAGTCGCGGTGTCGAGGATCGCGACGGCTTCGTCGAGCTGTTCGGCGCTCTCCGCGAGCCGCTCGATCGCCGTGGACGCTTCGCCGACGCGGCTCGTGGGATCGCACGCCGCGCCGATCTCCACGGCGAGCGCGGCCAGCGACGCCTCGTCCGCTTCCGCGGACGGCGCGACCAAGATCAGCTCGGCCGCGCTGCCGTCGGAAAGCCGCAGCGGCAGCGTGCGAAAGGACCAGGCGCCCATGGGCGCCGCGCGGCGCAGCACGCGCACGAGCGCCTGCGCGCCGGCGCCGCCGCAGCCCCACGCCGCGACCGGCGCATCATCGCCGATGCGCGCAACGAGCGACGCGGTCGCGCCCGCGACGCGGGCGGCGATCCGAAGCAGCGCGGCGGCGGCCTCCATACCTGATGTAAGGATCGGCGAAAGACTACGGCAGCGTGAGCGGCCGGTAGCGCAGCCGGTGCGGCCGCGCCGCCTCCTCGCCCAGCCGAGCCTTCTTGTTCGCCTCGTACTCCTGGTAGTTGCCCTCGAAGAAATAGACGCTGCTGTCGCCTTCGAACGCGATGATGTGAGTCGCGATGCGGTCCAGGAACCAGCGGTCGTGGCTGATGACGAGCACCGTCCCGGCGAACTCGCCGAGCGCGTCCTCGAGCGCGCGCAGCGTCTCGACGTCGAGGTCGTTGGACGGCTCGTCGAGCAGCAGCACGTTGCCGCCTTCGAGCAGGGTCTTCGCGAGATGGAGCCGCCCGCGCTCGCCGCCCGAGAGCGTGCCGACGGCTTTCTGCTGATCGCCGCCCTTGAAGTTGAAGCGGCCCAGATACGCGCGCGACGGCATTTCGAACCGGCCGATCGTGAGGATGTCGCGACCGCCGGTGATGTCGTCGAACACGGTCTTCTCGTCGTCGAGCGACTCGCGCGTCTGATCGACCACCGCGAGCTTCACGCTCGCACCGATCGCGATGGTGCCGGCGTCGGGCTGCTCCTTGCCCGTGATCATCCGGAACAGCGTCGTCTTGCCGGCGCCGTTGGGCCCGATGATCCCGACGATCGCACCGGGCGGGATGCGGAAGCTGACGTCGTCCATCAACAGCCGGTCGCCGTAGGCCTTGCGCACGCCCGCGAACTCGATCACCTGATCGCCGAGCCGCTCCGCCACGGGGATGAAGATTTCTTGCGTCTCGTTGCGGCGCTGGTACTCGTAGCTCGACAACTCCTCGAAGCGCGCAAGGCGGCTCTTGCTCTTCGACTGCTGCGCCTTCGTGCCGGAACGCACCCACGCGAGCTCGCGTTTGAGCGCCTTCTGCCGCGCGGACTCCGTCGCTTCTTCTTGCGCGAGCCGCGCCTGCTTCTGGTCGAGCCAGGAGCTGTAGTTGCCTTTCCACGGGATGCCGCGGCCGCGGTCCAACTCGAGGATCCACTCCGCCGCGTTGTCGAGGAAATAGCGGTCGTGCGTCACCGCGACGACGGTACCCGGAAAGCGCTGCAGAAACTGCTCGAGCCACTCGACGCTTTCGGCGTCGAGATGGTTGGTGGGTTCGTCGAGCAGCAGCATGTCGGGCTTGGACAGCAGCAGCCGGCACAGCGCGACGCGGCGTTTCTCGCCGCCGGACAACGGTCCGATCTTCGCGTCCCAGGCCGGCAACCGAAGCGCATCCGCCGCGATTTCGAGCTGCTGCTCGAGGTCGTCGCCTTGCGCGAACAGCACCGCTTCGAGCTTTGCCTGCTCTTCTGCGAGCTTGTCGAAGTCGACGTCGGGTTCGCCGTACGCCGCGTAGATCGCGTCGAGCCGCTTGCGCGCCTCCATGATCTCGCTCAACGACTCCTCGACCGTCTCGCGCACCGTCTTGTCGGGATCGAGCTTCGGCTCTTGTTCGAGATAACCGATGGTCATGTTCGGCATCGGGATCGCGTCGCCGTCGATCTCGGTGTCCACCCCGGCCATGATGCGCAGCACGGTCGACTTGCCGGCGCCGTTGAGGCCGAGGATGCCGATCTTCGCGCCGGGCAAGAAGCTGAGCGAGATGTCTTTGAGAATCTGACGCTTCGGCGGCACGATCTTGCCGACCCGATGCATCGTGTACACGTATTGCGTCAACGAGAACCTTTTGGCGTGGAGGGCGGAGCCCGGCAGTATTGGGCGGGCGCGTCGGCCGAGCCTGTTCCGCAGCGAGCATGCAACCGCCGCCCACGGAGCTGCACCTACCGGGCGCAGCGGACTGAAAGTACTTTGAAACCGGCGGGACTACGATCGGTCTGCGCGACGACCCGTCGTGACATCACCTCCTCACGAAAGCAGCAAACACCATGACGTCCTTCAGCATCAAATCCACCGCCGTCCTCTTGGCGTCCGCACTGCTGTGCTTCACGGGACCCGCACCGGCGTTCGCCCAGGACCGGCCCGGTACCGCCGCGAGCAACGGCGCTGTATCACGGCTTTTGAAACAAGCAGAGACGCAACTTTCCGAGCTCGAACAGGCGACGCAAAGCATCGAGTCGAGCGGGGTCGTCACGTCCGACACGGCCGCAGAATTCGGCAACGTCCTCGCGGCGTATGGCGAAACGATGCACCAGGCAACGGATGCCGCACTCCAGGGGGCACAGCTCGCCGCCAAGACCGAGGGCAAGTCGGGCAGCATTGCCGACCTCGGCACTTTCGAGAAGGTCGCGAAGGATCACGAACGCCGTACCGCGGCTCTCCACAACCGGCTCGAAGCGATCAACCAAAAGATGGACAAGGGATCGATCAAGACCGTCGCGCTCTCACCCGTCCTGCGGGACATGTTCGCTCGTCTCAACGCGCCGATCGTCGCACCGGCAGAGGCGGCCCTTGCGATTCCGACGCTGGCTCCGTGCGGCGTGTTCACTGGCACGCCGGTTTGGCCAGCGTGTTTGCTCGCGATCGCCAAGGCGATCCCGGCCGCCGCAGCCGCCTACAATTCGTACAAGAGCTGCATGGCCAATCCCCCGAGCGTGCCCTCCCAGCCGTCTGCGCCTTCGCACTCGCCTTGGTATACCTATCCCTTCCGGTGGGCGCAGTACCAGGTGCAGCTCGCGGCCTACAATTTAGCGGTATTCAGGCGCAACAACTATCAAGCCATCTGCGTCGCTACCTTCGTAGCGAAGATCGCGTGACGCAGCCTCGAACCGACGCAGACCCCTTCGGGAGCTCACGAAAAGAGCGCCGTAGCCGGCGCTCTTTTCAGTGCGGTGGCGCGTGGGTGCTCACGACGCTCAGGAGATCATCTGCGTGACGGTCGCCAGGACGGGCGTCTGGTAGCTCTGGCGCAGGCGCTCATTGCGGTCGCGGTTGACGCACTTGGCGAGCTCGGCGATCCCGCCGAGCGCGGCTTCGAGCTGGTCGCCGACCGCGAGCGCGTTTTGGACGTGAGCGCGGCGGTTCGCGACCGCCTGCAGGTCGACGATGCCGTGCTCGTCGTGCACCTTCTCGCCGAACTTGATCGCGATCCCGACCAGCGCGTTGTAATGGTCGAACAGCTTGCGCTCCGCGGCGGGGCGCTTCGCGGTCGCCGCCTTGAGCGCGGCGCGCGCCTCGCGCAGGCCGAAGTTGTCGTCGTCGCCGGTCAGGTGGTCGAGATCCAGCCGCAGCAGCGTGTTCATGTTCGCGACCTGCACCCAGTCGGCGACGTCGCCGCCGAAGCGCCGCGCGCGCTGGTAGGCCATCACGGCGGCAGTGATCCCTCCGCCGGCGCACAGGCTCAGAAACGTCCAGATCATGACTTCCGTCGACACCGTTGCGTCCTCCGTGCAAGCTGCGTACACGGAGTGATCGGCTCGGCGCCGGGGCCGCCTTAGCGGGGCGCTAGCCTCAGCCGAGAAGCCGCTTAAAATCCGCGGCGGCCTCGGCGATCGCGGGCGCCGCCCCGGGCGGAGCGCTGTAGCCCCGCACGAGCGCGACCATGCTGGAGTTCGCCAGCAGCAGCGCGTTGATGCAGTAGTCGGCGGCATCGGCGTTCGCCCACCCGGCGCCGAGGATCAGCATCACCCCGAAGGCCGACGACGCGCGGTCGCCGGTCGAGCAATGGATCAGCGCCGGCCCCGCGGCGCCGTTTATCAACAGCGCCACCGCGGCTTGCGTCGCCGCCGCGTTGAACTCCGCTTGCGTCATGGTGCGGGTGATCGGGATGTTCTGATACGACACGCCTAGCTGCTTTAGCGTGGACGCTTCGGTGGTGTCGAACGGCGGCGGCGGCGGCACCGGCGGCGGCGCCACCGACTCGCCCGGCTGACGCACGCAAATGACGGAGCGAATCCCCGCCGCGGGGATCGCGGGATACGCGAACGCCGACGGTTGCCCCGTGACGTAGTAGCGGTCGAACACGATGCGCGCGCCGCTGTACGCGACAAATGCGAGATTGTTGATCGTCGGAAGCAGGGGTATCGCCATGACCGGGCTCTTCCGGCAGCGATTCACGATAGCCCTACCCAGGGAGTCCGGCTGGCGCCTTGACGGCCGCTTCTCAGCGGATATGATTGGCCAAGGCCGGGTCCGCATAGCTTTCGGAGGTTTCCGTATGCACCGAGCTTCGTTTCTCATTGGCGCCGCGGGGGCGCTTGCCGCCGCCGCGCAGCCCGCCGCCGGGGCCAAGGTCCGGGCCTCGCTGTTCGTCGATCCGGCGAACGGCAAGTGGGGCGCGGAGATATCGAGCCGCGACTTCAGCGGCGTCTTGCGGGGCCTCTCGCCTCGTGCGCTCGACGGGACGGTGCTTCAGGCCGCCAACCCCGCGCCGGAGACCTCGCACGCCGTCATCCTGACGAATCTCCCGAGCGTCGCGACGCAGGGCGTGCCGGGGAGCGTCGGCTCACCGGGATCGTGCGAGGCGCAGTCGTTCGGCTACTGCCTGGGCGCGTACACCGCCGCGCGCAACCCGAACGGATCGGTCAAATGGCCCGCGAGCGACGCCGCCAATCAGCCGAGCGCGGCGTGGCTCTATCAATGGGAGCACCAGCTCCAAGAGCACGACGCGCGCATCTGCCCCGCAGGTTCGGGCGCGAAACCGTACGCCGACAAGCTCGTGGCGGACGGCGCGCCGAGCACGGCGGCGATTCCGTACAACCCGCACGACGCGACGACGGTCGGCGCCGAGTGCACGTACATCAAAGGACTGAACGTCACGACGATGCCGCCCGGTTCGTCGCGTCTGCTCGTCGGCAGCTACAAGGTGTACTCGAACGTGCAGTCGTCGGATCTCGCGCACTTCAAAGAGCTGATCCGCCACGGCCACGCGATCGCGTTCTCGGGACTGGTCGCAAAGGGGTACGGCGTGCAATCACCGCCGCTCGTCAACGGCGCCTTCACCGCACCGCAAGGTTTCAAGAACCCGTCCGGCCACGGGCAGGTGATCGTCGGTTACGACGATTCGAAGGGACCGCACGGCGCGTTCTTGGTGCAGAATAGTTTCGGCCCAGGGTGGAATCCCGGGCCGACGTCCGACCACGGCCGGAACGGCCGCATCTGGTGGGACTACGACGCGTTTTTCGGCAGTCAGAAATACGCGCTGATCATGTTTCCCAACGCGCCGATGAGCGGAACGGGGACGACACTGCACGCGTCGGCGGCCGGCCCGCGCTTCGTCGTCGCGAACGCGACGGTGCACACGGACGCCAAAGGCAAACACCATCTGCTCTTCGTCACGCAAGCGTCGGAGGCGGTGACGATCACGCAGCTGCACGTTGCGCCGCACGCGGGGCGCCAGGCGAACGTCAAGCTGAACGAGACGATGCGGCTTGGATATCAATACGTCACGCGCCGCGGCAAGAAAGCGTTCCCGCCGGGACCATGCAAGGTGACGTACACGCTGAAGACGCGATCAGGCGCGACCCTGAACTATTCAGGCACCGTCCAAGTCACAGCCGCGCGCGCGTAGCGCTTAGCGCACGCGAAGGGCCGTTTCGGTGACCGGCTCCCGGCGCAACAGCTCGTAGAAGCGCACTTCCACGAGCGCGATGTACGCGGCGGTTGCGCCGCCGATGAAGAACGCCGTGAAGAGCCCGATCACCGGGAGATGGATCGTAAACGCGTCGACGACGCGGGCGATGATGAACGCGGCGATGATGCCGCCGAACGCGACCAGGCTCGGCCCGCTGTTATGCGCGGCCATGCGGAACGACGTCCCGATCGCCGTGATCCCGTCCTCGCCGTCGATCATGATCGCCGCGCGCACGTACATGAGGAAGTAGCCGAGCACGAACAGCAACGGAATACCGATCAGGAAGATCGAGAGGAACACCGGGATCGCGAACAACAGCGCGGTCGCGAACGCCGCGACGAGCAGCGCCGGAAAGCGCGCCATCGTGAGGCGGAACGCGGCGCCGTAATCCGGATCGCGACCGTTCCACGCATCGCGCGCCGCCGCGATCACGAGCGCGTGGGCGGTGGTCGAGACCAGTGCCATCACGCCGAGCGAGAACGCCACCGTCGACGCGCCGGCGCTCACCGCGGCCCAGGACCCGGCGTGTCCGCCCATGAGCAACGCGGCGACCCCCGACACGACGACCGCGCCGATCACGAAGAACACGATCCCGGCGATGACGAGTGCCGCGATTGCCGTCGGCAGCGCCAGGGTCCAGCGGTCGGACAAAACCCGTGTGGCGGCTCCGAGCTCGCGAGGGGCATCGAACGGCGGCGGTGCGACCATGGCGAACCTCCGGGACGGGGGCGGTTACGACGCCTAGTAGCGCCGCGCGGCGCGAAAGTTTCCGCGGCCGTCCCGGGAGCGCGACGATCCCTGTCGTAGGCTCCGCGCATGCGTCCTCCTGACCCTCCGCACCGAGGACCGCGATCACGAGCCCGCGCGTCCGCAAGACCGAACAGGCGTCACGCAACCGCCATCACAACGATCTGCTCGTCTCGTCACCGGCGGAGGTCGACCCCCAGCTGAAACGCTGGCTCGCAGCGGCACGTACGCTCGCAACCGCGTAACAATCCCGAATCATGACGGCCATGTCGCGCAGCTACGCTGCGCTCCATGCGCAACCGTCCCGCCGTCGATGCGAAACCCGACGCCCGTTCCGCCATCGACGCCGTCATCGACCGCTTCGGACCAGGCGCGCTGCGCATCGCCGCGGATGCCGGCGTTCGCGTCGTTCACCTGCGCGGCGCGGAAGCATATCGCGACCGCTCGCGCGCGCTGCGGCGGCTCGCGAGCGGCGTCGACGACTGGCCCGTTCCGCCGGCGGGTTTGTTCGTCGTCGAGGAGCGCACCGTCTACCTCCGCTCCACGTCGCCGATGACGGTCGCGCACGAGTTCGCGCACGCGCTGGACTGCGCGCTGGGCGGGGGCGTCTATTTGAGCGGCGTCGATCCGCGCGTCCGCCGCGCGTTTCGCGAGGCGCGAGCGTTTATAACGCCGTACGCGGCGTCCGCGCTCGACGAGTACTTCGCGGAATCACTCCGCGCATGGGTCGAGGCCAACGACGCGCGGTCGCCCTGGCCTCGGGCAACCCGCTCGCGGCTGCGCGCGATCGATCCGGCGATGGCGGCGATCCTCGAGTCGCTCTATGCCCACGACCTCATCGCGTGATAGGTTTCCGGGCCGCGACGTAACCATGCCCCCCCGACTAAGCCTCGAGTTACGGGGGACCCGACGCTGCCAACGAGCCAGCAAGGCACCCGAGAAACGGTCCTGATGGGACGAGCAGGTGACGGCATCACTCTCAACGCATAGTACTTTTGCGTCATAGTGTGGGCTCAAACCGATCGAAGCAACGTTCGTGGCGTGACGTTGTGCAGCAGCGTGCGTTGGTATTTGACTAACGTAATAGCATGCTGTGGCGTGAGCCGATTATTCAACTCATTCGGACTGTTTGATCGACATCGGCACGATGGACGCTTCTTACGACGCGCCCAGGTCGCCGTACGATGCGCAGTCGACCAGGAAAGGGTGGCCTGTGCTTAGACGTAGCATATTGTCAAACATCGCAGCGGCGCTCATTGTCACCGCTACCGTCGCGCAGCCGGCAGCTTCCGACGCTGCAACTCGCGCACGAACGGCCGTAAGGACCAACCCCGTCATCACTCCTCTGGTACTACAGAAGGAAGCCCTCCGTTATATCCGATCGTCGCAAACGGAGGCGGAAGGCCGCGTGCTGGGGCCGAAATCCCCTCATCGCAAGGCGTTTCACGATAAGACCAATGCGAACGCGAAGCCCGTTGTCGTGGGTATTCGCAGCGGCTCTTCGGCCATGGTCCGCGGTGCGCTGGTTCCGACGATCGTCGTTTCGGTATTGGCGTTCGGACTGTACGCAGATGACCCCATTCCGATCACGCGTCGAATCGATTACACCTTCAACGCACAAAACGCTGCGCTCATCACGGAAACGGCGACCGTGGCCGACGCTGCGACGGCGGCGCGATTCAGGCTTCCGGCTTTCACGAGAGCGGGGAACAAGAAATGAAAACGGTGAGAACGATGATCGCCTTGGCGATGGCGGTCGGTCTCGGCAGCTGCGACTTTTTCGCCAGCACGGGTCCGCCGCCCAACACACCGGGGACATACGCTTCCTTCGGAGTCAACCACTACGATTCCGCAGACCTGGACATCCCGCCAAACATTCCTGGTGCCCCGACCAAAATCGCCGACTATTTCACGTCGTCGATGAACTACTATCATTGGGGCAACACCGCGAATTACCGCGACGACAACGTCACCGCTTCGGCAATGACGGCAACGGAGTCGAACAGCGATGCGCTATTCTTCGCTGGCCACGGCGATCCTGGGTTGATGCAATTGCTGTACGGCGAAGAGAACGCGCGGCCGCAAGACCAAACGTCGTGGGGCCCGGGCTCGACGAGTCACGACTACCCCAGCAATCTCTCGGGCTTTCCAGTTCAGGGCAGATTGAAATGGATATTTGCCTACAGTTCGCAAACGGCTTCAGCTCCGGCGTCTCTGTACCCGAACAATTCGCAGCTGACCACGAATTGGCTTCCTGCTTTTGGGGGCAGCCTGCATGGCATCTATGGCTTTGAAATTCGCCCAGGGGCGTGTCGCGTCGGAGATCCCGGATTCATCAGACCGATCTGGACCTGCGACATCACCACGAGCCCCGGTCAATCGTTCGTTCAGAAATTTCTCGTGAGAACTCTCACGTCGAATCCGCTCGAACCGATTCATTCGGCTTGGGAGAACACCGCGAAGGATATCGGTCTCGGCGACAAGTGGGGGATCTGGGAAGACGGCGCGACGCTTGGCGATGTCTTCAGCAACGACAGCGCCGGCGTCAATTTCGCCCCCGGCGGCGAAATATGGTATTATTATACCGTCGACCCGTCCGGGACATTCGTCGGAACGCCGAGGTCGGTTGGCAACGACACGTTCACGCTGCAGCCCGCGAATCTTTCGCCCGAACCTCTCAACGACTCGACGATGCTCAACAATGCGCAACCGTACTTTGGTAACCCGGACACGTACGTGAATGATGGGTCCACATCGACTGCTACGAAAGGCGCGACGACGATCATGCACGATCTGCGGACAGGTGCATTGACGTTTCATGGTGCGTCTCAGGTCAACCCGATGCCGTTTTCGCAAAGCGATGCGTACTCGTCGGCCGTACAAGCGGTTTCGAACTCGAACGGCATGCCGAGCGACGCCGTCTTGACGGAAACTGACGTGGTTTCAAAGCTTGACGCGACCAGTGGCGGCTCGGCGATCATCGGATATACGTTCACCTGGAGGCACTCTGGGCAACCTTTCGGGAACGACGCCATTCGTGTTACCGTCGGTGATTACCACACGACATCGAGAAGCTGCACCGGCGGCTACGACTACTACTACGATCAACTCGGCCGGAGTCACATGATTTGTATGGGATGGACCACGACGGTAACGGACAACAAGAACATTTCGTACATGTTCCGGTTGTGGAGACAGCGCGGAAACTTCCGGAGCGTTCAGTCGCTCGGCCAAACGTCGTTGACGGCGGCTACCGCAGCCGCCTCCTTGCCCGGGGGGGCAGTAGTCTACGATTACGCCGCGGGTTTTTGGACGGGTCCGTTCGACGACCCGACCAATAATGTTGCGGTACCGGCATGGGTCTTCACGCTCAGCGACGGAACCCAAACGTACGTAGACGCGTATTCGGGCGTCGTGCTCGGCTCTACGAAAGCGTAATGCACATGCGATCGCTCTCGAAAGTGGTGCTAATCATGCCGGTGAAGGTACGTTTGGGTCTCGCAGCCGTAGCGGGTCTCGCGCTGGCGACTTTCGCGGGCGATCGCCCGTTCCACACGCCGGCGTTCGCACAGACGCCAGCGGCGACATTAGGGTCGCAGCTCGTGACGGCGTCGGCGTCCTCCGACGTCGTTTCGCCAGCCGGGATTACGAGCGTTCTCTGTGGCGTCGCACCTATCACCAGTTCGTCGGCGCGGCGGCAAGTCGAGCGCGCGCTCGAAGTCGACTGCAGCCGCTTCGACGACTATTATCCCACCTCCGTATGGCTGCCGCAGAGCGGTGGGTTCGACACGGAATCGATACGCGAACTACGAAGACACTCGGACGTTCGGTTCGGCCGCCCACCGTTCAATTCAGCCATAGATAGCTGGATCGAACGCCACGATGGGGTCCCGGTCCACATCGATGCCCCGATCGGTTTCGCCGCCGTGGCGGTGTTGGTCTATTCGAGCGGCTGGCAATTCCCCATTCCGCGCTCGCGGTCGCGACTCGGCATATTTCACGGCCGTGATCGAAAGACAAGCGTGACATTCATGAGTGGAATCGGCGCTTCTGTCGAACGCAGCGCCGGATGCGAGCGTACGACCGTTCCACTGCATAACGGCGGCGAGTTGCGATTGGCGGTGATACATCGTGGTGACGCCCGTGCAGCTCTCGTTTGTTTAACGCGCTCGTATGCCCGCGGCGAGTCGATAAGTGCTCGGTACTTCATTCCGCGGATGGTTCAGCGAGGCCGAACCGACTTGACGGATCGGCTTCGGCGTTTGGGAGTTACCGATGTATTCGCCACCTCGAAACGTCCGTTTCGGCGGCTGGGGGGCTACCTCGCGCTCGATAAACTTCTGCAAGCCGTCCAGCTTCGTATCGATGAAACCGGGGTCGGCGTCCGCGCCACGACGATCGCGTACCGGACACTCACGATACCGCATCCGATTCTCAGCGTCCGATTTGATGCGCCGTTCGTCGTGCAAGTGCTCGACGCGCGGCGCGTACCGGCTGCGATCGGGGTCGTGAATGATCTCTAGCAGACGGTTTATTGGGCTTGCCGCGCTGCTGGCATCCATCATCGGCGCGCTCATCGCTCCGGCGGCCGCGGCGGTAGGAGCCACGTTGTCGGGATTTACCATCAGCCAGGTCAACCCGTCGCTTGTTCGAGCGCAGCTCGATTTTGCGCCGCAAACCCCGCAGTATCGAATCGACGGCAGTGGAACGCCCCGGGTGTCCGTCCAGTTCTTTTCGACGAACAAGCGCCCCGGCCTGAATGCAATCCCGACCGGAAACACGCTCTTGCGCGGCATCGACGTCGTTCAGAACGGCGCTACACTAACGCTCGTGCTGACCGGCGACGAACCGCTGTCCGTTCATGTCCTGCCCGCGCCGCAGTCGCTTGTTCTTCTTCTCTCGGTCGCGGACAAGGTCAGTACGGCGCGAGCGGAGCCCTCGTACTCGCCGTCGGCCGTCGAAGTCAGCATGGTGCGCCTGAAGTATGCCGACGTCAACGAGATCGCCGGCCTGCTCGGTACCGTAAATTTCAGCGATCCGTTTGCCGGCTTCTCGGCAGGCGCGCAGCTGAACAACAGCGGCCTCTCAGTCGGCGGCATCTCCGGCACGAGCCCCGGCCAGACGCTCACGAATTTGCCGGTACAGCAAGTTTCAACGCCGCCACAAGCCGGCGTACACGTTTCCGACACGATTTCGATCGATCGTCGATTGAACGCGGTGCTGCTGAGCGGACCGGCGAGCGTCACGGAGCCGCTAAAACGATTGATAGCGCTCGTCGACACGCCGGTAAGCAGCGTGTTCCTCGAGGCGTCGGTCGTCGAGCTCACCGAGACGGCCGCCAAAGACGTCGGGATCGATTTTTCGAACGCCGGCCCGCTGGCGAGCGGTTCGCTCAACATCAAGAGTTTCGGCCTCCCGAGCGGTGCCGCGACGCTCCAGGGGGCGATCTATGCTCAGGTCCAGCGCGGCCAGGGGCGCATCATCGCACGGCCTACTATTTTGGCGCAGAGCGGTACCCCGGCGGCGATCAACACAGGCGACTCGATTCCAATCTTCACAAATATTGCCTTCCCCGGCTCCGGGTCGAACATCGTGCAACAGCAAGTGCAATACATCAATGTCGGCGTGAACTTGCAGATCATCGCGACGGTGGACGTCGACAACGGCGTGCATGCGCGAGTCGTCGCCAACGTATCGTCCGTGACGGGATTCGTTCAAGGTGTCCCGCAGATCAGTCAGCGTCAGGCGTCAACGGTCGCCGACCTCAATGATAGGCAATCGCTCGTGATCGGCGGGCTTGTTCAAGAGAACGAGTTGAGCAACTCCGCGCGCGTCCCAGTGTTGTCCTCGGTCCCTGTGATCGGCGGACTTTTCCGTTTGCGCCACGACAGAAGCCAACGAACTTTCTTGTACATCGTCATCACGCCGACCGTCCTCGCCCGCGCTCACTGAGTCGGCCGTCACCCCAGGGCTTGTGCGACGGGCTGCGGCACCGGCTTGAGGTACCGGTGGCTGTACGCGCTACTTCTCCTCGGCCTGCTCTTCGTCGCGGCCTGGGCCGAAGATCGCGCCGAAGAGGCCGGCGAAGCCCGGTTTGCGCTTGCGGCGGTCGGGACCGCGGCGCTCGAAGGGTACCTCGACCGTCTCCGCGTTGAGGCCGCGGCGCGGGCCGCGGCGGCGGTCGAACTCGGGGTACGTGCGCTCCTCGTCGGAGCCGGTTGGAAGATCCTGATCGGCCATGGTGTCCCTTCCATCATCGGCGCGCGGCACGCGCAATTCTTTAGTATCGGGCGATCCTGCGGCGGACCTTAGCGACCGGGCCGATCCTTTACCTGCTCTTTACGAACCTCCTCACCGGCCTGCGGGCGCTCGGCCGGCCGGCGCTCGCTCGAGATCGCCCAGACCAGGGCGACCAGCAAGAAGTTCGTCACCAGCGAGCTGCCCCCGTACGAGATGAACGGCAGCGTGATCCCCGTGAGCGGGAACAGGTGCAGCACGCCGCCGACGATGATCAGCACCTGAAATCCGAACACCGCGGCGAGTCCCGTCGCCAGCAGCTTCGCGTACAAGTCGGGCTGGCGGTTCGCGACGCGAAGCGCGCGCAGCACCAGCGCGAGGAACAGCGCCAGCAGCGCGATCGATCCGATCGCGCCCCATTCCTCGCCGTATGCCGCGTACGGGTAGTCGGTCGAGACCTCCGGGATGAAGTCCGGGCGCCCCAGGCCGTAGCCCGTCCCGAACAGCCCGCCGTTGGCGAGCGCGAAGAGCGACTGCAGGGACTGGTACCCTGCGCCGAGCGGATCGTGGAACGGGTCTTTCCACACCGCGATGCGCGTCTCGACGTAGCGATAGTGCGTCGCCGCCCACCACGCGCCGACGCCGAACACCGCGATCGCGCCGGCGACCAGATCGATGCGGCGCGTCGCGACGTACAGCATCGACACGAACGTTGCCAGCAGCAGTGCCGCCATCCCGAGGTCGCGCTCGAGCGTCAGGATCAGCATCGAGATGCCCCAGCCCACGAACAGCGGCCCGAGATATTTTGCGTTGGACCG
>Ga0066662_10000073_pt1 | contig 36683 bp, 25 predicted proteins | sample GraSoiAngelo_111_FD_133939 | JGI IMG/M metagenome (GOLD analysis project Ga0066662, IMG submission 133939) | Grasslands soil microbial communities from the Angelo Coastal Reserve, California, USA - 14_0903_12_40cm | ecosystem: Environmental > Terrestrial > Soil > Grasslands | place: USA...
CTGAAGATGGATTTCTTGACGTGCCGGAGCATGCATCATAAAATCAAGATGACCTACCTCTTTGCTGCCCCCTCGTTCAACGGCAGGACAGCTGACTCTGGATCAGCATATCGGGGTTCGAATCCCTGGGGGGCAGCCAAATTAGGATCAACAACTTGCCCCTTCTCTTTTTCGCGCAAATCAGCTTGTCCTATCAAAAAGTCCTAACAACGGGTTCAGGCACCGGCTGACCGCGATCGTCCGCAGCCGACCGCTTCCCCCGTTCGTCGGCGGCTTGGGGCCGACGCGAACCGTACCTCACGGTTTGCCCCAACTCGGTGAGTGCGCGACAAATCACCACCATAGACAGCAGGTTCTTGAAATAGCTGTGTCATGGAAGCGTTGTCCCTTCTTCGGCGCCAGTTCTTTCTCCGCAACAACTTAGCAGAACCATCAAGCAATTGAACGAACCGTACCGCCATCTACACGAACGCTGGCGCCTGTAGTGGCCGACGCTTGTTCAGATGCAAGATACACCACCATGCTAGCCACCTCGTCGGTGGTGGCAAAGCGCTTGAGCAGGGAAGTGGAAGTGAATTCCTTTTCGACCTGAGCAAAGCTCTTGCCGAGCTGTCTCCCAACATGTTCTACAAAAGTTTCCACACTCTCTGACCGGGTTGTTCCAGGCAGCACAGCGTTAACCGTTACGCCAGTGCCGGCCACGACCTCAGCCAGTCCGCGCGCGACCGCCAGTTGTGCGGTCTTGGTCATTCCATAGTGGACCATTTCTGCCGGGATCTGAAGTCCTGATTCGCTGGAAATAAAGATCACGCGCCCCCATCCCCGCTGCGCCATTGCCGGCGCGTAGTGTCGCGCCAGGCGAATGCCGCTAAGCACGTTCACACGAAAGAAGCGTTCCCAGTCTTCATCGGTAATTTCAAAGAAAGGCTTGAGATCAACAATGCCAAGGTTATTTACCAGGATATCCGCCGCCGGTACGTGCTGCAGCAAAGCAGCGATTCCAGTGGTAGTGCCCAGATCGGCGGCAACCCCCCGCAATTGTGCCTGGGGAACTTTGTCCCTGATCTGTCCGATGGCCTTGCTGACACGCTGCTCGGTTCGCCCATTCACCACGACGTGAGCGCCGCTCTCTGCCAATCCTCGAGCAATCGCGAACCCAATCCCCGCCGTGGAAGCCGTTACCACAGCGGTCTTGCCTTGAAGATCAATGTTCATTCGTAGCACCTCAAAAAGGGGAGTCGGAAGATGGAATGGTTCGACAAATATTCCTGTGATGGAAGCTTGTTTCTTGAGCGCACTCTAGAGGTCACATCGTTTTAGCTGGTCAACCATGTAACCACAGGCCCTCACCGCCAGGGCCATCATGGTCAGGCTTGGATTTTGCCAACCAGCAGTGACAAAACAGGAACCATCCAGGACAAAGAGGTTCTTAGCATCCCAACACTGGTTAAAGCGATTCAGGACAGAGGTTGCCGGTTTCGTCCCCATACGCGCTCCGCCTAATTCATGAACATAGGCGCCCGGGGCTGTAACTTGACGATGCATGATGGGTATTCCGGATGTTTCAACCATTTCGCGCATATTGGCTTCGGCGTCTTCCTGCATCTTGTATTCGTTTGCGGAATACGCGAAATTGATGCGAACCGTTTTGATGCCCCATGAATCTACCTTGTCTTCATCAATTTCAACACGATTCCGACGATCGGGCAGAACTTCGAGAAGAGAGCTTAAGATGAATTGATTCGATGGCCGTTGAAGCAGTCCGAAGATTCCATAGCCGCGAACAAAGTCTTTTTCCGGCTTCTCCAGATTCCTGAATCTGGGTATATACACACCGTGTGATCCGCCCACAGGATAGGTTGTCCCATTGCTTACACCTGGAATCTCACCAGCAAAATTGATGGACAGGTGATCGAGCATGAAGGACCCTAGGAATCCGGAAGAGTTTCCGACGCCACCAGGATGCTGAGGGCTTTTTGAGTTGAGCATGATGCGGAGCGATTCAATGGTTGACGCACACAGCACAATCAGGTTGCCGAAGACTTCAAATGTCGCTTTAGTGACCCGGTCCACGCATGCTACACCTTTGATACCGGCGGTATTGTTATCAACAATGAGATGGGCAACAATTGAATCGGGACGCAGGGTAGCCCTTCCAGTGGCGAAGGCCGCATGAAGAGTCCCATGCAGGCTGCTCTTACGCGGCCAGCGGCTGTCCCCATTAGGCAGCGCTCCCGGCGACTCAGATACTCCCCTGCTGTTGATCACTTTTCGATCTTTCCAGGTGTTTTCAACAGTTTGCTTAAAACGGATCTCACTTTCTGTAAGCCGAGGAGCCGGCAAGAAAACGCCATCTGGTAATTGTGAAAGACCTTCGCAAGTTCCTTCTATGCCAAGAAATCGCTCAACGGTGTCATAGAAGGGGCACAACTCGCGATAGCTGAGAGGCCACTGCTCGCCGATACCGTCGCGCTCAGGCGCGAGAAACTCGTAGTCTGAAAGGCGAAGAGTAACCGCGCCCCAAGTAAGACTCCGTCCACCCACCTGGCGCCCGCGGATCCACACAAAGGGATTTGAGGGACCGTGGGTGTAGGGATGATCCTGATCATCCACAAACAGACTTGGATTCTGGAACCAATAGCTGATATGGCGAGACTGGATGGGTTGCCTTTTTGCTGTTTCCCGCCGCTGCTCAGGGGTCCATTTGCTCAGATCTGAAATCTCGTGGGGCTCAATTTTGGGCCCTGCTTCAAGAACCAGCACATTAAGACCCGCCTCCGTGAGTTCTTTCGCTGCCCATCCGCCGGTAATACCTGAGCCGATGACAATAGCATCGTAAATACTCTTCTTCCGTTCGTTGGTTTCAGATTTAAGATGCATATTTTCCTCCATCATCGAGTCATGTCATTAATCGGGAATTTAATCGCAACCTACTGCAAGTGCGCCTTTATGCAATTGAATCAACCCCGGTTCCGATACTGTATTTCCACTCCCTGCCAAGTTCTCAACCAGATCACACGTACGATCGAGAGCGGCGGTTGAATCCATTGCTATTTCATGCTTCGCGCAGCGAGCCTTGATCTGCGGCGAGGACAGGAGTTGGTTCAGCTCCTGGGCAACCCGCGCAGCTTTGTATTGCTCCGGATAAATGCGAGATCCCAGGCCCAAGCGCTCAATGCGAAGCGCGTTATCCGGTTGATCATTCACATGAGGAACAACCAAGTGAGGAATGCCTGCTTTAATAGCCTGTGCCATTGTGCCAATTCCGCCGGCATACACCAGCGCCGAGCAGAAAGGCAATACTTGACTGAAAGGAAGATAGGAGAAGGCGCGCACACCACCAGGCAGGTTGGCGGGTACCTGCTCCGGAAAATTGGTGACCAGCATTGCCCTGTAGCCACCGATTCGGCAGGCCGCGACGGACTCGTGAAAAAAATTGCTCAAGGTCGCCGCCGATGATCCCGGAGTGAACACCACCGGGGGTGGCCCGGCTGCGAGGAAATCGTTCACGTCATCACTTAAGCGCAACCTTTGGCAGTCATCATGCAGCAGGAAACCGGTGAGATGAGTGTTCTTTGGCCAGTCAGGCTGAGGAGGAGCGAACCACTCGGGAAATAACGCAAGCACAGCCTCCGGAGAATTAATATAGTCATTGAAGATACGGCTGACCGGAGGTAGCCCGAGGCTTGCACGAAAGGCATTGATCGGCGAGGCCATCAGGCGATCAAATATCAATCTATCGAGTAGCCAGAAGAACATTTTTTTGAATATCCGCGGAACGCTAGCGTCCATGTGCATGCGTCCGACCAAGCCACCGTCGACAAGGCTGCGGAACATAGAAGGCTGCAGTTGAATGGTGGCGAGATGCACACCCAGCTTTTCCTGTGCGACGCGTGCACCAAAACAGAGGGCCGTCGCCGCGACCACAGTGTTCGGACGCTGACGTTCACGGATAATGTGGTAAAGCGGCGCAACGTAAGGAAGAATGACTCGCTCGGCAACACATTCGTAAGATTTCCTTGAATCCAAGAGGCGCGGATCAGCGAAAATCGCTTCAGCTTCCTGCATTGTCCCGAGCACTACAAAATCCAGCCCGGCATTGCACGCCTGCTCTTCGAAGATTGCATTGGCAATAACTGTCGCCTGATGGCCGCGTTTCTTCAGCGCGATTCCGAGCTCAATCACCGGATGAACATCACCAGCGCTGCCGATCGCGGGCAGCAGAACGTCTAGTTTTCTGTCCTTTTTGACACCATTGCTGTCCAGCTGTCTTTCAAATTCAAGGTGCAACATCTTCCTCTTTCTCCTATCAGACCACTAACTCCTACAAGCCATCTCATCATGCTGTTCGCGTCATTTACACCAGAACTAAAGACTCTTTCCATCCGTATCCTGTAACCCATGCCTGCAGGCAGGCTCTTCCACCTTCCACTACTCTTATCCAAACCTTTTGAACATGATCTACTCGCGCAGCAGCATCAGCGGATTAATGCTCAAGGCCCGTCGCGCCGGAATCCAACTCGCTACCAGCCCCACCAACGCCATGGCGAGAACAACACCGGCCAAGACGAGCGGATCGCGAGGAGTTGCCTGATACACGACAAAGGCAAGCACCCGGCTCGCCAGAATTCCCAAGAGCAATCCCGCTATTGACCCCAAAGCCAACACTTTGAGTGCTCGTCCCAGAGCGGACTGTAATACCTGCGTACGCCGTGCGCCGAGCGCTATACGAACCCCGATCTCGCGCAGCCGCTTACTGACCGAGTAGGCTGCCGTTCCAAAGATGCCGGTCACGGCCAGCATGGCAGCTAATATTCCAAGCACACCCAATGACAAAGTCGCCATGCGCGGACCAAACAGAGCAGTATCCAAGTCCTGATCCCAACTGCGAATGAAAACAGTGAGTCCTCCATCCAGCCCCCGGAGGGCATTTCTGATTGCCGGAGCCAGTTGCTGGAGACCATTGTGTGAGCGCACCACCAGAAGAGTTTGACTCGATGGACGTTGCATTATTGGTAGAAACATCGCGGGCTTTGGGTCCTCAGTAAGGCCACGATATTTTCCCTGCCCGGCTACACCTACGATCTCGATGCGGTTTCCATCTGGAGTTTTGAAATATCCGCCTATGGCATTGGAGACGGAGCCGAAGATTTTGCGCGCAAATTGCTGGTTGACAATCGCTATGCGTGGGGCATCCTGATCGTCATGCCAGGTGAAGGTCCTTCCAGCTACGAGGGGCGTGCCCGCCGCGAGGAAGTATTCCGGCGATACAGTGAAGGTGCTGGCAGAAGCGGCGGCATTTGCCGGACGCAGATCTGTGGTCTTATCGGTAAACACCCGTAAGGCTATTACATCGTCGGCTAATGGCACGGCGTTGGTCAGTCCTACGGACTCGACACCAGGAATTGCCTGCACAGCGTCAATCAAGCGCTTTTGCATTGCGGGTATCTGGTCCACGCTGTAACCAGCCATGGTGAGGCCCGCCTCTGCAAGCGTGGCATTGTGCGGATCAAAGCCGAAATTGGCGTGCAATGAGCGAGCCAGTCCTCGGACGGCAACGAACGAAGAAGTGACCAGGACGGCGCAAATGGCAATTTGTACCACCAGCAACGTATCTCGGCCGGCGATCCGCCAGCCAGTGGTCTGTGCCGGCGGCGCTTTGACAATCTCATAGGCAGTAGTACGCAGCACCTGACTTATTGGAACAGCGCCGAACAGCACCCCACTAAAAACCGCCAGGAGGAAGGCGAATAGAAAAACACTTGGACCCAGATTTAGCGCCAGATGACCTTCTGGATATCTGGAAAATGGCTGCCATGTGCTCAGGGCGCGCAATAGTTCAGCACTCCCCCAAAGTCCAAAGACGCCTCCGACCAGAGAAACCATCACAGCCTCGGTAAATAGTTGGCGCAGAACCCGCGCCTGGCTTGATCCAATAGCGAGTCGCAGAGCAACTTCTTTGGAACGGTCAGCGGCATGAGCGGCAAAGAGAGTTCCCAGATTGGCGCACGCGGCTAGGAGAATCAGGCCCGTCAGAAGCATCAATCCTGCCACGAATGCCCGTACCGGGCGGCCAAGATAATCGCCATAAAGACCAGGACGTGCCAGGGTAAATTCTTTTGGGCCAACATGTTTAGGATAGGTTTTTGCAAGCCAAGACCCAACCGAATTGAGATCTGCGATGGCTTGTGCCTTAGTGACGCCTTCCTTCAGGTGTCCCATCGCCATGAAAATCGTTGGTCTGTTGCGTGCATCCAGGTAATTCTCGCCGTCAACCTGTTCTTGGTTCACAAACGGCACAAAGAAATCAGGATTGAAAAACACCAGGGTGCCATGAAATTTAGGCGGCGCGATCCCGATGATGGTAAAAGGATGCTTGTTCACCTGAACTGTACGGCCCACTACGCCTCGGTCATCCTGAAAATTGGCGTGCCAGTATTCATAACTGAGCACGATATAAGGAGCGCTATTCGCCCCATGCTCATCGGAGGCGTGGAAGAAACGGCCAACATAGGGACGAATCCCTAATACATCGAAATAGTTACCACTCACTTCATCGAACCAGACGCGGGAAGGATTTTTGCCTGTATCCAGGGCCGCTTCGGTGATGTTATAAGCCGCAAGATCATCGAAAGAGTGGTTGCGATCACGCAAATCCAGATAATCGGGATAGGACTCATACGAAGAAGCCTCATTCGCATGCTGAATCGCGTAAAAGCTATTCGCATGAGGCACACTCAGGGGGTGCAAAATCAGCGCATCCATCACACTAAAGACCACCGCATTGGAGCCGATGGCGATGGCCAGGGTCAAAACAGCGGTGATTGTGAATGCGCGAGATTTGCGCAATAAGCGAAAGCTGAAGCGCAAATCCTGTGCTAGACACTTCATGTTTCCTCCCGGATAGTGGGGCACAGGTTGCTCCCATATTCGGCCGCACAAGTATATTGAATCTTATAAGGCAAGTGTCGAGCCACCCTGCCAAGTGCGAGGAGCTGTTTTCTTTTCAATATCTTGAAATATTTTTCAGGGCTTGATTAAAAAACTTCCCGCCCGGAATTGGACGGTCTCATCCAGAAATGGACACTTGCAGGTGGAGCAGGATCGCGAAGCTATATATCTGCGGTAAGTCTGCTGGGTTGGGAGGATTCCACAACACACGTGGCGAGTCTGATCTCAACCAGGCATCCGGGGCGGTCCAAGCGATTTTTCAAGACCAAAGTACCGTGATGAGCTTCAATGATTTGCCTGCTTAACAAAAGACCGATGCCTGAGCCAGATTCTTTCGTGGTGAAAAACGGCACAAAGAGGTTTTCGGTTTTTGTGAGTCCCAGCCCCTCATCACGGACCAAGATTTCCACGTCGTGGGAATGGACGCTCCACGACAGAGTCACGGCTTCAGGGCCAATATTCTTTTCGGAAACGAGCAGAACCGAGTCCGTTGCGTTCTTCACCAAATTGATCAATGCCTGTTCGATCTGATCAGGATCTACCTCGACCAAGACATTCGACCCCGGAATGATTTTTACAGCCAAGCGGGGTTCGAGTGTGGCGATACGTTCCATCAGGTCGCCAAGGGAAACGACCCTGCGTGTAGGCGTCGGCAACTTAGCAAGCTGCGCATAGCTCTGAAGGAAGCGGCCAAGCGAGTCAGCTCGATCACGAATCACTCCTAACCCATATCCTAAGTCTTCAGCGAGTGATCTGGGCAACTGGGCATTGGAAGACATACGTCCCAGGGTGCCGGCAATGGTCTTAATTGGAGCCAGGGAATTATTGATTTCATGGCTTAAAACGCGAATCAGGCGTTGCCATGCAAGCCGCTCCTCAGCCCGTAGTGCCTCTGAAGCTTCTGTCAGGAGAATGAGACGATGCGGTTGCCCCTGCTGCCGAAAGCGGGCTCGGCGAATGATCCAGCGCTTCTCCCCACCTGAACCGGGCCGCGAAACCACCTCCCAATCCGATCCTTCGAGCAAATCCTGGATGCCCAATTCCTGGGCAGTGTGATTTAGAACTCCTTCCTCTTTTTTCCGGAGGAACTCCAGCCCTGCGCGATTGATGATGCGCACCCGCTCGTCAGCAGAAAAGGCGAAGATAATTGCTCCTGCTTCCGCCATCACCTTACGCAACAGGTTTGCGGTTTCGAGGCTCCCGAGACGTTCTTCAGCAAGGGCATAAGAAAGGCTGTTGATTTCGACCGCCAGATCGCCAAGGGCATCGCCTGAAATAGCTTCGGTGGCACGGAAGGAAAAATCTTCATCCTTCATGGCGGCGACAACATTGGAAAGGCCGCGCAAGGAATTAACCACGGCATCGCGAGTGGAGACACTGAGGACGAGCCACAGTACCATTGCTAAAAGAGTGAATTCAAGTTTGTGGTCGAGGGAGTAGCTGCCGTACCATAAAAGCACAAGGCTGAGAGCAATGCCAGGAACACCGCTGGACAAGACCGATGCGAGCAGGCGGCCTTCGAAGCGGGTCGGCTGCTGCCGACCGCTATAGTCAGCGCTTTTCTTTGCGCGCAGGGTCGGGAGCATAAAGCCCATATTTCTCCATCCGGCGATAAAAAGTACCACGACTTAGCCCCAATACTTCCGCCGCCTGGCTCACGTTCCCGCTGCAGCGCGCAAGAGCCTTGCCAACCAGCAGCGACTCAACTTCCTCAAGGCTCATCTCAGAAATATCAGGACCGAGGGTCCGGTTGGAAGTTTGCAAACCCAGATGCTGAGCCTGAATCAAATCTTCCCGGCACATAATCACGCCGCGTTCAATTGTATGTTCGAGCTCGCGAACGTTTCCGGGCCAGCTATATCCTGTGAGTTTCTCAAGCGCCTCCGGGCTGAAGCCGTCAATTTTCTTGTTATACCGAGTGGCATACTTGGAAAGAAAATGGGAGGCCAGAGCAGGAATATCCTCCAGACGTTCCCGCAAAGGCGGGATGTGGATTTCAACCGTATTGAGACGAAAAAGAAGGTCCTCCCGGAAGTTTCCGGCGGCGCATGCTGCCCGGAGATCAGCATTGGTGGCAGAGAGCACACGCACATCTACGCGGCGGGAGCGAGAAGAACCGACACGTTCCATCTCGCCGGTCTCAAGCACCCGCAGCAGCTTGGCCTGTTGGCGCATGGGAACATTTGCAATCTCGTCAAGAAACAGCGTGCCGGTATCAGCCATTTCAAATCGTCCGATGCGATCGGATCTGGCGTCGGTGAAGGCCCCTTTTACATGGCCGAACAGCTCGCTTTCGAACGTTCCCTCCGGCAGTCCGCCGGTGTTGACCGTGATCAGCGGCTTGTCTGCGCGGAGAGAGACTGCATGGAGCATTTGGGCGACAACTTCTTTGCCAGTGCCGTGCTCTCCGGTAATGAGCACGTTGGCATGAGAAGGACCCACCTGGGTGATCGCTTCGACAACCGACTGCATCGCTGGGGCTTCAGCAATAAACATGGAACGGCCCCGGCCCCTGAGGATTCTGTTTTCGGCTTCGAGCCGCTGACCTTTACGCAATGCTTGGCAAAGTTCCGCGTGATTGCGGATAGTAGTGAGCAGGCGCTCATCATCCCAGGGTTTCTGAATGAAATCACGCGCTCCACGGCGAACAGCTTCCACGGCTAATTCGATCGTGCCCCAGGCAGTCATAACAATGACCGGCAACTGGCTATCTATAGCGCGGATGCTTTGAAGAAGCTCCATACCCTCTTGTCCTGAGGTCGTATCGCGAGCGTAGTTCAAATCGAGAAGCACTGCATCGTACTCGCGCACGTTCAGAGATTCCAAAGCAACCTGGGGGGAACGCACCGTATCCACCTGGAAACCCTCAGATCGCAACAAGAATTTGAGTGCATCGAGAATGGCCGGTTGATCGTCTGCAATGAGGACCCGATAAGTCTTTTCCGGATTTGGCATAGCACCGCTCTCACTTTCGGCGTTGTTAGCGAATTCCCCTGAGTTGAAAGCAGGATTCCTCCACTTCGAAGACTGAAACGAGAAACGGTCAGTGAATATCATCTCACCGTTACTCATTCCTCAGCACAGCCATGGGCTCGAAAGACGAGAGCCGAACGGCTGTCAGTAAGCTGATTAGTGTAGCGACCAGCCCGAGTACAAGGCCGACCGCCAATATGAGGACGACTGAATCGCTTTTAGCATTATAAAGCAGGTTCCCGAGCAGGCGCTTCACCAGGAAAGAACCGAGCAACCCAACTGCAATTCCCATGAAGACCGGTTGGGTCCCCTGCTGAATCACGGTGCGCAGGGCGTGAATGCGATCAGCTCCGACAGCAATGCGAATGGCGATTTCACGGGCACGAAGCCGGGCCTGGTAACTGAGTAAGCCGTGGATTCCAATCACAGCCAAGACCAAGGCAAATCCGCTGAAGGCAGTGGTGAGCAGAGTAATAAAGCGCCGGTTGGCCAATGATTGATCAATCACCTGGTTAAAGGAGCGAAAAGAAGCGAGAGGCAAGGCGGGATCGGCGGACTGGACCGCATTACGGATCTGGCCCGAGAGATCCAGCCGACCCGATGAGCGAACGACGATGGAAATTAAAAATGTGTTATTGCAGAATTCGGTGATGCGATCCGGTACTTGATTGAAAGGCACAAAGGCCATCATTGGAGGCGGCAGGTCAATACCTTTCTCGCGGATATCTGCAACGACCCCGACAATCTGACGCGGCACATCAGCGAATATCGGGCCAAGTTCACTGCCAGTCTGGATAAAGTGGCCAATTGGCGATGCATCAGGCCACAAACGGCGGGCCATGGTCTCACTGATGATTGCTACAGGCGTGCTTCCGGAGAAATCGGAAGCAAGGAAGAACCTCCCTGAGCGCAGTGGAATCCCAAACGTTTTAAAGAAGTCCTGGGTTACAGGTCTATATTCATCATCGTTGTCAGGAATGGAAGGGCGCATCATCGGGTGGAGAGGAAGGTTAAGACCCTTATCAAGAGGCAAGCCAATCACGGTGGCTACCGATTCAACCCCGGGGACAGTTTGCACATGTTCGATGATTGAATTCACCAGGCGCTCCGTCGAGCGCGTTCCGTCATAGCGTTGGCCGGCGAGCGATACTTGTGCCACAGTCAGATTGTCAGGATTAAAACCCAACGGTACGGAATACAAGCTGAGCAGGCTCTTCATCAATAAGACTGTTCCCGCCAGCAGCATGACGGTCAGCATCACCTGAGCGAACACCAACAAGCGTACCGAACGAAGCATCGCACTGCTTGAAGTAGCAGTGCGTGAAGTCCCTGCCAGAATTTTTGCGATATTAGCTCGCGACATTTTTATGGCTGGCGCCAATCCGAACAGAAGTGGACCTAGCAGGGCAAGCGCAATAGTGAAAACCAACACGCGCCAATCAATAGCCAGGTTGCCAATGATGGGGAGATCCGCAGGCCAGAGAAGGTTAACCAGGGGAAGACACTCTTTAGCCAGAATGAGGCCGAGCAAGCCGCCAGCAAGAGAAAGCAGCACACTCTCTCCCAACAACGAAAGCACGAGGCGAAATTTGCCGGGAACCAGGGCGGCACGCACTGCAATTGCCTGGGAACCGGCCGCTGCGCGAACCAGAATGAGAATAGCAACATTGGTGCAAGCGATAAGGAATACAAGTATGACTGCTGCAAATAACGTTGCCAGTCCCGGGCGCTCCTTTTGCACAAGATAAGCCTGAAACGGCTGTGCGATGAGCGTGCTGTTAGCAAAAGAAGACGAATAGATAGAGTGATATTCCCGCGTTATCAGGCTCAATTCATCTTCAACCTGTTGCCATGAAACCCCATTCGCAAGGCGACCGACCACCCTGTAGTTATTTCCGGGAACCGTACTGCTGCGGGTTAGCTGCAGGGGCAGCCAGATGTGAACATCGGGATAAGATCGAAACCAGCGGGGCATGATGCCGATAATTTTGTAGCTCTCGCCATTTATCCACATGCTCCGGCCTACAGTGGACGGATCCCGGCCAAACATTTCGGTCCAAAGCCCATGACTCAAGAGGACAGTATGCGATGCCCCAGGCTGATCTTGTTCTGCGCCGAACGGCATACCGATTTCCGGCGAAACATCCAGTACCTGAAAGAAGTCTCTGGAAACTGACAAAGCTCTGACGTATTGCGGGGGACCGGAAGCTGAGATGTTTACACCGGCATCAAAAGGATACCAAGCTGCAACACGGGACAATGAATGAGTTTGATCCTTGAGCACGAAAAATGCGGGTACTGCCAGGTCGGAGCGGCTTGACCAGCTTACGATGGCCAGTCTGGTGGGCTCAGGATATGGCAGCGGGCGGAGTAAAGTAGCATTGATAACGCTGAAGATGAGAATATTTCCAGCAATCCCCAATGTCAGGGCAAGAACAGCGCTCAAGGTGAAGCCTGGACTTTTTCTCAGGGAACGGAGTGAAAATCCCAGATCCCTGATAAACGAATACACGATTGGTCCTCCGTCAACCTCACTTTATCTGGTGAGCTGTTCAATCAACAGAAGAGCTCAAGCACACTATACCCCAATCAAATAGTTGCACTTCAAGGGCCAATCCAACATTGGTAGCTGTGAAAAATTCCAAGAGAAGTGTGCTATCCAAGGGAACTGCTGCGTTCAAAAGTCTGATTCAGCCATCTGCCAGCCTATTTCCAGAATTAAATATATCAAAGATATTGAAGTTCATATGTGGGTCGATTCTGAAGATGCTGTCCAGTTCTGAACGAGGGATTTCATCTCTGGACACAAGAGGTTAAGCGGGTCTATTCTGTTTCGCTTCGCAATCTGTGGCAAGCGGCTTGGAATTAATACATTCACATTATTCCCTCTTCCGGGAACGGCACTGGAAACCGAACCAGCTTGTGTTCTGACTCTTGGACATTCAAAGACTTACAAGCAGAGCTTCCTTGCGTTCGGAGAGATTTCGACTGAAGAGAGATCGGAGTCGTAAGCGGTGCAAAGATCCATAAAACATCGGTGTAACGGCTTATTCACTTTGGCATACAGCTTGCGTATAGATGGGCGTAATCACCCCCATTCAAAAAGGACAGAAATATGAGCTCGATTCTTCATCTCCAGCAGCTAGCCCCAACCCTCAACACTGCAGATTTCAATTTGATGTTGGCAAGTTCGTTTTCCATCAGCGCCCTATGCGGACAGGGCTTTGCAGATGATGGCACCCAGCAGTTCCAACTGGTGTAAGCCGTCCCTGTCTCTATCCTGATAAACGTGAGCAGGATTCTCCAACGATAAAAGAAACAGAAGAGCGAAAACGGAGCAGAGGTAATGCGAAGCAGCCCTAATGTGATTTACCGCTTGCTGCATAAGGATTACGCGGAAAGTTTTGCGGCATATGCGCCCCGCAAAACAGATTTCTATGACGTGATTACTTCTCAGCTTCCGGAAAACTGGAGCATTCAGCGCCAGGACATCTGGTTCTACTGTAGCTCGCCTCAGCAAACAATTCCCCTGCAAGGGTGGAAGATCCACGTTTCGTCAACTCTGCGCGATTCCAGCGAGGTTTTGGGAAAAGTCGCATCGGTTTTGTTCCAGCATAAAGATGTATCGTTTAAATTTGCCGCGGACCGCTCCTTGCTGTCTTTGCTGAACAGCAAGAGCTGGCCAAGAGGCGCATCGGGCAAATTCATTACGGTCTATCCTCCAGACAATTCCCGCTTTCTCGATCTGATTGAAGAACTGGACAAGGCCACTGAGGGAATGCAGGGGCCTTACATTCTTTCTGATCACCGTTACAAGGACAGTCGAGTGGTCTTTTATCGCTATGGCGGCATGCGTATGAACACTGCGCTGAACATCAGAGGGGAGAAGGTCCCGGTGCTAAAAAAACCTGATGGCAGCGTGGTGCCTGATCAGCGGCTTCCATACCCAGTTATTCCAGCATGGGAAACGCCGGTGATCCATGCAGAGAACAGTGGGGAGAAAAGCAGCGAAAGGCCAATGTTGCTAAACGGACGCTACCGGGTTGAGACCGCCGTCTCTTTCTCAAGCGCGGGTGGAGTGTATGTTGGCCATGACACCCACACGGGCGAAAGAGTGATCATGAAGGAGGCTCGTCCCTGCATCAATGCAGCCGGTGAGGACTATGATGCAATCGAGCTGCTGAAAAAGGAATATCGGCTCCTGAATGTTGTGGCGGATACGGGTATCGCGCCTAGGCCGGTGGATTTGTTTCAGGAATGGGAGCATTGGTTTCTGGTGGAAGAGTTCATTGAAGGAATTGCGATGAGCCGCCACTCAGCCGCGCATAACGTTCTACTCCGGACACGGGCAACACCAAACGATCATGAGCAGTGGATGGCCATGTTCACTAAACTGGCCGAGAGCCTGGTCAGAATCCTGGATACCCTGCACAGCCGCAAGATCGTATTTGCAGATTTATCTACAAACAATCTGATCGTTACCGCCGATGGAGATTTGAGAATCATTGACTTTGAAGGAGCGCAGGAAATCGGAGTTGATCCCCCGGCCCAGCTCTTCACGCCGGGCTTTGGATCACAACATCGCGTTACGGGGGGACACGCCAGGAAGGAAGATGATTATTACTCAGCCGGCGCTGTTCTCATGGCTTATCTTCTTCCCGTAAATGGCCTGCTGCACCTTAATCCTCAAGCGCGTCACGATCTGATTGCCTCCATTCGTAATGACATTCAGTTGCCAGACCGTCTGGCTGAATTGATTAACAGACTGATGGACCAGCCGGAATCGGCCGCTGCGATGGAATCCCCGCTGGTTGAAATTCCCATCTCTCCTGCTGCGCGCCAATACGAGAGTAAGGAACGAATGGCCTTCGGCAATTACCAGGCCCTCGTGGACGATATTGTCGTCCATCTTAACAGCGCAGCGGAATATCAACGTAAAGACCGGTTGTATCCCGCCGATCCGAGAGTTTTTTCTACGAATCCTCTGAGTGTGGCATATGGGGCGGCAGGTGTGACCTATGCTCTGTGGAAGATTACAGGGAAGGTCCCCCAGGCCGCAGTGGATTGGATATTCCAACATCAGATTACGTGTGGCGACTATGCGCCTGGTCTGTATCTCGGAATGTCTGGCATTGCATGGTCGCTTCTTGAGATGGGGCTAAGAGAACCCGCAGAGAAAATCTTTCAATCAACGTTTCAGCACCCGCTGCTCCTGCAATCGGCGGATTTGTTTCACGGGATGGCCGGTTGGGGAATGACAGGGTTGCGCTTCTTCGAAGCAACAGGCCAGGAAGTATATCTGGAACAGGCCAAACGGGCAGCGAGTGGGATCATTGCATGCGCCAGGAAATCAGAGCGCGGTTATTTCTGGGCCTCAACTGATGAATGCACCTTGGGACTTGCTCATGGCAGCAGCGGAGTCGGTCTGTTCCTGCTCTATCTGTATCTGGCCACCCAAAATGAAGATTATCTGACAATCGGAGCGCGGGCACTTGATTTTGATCTGGAAGCCGCGACCCGAACCAAAGATGGCGGACTCTCCTGGAGTGAGAATACCGAATCGGTTTCACCACTTTATCCTTACTGGCGGTTTGGCAGCGCTGGAATAGGGAAGGTGACAGCGCGTTTTCAGCGACTGTTTAAATCTGCTCGATATGAGTCCATTCTTGAACAGATCTTTATTGATACCGACCGAAAATACGCGGTTTTGCCCGGGCGCTTCAGCGGGCTGGCCGGGTTGGGCGAGTTTCTCCTCGATCTGCACGATCTCAGCGGCGAAAGACGTTTTCTGGAGAGTGCACACAGGGTAGCTGAAGGAATCCTTCATTTCCGGGTGAAACGGGATGGCATTTGTTTTCCCGGAGAGTTGTCATCACGCTTGTGCTGTGATTATGGCACTGGAAGTGCAGGCATTGCATTGTTTCTGAACCGGCTCACGGGAAAACATATAAAGAGTGATTTCATGTTGGACGAATTATTCATGCGTTCTTCTGGAAACATCGAGCAGGCAAAGGGTACGGCGAATGGTTGCCTTATTGCTAAGCATGAGAGTACCTGTTGATAGGAACGCTTGCCGATGCCGACGAGCAGCAGAACCCGCTTACGATCGCTGATTTAGAAGTCCATCGAGCGTGACGGCTTAATCCGCTAACAGGAAACATGCCGCAGGCGATTCCTGGAGCGATATTTACAGTTCAACAATCTTGCTCTTCTGGACGATGGGACTCAGATGGCGACAGCCTGCCCATTCGACAGGAAGCACCAGTTAGCCTCAACTCGGGAACCGGGAGAATAATCGTGAACCTCGATATGTATGACAACTGCTGGTGTGCGGTCCAGGTAACTCCTCGATATGAGGTGATTACCTCGACAATCCTTCGCACGAAAGATTATGAACAGTTTTTGCCCATGTACAAATCCAAGAGGCAGTGGTCTGACCGGGTGAAAGAAATCGAAAGTCCGCTGTTTACCGGATATGTATTTTGCAAACTCAACTCCCGAAATCCGTGGTCCATCGTAACCACGCCGGGCGTAATTCGAATTGTTGGCACAAGAAAGGAAATTGCCGTGATTGATGAGCGAGAAATAGAAGCCATTCAGCTCGCCGTGAAATCTGGTGTGAAAGTGGAGCCGTGCGCATATGCCAGGGTAGGTGATCGCGTCCGCATCACAAGCGGTCCTCTGAGTGGCCTGGAAGGCATAGTTATGAGCTGCAAAAACCGCCAACGGCTGGTGCTTTCCGTTAATCTCATACAGAGTTCTGTTTCGGTAGAAGTTGACGGTTGCAACTTGGAGCCTGTCACCAAGCCTTCGGAAGTGGCTTCGAGTAGCCCAATGTCAGTGCCCCATGCCGGAATGATCCATGCCCTGGAACCGATACCGCTCGTTGGCTAACAGCATAGCAATGTGAGACCACCTTCGTGTCCGTTTTTGGACAGGGCGGTCCAACTACGGACACTCAATCCCTCAATCCAGCTAGAGGCTGGCTTTCTAAGACATTGGAAATAAAGGCAGCTTCCTGGGTACTGGCATGGTGGCCCAATACTTGCTTTATAAAGTAACGGGTTGTAGCAGATGAGCAACCGAAGTAAGCCCGAAGCCCGCTTCTTGGGATTTGCGGGAACAGCCTGCGCCGATCACTGGAGGAAAAGTTGAAACTCATTTTTAAAGATATGCGCTTTAGTCTTCGTATGCTGCGCAAGTCTCCAGGATTTACAATCGCCGCCGTTTTAACGCTGGCATTGGGAATCGGAGCAAACGCAGTGGTCTTCAGTGTATTGAATTCGCTGATCCTGCGCCCATTGGATGTACCCGAGCCAGAGAACCTTTTCATGCTTGAGCGCGGAGCCCATCATTTGGGTGCGCAATCATATCCTGACTATGTTGATCTGCGCGACCGAAACCGCAGCTTTGAAGACCTGGCAGCCTATGACATTGCCCCGGCAGGGCTGGACGCGGGCACCAATCCAATGCGGATTTGGGTGGAACTTGTCAGTGGCAACTATTTCGATGCATTGAAGATTCAGCCGCATGTTGGGCGTGTCTTCCACGCCTCCGATGAGCACGGGGCGAACAGCGCTCCGTATGTCGTTCTCAGCTATGCGTACTGGCACACTCATTTCCATGATGATCATGGAGTGGTGGGCCGTACAGTTCAGGTGAACAAGCATCCTTTTACGGTTGTCGGCGTGGCGCCGCCTGAATTTCATGGAACGTTGATGATGTTCCATCCTGATTTGTTTGTGCCGATCGTGAACCAGGAGCAGTTGTCGGGGGCGAGCACCCTGAACCTGCGCAACATCCATGATTCAGTTTTCATGGTGATGGGACACTTGAAGGCGGGAGTCACCCCGGCGCAGGCAGCTGCCGATCTGAACTCGATTGGCGCATATCTGGAAAAGAGCTATCCCAAAGAGGATAGCCAAATGAGTTTTAACCTGGAGCGTCCCGGGCTTTATGGCCACCATCTTGGTCCTCCGATACAAGCATTTGTTACGGGATTGATGCTGCTGGCAGGATTGATTCTGCTGGCGGCATGCGCCAATCTTGGCAGTCTGTTTGCAGCCCGGGCTACTGACCGTTCCCGGGAAGTTGCTTTGCGGCTCGCGCTGGGAGCAACTCACAAGCCAATTCTGCGGCAACTCTTTACTGAAGCTCTTCTGGTATCGCTGATGGGAAGCATCGTTGGATTATTAGGTAGCTCGGCAGTATTGCGGTGGCTGAGTGCGTGGCACCCGTTTGATCCCGGAGTTAGCGTTGGGGTGAACCCGGATACTCACGTATATGTGGTAGCTTTGCTGCTAACCCTGGTGAGTGCGTTCCTTTTTGGCGCTGTTCCTGTACGGCAGATATTCCGTATCCAGCCGTATGGGGTCATCAAGTTCGGCTCGACCGGCACGGTAGGGCGTCGAGTGACTTTCCGCGACCTGTTGCTGGTTGGACAGATTGCGATCTGTGCCGTTCTGGTCACCTCCTCCATCGTTGCCGTGCGTGGACTGATACGCTCACTGCACAGCAGCTTCGGTTTTGAAATGCAGAACGCCATGCTGGCCGATACCGATCTGAGTATGGCTGGTTACAACGGCGACAAAGCGCCCGTGATGCAAAAACACATGATCTCTGCTCTGGAAGCAATTCCTGGCGTAGAGTCGGTGGGATTGATTGACTCGCCTCCGTTGTACTATGGAGTGAACAGCGTAAACATTTTCAGGGATCAAACAACAGATATGAGGCTTGCTAACGCTGCTGCTCAAGCTGTCTCTTACAAGGTATCTCCCGACTATTTCCGCGCGGCAGGCACTGCCTTGCTCTCCGGGAGGAACTTCACCTGGCATGATGACAAAGAGGCGCCACAGGTAGCGGTTATTAACCAGGAGTTTGCGCAGAAAGTCTTTGGCTCTGTATCCAGCGCCGTGGGTGGATATTACAAGATGCGCGATGGAACACGGATCCAGGTAGTAGGGATCGCAGAACAGGGAAAATATACAAGTCTTACCGAGGATCCACAGCCAGCGGTGTTTCTCCCGCTCCTGCAGTCACCCTCCAGTTCGACGTGGATCGTAGTACGCTCGAAGCGGGAACCGCAGCAACTGGCGATGGCGATGAAGAGTGTACTGCGCGACCTGGATGCAGCGTTGCCTGTAAACATTCAAACATGGCCTCAAGAACTGGAGAGCGCGTTATTTCCTTCACGGATGGCGGCTGTGTCACTAGGTGTGCTCGGCGTGATGGCCGCAATGCTGGCGGTAACCGGGATCTTTGGAATGGCTGCTTATTCAGTAAGCAAACGGTGGCGGGAACTGGGGGTACGTGTAGCCGTGGGCGCGCAGTCCAGACAGGTATTACAGACTGCGCTCGGTCGAGCAGTTAAATTGCTGGTTGCGGGCTCGGTAGCGGGATTATTTCTGGGAATTCTGGCTAGCCGAGTGCTGGCTGCGATTGTGTACCAGGCGACTCCCCGAGACCCAGTGGTGCTGGGCGGGGTGGTTGTAGCAATGTCGCTGCTGGGGCTAGTGGCCACATGGATTCCGGCCAGACGGGCATTAGCGATCGATCCTTTGATCCTGATGCGCGAACAGTGAGATTACACCTGTTTGTAGCAGGGAAATGCGGTAGTCCAAGGTGGTTCAGCCGAATCGTCGATACAGGCCTCATCAACGGATCAGGGGCGGATGTCCTTCGGATGCATGAACGAATCCAATAGCTCTCAATCACACATGACCAGGAATCGTAGTGTTCTCTTGACCTGAGGCCATAGCAGCACGCGATTCCTTCACCCATGCAATTGTGTCTTGGAACAGCTTTTCAAACACCTCATAACAATGTTCCTCTGTGGTTGAGGCAACCTGAACAGTATGTTTTTTCTGTTCTGAAGTTGCTGACGGGCAAGATCCTCTGCCAGAGATTTCAGGAGAGGTCAAAGCTTCTCTATAGCACTTTCAGAGTTGGTATAGATCAACATCCCATCAGGTGGATACAGCGACAGAGGTTTAAAGCCCAGAGTCTTACAGAACTTATCGCATGACTGAAATCATGCCCTGCTACTTGTCTCGCTGATGGCCTGCAGTAACTCTGGAGACGCACTAGAAAGAGATAAAGATGGAGAACACCCAAGCAACGCGCCCAGTATCCTCTGAACAACACGCCGCCGTTTCAACCATGAACAGTGATTTGGCAGCTCGCCTGGATCCGCTAACGACCGCCATTTTTAACAGGATCGCAGATGGAGCGCTTTCAATTGATGAGTTAGTGCGCCTCTTTGCAAACGAATTTAACACGACTGAGGAGCATGTGAAATTGGCGACAGCCATGTTCCTGGAGGGGCCACTCAAGGGTGATGAAGTTGTAAGAAATGCCCCGACACCGGATTGTTCATGCGATCTGGTCTGGGTCAAAGGCATTGCGGCTCGTTGCGATTGGCGAATTCCTGACGAATTTCCCGAAGGTTTGGGATACAGGAGTTGTCCGCCACCGGCAGGGTTTAAGATACCAGGATTTTTCCGCAACGATCTGATCGAAAATCCGCAAACCTACTGCTCCATTAAAGAGGGAGACATTGTATGGGTGAATCTCGCCTGGATTCGCTCTTTTATTAAAGATGTGTTGCCGTGCATCAAGACAGATTTCATACTTGTGACTGGTGATTGTGATTTCAGTCCTCCATCATCAATCATGGCTGAGGCCCTGCAACTCCTTGAATGCCCCAGGCTGATCCATTGGTATGCACAGAACTGTGATGCACCCGGCTTCATGGACAGAATGTCACCTCTGCCAATTGGACTGGATTTCCACACGCTCAGCCAAAAGACATATTGGCGTGAAAAGAATATTTCCACGCCGGTACAGCAAGAACAGCTTCTCAGGTCAGTCCGAGCTCAGCTTCCGCCAACGCGCGAACGAATTCGTAAGGTGTATATTGACTTTGCCTGGCAGCCGAGCTATCTGTATCCCCCAGAGAGAAGACGGGATATTCTTAAACGGCTACTATGGAATAAAGCCGTCGCCTTTCAGAGCAAACCACTTCCCAGGACTGAATTGTGGCGCAGATGGGGAGAATACGCTTTTGTGCTATCTCCACATGGATTCGGCCTCGATTGTCATAGGACCTGGGAGGCACTCGCCTGCGGTCATATCGTCCTAGTGCCCTCTTCGCCTCTGGATAGCCTATATGAAGGTTTACCTGTAATCCCGATCAGTGATTGGAATGCAATTACAGACCGGAACCTGGACATGTGGCTTGAGAAGTATTCTGGCTGCGATATCAACGCTGAAAAATTAACGTCAGCATATTGGATTAACAGGATGAGACAGGGCGTATAAGTCCGCCCTGGCAGGATCGCAACGAAATCGCTTATGTGCTGCAACCCAATCCGGCAAACTTCGCTTGGACGGAGGCCGTAGTCAATCACGGCCACTGTGCAAACACGTCTTCGGAAATGCCTACCCCGCCGCCAGCAAGCACCTAATCCAGGTAGGCGCAGCTATGTTTAACAATCTTTGATGCTGCATGCGCCGGCAGGATGGAGCACATTCTTGTCTGTACGCTTGTTCAGCTTATTCCAAAACTCGAGAGTTCTTATGACCAAAATGGAAGTGCTTGATCTGATCGCGAAGCACGCGAGAGAAATACTGCCAGACCTTCATCAATATCAGTTTAACGCGTCCGACCGTCTAGTTGATCTGGGCGCGAATTCTGTTGATCGCGCCGAAATTGCGATGCTGGTGCAGGAGTCACTCGGCTTATCCGTTTCGCGCATTGAGCTATTTGGGCCCAAGAATATCGGCGACTTGGCCGACTTATTTCTTCAGAAACTCCATGTCGCCTGAACTCGTCGTTACCGGCATGGGCGTCATCTCGGCCGTTGGACAAGGCAAGGCTGAGTTCGCGAGCGCCATCCTCGATGGCAAGACTGCTTTCCGTGTGATGCAGAGGCCAGGCCGCCAGCGCGAATCCGCCTATATCGGTGCGGAAATCGGCGAGATGGCGTTTCCCGCAAGCATTAAGAGACAGACATTGCGGGCGGCTTCACTGTCCGCGCAAGTTGCTTTGATCGTGCTTCACGAAGCATGGGGTGAGGCGCGATTGTCTGAGTTGGATCCCCGGCGCATAGGCCTGATCGTAGGCGGCTCGAATATTCAGCAGCGCGAGCTGGAGCAGATTCATGAAAGCTATCGCGACCGCTCAGTATTTCTGCGGCCAACCTATGGCTTGTCTTTCATGGATTCGGATTTGTGTGGATTTTGCACGGCGCAATTTGGGATCCGCGGCCTAGCCTACACAGTGGGCGGCGCCTCGGCGAGCGGTCAATTGGCAATTATTCAGGCGGCCCAGGCGGTTCGCATGGGCCAAGTGGATGTGTGCATTGCACTTGGTGCACTGATGGATGTATCTCATTGGGAGTGCCGGGCGCTGCGCAGTCTTGGCGCTATGGGCTCCGATCGATATGCGAACGACCCCGCACTTGCCTGCCGTCCGTTCGACCGGGATCATGATGGATTCATCTTCGGTGAATCCTGCGGCGCCGTAGTCGTCGAGTCATTCGAATCAAGCCAGCGCCGCGGTTTGGCACCCTACGCAAGTCTGAGCGGCTGGGCAATCGTGATGGACAGCAATCGCAACCCTGATCCGTCGCTGGACGGGGAAATACAGGCAATCCAGAGCGCGCTTGGCGCATCTGGATTGTCAGCAGAGGAGATTGATTACATCAATCCGCACGGCACCGGTTCTATTGCAGGCGACGAAACGGAGTTGAAGGCGCTGCGTGCATGCGGACTGACATCCGCCTACCTGAATGCGACCAAGTCTCTTATTGGACATGGTCTAAGCGCGGCGGGCACCGTGGAAGTGATTGCAACGCTGTTGCAGATGCGGGCCGGCCAGTTGCATCCAACTTGCAATCTGGAAAATCCCATCGAGCCGACATTTAATTGGATAAAAGACAAGGCGCTTGATCATCCCATTAAAAATGCACTGACGTTAAGCATGGGCTTCGGCGGAATTAATACGGCTCTGTGTTGGCGTCGCCATAAGGACTTGTCACATTTTGTAATGGAGGGGACCGCATGAAAATCGCAGTGGTTGGCTCCGGATATGTAGGATTGGTCGCCGCCGCATGCTTTGCGGAGATTGGCCATAATGTCATTTGTGCTGATGCTGATGTCCAGAAGATCACCGCTCTTAATCAAGGCATTATTCCTATTCACGAAAAATTCCTTCCTGAACTCATCCGTCGACATTGCGGAACCCGCCTGTCTTTCACTACCTCAACCACTGACGCTGTTCGCGCCAGCCAGGTAATTTTTATCGCCGTTGGGACCCCCTCCATGGAAGCTGGAGCGGCTGACTTGTCATTCGTTGAAAGCGTAGCTCGCGACATCGCCAGATCCATGAATGGATTCAAACTCGTGGTGGAGAAGAGCACTGTTCCTGTGTACACCAGTGAGTGGATCAATCGCGCCATGACCCTGAACGGCGCGTCGGGAGCACAGTTTGAAGTGGCTTCCAATCCCGAATTCCTGCGCGAGGGCACTGCAGTCACCGACTTTCTTTATCCAGACCGCATTGTCGCAGGTTGTAACTCCCAACCGGCGGCGGCTATGATGCGTGAGATTTATGAGCCGCTTCTGAATGGCTCCTACTATGAAGTCCCGGGAGCAATTCCTCGACCTGCAGATTCCGCTCCGATTCCACAATTCATCCAAACCAATGCCAGAAGCGCAGAACTGATCAAGCATGCTTCCAATGCTTTCCTGGCCATGAAGATTTCCTTCATCAACGCCGTAGCCAATATTTGCGAGATGGTGAATGCGGATATAGAAGGGGTTTCCCGGGGAATCGGTGCTGACAGCCGCATTGGCTCGAAGTTCCTTCGCGCCGGACTCGGCTATGGTGGCTCATGCTTTCCCAAAGATGTTGCCGCGTTTCGGCTGGTGGCCGAAGAATGCGGTTACGATTTTCAGTTGCTGAATGAGGTGATGCGCATCAATCTGGATCAGCGCGAAGCATTTCTGCGCAAAGTGCGCACCGCTCTCTGGACATTGAAAGGCAAGCGGCTCGCTGTGCTTGGCCTGGCGTTCAAAGGAGATACCGACGACATCCGTGAATCGCCGGCAGTGGCTATCGTGCAGGATCTGCTCTCACGCGAATGTAGCGTGATGGCTTATGATCCTGCCGCCATGGATCGCACCCGGGCTGAGCTGCAACACAAGAATCTCAGCTATGTCGATAACCCTTATACCGCCGCCTCTGGTGCAGACGCCCTACTGATCCTTACCGACTGGGAAGAATTTGCCACTCTTGACCTGACGCGCATCAGGTCCCTGCTGCGATATCCCATCGTGCTCGATGGACGTAATCTCTACATGCCCGAAGCCATGACAGCGCACGGCCTGAACTATTACAGCGTCGGCCGCGCTGCGACCACTGCGCAATCGGTGAACGAACCTGCTCTCCAGTCATTAGCCCATTACAGCAACAACTTTGGCGCTGCGATGAATGGCGTACCTCCCTCCACCGGGGGAGAGATTTCCGCGACTACATATCTGTGATAGTGCTGTGCAGGCTCGTGGCCGGGTTAATTGCAGGACGGTTGAGAAAGCAGCGGTAACAACGGCAACCACCAAGTTGTCAGGAACGACTTGGATAACAGATTCGGAGAAATGTCGTGAAGAAGCCTAATCCAGCCATTTTTCATAAGTTATATGGGGAAAAGAAGCCAAAGGTTACTTACTATGCCAGGGATTTTATTGATTATGTATTGATGATCCTGTTGTGCATACTTGTTGTCAGCCTTTCATATGGCTTTGGTCATGCGATGTCCATGATTGGGCTCGGCCTATGTGCCGTAATGCTTGTTGCATTCATCATAAGGCACGGCATTGAGCTTAGAGTTCCTGTGATCTTAAGAAAACCACAGGAAGTCTTTTACATGGTGGTATACAAGCTCCAGAATTTAAAGCTTATATATTTCACTGCTATCGGCCTGCTTCTGTTGGAGAACATACTGATCGCCGCAACGCCAAATCTCCCGCACCATGTCGAACTCACGCGGAAAGTTGCCCTTTACCTGTTCTACATACATTTCATATTCATCACCGCATTCAGGACAGTGATCCTCGCTGACCATCTGGCTAAGAAGGAGCTGGTCCGCGAAGTGTTAATGCAAACGCCGTGGCGACGGGTCATCAGGGAAAATACAAATATGGCATTCGAAGTTCTGCATGCCTACTGTACAGGAGTATTGACGCATATCATGAGCATTGCGCCATGGTATCTGATAATCACTCATTGTAATTTCTCAGTCATCTTCATGCCGGCTGTATGCCTGATCAATATCATCGTTCAAGTGAAGTGGTACAAAGCATTTAACGCATGGTTTTACCGCGATCACTGGCTCGGACACAATTCCGAGTTCGAGTTTCTATTTCTCCACGGCGCCCACCATGATGCTATTCCTTCCGGGATGATTGCCGTGGCAGAAAACGGATTCTTAGAAGGATTTATGCGATTCACGATAGGTGCGCCTGTGCCATTTTACAATCCGGTCATCTCTTTTCTGGTCTATACGTTTGATATCAAGACTGATATAGAACTGCACCAGTATATTCCGGGCATTTTCCCCAAATTATCGAAAACACAGATTGAGAGCACTCAGCATGCGACACACCACTATGGTCCTTTGGAGCCTTATAGCCTGGGGACGAAGATGAATTGCATTAAGTCCGAGGATTTCAAAGAAAAGTTTGAGTGGATTCCCGATGAATTAAACAACTCCATCGAGCTGGACGAAGAGCTGACAGGCTTCAAATGGGACAATGCGACATACCGGAACACTCTGAGGCTTTGGGACAAATATCAAATATAGCGTCCTAAGTTTCGCTGGACGCGAAGTCAATTGGAGAAGTTCATGTGGCACGACGGCATGTTTACGATGAGAGGGGTGAGCGATGTATCAAACGATTAAAGTTCGGTTTCAGGATGCGATTTGCTTTTTGCAGATTGACCGGCCTGAAGCCAATAACACGATCAATGGGCAACTAGTCGCGGAGTGCAATGATGTGCTGTCGGCGTGCGAGGAGTCAGCGAACATCGTGGTGTTGAGCGGTTCGCCAGAGGTGTTTTGCTTCGGGGCCGATTTCAAGGCGATTGCCAGCACATCGAAGAGATCTGATCAGGACGACGGTCCCGGACCGCTGTACGACTTGTGGACGCGCCTGGCAACGGGACCGTACGTGACGATCTCGCATGTGCGCGGCAAGGCGAACGCCGGCGGCATAGGGTTTATTGCTGCCAGCGATATCGTTCTTGCTGACGAAACGGCACAGTTCAGTTTGTCCGAACTGTTGTTTGGTCTATATCCGGCATGCGTCCTTCCGTTCCTGATACGCCGGATCGGGTTTCAAAAGGCACATTACCTGACGCTGATGACTCAACCGATTTCGGCGAAGCAAGCGTGTGAATGGGGATTGGTAGACGCATGCGAACCTCTCAGCGAGGCTTTGCTGCGCCGTCATCTGCAAAGGGTGCGACGGCTTTCAAAAGTTGCGATTCGACGCTACAAGAAGTTCATGGGACAGATCAGCGGTCCCTTGCAGGATATGAGGTCAGTAGCGGTTGCCGGTAATCGAGAAGTTTTCACAGATACGAGCAATCTGCAGGCGATTAAGCAGTATGTCGAATACGGCATATTCCCCTGGGAGAAAACTCCTATGCCGCAGAATGAAAGCGTGCCCGCAGCCAATGTGATTTGAGGCAGCGCGAGACGGGTTCTTTGGAGCCCGCCCTGACGCAAACCCTGGCAGCAATCAGATTTGTTAATTTGCGTATCCGCACACGTGAATGGCTCCCATGGAGATCAGGACCGGCAGACGAGCCACATTCCCAGAATTGGAGGAGAGATGAACACGAAGCACGAACTTCTAAGACGCTTGCAGCAGATTGTCAGCGAACAATTGGGAGTCCAGGAGCACGAGATCAGCGAGAAATCCACCTGGCATGAGTTGGGAGCTGACTCACTCGACCGCCTGGAAACATCACGAATCCTTGAAGAGGCATTCGACGTGGATATCCCCCACCAGGTAGGAGAGCAACTAAATACCGTGGGTGAGACTGTGGATCACATACTCAGCGCGATGGAATCAGGGAAAGACATTTCGAATATCCGGATCGAGACAGCGATCACCAATCAGCAGTGGGCAGAGGTATTGGAGATTCGAAATGAAATCTTTACCAATGAGTATGGATTCTCGGTTAAACCTTTACCGGCACCCGGAAAAACAGGAGTTTGGCACTTCCTGGCTCGTGATGATGATCACGCAATAGGAACACTGAGTGTTGTTGACACTACCGAGGATCGTCAACTTCACCAACAATACCGGCTGAAATTTGAGAAAAGCGAACGTGTCGCCCGTTATGCCCAACTCGCGATACTCAAGCCTTATCGCAAGTGTGGCATCTTCGAAATGTTAATTGAGAATGCACAAAACACAGTCGTTCGTCCGAACGAATTCACAGTTGGATGGCTCCTATACCCGGCAGGTCAAGCCCGGTCCTGCAGATTGACTCAGTCCCTTGGGTTTAATGTCCAGATGCCGCTATTAACAACGGAATTCGGCAGTTGCTATGCATTGACCCGGCGGGAATCTAACCTATCGCAAATCGGATGGACGGAGAGGACTTCCCACATTGTTGAAGCCTCCGTGATTTGATGAATGCAACAGATTTGATCCCCAAGTGCAGCAGAAATGGTGAAAACGGAACGTTGAGGTAAATATGTTTGCGGGAATCCTGAAGACGATAGGCAATACACCACTCGTGGAACTCAAAAAAGCCATGGATGTGCGGTTTCATCTCTTTGCCAAACTGGAAGGAGCCAATCCTAGTGGCAGCGCTAAAGACAGGCCGGCGCTTGAAATTGTGAGAGAAGGTCTACTAACAGGGAAAATCCGTAAGGATACGGTTATTGTTGAAACCAGCTCCGGAAATATGGGTGTCGCACTGGCCCAAATCTGTTCCTATTTAAATTTACCTTTCATTTGCATCACAGATACAAAAGCCACGCCTCAGCATGTCAATCTTCTTCGGATCTACGGGGCTAAAGTGGAGGTAATTTCCAAGCCTGATTCCGTGACCGGGGATTTTCTGGTGGCGAGAATCAACCGCGCCCGTGAGATTGCCAACAGTCTGGACAATGCATTTTGGATCAACCAATACGCAAATCTCCTGAATGCGGGCGCACATTACAGGACAATGGAAGAGATTCTCACCGCTCTGAACGGAGAGGTTGACTATTTTATCTGTTGTGCCAGCAGTTGCGGGACTTTGCGCGGATGTGCGGAATATGTTCGCAGCCTGGGCTTGAGCCGGATAAAAATCTGTGCAGTAGACGCGCCAGGTAGCGTCATTTTTGGAGGAAACCGCGGCAAACGATTAATACCAGGACACGGAGCAGGGATCAGGCCCGAGCTATATCAGGATGGGTTAGTTAACCGGGTTGTTACCGTCACAGATATGGAATGTGTCATCGGGTGCAGGAGATTGCTTGCCACCGAGGCCCTGCTCGTTGGTGGATCATCGGGCGCGGCATTTATGGGTGCGCAGCATCTTCGGGATGAAATTCCAGAGGGCGCAAACTGCGTAATGCTCTTCCCGGATCGTGGTGAGCGCTATCTTAATACCATATTTTCCGATACATGGGTATATGAGCAGTTTAACCGATCCATTGATGAATGCTGTCAGAACGTGGAGTTCCTGCCCGGGCTGCCAGACGCAGTGGCACATAACCTCAGCGCCTGAGAAACTCAGGCCTGTTCTCCCAGGATGGGATGACTATGTTGGAAATATCTTTCAATCAGACCATAGAGATGGCTGAAGCGGCACGAAATTGTGCAAGCAAGTACTGGCTTGAATCTCAGAAGAAGCCGGTTCAGCAGCGCTTCACGGTCACAGATGAATGCGTGCCTTTGACCGATGGCTTTCAACACTGCAAGCAAGGATTTTTCATGCCGGCGTCCGCGACAGTATTCATGTTCTCGGGGCAGGGATCGCAATACTTCCAGATGGGGAGAGGGTTGTATGACAACAACAACATCTTCCGCAAGTGGATGATCCGCTTGGATGACATGGCGCGAGACTTATGCGGCAGATCGGTGATCGAGGCGATTTACTCCGACGGCCACCGCAAGGCAGATCCATTCGCGCGCACTCTGTTGACGCACCCGGCGATATTCATGGTGGAATACTCGCTGGCACAATGCCTGGTGAGTTCAGGCGTATTACCCGATATGGTACTGGGCGCCAGTCTGGGATCGTTCGCCGCCGCAGCAGTGGGAGGTTTCATTGATGTTGAAGACGCTCTAACGGCCGTATTGCGGCAGGCGATCTTCCTGGAAGAATGCTGTGAACCCGGAAGCATGATCGCCGTTCTGGCAGATCCGGCGCTGTTCGCGGAGAAGTTCCTGAGCGACCACAGCGAATTAGCGGCCATCAACTTTTCTTCTCATTTTGTCATATCCACATCACTGCCTGAATTGACGGAGATCGAAGCTGTTCTGAAAGAGCGCAACATAAGTTACCAACGGCTGCCGGTTTCCTACGCCTTCCATTCGCGCTGGATAGATAATGCGAAAAGTCCGTTTGAATCCTTCATGCGAACGATGCGGTGCAAGCAAGGCCAAGTGCCGCTGGTGTGCTGTCAGGATAGGGCAGTATTGTCGAGCCTGTCGGACGGCTACTTCTGGTCCGTGGTGCGTCAACCGATCCGATTTCATGAAGCCATAGAGCAACTGGAGCAAACAGGATCTCACCGGTACATTGATCTCGGTCCGGCTGGTACTCTGGCCACATTCTTGAAATATGGGATGCCGGCAAAAAACACAGTCTCCAGGATACACGCAATTCTGACACCTTTTGGATTCGATCAGAAGAATCTAGCAGCCTTGCTGGCCTCATCCGAAGTTCAAGCCTACCAGTAAATAGAACCTCTACAGCTCATCTCATAAATTGCCGGTAAATCCGTTATGGCAGTTACCACCAGGGGCTAAAAGCCCTTTGAGATCGTAATCCTGCAACGCGGGCCTGTAGGCCCGCTTTTCCACCAAAGGCGCTAAAGCCCATTTCTCAGACGCGTTCTAGATCAGGACAAAGCGTTTGCCTGTTACACAACCTATTCAGGACCAAGTATGCACATTGGCCCCCAACTACAACCAATCATTCAGAAGTTGAGGCAATATGATACCTAAGATTATTCACTTATGTTTTGGCATGTCTCCCGATTTTGGTGGAAAGCCGTGGAGCCTTGTTCACCATGTTTGTCTGGCTAGCGCCATCAAGCGAATAAAGCCATCAGAGGTTTTGTTGCACTGCACCTATGAACCTGATGGTCCTTGGTGGGATCTATCACGTTCATTCGTTACTGTCTGCAAGATGAAAGCCCCTGACAAAATATTCGGCAATCCGTTGCGGCACGTTGCTCATCGTGCCGACATTGTTAGATTGGAGCAACTCCTGCAGACGGGAGGGATTTACCTGGATGCTGATGTATTTGTGCATCGGGACTTCGATTCACTGCTGGGAAATTCCACCGTAATGGGCGAGGAATGTGAAAACGGAGCAACTGTAGGACTGGGTAATTCCGTAATCCTGGCGGAGCCGCAGGCTCCTTTTTTAAAGAGATGGTATGCCGAATACAGGTGGTTCCGCTCAGGGGGGCTGGACAGATACTGGGACGAACATTCCGTGCGAGTTCCATATTGCCTTGCGAAGCAGTCTGGGGATCATATTACGATCCTGCCGGATACCGCGTTTTTTTCGGTTCCCTGTACTTCCGAAGGCCTTTCAAAGTTATTCCAGTCCCCTGAGCCCATCGAACTTTCGACTGAATATGCCAGCCATCTTTGGGAAACCCTTGCATGGGATCCATTCCTTCAGAACTTGACGCCCGGCAAGGTGCGTGCGCAGCAAACTAACTTCCACCAATGGGCCAGACCGTTTATTGAGATGCTTCCGGATAACTATGGTTCTCAAGGAGCCGAATGTGCGCGGGTTGAAACAGTGAATCACTTATACAGCCCGGTCCCTAACGAGCTTTTTCCGAGGGAATTGTGTCCGCCAGTGGACACAGGTTTCCCGGTGTGAACAACATGAAAGGCTGAAATCCCGGCAATTGCAAAAATTGATTGTTCCATCAGCCTTCATGAGCAGCAGCGGAACAAACCAACACCTCCTGAAAAGCGCCCTGACATCCCGCAGGTCATTGTGCTCAGGGTAGGTGATGAGCAAAATTGCCGGTGCAATAAGTTTGTATCATGTTGCTTTTTCAGAGTTTATTAAGAAAACGCTATTAAGAATATTTTCTTCGTCCCACGGGAATAACTGCTCTTCGCGACTCAGATATCCGCCGATATCCTACCTACAACCGAACTGGCGCCCTGCTGAGATCTGGTCATTGTCGGGGTGCATGGTTGGCATCACTATTGCAACTGTCATTATCAGAAAGCCAGGTTGGATTTTCCGAATCATTCATGGAATGGGATTCTAATGGCGGCAGCTTGCCCTCAGGTTATCCCATCAGATCACAACAGCATCAATTCCCGGCCAAACTCAAATCCCCCGCAGCGAAGCCATAGGAAGCGCCAGGGGGATAACAAAGCTTGATACCGCGCTCATGCGCGCAATGGAGCTGTCCCCGAATGTCACAAGCACAAACCCTTCCTGCACTGTCCGTGCAACGCCATCCGCTGACGTGCGCAATAGATGAAGCTGTTTCTATTCCATGGACCATCTGGTTTATGGCTGCGGGGATGACTTTGAATTTAGTCAGCGGAATTTGGGATGATACCTGGCATCTTTCCATTGGCGTAGACACATCCTGGGCACCACCGCACATCCTGACGCAAATCTCGGCTGCTTTAGCTTTGATCGCCTGCGCCTATGCAATCTTATCCACCAGCACCGGTACTTCTCCGGAGCGCGATGCCTCAGTGCGGATACTGGGGTTGCATGCACCGGCAGGCGTATTCATTGCTGCCTGGGGTTGCGTCGCGACGCTGGTTGCTGGGTTCTTTGATAACTGGTGGCACCAGGCCTACGGAGATGTGAGCGTTGCAACTCCGCCCCACCTCTTGTTGCTGATCGGCTCCTCCATTAGCAAAGTCGGCGGGATGGCATGGATAGCCAGCCTCATTAACCGTTCGACGAACGCGCTACGCAGCCGGTTAAGCTGGCTCTTCTTATTTGTGTGTTCGACAGGACTGGGGACTCTAGCGGGTATTGTCCCCGGCAGCAGGACTATGCATACGGCTGACTGCTATCTGACCTTTGCACTGGCTGTTCCCATATGGTTGGTAGCGTGCGGCTGGGGTTCGGCTTGCAAGTGGGGCGCAACGATTGTAGCTGCCTTTTATACCTGCACATCATTGGCAGCGGAATGGCTGCTGCCACTCGTTCCGGCACAACCGAAGTACGGGCCGGTATTCCACAACATCACCCATCTGATTCCTCCGGGATTCCCGGTGTTGCTGATTGTTCCGGCTTTGGTTGCAGACGTTTTGCTGCAAAAGCTGAGACAGAGATCATCCTGGACCAAGGCACTTTGGCTTGGGCCAAGTCTAGTGCTCAGCTTCCTCGCCGTGCAGTGGCCGTTTGCCGATTTCCTGTTGTCGCCCGCATCACGGAACTGGATCTTCGGAAGCGCCTATTTTGCTTATCGTGATCCTGCGGGACTTCTCTACGATCCCTATAAATTTGTAGCTGCACAAAAACCCGCCACATTCCTCCTTACTATCACAGCCGCACTCGTCGCTTGCATCGTGACCACTGGCCTTGGCCTGGCATGGGGTAATTGGATGCGGCGGGTGCGCAGATAAGGTGTGAACCTGTCCTGCACGTTCAATCCAGAGGCACAGCCTGCCATGCGAACATTATCGAAAATTGTTTTTGTTCTTCTTGCGAGCACCTTCTTGTATGCCCACGTGGGCAACCCTGATATCTATTATGAAGGTGATGCCGGACCTTACCATCTTTTCGTAACCGTACGCCTGCCGAAGGCGATTCCCGGGGCAGGCGAGGTCGAGGTGCGCAGCGCGTCGCCCGATGTTCAAACGGTTCAAGCCATGCTTCTGCATTTGACGGGGCCAGGTTCAACACTTTCGCCGGCTCCGAATGCAGCGCAGCGGTCTAAAGACGATCCGCAATTCTTTGTTAGCAACTTGTGGTTCCTGGAATTTGGCGCCCTGCAACTCCGCATCGAAGTGGATGGCTCCAAAGGTAAAGCGGAACTTTCGGTACCCGTTGCGTCGTTTGCGAGGCAATCGCTTTCGATGGATCGCGGGCTGCGTGGAATTTTCGCATTTTTCTTTATTTTCCTGACTCTTAGTATTGTGCCGATCGTCGGCGCTGTTGTCCGGGAAAGCGGCGTCGCTCCAGGCGCCGCTCCGCTGTCCTCCAACAGATGGCGTTCACGGATCGTGATGGTAATAGCCCTGATCGCGGCTGTGGTTGTTCTTCAACTGAACAGGAATTGGTGGAATGCGCAAGCAGCTACATATGCCCGCACCGTCAACCTCCTCAAGCCGCCGCAAGCTGAAACGACGCTCGTGAACGGAAGCCGCCTGGTAATCCGGCCCGCTGGTCGGCTCGTGTTCCCCCGGCTAAGTGGCAAAGACCGTGAAGTCAAGATGAGTGAACTGGTTTCGGACCACGGCTATTTGATGCATCTGTTTTTAATTGCCTCGCCGGGAATGCAGCGCATGTGGCATCTCCATCCGGCCCGCGCTGAGGATGGATCGTTTGTCGCACAGCTTCCGCCGATAGCCGCTGGCGAGTATCAGGTTTTCGCGGACATCCTGGACAAGACCGGATTCCCGTGGACACTGGTAGGCAAAATCAATCTTCCTGAGATTAACGGTACTGCTATGGCGGGCGATGACTCGGCCTGGGCGGGTGTTCCCCTCGCAGTTCCACTTTCTGAAATGACTGTGGCTCAGCTTCCCGATGGAGCCCACATCGTGTGGGAGCGGAGTGGTGCTCCTGTAAAGGCCAACGTATCAGCCGGCCTGAATTTCACGGTGGAGGCAAAAGACGGTACACCGGTCCACGACTTGGAGCCGTATATGGGTATGGCCGCCCACGCGGAAGTGGTCTGTTCTGATCTGAGTGTCTTTGCCCATATTCATCCAGCAGGCACAGTTCCTATGGCAGCTCTTTCCCTGGTAAGAGTTGACACTACAGCGCAGTCACCGGCGAGAGCCATGCATGGAATGACGATGCAGATGTCTCATTCCTCTTCTTCACTGCCCTTTAGCTTCAGCTTTGCGTATGGATTTCCACATCCGGGAGACTATCGCATCTTTGTACAAATCAAGCGGTCCGGACAAGTGCAGACCGCGGCTTTCGATGTAAACGTCCAATAATTCATCTTTTGAGACGATCTTCACTATCCATACTGAACCCGGAGATACGTGCCAAGAGGAACGTCATGGGAAAACCTGATCCAGCCACTTTTCATAAATTGTACGGAGCAAAAAAGCCAAGAGCCGTTTACTACAAGAAGGACTTTCTTGACTATCTATTCATGATTCTCCTGACCATAGTGGTTGTGGGCGCCTGCTATGGCCGTGGCCATGTAATAACAAAGATTGGTCTTGTTCTGTGTGCCTTTATGATCACCATGTTCGCGATAAGACATGGCATTGAGATCAAAGTCCCACTGATCCTCAGAAAGCCGCAGCAAATTCTTCATACGCTCGCATATAAGATACAGAACTTAAGACCCATATATTTTGTCGCTCTTGGTCTCCTCCTGCTTGAGAATATTTTGGTCACTCTGACGCCGAATCTTCCCCATCACGTCGCTTTGATGCGCAAAATCGACATTGATTTGTTTTACATCGAGCTCATCTCCATAACTGTGTTCAGAACGGTCATTCTCGCTGACCATTTATGCAAGCGGGAGCTCGTTCGGGAAGTGCTGATGCAGACACCGTGGAGAAGAGTAGTCAAAGAACAGACGAACATCACGCTCGAAATCATGCATGCTTATTGCACCGGATTATTAACGCACATCATCACGATTGCGCCATGGTATCTGGTGATTGTCTATTCCAGATTTTCGGTGATTTTCCTGCCGGTTACGATTTTGATGAGTATTGTCATTCATCTGAAGTGGTCGAAAGTATTTAACACGTGGTTCTATCGGGATCACTGGCTGGGACACAATTCAGAGTTTGAATTTATATTCTTGCATGGACCGCACCACGACGCTATTCCTTCCGGGATGATTGCCGTTGCAGAGAATGGGTTTCTGGAGGGATTTATGCGGTTCACCATAGGCGCTCCCATCGCGTTCTACAGTCCTTTCATTGCTTTTCTTCTATATACGATTGAAGTGGCGGCTGATATGCGGGGCCATCAGTATATTCCGGGCTTATTCCCGCGGCTCCCCAAAAAAGTCATGGAGACATTCCAGCATTCCACCCATCACTATGGGCCGCTTGAGCCCTACAGCATTGCCCATCGGAAGAGCATGTCTGCGGAAGGGGATGACAGTTTCGAACGCTGGCTTCCGGATGAGGTAAGAAACTCGATTGAACTGGATGAAGAACTCACAGGCTTCAAGTGGGACAATCCAACCTATCGGAGAACACTTACCCTCTGGGATAAGTATCAGGCCTGAGGTCTATGTCAGCGTAAATCTTCTTCCAGGTACCTGCGGATATAACTCAACAATAACCATCAAAAACAACAGGAGAATCAGATGATTGCTTTTTTATTCCCCGGGCAGGGCTCACAGAAACGCGGTATGGGGCAAGGCTTGTTCGATGAAGTGTGCGAATATACCGCGGTGGAGAAAGAAATAGATGCCATTCTCGGCTATTCATTGCGGAAAATGTGCCTGGAGGATCCGGACAACCGCCTGAAAGAAACACAATTCACTCAGCCTTGTCTTTATACCGTCAATGCGCTGCACTACTACAAAGCTATGAGCCAGGGCACGTGTCCTGACTACGTGGCAGGTCATAGTCTGGGCGAATACAACGCATTGCTTGCGGCTGGCGTATTCGACTTTGTGACCGGACTGCGGCTCGTGAAAAAACGCGGCGAACTGATGTCACAGGCAAAAAATGGTGCAATGGGCGCGGTGATTGGCCTCGGAGCCAGCATTATCACGAAAGTGATCAAAGAAAGCGGGCTGGCGAGCCTGGATGTTGCCAATTTCAATTCGCCATCCCAGACAGTAGTATCGGGACCGGTTGATGATATTAAGCGTGCCGGCCTGATTTTCGAAAAAGCAGGCGCGCGGATGTATTTGCCTTTGCAGGTCAGCGCTGCCTTCCATTCGCGATACATGGTGCAGGCTGCACAAGCATTCAATGATTTTCTGGCGCCCATGTCATTTGCGGTGCCCAAAATTCCCGTGATCGCCAATGTGAACGCCCGGCCTTATCCAAACGAAAACCCATCCGGGTCAGTTAAGACGCTGCTGGTGAGTCAAATGGCGAGTTCAGTGCAGTGGACCCAGACCGTGCGTTTTCTCATGAGCCAGGGTGTTACCCAATTCAGCGAAATGGGGCCTGGGAACGTGTTGACCAAATCGGTTCAACAAATCCAGCAAGAAAAAGACAGCTAATTTTCCAGCGGATACCGGGCACATGTGCTTCGGATCAACCAGTCCGGGAGCACAGGATTCGATGTGGAAGGCGGCGTAGCCAAGACAGCAAGGCGTCTGCCCGCAATGCAGACCATCGGGAGTGCAATTCTCTCC
>Ga0066662_10000074_pt1 | contig 36483 bp, 35 predicted proteins | sample GraSoiAngelo_111_FD_133939 | JGI IMG/M metagenome (GOLD analysis project Ga0066662, IMG submission 133939) | Grasslands soil microbial communities from the Angelo Coastal Reserve, California, USA - 14_0903_12_40cm | ecosystem: Environmental > Terrestrial > Soil > Grasslands | place: USA...
AACCAGACTTGGGGCGCGCCGCTGGCCGCGTGCGATCCGACCGCGGTGTCGCGCGCCGTCGCGCCGTCGTGCTACGGACCGCAAGGGCAAGACTACACGAACGGCGGCAACTCGCCGGCGTACGTGCTGGGCCCGTACCAGTACGCCACGGTCGGCCGCGTTCGCGACCGCGACACGGTCGCGAACTTCCACGCCGGCATCCCGCGCAAGGACGGCAACCGCGACGACGTGCAGCTGCTGTTCAGCAACAACTTCATCGACAACCTGTACTACAACTCGACCAACGACGCGGGCGGCGCCGCGTACCTCACCGCGATCGGCGCCGGCGTGCCGGCGTATGCCGACGGCTTCCACTTCACCGGCGCGCCGCTGGGCACGGTGCTCCCGGTCGGATACACCGGCGGCGGTTCCACGCCGTACCTCTACCCGGACTCGCCGGGCGGGCGGCCGATGGGCGCGGCGATCGCGCCCGACCGGCGTGACGCGTTCACGAACGACCAGTCGATCGTGAAGCTGCAGTACCAGCACAACTTCGGCACCAACGCGTTCCTGCGCGTGTACGGCTACACGTACTACTCCGACTGGCTGCAGAACGGCCCGCAGTCCACCAACGCGAACTTCATCGGCCCGCTGCCCGCGCAATATCTGCTGGACAGCCACTCGCGCGGCCTCAGCGCGCAGTTCTCCGATCAGATCAACTCGCAGCACCTGGTAACGCTGCAAGGTTCGTACACCACCGCATCGACGATGCGCTACAACAACTCCGGCATCGCGCAGCGAGGCTCCGCCGGCTACCTCGTGGACGGCACGAACCCGTACTCCGGGGTGTGTTACAACCCGAACTTCAACTCGAGCGGTACCTACCTCGGCACGAAAACGTCGGGACCGTGCTCGCAAGCCGGCTCGTTCGCGTTCACGCTGCGCCAGGCGTACAACAACACGGTCACGCCGTCGGCCACGTTCGGAACGTGCGGCGCCGGCCCGTGCCAGTACGTGCTCGCGCTCAACGGCATCGGCGCGACGTTCAACACCGTCGTGCCGAAGTTCTCCGCGCTGTCGGTCAGCGACCAGTGGAAGGCCACCGATCGGTTGAACGTCAACCTCGGGTTGCGGCTGGACCGCTTCGAGTTCGACGGCGCCGACACCACCAACGGCGGCGCGGCGCGCGTGCTGTGGTACAACGCCTGGAACCTCGCGCACCCCACCAATCAGCTCGTGAACGTCCCGAACCAGATCGAGGCGTACAGCGAGTGGCAGCCGCGCGTCGGCTTCACGTACACGCTCAGCCCGGCGACGGTGCTGCGCGCGAGCTACGGCCGCTACGCCGAAGCGCCCAACGCAGCGTTCGAGCAGTACAACTACCTGCAGGCGAACTCGCCGCCGGCGCTCGCGCGCTTCGGCAACTTCGGTCTGCCGACCACGCCGGGGCATCCGGTGCGGCCGGAGGTGTCCAACAACTACGACTTCTCGCTGGAGCACCAGTTCAGCCGCGACACGGCGATGAAGCTCACGCCGTTCCTGCGCAAGACGCAGGACCAGATCCAGCAATTTTTCCTGGATCAGCGCACGAGCTTCATCTCGGGTCTGAACGTGGGGCGGCAGACGTCCGAAGGGCTCGAGTTCGAGCTCGACAAGGGTGACTTCTCGCGCAACGGCCTCGCCGCGCGGCTGACGTTCACGTACACCAACAGCTACATCAACTACACCAAGCTCGGCGGCGGCCTGTCTGTGGTCGACGGCTACAATCAAGCGATCGCGGCCTACAACGCGTACACCAGAGGCGGCGGCGGCGCGCCGTGCTACACCGTCACGGGAACGGCCGACGCGGCCTGCGCGGCGGGTTCCATCGCGAACCCGTATTACAACGCGCCGACGCAGTCGCTCATGGACCCCAACGGCAAGTACGCGACGTTCTCGCTGCTGCCCGGCGGCGTGGCAGGCGCGCCCGTCACCGCGTACGGCGCTCCGTTCATCTCCACGCTGATGGTGCAGTGGAAGAAAGGCCCGCTCACCGTCACGCCCGCGCTGCAGTTCTCCGGCGGGACGCGCTACGGCGTGCCGGAGTCGACGCCGGGCGTGAACCCGGATCAATGCACCGGCGGCCTGGGCGGCTCGACCGCCGGCGATCCGCGCTATCCGTACGGGGCGCCGGGCGGCGCACCGTTCGACGCGACGAAGTGCGCGGCCGGTGCGGTGATCCCCGACCCGTACACCGGCCGGTTCGACACCATCGGCGCGTTCGTCGCGCCGAACACGATCCAGCTCCACACGCAGATCGCGTACGACGTGAACAAACGGTTCACGCTCGTCGGGAACTTCGCCAACATCATCAACCGCTGCTGGGGCGGCACGAAGGTGCCGTTCGCGGTCAGCCACGCGTGCAGCTATGCGCCCACATACGGCGCGGGCGCCGGCCCGCAGCCGATCGGCAACGCGTTCAACCCCGGCTGGAGCCTCCAGCCGGTGCTGGCCACGCCGTACGACCCGGTGTTCCCGGGCTTCCCCTTCAACATGTACGTCGAGGCGCGGATCAAGCTCTGACGCTTCGCCGTACGCGCGCGGTGTGCGAAGGCGCTCGGCTCCGGCCGGGCGCCTTTTCGTTCGGGCGTGCGCCGGGCACACTGCGAACGATGACTCACGCGCTCCGCGCCGCCGCCGCAACGGCGGGCATGTCCGTTCTCGCCGTCTGCGCCGTCGCGCCGACCGGCGCGCAGACGCCGCCCGACGCGCGACCGCCGTGCCGCCACGCGCTGGTGGCGATGGAGGACACCGTCGACTCCGCGCGCGCGAAGTCGGGCGACGTGTTCAAGTTCCAGCTCGCCGAGGCTGCCACCGCGCCCGACGGCACGCCCCTCCCGCCCGGGACGCCGGGCTACGGCGTGGTGGCGAACGCGTCGCACGCCGAGCGCGGCGGCCGCGCCGGCTACCTCGCGCTGGAGACGCGCTTCTTCGTGCTCGCCGACGGGCGCCACGTGCCCGCGATCATCGACCGCTTCACCGACGTCGCGTCCTCCGCGGTCGGCGCCACCGCCAACGCACCGGGGTTGCTCGGCTTGATCCCGATCGTCGGGTATGCGGTCGGCGGCTACGACTCGCTGCACCACGGCAAGGACGCGACGATCCCGCGCGGCACCCGCGTCGGCGTCTTCTTGGGCGACGACGCCGCGCTCGGTACGTGCCGTCAGCCGGCCGCCGGAGAGACCGCGCCGCCGGTCCCGTCGCCGACGCCGATTCCGGCGACGGCGCCCACCGCCGCCGCAACGCCCGCTCCGTCCGCAACGCCGCGCTGACGTGTTGCCGCTTGCTTCGAGGCGCTGCCGTGCAGGTCGTTCCAGCGGCATCCGTAACCACAAGACATGAGCGCTAAGACGACCACCCGAGCGGCCGAGATCGCGGCCGAGAAAGTCCGCAAAGAGAAGCAAGGCGTGCTGAACCAAGCGGCGGCCGTCAGCGAGGCGACCCGCATCCGCGAGATGTTCGCCGAAGATCGCAAGCGGCTCGAAAAGCGCTACGGGTTCGTGTCGATGAGCGGGCGGTCGGTCGAGTAGAAGCAGCCCCCGCACAGCTGGACGTAGCGGGTTTCGCCTTCGATCGCAATTTGCTCGCCTGACGTCACGCGGTTGCCGTCGTCGTCGATGCGCACGTTGAACGTCGCCTTGCGACCGCACGGGCAGATCGTCTTGATCTCCTCGATGCTGTCGGCGAGCGTGAGCAGGTACGCGGCGCCGGCAAACGGTTCGCCCAAAAAATCGCTGCGGATGCCGTAGCAGATCACCGGCACGCCGTCGACGTGCGCGATGCGGTGCAGCTGGCGCACCTGATCGGGCGTGAGGAACTGCGCTTCGTCGATGAGGATGCACGACAGCTCGCCCGGCGCGTCGCGCAGATGCTGCGCGAAGTCGCTGCTGGGATCGAAGGTCAGCGACCGGCGCTGCGGGCCCAACCGCGAGGTGACGAAGCCGACGCCGTACCGGTGGTCGAGCTCGGCGGTGAACAGCGCAACCTTGCGCCCGTGCTCTTCGTAGTTGTGGGCCACTTGCAGCAGGGCCGTCGACTTGCCCGCGTTCATCGCCGAGAACCGGTAATACAATTTCGCCATCGCTGTGACGCGCTTTCGCGACCCGGGGCACGCTTCGCTGCAACCGTCAGAGCAGCAGGTGCACGTCGCCGAACTCGTGCCAGAGGTAGCCCGCGTCCACCGCGTGAGCGTAGGCGCGCTCGAGCAGCGCGTCGCCCGCGAACGCGCGCAGCAGGTCGAGGTGGCTTGCTTCGGGCTCGTGGAAGCCGGTGAGCAGGCCGTCGACCACGGCGACGCCGCGCTCCGGCGTGACGATCAGGTCGGTCCAGCCGCTGCGCGCGGCCGCCTCGCCGCCGCTCACGGCGCTCTCGAGCGCGCGCACGACCGTCGTGCCCACGGCGACCACGCGCCCGCCGCGCAACCGCGTCGCGTTCAGCGCCGCGGCGGTCGGTGCGGGCACGTCGAACCATTCGCGGTACGGGCGCTCGTGGCGTTCCCGGCTCGACACGCCCGTGTGCAAGGTGACGCTCGCGACGGCGACGCACGCCTCGCGCAGATCGTCTAGCGAACGCCGCGAGAAGGGGCGCCCCGCGGACGGCATCTCCGCCGAGCCCGGGACGCGCGCGAAGATCGTTTGGTAGTCGCCCAGCGGCAGCGTCTCCGTAAGGTAGCGATAGCGAATCGGTGCGCCGTGTCGCGCGAGGAACGCGCCGATCGGCTGCGCGTTCGCGATGGTGGTGTACCACAGACGGACGTGCGCGGTGTCGACAGGCGCAAGGAACGTCGCACCGGCGCCGTCCGCGAGCACGGCACGTTCGCCGGCGGTCACCGGCGCGCGCGGTTCGGCGATCCAGAGCTCGCCGCCGATCTGCGTCGACAAGTGGAGCGCGAACGGCGTGCCGTCGGCGCGGCGCGCGACGAGCGCGGCGGGCAGCGTCGCCGAGTCGTTCACGACGAGCAGGTCGCCGCGCCGCAGAAACCAGGTCAACTCGCGAAACGCCGCGTCGTGCTGCGTGCGCCTCGCGAGATCGGTGACGAGGAGCCGCACACCGTCGCGCGCGAGGCCGCGCCGCTCCGGCGTCGTCGTCGCTTCGTTCGCCGGCGGCAGCGTGAAAGAAACCGCGGTGGTCACGCGCCGACGGCGACCTCCGCTGACTGCAGCGCGACGCGCACGTACGCTGCGCGCGGCGCCGCGATGGCGCGCAAGAGCGCGGGCGCGACGTCGCGCGGATCGGCGAGCCCCGATCCGTCGGCGTCGGGGACGGCGGCGCGGTGCAGCTCGGTGTCCATGTCGCCGGGGTCGGCGACGATGACGCTGATGCCGCTGCCGTGCAGCTCGATCGCAAGCACGCGCGACATCTGCTCGAGCGCGGCTTTCGCGGCGCCGTAGCCGCCCCAGCCTTCGTACGCCTCGACCGCCGCATCGGAGCTGACGTTGACGATCGTGCCGCCGCCGTTGCGGCGCATGAGCGGCAGCGCGTGCTGGATGAGATGCAGCGGTGCGTAGACGTTGGTGCTGAACACGCGGTCGAACACCGCCGGCGAGAGCTGGTCGAGCGCCGGCAGCGGCGAGCGGCCGATCGACGACGCGTTGTTGACGACCAGATCGATGCGTCCGAACCGCCGTTCGGCCGCTTCGACGAGCGCGTGGACGTGCGCGCCGTCGGCGACATCGCCCGCGATCGCAACGACGGGCACGAGCTGCGACAGCTCGCGCTCGGCCTGCGCGAGCTCGTCGGCGCCGCGCGCGTCGATGACCAAGGAAATACCTGCGCGCGCGAGCTCGCCCGCGACGGCGCGGCCCAACCCTTTCGACGCGCCCGTGACGATGGCGACGTGACCCCGCTCGAACCATGGATAGTCGTTCATGCTTCCAGCCTACGCGCGCGCCGCGCACGGCGCGACGCTCCGACGGCCGGTCCCGCCCCTGGCCGTCCGGCCAGGCGCCGCGAAGCTTAGACGATGCCGCGCGCCTTCGCGATCGCGACGGCCTGCGCGCGGTTGCTCGCGCCGAGCCGTGCGAGAATCTCGGCGACGTGAAACTTCACGGTGCGCTCGGTGATCGCGAGCCGCTCCGCGATCGCGCGGTTGGGCAAGCCTTCGGCTAGCAGCGCGAGCGTTTCGCGTTCGCGCTCGGTAAGGCGGTCGCGGCGTGGTTGGCGGACCGCGCGCGAAAGCTGCGCCGCGATGTCCGGCGGGATGAGCGTGCCGCCGGCGGCGACCGCGCGCACGACGGCGACGAGCTCGTCGCTCGGCGTGCCTTTGAGCACGTAGGAGTCGGCGCCGCGCTCGAACGCCGTCGCCACCCGCTCTTCGCCCGCGTACGCGCTGAAGATCACGATGCGCGTGCGCGGCGACGCCGCCTTGACGCCGCGGATCGCGTCGAGGCCGCTCTTGCCGCCGAGTTCCAAATCCAGGATCAGCACGTCGGGCGCGTGCGTGCGCGCGATCGTCAGGGCGTCGTCCGCGGTGGTGCCCGTCGCGACGATCTCGATCTCCGCGGATGCGGACAAGTTCGCGACCACGCCGTCCGTCACGATGGGGTGGTCGTCGACGATCGCGACGCGGATCATGCGCGCGGCCTCGGTACGATCGTCTCGACCAGCGTGCCGCGCGAGGGCTCCGACGTCACCGCGAAGCTGCCGCCCGCGAGCCGCGCGCGCTCTTCCATCCCGCGCAGCCCGTAGCGCGCGTCGTCGCGCGCCGACGGATCGAATCCGGCGCCGTCGCGCACGCGCAGCGCCACCTGCGCGTCGTCACCCTCCAGCTCCACCTCGATCCGCGACGCATTCGCGTGTAAACGCGCGTTGGTCAGCGCTTCCGACGCGATGCGGAACAGCTCGCCTTCGATCTCGTACGGCAGCGACGTCGTCCCGCACGCGTGCAGCGTCACGCGCATCCCGGTCTCCGACGTGAGCCGCCGCGCGAGCGCGGCCAGCGCCGCCGCCAGCGGCCGCCCCTCGAGCGGATCGGCGCGCAGACTCAGCACGGATGCACGGGCCTGCGCCATCGACGCGCGCGCGACGTCGAGCGCCGTGGCGACGCGGCGCGCCGCCGGCGACTCGGCCGGCAGGTCGCGCAGCGCGCTCTCGAGTTGCAGCGCGATCGCGGTGAGGTCTTGCGCGAGCGTGTCGTGGATCTCGCGCGCCAGCCGCGTGCGTTCCGCCGAACGCGCGGCGCTCGACTCTTCTTCCGCCAGCCGCCCGCGCTCGACCGCGAGCCCGATCTGCGTGCCGGTGACGGACAGCAGCCGCAGATCGCCTTGGGTCAGCCGGCGCGGCGGCGGCGGGCACACGTTCATGATCCCCAAGCACCGCTCGCCGAACCGCAGCGCGACGGACGCATGCGACTGCAGCCCGTGCGTGAGCGGCGAAAAAACAGCGGTCGACCGAAGCACGAGATGCGCGCGTCCATGCCCGAACGAACTACACATGCGTCTACTGCGAAGGGGAACGTGACGCTCGGCGCTTCCGTCTCGGACAACTCGTCGACCGCCGCATCGTTTCGGAGGCTCAAGCGGCAGGTTTATCGTCGTCGCTCGGAACCGCGACGTGGAACGACCTTGTCGCCGCGCTAGGTACCGAGCCGCGGAACCTCTTCGGATTGACGGTAGACCATCTCATCGGGTTCGAGGACCAAATGATCTCGGAACCGCACTGGAGCCGCGCGAACGCGAGCGATGCGAAGATGCATGGCTTGTGTCGGCTCATATCGGATGCAACCGCGCCAAGCATGCGGTCGGGCGCACGATGGTTGACCGATTAAGCGTCTCTATCCGCTTCGTCTGGCCTTTTGCCGCGAAGAATGATCTCGCGCGATGGGAAGACTTCCGCCTCTACACCGGCGTGCTGGACAAGTTGCTGCGGCTTCGGTTATCCCAGCGAGGCGACGGCACGGCGTCCGCGAGACGCTAAGTACTCCGCGATCGAAACGACGCTCTTCGAGCGTTGGGCGCGCCATGCCCGCAGGTCGACGTTTTCCTCAACGTCGTGCGCAAGCACCGCAAGAACGTCGTCCACTGCCAACGTAACGACAGCAGAAGGCAGCGCGGACTTCTCCGTCCGAAACGATACCGACACATGATTGTTGCGCAGCGCATCAAAAACGAGCGTCGCGTTGTCCGCGTCGACGTAATATGCACCGTTGATGCCGAGAACCGTGTACATCCCGCGCTTGCGCATCGTTCATAATCTCTCGGCGTTCGTTGCGTCCCCTCTCGGGTCATGATCTGGCAATGTGGACGAACTGTCGACCACCTCGCTCGATTCTCCACTTTCAGCGGGGTAAGGGTGTGAACAAGCTGTGGACGCTACGCTGCGACGGCGACTTCAAGGGGCCTAGGGAAGATTGTGGAGAGTCGCTCCCCGATGCATTCCCTCCCCCGCACGTTCACGGCAAGGGGGATGTCCATGCTCCCCGACACGCCGAGGTGTCCGCGCTCCGCGGCGGCCAAGAAGGTTTTCAGCAAGCGGGCACCTGGAAATAGGCGCTTCATGGACACCCACGGTCTTGAGTATGCCTTCGTCCGCTCCACCGAAGCCGCCGCGATCGCCGCCGGCCGCCTCGTCGGGCTCGGCGACAAAAATGCCGTGGACGGGGCGGCGGTCGAGGCGATGCGGACCGCGCTGAGCGACGCGGCCCTCGCGGGCATCGTCGTGATCGGCGAGGGCGAGAAGGACGAAGCGCCGATGCTCTACCACGGCGAGGAGATCGGCAACGGCAACGGACCTTCGCTCGACGTGGCGGTCGACCCGATCGACGGCACCACCCTCGCGTCGCGCGGCGGGCCCGGCGCGATCTCGGTGATCGCCGCGGCACCGCGCGGCACGCTGTTTCGCACGCGGGTGCCGTACATGGACAAGCTCGTCACGGGTCCCGCCGGGCGCGGCATCGTGTCGATCGACCTTCCGCTCGAAGAGAACCTGCGTCTCTTGGCGCGCGCGAAAGGCCGCGAGGTGTCCGATCTCACCGTCGCGCTGCTCGACCGCCCGCGCAACGAGCCGCTGATGAAACAGGTGCGCGCGGCCGGCGCGCGCGTGCGCGTGTTCGGTGACGGCGACGTGGCCAACTCCGTCTATGCCGTGCTCGAAGAACGCGCCAACGTCGACGTGCTCGCGGGCATCGGCGGCTCGCCCGAAGGCGTGATCGCGGCGTGCGCGGCCCGCGCGCTGGGTGGCGAGATGCAAGGCCGGCTGTGGCCGCGCAACGAGGCCGACGAAGCGATCGCGCACGACGAAGGCCACGAGATCGACAAGACCCTGACCCTGGACGATCTGTGCGCGAGCGACGACGCGCTGTTCGCGGCGACCGGCGTCACCGACGGCGAGTTCTTGACGGGCGTGCGCTACCGCAAGGGTTCGGCGTTCACGCAGTCGATCGTCATCTCGACGTACACACGCTCGGTGCGCACGATCGACGCGCGCCACGAGCTGCGGCCGCGCGATCTGCGCCTGCACCCGATCGAACCGACCCGCACCACCGCGGGCTGACGAAACGGCTCAGCGCCGCGGAAGAAACTCCCCGCCGCCGAGCACGCGCATCTGGATGTGGTTGGCGAGCTCGGGATGGTTGAGCACAGCGAGGTCGTGCACCGCCGCCGCCAGATCGTCGCTGATGCGCGACTGCCGCGACGCCTCCGCGACGTTGCCGGACAGCGCGGCCTTCTGCGCCGCGGCGTTCGCATCGACCGCGTTCTGCGCGAGGGCGTGCGCCTCGGCGCCGGTCTCCACCTTGAGCAGCTCGGCGAGTCCCGTCGCATCGAACCCGCCGTGATGGATGCGGATCACGTCGCTCATGACGCGCATCATCGGCGCGCGATCGGGTCCCATCGGGCCGTCGCCGCCCATGATGCGCATCATCGCGCCACCGTCGGCGGGGCCGCCCGGACCCGGGCGCGGCGTCGGCGGCGCGGGGACGTCCTTCGGCCCGGTCGAGGCGTTCGCGGGCCGCTCGTCCACCGCGACGCGCGCGAGATCGGACGCCAAGCGGGCCTCCGCCGAAGCGCCGGTCTCGTCGTTGCGGCCGCGGCGGTCGAGCGCCGACCGGTAGTGCGTCCGCGCCGCGTCGATGTAGTGCCCCGTCGCGCCGGCGTTCTCGGCACGCCCGATGTCGCGGTACGCCGCGCCGAGCGCGTATGCCGAGTCGGGCACGCGCCGTGGCATCGCCTGCGGATTCGCAGGCGGCGCGCCTTGCGCCATCACCGCGCCCGGTAGGGCCAGCGCCATCACGGCACCGGCGACGAACGTTCCAAACCGCATGCTCAACCCCCACTCAAGAGCCCCGGCTATCACGAGAAACGCCGTGCGTGCCGGGCGTTCCTGCCGCCTATGGGCCGGAACGCTTTAGGGCGCCCGGCGTATCCGCCGGAAAGCGCTCATCGCCGCGCCTTCGAGCGGTTTGAACAGTGCGATCCCCAGCGCTTGCAGGCCGTTCGGGCGCACGTAGCCTTCGTCGATGTCCCACAGCACGATATACGTCCGGTACGTGGACGTGAAGCGCGCCGACCAGCGGCGCACGCGCGCCTCGTCCCAGTGCGCGCGAATTGCCTCGAGCACAGCGGCATCGTCGGGCGACTGCCGCACGATCTCCGAGAACTGCTCGGTCGTGAGCCCGATGCGCGTCAACAGCGCACGATCGACCGGCGAATGGCCGAGGAGATAGTTCCCCAGCTCGCCGCGATGGGACATGCGCGCTTTGTCGATCATTCGCGGCAGCCAGCGAATCCCGTCGAGCTCGGTGCTCCAGCGGCGCGGAACGGTGGGAGATGCCATGCTGCCCGGTTCGGCGATGGGCGCCCATCTCCGTGCGCCGTCCGGCATCGGGCCGTCAGCCGCACGCGGTCGCCGCGGTCCTCGGCTTGGGCGCTCAGGAACGAGAAGTAGGCGGGATCAAGCCGACGAGATCTTTCGCCGTGCGCAGCGTACCGTTTGCAACCGCCGCGGCGCGTGCGGCGCCATCCGCCAGGACGCCGTCGAGATACGCCGGATCCGACGTCACATCGTCGTACCGCGCACGGATCTTGCCGGCGACGTCAAGGACGACGTCCAGCAGCGCGTTCTTGAGCACGCCGTATCCGCGCTGGTCGAACTGGCTCAGCGCGGCGTTCCGCGTCGTCCCGGTAAAGGCCTCGTACAACGACAGCAGGTTGTCGATGGCGGGCGAGATGCTTTCGGCGTTCACGGCCGTGCCGCTGTCCGTCTTCGCGCGCATGATCGCGCGGCGAATCTTCTCGGGCGGATCGAGCAGACGGATCGCGTGCCCTTCGCGGAGCTCAGCGATGCTCTTGCTCATCTTCTCGTTGGGATCGTCGAGACCCATGACGCGCGCGCCGGTTTGCGGAACCAGCGCTTCGGGCTCGGCAAAACACGCGCCGAACAAGTGGTTGAAACGCTGCGCGATGTCGCGCGTGATCTCGACGTGCTGCCGCTGGTCGTCACCGACCGGAACGTATTTCGGCTGATAGAGCAGAATGTCGGCGGCTTGCAGCACGGGGTACGTGAACAGCCCGGCGCTCGCACTCGTCCGCTCTGATTTCGACTTGAACTGCGTCATGCGCTGCAGCCACGAGATCGGCGTCACGCACTGGAAGATCCACGCGAGCTCCGCGTGCGCGGGCACGTGCGACTGCAAGAAGATCGTCGACTTCTTCGGATCGATGCCGCAGCTCAGGTAGAGGCCGACGATCTCGCGAACCTTGGAGCGCAGCTCGTCCGCGCGCACGCTCTCGGGGATCGTCAGCGCATGCATGTCGGCGATGAAGAAAAAACAGTCGAAGTCGTCTTGGCGCCGCACCCACGTCTGGATGGCGCCGATGTAGTTGCCGATGTGGAGCCGCCCGGTCGCCGCGATCCCGGACAACATGCGTGGTTTGGATGTCATGAAGTCGTCAACCGTTCACTCGCCGGCCTGCCCCGACCCTCCCGAGCGAGCCGCCGGGGGGCGGACTTCCTCCGCGCGTCCAAGCAAACGTGATGGACGAACGGGCTTTCGGCTTTCGGACGCGCGCGCTGCACGCGGGCACGCCGCCCGACGGCGACACCGGCGCGCGCGCGCTGCCGCTCCACATGTCGTCGGCGTTCGTGTTCGACTCCACCGAGCACGCCGTCGAGCTGTTCTCGCTGCGCACGTACGGCAACATCTACACGCGCATCAGCAACCCCACGGTGTCGGCGTTCGAGGAGAAGCTCGCGAGCCTCGAAGGCGGGCTCGGCGCGGTCGCGACGGCCAGCGGCTTGGCCGCGCAGCTCGTCGTCATCCTGAGCCTCGCGCAGCAGGGCGATCACCTCGTCGCCTCCACCAATTTGTACGGCGGCACCGTAACGCAGTTCTCGGTCACGCTCAAGCGCATGGGCATTGAGACGACGTTCGTCCCCGGCGGCGACGTCGAGGGCGTGCGCGCGGCACTGCGCGAGAACACGCGCGCGGTGTTCGTCGAGACGATCGGCAACCCGAACGGCAACGTCGCCGACCTCGCGGCGCTCGCGGAGGTCGCGCACGCGGGCGGTGTGCCGCTGATCGTCGACAACACGTTCGCGACGCCGTACCTGTGCCGCCCCATCGAGCACGGTGCCGACATCGTCGTGCACTCGGCGACCAAGTTCTTGTGCGGCCACGGCACGCTGATCGCGGGCGCGATCGTCGAGTCGGGCAAATTTCCGTGGGGCGCCGGGAAACATCCGCTGCTGAACATGCCCAGCCCCGGCTACCACGGCTTGAATTTCACCGAGACGTTCGGCGAGTACGCGTTCCTGCAGCGCGCGCGCGTCGAGGTGCTGCGCGACGTGGGCGCGTCGCTGTCGCCGATGAACGCGTGGCTGCTCGTGCAAGGGCTCGAGACGCTGGCGCTGCGCATGCCGCAGCACGTCGCCAACGCGCGCGCCGTCGCGAGCTTCCTGCTCGGGCGCGAGGAAGTCGCGTGGGTGTCGTACGCCGATCTGCCGGACAGCCCGGAGCGCGCGCTCGCCGCGCGCTATCTCCCGCTCGGCGCGGGCTCGGTGTTCACGTTCGGCTTGCGCGGCGGGCGCGAAGCGGGCCGCGCGTTCATCGAAGGGCTCGAATTGTGGAGCCATCTCGCGAACCTCGGCGACGCGAAGAGCCTCGTGATCCACCCGGCATCGACCACGCACCAGCAGCTCTCCGACGACGAGATGCGCGCGGCGGGCGTCGGTCCGGAGATGGTCCGGCTCTCGGTCGGGCTCGAGGACGCGGAGGACTTGATCTGGGATCTCGAGCACGGCCTCGCCGCGGCGCGCAAGGTGGCGCAGGTGCGGGCGTGATCCTGGAAACGCCGACGCAGCGCCGCGCGCTGCTCGACCGTTCGCATACGGTCGCGATGGTCGGCGCGTCGGCGAATCACACGCGCCCGAGCTACTTCGTCTTCTCCTACTTGCGCACGCGCGCGAAACTCGACGTCGTGCCGATCAATCCGACGATCGCGGCGATCGACGGCGTCCGCGCCTTTCCCTCGCTCGCCGCGTACGCCGCGGAGCGCGGCGCACCCGACATCGTCGACGTGTTCCGCAAGCCCGACGAAACGCCGCAGGTGGTGCGCGAAGCGATCGCCGCGGGCGCGAAGGCGATCTGGTTCCAGTACGGCGTGATCAACGACGAAGCGATCCGCCTCGCCGACGAAGCAGGGCTGGACGTGGTGGTCGACCGCTGCATCAAGGTGGAATCGGCCCGCTTCGACGGCGGCCTCGCCGTCGCGGGCATGAACACGGGCGTGCTCAGCGCACGCCGCCGCATCCGCTAGAACTTGACATCCGCCGAAAGGTCCGCAAAGTGCGCTCCGAAAGAAACATGCCATGAGAACCCTTCATGCGTTGCTCCTCGTTCCGGTCGTTGCGCTTGCGCTGGGGTCGGGCCCGGCCGTCGCCGCGACGCCGCTCCCGACCGCGGACGAGGCGCAAAAGCTCGTGGCGCAAGCCATCAACGCGCGCGCCGTCACCACTGTGGTCTGCAATGACAACAAGAAGAACGTCGTCTCGAAGCAGGCCGTCGACTACATCCGCTCCACCATGGGATGGGGCCGTGTCACCTTCGACGGCAGCCGGTTCGAGTGGGTGAGAGTGGGCGAACTTGGCGTCGCGAAGCTCCAAAGCGAATGGGAGCGCAGCCGTACGGCCGTCAACCCGGATAAGGCGAGCTTCGCGAAGATGGTCGCGGCACCCGACGGCTGCTCGCGCCTTCCGCTCGGCCTCTACACCGTGAACTCGGTGAGCAACGTTCGCGCCGGCGACGCCGACGGGACGGCGCTCGCCGACATGACGTTCACCGTCGTCCCGACATCGTTCGGCGAATCGTTGGTCAAGGGCAACGGCGACACGTTGGTGGAATCCGACCCACTCGTCGGCGTTCCCGCCCGGCCGGTCTATTTGAGCTTCTACGTCGACAACGCGAAGAAGCCGCTGGCGACGCAAGCGAAGTTCGCGTTCACCGACGGCGCGTGGCACGTGGTTCCGTAAGCATGGTCCACGTGCTGGCGATGATCACGGCGAAACCGGGCCAGCGCGATGTGTTGCTCGACATCTTGCGCGCGAACGTGCCGAGCGTGCACGCGGAGGACGGCTGCATCGAGTACGGCGCTGTGGTCGACGTCGACGTGCTCGGCCGGTTTCAAGCGATGCTCGGCCCGGACAGCTTCGCGGTGATCGAGAAGTGGGCAAGCGCCGAAGCCCTCAAAGCGCACGGCGCGTCATCGCACATGGCCACCTACGCGGCGAAGACGAAAGACATGATCGCAAGCCGCGCGATCCACGTCCTCTCACCGGCCTAACGCGAACGAGCCCGGCGTGAAAACTCGAGGCGCCGTCCTGCGCGAAGCGCCCGCCGCGCCGCCGTACGCGCGCAGCAATCCGCTCGTGGTCGAAGAGCTCGAGCTGCTGCCGCCACAGGGCGGCGAGGTGCTCGTGCGCGTCACGACCGCCGGTTTGTGCCACTCCGACCTCTCGCACATCGACGGCACGCTGCGCAAGCCGTCGCCGCTGGTGCTCGGGCACGAAGCGGCCGGAATCGTCGAAGCGCGCGGATCCGGCGTCACGGAGCTGCGCGAAGGCGACCGCGTCGTGTTCGCGTTCGTCCCGGCGTGCGGGCACTGCACGCCGTGCCTCACCGGGCATTCGGCGCGTTGCGCGAATGGCAACGCGGCCAACATGAAAGGCGAGCTGCTCGGCGGCGGCACGCGCTTCCGGCTGGGCGGTTCGCCCGCGTACCATCACCTCGGCGTCAGCGCGTTCTGCGAGCGCGTCGTCTGCGCGCAGGAGTCGGTCGTGCGCATCCCGGCCGACACGCCGCTGGAGATCGCGTCCTTCTTCGGCTGCGCCGCGCTGACCGGGCTCGGCGCGGTGTTCAACGTTGCGCGCGTCACGCCAGGCTCGAGCGTTGCCGTGTTCGGCGCGGGCGGAGTCGGCCTGATGGCGCTGCTCGGCGCGCTCGCGGCGGGCGCGACGCACACGTTCGTCGTCGATCCCGTCGCCGCGAAACGGCAGCTCGCGCTCGAGCTCGGCGCCACAGCCGCGTTCGATCCGACGGCCGGCGACGCCGCCGCCAGGATCGCCGATGCGCTGGGGGCGCCGGGCGTGGAGTTCGCGGTCGAAGCGGCGGGCAGCGCGCCGGCGTTCGAAGCGGCGATCGCGGCGACGGCCGCGGGCGGCACCGCGGTTGCGGTGGGGCTCTCGCGCAAAGGCGCGAACGTCGCGGTGCCGTACGGCCCGCTCGTGGTCGGCGAGAAGACGGTGCGCGGCAGCTTCATGGGCTCGTCGGTCGCGCGCCGCGACATCCCGCGGTACATCGCGCTGTGGCGCGCCGGCCGTCTCCCGGTCGAGCGCCTGGTCACCGGCTCGGTCTCACTGGACGGCCTCAACGCCGCCTTCGACCGCCTCGCCAACGGCGAAGCCGTCCGCACGCTGTGCACGATGTAGTGTAGTACGGATCATCGCCCGCGGCGCTGCGCTGAGCGCCACGCGCACGTAGCGTTCAGGTTCGGGCGCGGGCGGGAAGGTGGAACCCATGTCGCTCGACCTCGACTACCAGCGGGCCGCCGAAGCGGCGCTCGCCGCCGACAAAGCCGCCGCCGACGCGCACGCAGCCCTGTTCGACTTCGCGCGCCAGCTCGGCGACCTCAGCACGCAGGTCCAAGCGCGCTCCGCGCCGCTGCCGCTGCACGTGCGCTTCGTGCGCCGGCCGCCGCCGAACCTTGCGGCCCCGGCCGGCGTGCGCGTCGACGAGGCGCCCAAGGAGCGGCCCGCGGGATTCGCAAGCGTCGTCCTCGAGGCCCGCGACCTCTTCTTCGCGATCGAGACGATCCCGGGCATGGCGGTCGGAGCGGCCACCAACGTCCCGGGACTCGAAGCGTATGCCGCGAGCATCTGCGGGATCCGGGTGGCCAGCGACAACGATCCGCACCTGCTCGTGAGGACGGCGGACGGCGGCGTCGCGGTGCCCACGGTGCACACCGCCGGCGAGCTGCTCGAAGCGTTCCTGGCCTTCGCCGCGGCCGTCTTCATCGAGCGCGCCGCCTTCAATCCGCTCCCCGGGCTGTGACGAGCGCGTCCGCGATCCGAACCGATTCCTAACCGTGGCGCTGTTTACGCGCCCTACGTTATGAGGGATAGTCATTAGGCCTAGGGCGTATGGCCCTGGGCGAATGGAACGGTGTCGGGCGGGACCCCGTGACTCGCGATCACACGAGCGCTGCGGCTGCTGAGCGCAGCCGCCACCGAGGGGTCTTCAGGGATGAAGCTTACGCCGTCGACGTCTACCGACGTCTCCCGTCCGCTGCCGCCGTTCGACCGTCCGCCGCAGCGGCCGCGGACCTCCCGGCACAAAGCGCTGTTCGCCGCCTTCACGCTCGTGCTGGCCGCCGGCTGCGCCGCGTCCGGGGGCGGCTCGTTCGCGCCGCATGGCCACTCCACCAGCAACATCGGGCGCGCGCTGCCGGGGGTGTCGCCGACGCCGGTTCCCGCGGATCAAGTATCCTGCGACGGACCCGGCAAAGCCGGTTGTCACGTGAAAAAGAACCCGGCCGTCGGCGCTTCGAAAACGCCGGCGTCCGGGCTTTCGGCCGCGCAGCTCCGCAGTGCGTACGGTCTGCCGCCGGCGTCCAGCTCGGCGGCGCCGGGGGGCCCGCTGATCGCCATCGTCGATGCGTTCGACGACAAAGACGCCGAAGCAGACCTCGCCACGTACCGTCAGCAGTTCGGGCTTCCCGCGTGCACAAGCAAGAGCGGCTGCTTCACCAAAGTCGTCTTGAAGAGGACCAAGGACACGCCGCCCCCGCCGCCGGGCGACAACGGCCCGAAGGCCGGCGGCACGACGTGGTCCGACGAGATCGCATTGGACCTGGCGATGGCGTCAGCGGCATGTCCTACCTGCAGGCTGCTGCTGATCGAATCGGCCGGTGAGGACCTCGACAGCTTGGCGTCCGCGGTGAACACGGCCGCCTCGTACGGCCCCGTCGCGATCAGCAACAGTTGGGGCGTCACCGAGGGCGACGGCAACGCCGCCGGGATCGATCCGGACGCGCAGGCCGCATTCAATCATCCGGGCATCGCGATCACCGCGAGCGCGGGCGACGTCGCAGGGCAAGTGCAGTTCCCCGCCTCCTCACCGTTCGTCACCGCGGTCGGCGGGACGACCCTGACGGCCGACGCGACGTCGCCGCGCGGCTGGTCCGAAACGGCCTGGGCGCAGACGGGCTTCGGCTGCAGCATCGTCTTCGCGGCTCCCTCGTGGCAGAACGGGTCGGCATGCTCGGGCACCCGGTCGGTGGCCGACGTGTCGATGATCGCCGACTACAATCCGGGCGTCGCGGTCTACAGCACGGCCGAAGGCGGCTGGATCGTGCTCGGCGGCACCAGCGTCGGAGCCCCGTTCGTCGCGGGCCTCTATGCGGCGGCCAATGACTACGGCGCTGGGACGGTCGGCGCGCCGCAGCTCACCGCGAACGCGAGCATGCTCAACCCCGTCGCGGGACCGGCGGGCGCGACGCTCGGCAGTCCCAACGGTCTTGCCGCCTTCTAACCACGACCGAGCCGCGCACGAGCCGCCCGCGTTCTCACGCGAGCGGCTTTTCGCGCGTCTGGACGCGGCCCGTGAAGCGCCCGTGACGCTCGTCGTCGCCGACGAGGATCTCGGCAAGAGCACGCTCATCCGGGATTACCTCGCGTCGCGCAGCGTCCCGCACGTGTCGTTCGCGGCGACGCCGGATCACGCCGCGCCAGGCGAGCTCGTGCGCGGTTTGGCCGCCGCGTTCGGCGCGCTGCGCCCCGCGATGGCACGGTCCGCCGGCAATGCGGCCGCGCAGCTCGAGCGCCCCGACGGTGAGGCCGCGGCGTTGAGCTGGGCGCGCGAGCATCTCGCGGGCCTCGCCGCGACGGTCGTGCTCGACGAGCTGCACCATGCGGCCGGCGATCCGCGCTGCGCGTCGTTTCTCACCGCGCTCATCGAAGCGACGGTGCCGCACGTGCGCTGGATCGTCGCCGTCCGCGACGCGACACCGTTCCCGGTTCCGCGCTGGCTTTCGTCCGGAATCGCCGAGTTGCCGATCGAGTCCGCGGAGCTGTGCGTGCATCTCGACGAGATGCGCGACGCGTTCGAGCGCGCGGGCCTGGGGCTATCCGCCGTGCGCGCGCGAGCGCTGCACGAACGCACCGGCGGCTGGCCGCTGGGGCTGAGCGTCGCGCTCGCGACCGGTTGCCTGGACGTATCCGCGGCGCGCGAAGACGTGTACGATCAGCTCGTCGACAGCGCGCTGCGGCGCTTTTCCGGCGACGAGCTGGACCGCGTGTGCGAGCTCGCCGCCGTCGCGCGCTTCGACGACGAGCTCGTCGCTACGCTCGAATGCGCGCCCGCGCTCGTCGGCGTGCTGCGCGAGTCGCGGCTGACCTTTACGACGCACGCCGGCGAGTCGTTTCACGAGCCGTGTCGCGTCCGCATCGTCGACCGGCTGGCGCGCTACGCGCCCGAACGGCGCGAGATGATCCTGGACCGCGCCGCCGCCGCGCTCGAACGCGCCGGGCGCTGGCGCGAAGCCCTGGCGCTGCGCGTGCGCGCGGGCGACGGCGAGCGGCTCGCCGCCGCGCTGGAACGGCGCGGCTTCCGCGCGCTCGACAACGGCGAGGTCGCCGCGCTCGCGCATGCGCTCGCCGTGCTCCCCGACACGCTGCTGACCCGGTTCCCGGTCGCGCTGGCGCTCAAGGGCGCGCTGGCGTCGCTCGACGAGAGCTTCGACGTGTCCGAAGCGTGGTTTTGCATGGCGATCGACAACGCGCGCGACGCCGTGCGGCGCGAGATCGTCATCCGCTACGGGATGGACCTCGTGCGGCGCGGCAGGCACGACGCCATCGAGCTGCTGGAAGCCGAAGCGGCGCGCGGCGAGACACGTGCCAACCCCGATGCGGACGCCGCGCTGTGGGCGCTGCTCGGCACGGCCTACGTGGAGGCGCACGATCTGGACCGCGCACGTGATGCCGCGCGGCGCGCGCTCGCGCGGCTGCCGGGTGTCGAAGACGACGGCCGGCGCGCGCGTGTGCTGCACCAAACCTCGTACGTCGCGCTCAACGACGGCGACCACACGGCCGCCAAAGTGCTGGCCGAGCGCGCGCTCGCACGTGCCGACGAAACGTTTCTGTACGACATCGCGGCGCGCGCGCTCAGCGTGCTGTTCAATCTCGCGATGCTGCACGACGACGACGTTCAAGCCGCGCGGCACGCGCTCGTGCGGTTGGAAGACGCCGGGCGCAAAGCGGGCAGCGACGCGCTGCGGCTGTACGCGATCCTCAACGCATATGCGATCGAAGTCGACGCGGGCGACACCGTCGCGCTCGCGCGCCTCGATGCCGATCTCGCCGAGATGCAGCTCCTGTTCACGCCGACCGTAAGCGAGGCGCTGCTGCCCGCGCAAGCGCTGCGCGCCGCATGGGAAGGCCGATTCGCGCACGCGTACGACATGCTGGCGAACGGCGTCGAGAAGCTGTTCGACGACGACCGTATCGCCTATCGCTGGGCGGAGATCGCGGCCTACGCCGCGGCGGCCGGTAAGCCCGAAGAAGCGCGCAGCGCGCTCGCGTCGGCGCGCACTAGCCTGATCGCGCTGGAACGCGACAAGCCGCTCGCGGTGCGCACCGCGGCGTATCTCGCGCTGGCGGAAGCGCTGCTCGGAGACGAGGAGGCCACGCGCGACGCGCTCGCCGCCGCGCGCGCCGCAGCCGGCGCCGGCAAAGGCCGCTTCGGTGCGCTCGTCGACGCGGTGGCCGCGTTCGACGCGTGCCGTGCGCACGAAGCGGCCGCGTATCTCGCGCTCGGCGACGCGCTGGACGAGCTCGACCGGCGCGATCTGCGCGGCGTCGCGCGCTTCATCGGCCGGCTACGTATCCCGCTGCCCGTCGCGCTGCCGGCGCTCGAGGCAGCGTCGTGAACGCCGCGCAAGCCTGGACGATGGCGAACGCCGCCGTCGACCGCCTGGGTTCCGCCGACCGCACCGTCGCCGCGAAAATCGTCGCCGCCCGCTTCGTGGAACGCTGCGCCGCGTCGGCCGCCGCCGGCGATTGGTCGAATCTGGCGGAGTGGGTCGACGCGGCGTGCGACCGCTACGCGGGCATCATGCCGGCGACCGACGTCATCGCGGCGGCGCTCGAGGGCGTCGCGCGCGCGCTGGACGACGGCGACAGCCGCACGGCGCGCGCGTTCGGAACCGCACGCGCGGACGTGCACGCGCTGCTCGCGCGGCCGCGCGCCGGCGCGGGCCCGGCCCCGCACGAAGCGGTCGACGAAGTCGACGTGGTGCTCGACGGGCTGCTCACGCGGCTCGATCAAACCGACGTGCTCACGGCGGAGCACTCGCGCGCGGTCGCGTCGTGGTGCGCGCGCTTGGGCAAACGCATGCACGCGTCGAAGACGGAGATCGTGCACCTCACGCGCGCGGGCCTCGTGCACGACATCGGCAAGGTGACGACGCCCGCCGCGATCCTCAGCGCGCCGCGCCGGCTCGACGACGAGGAGATGACCTTGATGCGCGATCACGCGCGCGCGGGCGCCGAGATCGTGGAGCGCGTGCCGCTGATCGCCAACCTCGTACCCGCCGTGCGCAATCACCACGAGCGCTTCGACGGCTCCGGCTACCCCGACCGCCTCAAGTGGGATTCCATCCCGCAGGTCGCGCGCATCGTCGCCGTCGCCGACGCGTTCAACGCGATGATCGGCCGCCGCCCCTATCGTCCGCCGCTCGCGCCGTCCGAAGCGCTGGAACGCCTCGTCGCGGGCCGCGGAGACCAATTCGATCCGGACATCGTCGACGCGATGGTCGACGTCGTCACCAAACGCGCGTAATTACGGTGACGGTGTGAGCTTTTGGAAGAAGTCGCCCTTGCCGTCGCGGTCGCCCCACACCGCGAAGACCGCGTGCGTTTTCGCATCGATCGCGGTGGTGTGAACGCCGGCATCCACGGCGGTCTTGTCGATCAGCTGCGGCGCGGCGTTGCGCTGCAAGCGAAAGCGCGTGACGCCGCCGTCACCCGCGCACGCGAGCACGTGCTGCGTGGGATCGAGGTCGCACTGGTCGAAGCGCCCGGCCGGCGCTTCGCCGATCTTCTTGCCGCTCGGCGTGTACGCGCTCATCACGCCGCCGCCGGCGATCACGATCTGATCGTAGTCCGCGTCGTACTGCAGCGGGTGGTTGTGCTTGACCTCCGGCGTAGGTATTGTTCGGCTCACCGTCATCGTCTTGGGGTCGATCACCGCGATCTCGGAATCGGAGTCGATGTTCTGGTACACTTCGTGCGTCTTCGGGTTGATCGCGAGGTACTCGGGCTTGTGGCCCGGGATCGCGATCGTCTTGATCACCTTGAACGTTTTCGCGTCCACCACCCACACGCGCGCGCCGTCGTCTTCGTCCGCATAGATGCGGCCGTTCGACGGATCGTACGCGATCGCGTCGACGGGCCCGCCGACGTCGACGCGGTTCACCACTTTCAGCGACACCGGGTCGACCTCGCTCACCACGTTGTCGCCGCCGCCGGTGAACACGTGGCCGTTCTCGGGATCGAACGCGACGCCGTGCACCGGGCCGACGCGCACTTGGCCGACGATCTTGCCGGAGTCGGCGTCGAGGATCAGCAGCCGGTTCGCGCCGCCGTGAGCGGCGTAGACGCGCCGGTGCAGCGCGTCGACGGTGACGTAGTCGAAGCCCGAGTACACGGGCACGGGTTGCGGCGGAGCGGCAGGTGTCAGCACGCTCCGCGCGTTCGAACGCGGCGGGGGCGTTCCTCTCAGCCCTCCGGCACGTCGTGGAACGTCCGCTTCGGCGCGGTCTCCTCGCGCTCGAGGTCCGTCAGGTAGTAATAGACGATCTTGCGGTCGTCGAAGCCCACCTTCGCGAGCTCACGGCCGCCGATCTCCACCACCTCGTGGATGTGGCCGGTCTGCCCGGCGTAGCAGTAGTTCACGTCGGTGTAGTCGGGATCGTCGGGCTTGGGGCGCGGCACGACCTTGGTTCCGCGCAGAGGGGTACGATGACGGTGTTCGCTCAAATGGATCGCCTCCGGCAAACCCTCGCGTTCGGGCTGCGCCGGGCCCGCCCTCGTCTTTTTCGTGAGGTTTCCCAGCGCATGATCATCGAGTACCGCGGCAAGCGCCCGAACGTCGCAGCGTCCGCGTTCATCGCGCCCACCGCCGTCCTCATCGGGGACGTCGAAGTCGGCGACGAGGCGTCGGTCTGGTTCGGCACCGTCATCCGCGCCGACAACGGACCCATTCGCATCGGCAACCGCGCGAACGTCCAGGACAACGCGGTGGTGCACGTGAGCGAAGGTTCGGCGACGATCATCGAAGACGACGTGACGGTGGGGCACTGCGCCGTGCTGGAGGACTGCCGCATCGGGCGCGGCTCGCTGATCGGGTCGAATGCCGTGATCCTCAACGACGCGGTGATCGGCGAGCAGAGCCTCGTCGCGGCGGGGTCGGTGGTCGCCGCGAACGCGCAGATCCCGGCGCGCGTGCTCGTCGTCGGCGCGCCGGCCGTCGTCAAGAAACAGCTCGAAGGCGCGGCGGTGCAATGGGTCGAGCACGGCGGCCCCGAGTACGCCAAGCTGTCGCGCGCGTATCTGAAACACGGGATCGGCGCGCCGGACGCGCACTAGCGTGCTGCTGCCGGGGTTGCTCGCCGCGGTCGCGGTCGCCGCGGTCGCGGCGGTGTGCGCGCGCTTCGTGCCGCTCGTCGGCGCGCCGGTGTTCGCGATCGTCCTCGGCGTCGTGATCCGCGCGCTCGTGCCGCTGCCCGCCGCGTGCAAGCCGGGCCTGGCGTTCTCCGCGCGCACGGTGCTGCAAACGGCGATCGTCGTCTCCGGCTTCGGCCTGTCGCTCGCGGTCGTCGCGCGCACGGGCTTGGGCACGCTGCCGGTAACGCTCGGCACGATCGCCGTCGCGCTCGTGCTCGCGCCGCTGCTGGGCCGGCTGTTGCGCACCGGCGCGACGCTGCGGCTCCTCGTCGGCGTCGGCACCGCGATCTGCGGCGCGTCCGCGATCGCCGCCGTGTCGTCGGTGATCGAGCCCGACGAGGCCGAGATCGCGCTGGCGATCGCGACGGTGTTCTTCTACAACGTCGTCGCAGTGCTGGTGTTCCCGCCGATCGGTCATGCGCTGCAGATGTCGCAAGACGCGTTCGGGCTGTGGGCCGGCACGGCGATCAACGACACGTCGTCGGTCGTCGCGGCGGGGTTCGCGTACGGGCGCGAAGCCGGTGACCACGCGACGATCGTGAAGCTGGCGCGCGCGACGCTCATTCTCCCGATCGTCGGCGCGATCGCGCTGTGGCGCGCGCGCGCGCAGCACGTCGCCGGCACGCGCATACCGTGGCGCCGCATCGTGCCATGGTTCATCCTGTGGTTTCTCGCCGCGGCGCTGGTGAACAGCTCGGGCATCATCCCGGCGGCGTGGCACGCGGGTATCGGGATCGCCGCGATCTTCTTGATCAGCGTCGCGCTCGCGGCGATCGGCTTGCAGACCGAGCTCCCGCGCCTGCTGCGCGCCGGCGCCCGCCCGCTCGCGCTGGGCTTTCTGCTGTGGATCGCGGTGGCGCTCGCGTCGCTCGCGATCCAGCGCGCGACCGGACTTTAGCGGGCGTTCGCGCGCGCGGCGTCCACGAAGGACGTGAAGATCGCGCGGCTTGCGGGGTCGGTCGCGTACGTCGATTCCGGATGCCATTGGATCGCGAGCCAGAACGGCGTGCCGAAGCGCGCTTCCAGCGCTTCGACGATGCCATCGGCGGTCCGCGCGACGACGCGCAGGTCGTCGGCGCAGCGGTCGACGGCTTGGTGATGCGCCGCGTTCGTCGCCAGCTTCGTCGTTCCGGCGATGCGCGCCAGCGCGCTGTCCGTCTCGACGGTCACCACGTGTTCGGGTACGATCCGCCAGCCGTCGTGCTGGTCGGGTTCGCCCACGTCGTGCGAGACCGTCGCAGCGCCGCCGAGATGATGCGCCACGTCGGCGATCAGCGTTCCGCCGAAGGCCACGTTCGCGATCTGCAGCCCGCGGCACACGCACAGGACCGGCAGGCCTTGCTCGCGCGCCGCGCGCAGCACGTCGATCTCCAACACGTCGCGCTCGGGTTCGGTCTCCGTCACAAAGTGCGATGCGGGCGCGCGGTACGCCGCCGGGTCCACGTCGATGCCTCCGCTCAGCAGCACGCCCGCAGCCGCGCCGAGCGCGGCCCGCGCCGCGTCGCCCGGCTGAACGCGCCGCGGCGCCGCGCCGGCACCGCGCAACGCTGCGAGATATTCCGGCACCGCGCGGTCGCGCGACGCGGTGACGAGGATGCGCGGGCCGTTCACGCGCTCGGGCTTCGCGCTCGCGATGCGGCGGCCCCCGGCTCGGCGGCGGCGTCGATGCGTCAACGCCGTGTAAACGCCCTTCGCGGGCGCGCCGCCGTGCTGACGCAGACTTAACCGCAGCCTGCGCCGCGGGCGGTTGAGCGGAAATCTCGCCGGGAAAAGCTCGTCCGCCGGGCGGTCGCACGACCGCGCCGTTTCCGAAACGGATTCGCTTCAAGGATGAACACGATTCTCGCCTCGCTCGCGGATCGATCCGCATGACGTCCCTTGCGGAGTGGGCGCCCACGCTGGTCGGCGGTGGGCTCTCCCTCGCCAGCGCGGTCTGCTTGATTCGCATCCGCGTCGCCGCGCGGCACGCCCGCAACGCGGTGGCCGACGCCGTCGAACGCCATTTCAACGTGCTCGAAGCCGTTCGCGAAGGCGTATGCATCGTCGACGCGGACCTCCGCGTGACGCACATGAACGACGAGGCGGAGCGCATCCTGGACCGCACCGCTGAAGCCGGCGTGGGTTTTCCGCTGGAGAACGCAGCCGATCCGATTGCGTCGGCGCTGGGACCCGACATTCGTGCGGCGCGCGGCAGCGGTCTGCCGATCGAACGCACGTACGCGTTCCCGTCGCTGCTGCGCTGGGTCGAAGTGCGCATCATGCCGGCGGCGGACGAAACGCTCATCTCGCTGCGGGACATCAGCGCGCAACGCGTCGCGGAGTCGCAGCTCAACGCGAACTCGCACAGCCTGCAGCTGGTCGAGAACAACGTCGACGCCGTGCTCTGGACCGTGGGGCGCGACTGCCGTTTCTCCGCCGTGTCCGGCGGCGCGCTCGCCGAGCTGGGCCTCACGAGCGGGACGCTGATCGGGCGTTCGTGCGCCGCGCTCATCTCCGAGGAACTGATTCGCGACGTCCTCACGGGACGCCACGTGCGCGCCCAATCGGTGCACGGCGAGCACTGGCTGCAGCACCACGTCGAGCCCCTGGCCGACCGCGACGGTGAGATCATCGGCGCCACCGGCGTCTCGATCAACATCACCGAGCTCAAGCGCACGCAGCGCGAGCTCTACGACGCCGCGCACAGCGACCGGCTCACGTCGCTGCCGAACCGGTTCTCGCTCGAGCAGCGGCTGCAAGACGCCGTGAGTGCGGCACATGCCGACGACAGCCGCTTCGCCCTGCTGTTCCTCGACCTCGACCGCTTCAAGGCCATCAACGACACGCTGGGGCACGGCGCCGGCGACGACGTGCTGCGCGAGGTCGCGCTGCGGCTGCAGAAGTGCATGCGCGGCGCCGACTTCATCGCGCGGCCGGGCGGCGACGAGTTCGTGATCCTGCTGTCGCGCATCGCGAGCATCACCGACGTCGAGTTCCTGTCGCGCCGCGTGATCGAGGCGCTTTCGGCGCCGATCCGCTTGCAGGAGCGCACGGTCTACGTCGGCGTGAGCGTCGGCGCCGCGGTGTTCCCCGACCACGGCCGCGACGCCGAAGCGCTCACCGCGCATGCCGACGCCGCGATGTACCGCGCGAAAGCCGCCGGCGGCGGCGGGCTGGCGATCTACGACCGCTCGCTGCAGGCGCTGGACGCCGAGCGGTTCGCGCTGGAGGCCGACCTGCGTGAAGCGGTGGCGCGCGACGAGCTCGAGCTGGAATACCAGCCGCTGATCGATCTCGCGCGCAACGAGATCGTCGGCTGCGAGGCGCTCTTGCGCTGGCGCCATCCGATCCGCGGCACGATCTCGCCGGACGTGTTCGTGCCGATCGCCGAAGCATCGTCCTCGATCGTGGAGATCGACCGCTGGGTGTTGCGCGAAGCGTGCGCCGCCGCCGCGAAATTCCGGGAGATCGCGCCCAAGCTCAGCATGTCGGTGAACCTGTCGCCGCGCGATCTGCGGGAAGACGATCTCAGCGGGCACGTCGCCAGCGCGTTGCTGCAGCACGGCATCCCGCCGCACGCGCTCGTCATGGAAGTGACCGAGACCGCGGCGCTCGACGAGTCGGCCCTGCCCGCGCTCGAGCGGCTGCGCGAGCTGGGCGTGCAAATCGCGATGGACGATTTCGGCATCGGCTACAGCTCGCTCGCGCACCTCAAGCGCCTCCCGGTCACGACGCTCAAGATCGACCGCACGTTCATTCGGGACGTGACGGTCGACGAGTCGGACCGCGCGATCGTCGTGTCGATCGTGAACATCGCGAAAGCGTTCGGGCTGCGCGTCGTCGCCGAAGGGATCGAAACCGACGAGCAAGCCGCCTTCGTTCGCGATCTCGGGTGCGACGACGGGCAAGGCTTCCGGTTGGGCCGCCCGCAGCCGCCGGAAGACTTCGCGCGCCTCCTCGCGGGTGGCCAGCGGCCGCGCCTGCGGCTCGTGGAGCGCACCGCGTAACGCGCGTCGACGCGTCAACGCGACGTGAACGCGAGGGCGTTACGCGAACGTGACCTAGGCTTAACCGCAACCTGTTTCAGCGCGCGTTAGGACCTCGCTCAGACGGGCAAAGGCTTCCCTGGTACGTTCGCTCGGGTGGTATCACGAGCGGCGGGCTCCGCAAGAGCTCTCGGCGGTCCACGGACCGGCGCCGTTTCCGAAGGGACAATTCACGGATGAAAACGTTTCTGGCTTCCATCGCGGTCGTGTTTGCACTGACTGCTTGTCACGTTTCCGGCATGTCGAGCGCAGTCCCCGGCGCCGCCGGCGACGCGCCTCGCGGAACGCAGGATTTCCTCGGCGGCGCACCCGCGGCGAAGATTCAAATCGCGCTGTTCGACGCGCCGCTCACCGGCATGCCGGGCGTCAAGGTCAACGTCGCGCTCGCGGGCGTGCAGCTGCTGACCAGCACCGGGACAGTGCCGTTCGTCAGCTACGCGCAGCCGCAGGTCGTCAACCTCATCGATCTCCAGAAGAGCCCCTTGACGTTCGACGGCACCGCGCCGGGCGGCCGCTACGCCGGCGTGCGGCTGCTCATCGACAGCGCGCACTCCAACGTGGTAATCGGCGCCACGACGATCCCGATCGTGTGGGGCACGCCGGGCAATCCGACGGCATCGCCGGTGATCGCGGTCGATTTCAACGTGGCGTTCGCAGCCGGCACCCTGCTCAGCGGCGATGCGACGAAGCTCACGCTCGACTTCAACGTGATGCAGTCCGTGCGGTTCGCGAACGGCACGATCTACGTGCAGCCGTCCGTCACCGCGGCGAACGCGGCCGGGCAAGTGGCCGGCACGATCAAGAACCGCGCCGGCAAACCTGTCGCGAACGCCTCGGTGCTCGCCACGGATCTGACCGGCCACGTGGTCAACGTGACCGCCAGCGGATCGGACGGCACGTTCGCGCTCCATGCGCTGCCGCCGGGTGCGTACACCATCGCGGTGAAAAACTCGTACGTGACTGCTTCGGGTGAGACGATCACGGCGACGGGCAACGACGCGGGCGCAACCCCGTCGAAGCTGGTCGTGCTCTCGCCTGAGGACAGCCTCCAGCTCGATTCGCTCGTCGACTGAACGGGACTTCCATGAGACAACGCTCAGGGACTCGAGCGATCGAGGAGTCGCTGCGTGACGCCCGCGTCGCGCAGCGCTCCGCCCACTACGATTTGGCGCTGGAGCTGCTCGCCGGCTGCGAAGACTGGCCCGACGACGTCGTCGAACACGCGATCCTGATCAAAGCCGGCACGATCGGCCGCCGTGATCCCAGCGAAGCGCTCGCGTATCTCGCCGGCGCCGATGACCTGTTCGCATCGCACGAAGGGCGCTTCAACCGAGACGTCGAGACGGGCAAGCTCTACGCTGCCGTGCGCGACTTCACGTCGGCGGAATCGCACTACGCCGAAGCGCGCCTGCTGCAGGCCGTCGTGCCCGACGGCGCGAGCACGATGGCCTATCACGACCTGCGCATGCGCTGGCTGCGCCGCGACTGCGACCCCACCGCGCCCGAAGCCGCCGCGGCGATCGCGCACCCCGACCCGAGCATCGCGTCCGCGGCGTACGCGTACCGCGCCTGGCTGTACGCCGGCAACCACGACTACGACGCGCACGTCGCCGACCTCGTGCGCGCGGTCGCGTACGCGACGATGCCCACGGCCGAGCCGGTGGACGTCGCCACGCTGGCGACGTCGACGCACGCGCTCGCGCAGGTGGCCTTCGAAACGGCGAACGCGCGCGGGATGGAAGCGGCGCGCATCGCGAGCGACGCGATCGCGTGGACGCCGGACGTGCGTGTCGCGCACTTTCAGACGGCGCGCGCGTTCGGATGGGACGCGTTCATGCGCGGCAACCCGGCTCAGGCGCAATGGGCTTTCAAGGAAGCGCGCACGCTCGCCCCCAGCGCGCCGTTTCGGATCGTCGGACACCTCGACCGCGCGTACGTCGCGCGGATCGCGCGCAACGAGTTCTGGGCGCTCGAAGAGCTCGCGCAAGCCGACGCGCTCGCGTTCGACGTGCCGTGGGAGGCGAGCTACGGCGAGGAGCGCCAAGTGCTCGTGACGCTCGCGGTGCTCCACGCACCGACCGACGCTCCGCGCGCGCAGCGCTACGCGTCGATGTACTCGCGGATCGGAACGGAAAGCGTGAACCCGGCGCTCGCCGTGCACGGTGACGCGCGCGCGCTCGCGCACGCGAAATACGCGCAGGGCCGCATCGATCAAACGCTGGGGCGCCGCAACGCCGCCGTAACTTCGCTTGAAGCGGCGTACGCCATCTTCGACTCGGCGTCGTTTCACTACCGCGCGACGCTCGCGGCGTCGGCGCTCGCCGAGCTGACCGGCGAGGACCGCTGGCGCGCCGCCGCGCTCGCGCACGCGAGCCGCTACCCTGATTGCCCGCTGACGTCGCTCGCGGGCCACAGCGTGGCGCGCGAGCAAGCCATGCCCGAGCAGCTGTCGCCGTTCCAGCGGCAGGTCGCGCGCGCGGTGTGGACGGGCGCGGATATCACGGAGCTGTCACGGCGCTTCAGCCGCAGCATCTACCGGATCGAACGGCAGATCGAGACCGTGTACGCCGCGTTCGGCGTGTGCTCGCGCAACGCGCTCCTCGACGCAGCGCGAACGCGCGGACTCGCGTGACCGCCGCCGGCGACGTCGCCGCAGCCCTGGGCGGGATCGCGCTGGCGGCCGGCGGCCTGACGGCATGGCTGCGCGGACGTGCCGCGGTGCGCCGCGCGCACGAGGTCGCGGCCAATGCGGTCGAAGGCCGCTACAACGTGCTCGAAGCGGTGCGGGAAGGCATCTACGTCGTCGACGGCGACCTGCGGGTGACGCACATCAACGAAGAGGCGGAGCGGCTGCTGAACCTGACCGCTGACGCCGTGATCGGCGTATTGCTCGAGGACACCGTGGACCCGCTGGCGTCGGAGCTGGTACCGGACATTCGCGCCGCCCGCCGCAGCGGGATCGCGATCGAGCGCATCCACGCGTTCCCGGCAGTGCGGCGCTGGATCGAAGTACGCATCCTGCCCGCCGCCTCCGAAACGCTGGTTTCGCTGCAAGACGTCAGCGCGCAAACGATCGCGGAGTCTCGGCTGCACGAGAACGCGCACAGCTTGCAGCTGGTCGAGAACAACGTCGATGCCGTGCTGTGGACCGTCGGGCGCGACGGGCGCTTTACCGCCGTGTCGGGCGGCGCGCTCAGCGAGCTGGGACTGGCGAGCGAGGCGCTCATCGGCCAACCGTGCAGCGTGCTCGTTGCGGAAGACGTCGTCCGCAACGTGTTCACGGGCCGCCATGTCCGCGTCGAATCCGTGCACGGCGCGCACTGGCTGCGGCACCACGTCGAGCCGCAGGCGGACCGCGACGGCGCGATCGTGGGCGCGGTGGGCGTCTCGATCGACATCACGGAGCTCAAGCGCGCGCAGGCGGAGCTCTTCGACGCCGCGCACAGCGATCGCCTCACCGGGCTCCCGAACCGCTTTTCGCTCGAAGAGCGGCTGCAGCAAGCCGTGCTCGCGGCGAACGACGACGGCAATCGCTTCGCGCTGCTCTTTCTCGACCTCGACCGCTTCAAAGCGATCAACGACACGATGGGCCATGGCGCAGGCGACGACGTGCTGCGCGAGGTCGCGGTGCGGCTGCAGCAGTGCGTGCGCGGCGCCGACTTCATCGCGCGCCCAGGGGGCGACGAGTTCGTGATCCTGCTGTCGGAGATCGTCGGCATGGCGGACATCGAATTCCTGTCGCAGCGCGTGATCCAGGCGCTGTCCGAGCCGATCCGGCTTCCGGAGCGCTCGGTGTACGTCGGCGTCAGCGTCGGCGCGGCCGTGTTCCCCGACCACGGCCGCAACGCGGAAGCGCTCACGGCGCACGCCGACGCCGCGATGTACCGCGCGAAAGCCGCCGGCGGCAGCAGCCTCGCGATCTACGAGAGCTCACTGCAGGCGCTCGACGCGGAGCGGTTCGCGCTCGAGGCGGATCTGCGCGAGGCACTCGTGCGCGGCGAGTTCGAGCTGGAGTACCAGCCCGTGGTCGACCTCGCGCGCGAGGAGATCGTGGGCTGCGAGGCGCTGCTGCGCTGGCACCACCCGACGCGCGGAACGATCTCGCCGGACATCTTCGTCCCCATCGCGGAAGCGTCGGCGGCGATCGTCGAGATCGACCGCTGGGTGCTGCGCGAAGCGTGCGCCGCCGCGGCGTCGTTTCGCGCGATCGCGCCCGACCTCAGCATGTCGGTGAACTTGTCCGCGCGCGACCTGCGCGAGGACGACCTCGGCGGGCACGTCGCGAGCGCGCTGGTGCAGTTCGGGATCCCCGCACCGTCGCTCATCATGGAAGTGACGGAAACCGCGGCGCTCGACGACGCCGCGTTGCCCGCGCTCCACCGGTTGCGCGAGCTCGGCGTGCAGATCGCGATGGACGACTTCGGCATCGGCTACAGCTCGCTCGCGCACCTCAAGCGGCTGCCGGTGACGATGCTCAAGATCGACCGCACGTTCATTCGCGACGTCACCGAAGACGAGTCGGATCGTGCGATCGTCGTGTCGATCGTGAACATTGCGAAGGCGTTCGGACTGCGCGTCGTCGCCGAAGGCATCGAAACGGACGCGCAAGCTGCGTTCGTGCGCGAGCTGGGCTGCGACGACGGCCAGGGCTTCCGCCTCGGCCGCCCGCAATCGCCCGCGGATTTCGCGAACCTGCTCACCGAAGCAAAGCGCCCGCACCTGCGACTGGTCGAGCTCAGCGCGTAGCGGAGGGTTGCTTCCCTGCCCGCGCGTTATGAAACGCATGATTTCGGGTACGACCGAGAAACCATGAAAAAGACGCTTACCGCAGCAGCCCTGGCTGCGACGATGACCTTCGGGGCGATCGCGCCGGCCTTGGCTGACGGTGCGGCGAGCACCCGCAACATCATCATCGGCGGTGCAGCCGCCGCGGTGCTGATCACGAACTACAACCACAAAGTTCGCCAGAAGCGCGCAGAGCAACGCGCAGCAGCCGCCCGCCGCCAGGCCTACTACCGCCGCCACCACCGCTAGACTCCGAAAGCTCCCCCTCGAGAAAGGCGCTCCTCACGGAGCGCCTTTTTTCTTTGCGCGTGCCGGTCAGCGCGCGAACAACTCGATCGTATAATGATCGGGGTCACTCACGAACAGCGCCCGGCCGCCGCCGTCGCGATCGTACGTGGTCGCGCCGACGCGCTTCGCGATCACGTCGAGCGCCGCAGTATCGCGAACGCGCAGGGCGAGCTCGAACTTCGCCCGTGTCGTCGGCGGGGCGTGCTCGAACACGAGCGTGAACTTGCCGAACGTGATCCGCACGGAATCCCCATGCCGCACGAGCTCGACGCCGAGCACGTCGCGGTAGAAGCGTTCGGTCGCATCGATGTCGGCGACGCCGAGCGTCAACTCCGCCGGAACGATCCCCTGCGTCGCGTCCACTTATCGACGCTCCCTACGGATTCGGATAATGCGACTCGTCGCCGTAGGGAACGAACAGCGTGTGTTCCGGTTGGAACCGCAGCTTGATCGTGCCGACCTTCCCGTTCCGATGCTTCGCGATGATGAACTCGGTGACATCAGGCTCGACCGACGTCTCTTTGTTGTAATACACATCGCGGTACAAAAACGTGACGATATCGGCTTCCTGTTCGATAGCGCCCGAATCTCTGAGGTCTGACAGGAGCGGGCGTTTGTCCGCGCGGGTTTCTACTGCGCGGTTCAGCTGCGCTAATGCGATGATCGGGACTTCCAGGTCTTTGGCCGTGGCTTTGAGCACGCGGCAAATTTCCGACAGCTCTTCGTTGCGGTTCACGTTTTGGCGTGACAGCGACGACGGGCGCACGAGCTGGAGGTAGTCCACGATCACCGCGCTCAGGCCGTGCGCGGATTTCAAACGGCGCAGGCGCGAGCGGATCTCCGTCACCGTCACCGCACCGGCGTCGTCGAGATAGATCGGCAGCTCGTGCAGCACGCCCATCGCGTGGCCGATCTTCTCCCAGTCGCGGTCGGCGATCGCGCCGCGGCGCAGCTTCGACGCGTCCAGGCGCGCTTCGGACGACAGGAACCGCTCGACGAGCTCCTGCTTCGTCATCTCCAGCGAGAACAGCGCGATCGGCTTGCGCTCGTCCTTCGCCGCGGCGACGGCCATGTTCAGCGCGATCGACGTCTTGCCCATCGCCGGGCGGGCGGCGATGATGATCAGGTTGCCGGGCTGCCAGCCCGCGGTGTAGTCGTCGATGTCGCGGTAGCCCGACGTGACGCCGGTGCGGTCGCCCTTCTGCTCGTGGCGCCGCTCCAGCGACTGGAACACGCCCAGCAGCAGCGACGGCACCGTGGCAAACGCGTTGTGCTCGCTGCGGTTGCCGACGTCGTACACGACCTGCTCCGCGCGGTCGATCGCCGCGGGGACGTCGTCCTCGGACTCGTAGCCGAGCTGCGTCACTTGCGTGCCGGCGTGGATCAGCCCGCGCAGCGTGGACTTCTCGCGCACGATGCGCGCGTAGTACTCGGCGGACGCGGCCGTCGGCACGGTGTCCATCAGCGAGTTGAGGTACGCGAGCCCGCCGATCTTGTCGAGCATGCCGCGGTTGCGCAGCTCTTCGGCCAGCGCGACCTTGTCGAGCGGCTCACCGCGCTCGTACAGCGCGAACAGCGCGAGGTAGATCGACTCGTGCAGCGACGCGTAGAAATCCGACGGCTGGACGATCTCGGCGACCGTCGACATCATCTCCTTGTCCACCAGGATCGACCCGAGCAGCGCCATCTCCGCTTCGAGATTGCTCGGCGGGATGCGGTCGATCGTGGAGACGAACGGAGCGACGTTCAACGGGATGCTTTCGTAGTCGTGCGGCGTGCGCGCAGCGCCGGCGGCGCGGGGACGCGCACGCCGAGCGCGGCGAGCGCTTCCGCAACTGTTCCGACGGAGATCACCGCGATTCCCTCGGGCGTCGCGTCAATCTCGCGTGCGTTCTCGCGCGGAACGAGAATGGCTCTCATGCCCGCCTGGCGTGCAGCGTACAATTTCTCCACAATTCCACCGACGCCGCGCACGTTGCCCGCCAGTGACACCTCCCCCGTCACCGCGACGTCCTGCGGCAGCGGTTCGTGCGCCAGCGCGCTGTAAAGCGCAAGGAAAAACGCGAGCCCTGCCGACGGCCCGTCGATGTTGCCGCCGCCGACGACGTTGACGTGCAGGTCGTGGTCCGCCGGATCGATGCCGGCGACCGCGCGAATCACGGATGCGGCGTTGAACACGGCGTCACGCGCCATCGAGCCCGCCGTGTCGTTGAAGCGCACGGCACCCTTGCGCGGCTCGCGCGCCGCGAACGCCGCCGCCTCGATCTCGACGATGGAGCCGACGTACGCGATCACGCCCAGACCGTGCGCCTTGCCGATCTCGCGCGCGCGGCGCGCGCGGGCCGGCGTGTGCTGCACGATGCGCCCCGCCTGCACCACCTCGAGCACGTCGTCGTCGCGCACCATCGCGCTGCGCGTGCCGCCCGCGCGCTCGAGCGCGTGGCCGTAGGCATCGGCGAGGATCTGCACGGCCTTGCGGCCTTCGATCGTGTACGACGCGATCAGGTCGGCCACGCGGCGCGCGATCTTCGCGCCCAGGCGCTGCGCGGCTTCGGTCACGATGCGCGCCACCTGCGCCTGCGTGAGCGGCTCGAAGTAGACCGCCGCGCAGCGCGAACGGATCGCGGCGTCGACCGCGTCGGGATCGCGCGTCGTCGCGCCGATCAGCACGAAGTCGGCGGGCGCGCCGTCACGGAACAGCTTCTTCACGTAGGCCGGGACGTTGGGATCGTGCTCGTCGTAGTACGACGACTCGAACGTGACGCGCTTGTCCTCGAGCACCTTGAGCAGCCGCGTCTGCATGGCGGGATCCATCTCGCCGATCTCGTCGATGAACAGCACGCCGCCGTGCGCGCGCGTCACCAGCCCCAGCTTGGGCTCGGGGACGGCGCTGTCGGCGAAGTCGCGCCGCGCGCCTTGGTAGATCGGGTCGTGCACGCTGCCCAGCAGCGGGTTCGTCGTCTCGCGGTGGTCCCAGCGCAGCGTCGTGCCGGCGGCTTCGACGAACGGCGCGTCCGCCGCGAACGGCGCGTGCGCGCGCCCCTTCGCCACCTCCAGCGCGAGCCGCGCGACGGTGGTCTTGCCCACGCCCGGCGGGCCGTACAGGATCACGTGCTGCGGGTACGGCGACGCGAGCTTCGCGATCAGCGCCTTGATCGCGGCTTCCTGGCCGACGACGTGATCCAACGATTTCGGCCGCAGCACGTCGAGCGCCGCGCGCGCGAGGCCGCGCGCGTCGAGCGCCTCGAGCTCCGCCAGCCGCTGCTGCGTCGCGGGCGTCTCCGGACCGCCTTCTTCGCGCAGCGCTTCGAGCTTGAGCTCGCGCAGGTACTCATGGTGGCGCTGCACCATCTTGGCGTTGATCTTCGCCTCGATCTGATCGCCGACGGTGCGCTGCGCGACGAGGTCGGCGAGGCGGTCCTCGATCTCCGCGATGATCTTCTTGTACTGCGCCTTGGCCGGGCGCGTCTCGAGGCTCGGGTCCTCGAACACGATCCGCTGCAGCGCGAGCAGCCGATCGGGGACGTTCTGCGAGCGCATCTCTCGGAGCGTGCCCAGCTTGCCGGCGCGCATGACGACCTTCTCGGTCCCCAGCGCGTCGGCAAGGACGTCGTAGAGCGCCGCGACCTCGCGGCGAACCTTCTCGTCGGCGCTCAGTCGCACGCTGTTATTTCAGCGCGACGACTTGCACCGCGGACTTGGCGATGATGTTGTTGCCCAGGCGAATCTCGACGGGGTACGTGCCGAGCGCCTTGATGCCGTCCTTCATCTCGATCTTGTGACGGTCGATCGTCAGACCGAGCTGCTCGTGCACCGCGTCGGCGACCTGCGCGTTGGTGACGGTGCCGAACAGGCGGCCGTTGCCGCCGGCCTTGGCCGACACCTTGATGACGCTCTGCTCGAGCTGCGTCGCGACGTCTTGCGCGTTCGCGACCTCTTCGGCCTGTTTGCGCTTTTTCGCGTGCTGCTGCTGCTCGAGCTGCTTCATCGCGCCCGGGCTTGCGACGACCGCGAGCTTTTGCGGAAACAGGTAGTTGTTCGCGTAGCCGTCCTTGACGTCCACGACCGTGCCGCGCGAGCCCAGCGGCTTGACGTCGCCCGTGAGAATGACTTTCACGGCGCCGCCTATTGGACCACGAACGGCAGCAGCGCGATG
>Ga0066662_10000075_pt1 | contig 36444 bp, 28 predicted proteins | sample GraSoiAngelo_111_FD_133939 | JGI IMG/M metagenome (GOLD analysis project Ga0066662, IMG submission 133939) | Grasslands soil microbial communities from the Angelo Coastal Reserve, California, USA - 14_0903_12_40cm | ecosystem: Environmental > Terrestrial > Soil > Grasslands | place: USA...
CCATGACCGCAGGCAGCGTAGCAGAAGATTACAGGCGCAAAGAGCAAAAGATGAGGCAGAACACCGACAGCATCGATGATGCAGCGTACCCGGAGTTGCCGGCAGAAGAACTGCTCCATCGCCATGCTGAATTCCAAGAAGCATGGGATTCAGTCGAACGATGCCTGGACAAGATGGAATGCGGGCCGCGGGACCGTGCTATTTTTTATTTTTTCTATAAACAGGGCTATTCAGCCAGGGAAGTTGGGGAGCTTCCTTCTATCCAATTACCGATCAGGACTGTAGAGAACATATTGCTGCGCCTGGTTCGTCGAGTTAGGTCAGAATTGGACCGGGGTAAGTCTCGTGGTAAAGGATCAGGCGCATAAGATTTGTAGGGTTTTGGCTATGTTCCTCGTTATCAGTTTCAAGGAGCCTGAAAGTGAAGCAGCTAAGCAGTCATTTAACAAGTCGGGAAATTGAGGAATATATACGAGATGGATACGGCGAGAACGCCAGTCCACAGGCTGTGGCCATTGAGTCCCATATTGAAGATTGCAATTCATGCCGGGAGCGTCTTCTTGAGTCGTCACGGCAGGACCTGCGCCTGACTCTGGAGGTCCCGCAGGAAGCCGGAATAGAACCCAGGCGCACCATGGAATGTCCGGATGAAGAAACCCTGATCAGATTTTCAGCTGGCGTGATAGCAGATGAAGAACTGCAACTTACCGCCCACGTGGCGCGTTGCGAATATTGTGCCTCAAAGGTGAAGAATTATCTGGAAGATCCGGAGGAGGAACCCAGCCGCCCTTTTAAATGGGGTTCCGTCGATTTAAGAGCAGCGATGCGCAGAATCCGGGGATTGCTGCAAACTAAAGTCCTTGTGCCTGCTTGCGCAGCGGCCCTGGCGATTGGCGGCTTCGTGGAGGGCCCTGCCATTGTTGCCGGGTACAAACTAAACCGCGCAAATAAAGCGGTCATGGCGGCATTTATCCATCAACGGCCTAACGAGCTACGGGAAACCTGGTCTCCTTACGCGCCATACAACCCACCACTCGGGGATGATCAGGATGTCTTGAACAATCCTAAACTGGTCGCGGCAATGAACTCTGTGGCCCAGGAAGGCAATTCCTCAGATCCACGATGGATCCGAATACGCGGACAGGTGGAACTCCTGCGCAAGCGCAACCAAGCTGTTGATGTTCTGACAAGGGCCAGGGCGGCGGGCCTGGACGATCCGGCCACAGAAATTGATCTTGCAGCAGCATATTTTCAACGAGAGATCCAAATGGCAGCTTCGAAAACGGTTGAGCAGAAGGCGAACCCGCCATCCAGCGGCGGCACTGAAGATAAGAACACTTACCCGCAGTTGCAAGACACGCTGAAACTGCTGCACAACGTGCTGCAAGACCCGCGGACGACACAGGAGCAGCGTGCCGTTGCTCTCTTTGATCTTGCCATCACCTATGAAAAATCACAGCGCCGGGATGAAGCAGCCAGAACATGGGACGACTACCTGAAGATTGACAGTACAAGCCCATGGGCAGAAGAAGCCCGCCAACATCAAAACAGCGACAAACAGAATACCCCGCCTCCGAAGCAGCAAGGTTACCGAGAACCTGTTTTTTTTTGTCCCATTCCTCAGATACTGACGTCCGGCAAAGCTTAACCGAGTATCAGGACATTGCGCTCCGCACCTGGATTCCTGAAGGCGCAGGAAACCCTGACAGTCCCGGACTCAAAGCTGCTCATCTATTAGCTGACCTGCTGAATGAACATGGAGATAACTGGCTGAATCATTTTCTCAAAGCCATTCAACCCGGAGATGCTGCTGGGATACAAGCATTGAGTACGGCCATCACCAAAAATAAAAGAGGTCTGTACAACGCCGGACAGATCGAAGCTGAAAGAGCGGAAAAGATTTTTGGCAGCAGGAACGTGCCCGGGGCGCTCAGGGCGCGGTTTGAGTTTGTCTATGCCAGCCAGCGTTTGCTGGATCAGGAATTGTGCTTGAAGCGGGCCCAGGGACTGGAGCGCGAGCTTCGCGGCACCTCATACCGGTGGTTACAGATACAGATAGCGCTGGAGGAGGCTGTTTGCCTCAATTTCCATGAGGAATTCGAAGCGGCCGATCAGCACGTGGAAGCTGCGCGTGAGGAGGCCAAGCGCGCCGATTATCCCTTATTGAAGCTGCGGGCGATTTCATTGGGTGCAGGCATGAAAGTGCCGCGTGACCCGGATGTAAGCGCAAGCTGGCAAGAAGCGCTGGAAGGGCTGGCACAGTATTGGAACGGTCCAAGCGCGCCAGACCGGCTTTATGAGTTCCTTACTGTCATGAAACGGTGCCTTATAAAAGAAGATAATCCAGATGCAGCACGGGCCTTTGAGGAAAGCATGGTCATGATACTCGAAAAGACTCATGTGGCTGACGAAAACCTGGTGCTCAAAGCCATAGCCCACGCTGACATGTCAGAAATTTATCTCAAATTAAATGACCCAAAAAGCGCTGAGAAGGAAGCGGACATCGCGCTTGGCATTTTGCAAAAGATCCCCCCTGGAGAAATTGCTGCCCGCAAGTATGAAGTGCCTATTGAGATAGAGAAAGCCGAACTTCAACTCGAGCGCAACGACGCAAAAAAGGCGGCAGAAATACTTGACGGCGCAAAGGAACTTCTGGATCTCATTCACGATGAATTGATCCGCTTAAGGTTCATAAGAGTGCAAGGAGATGTCTGGCTCAGAATGGGGCAGCTTGACGATGCTGAAAGGACTTATAAAACAGGGCTGGAGCTTGCTGAACAGGCCCTGGCGAATCTGCACCGGCGTGAAGACCGGCAGAAGTGGGCGGATGAGACTGGTGAGTTATATAGAGGCCTGGTCAATGTTTTCATGGAACAAAAAAAAGAATTGCAGGCTTTGCAACTCTGGCGGTGGTATCAGGCGCGCACCCTGGCCGCCAGCGGTGACGTTCAAACAGGTGGCATTTCCTGGGATGAGATTCAAGGGCAAGTCTCCACTGTTCCGCTGCCTGCCGAGGAGTCCGGCGTTCGCATTGTGTATGCAGCCATGAAGGACAACTTATACGCATGGACGATCAAGGGGACAGAAGTAAAAGCATTCTCAGTTGCAAAAAAGCAAAAGACTTTAAAGGAGATGGTCACACGATATGCAGAGAAATGCAGCACTCCCGGATATTCGAACCCAGCTCTCTTTGACGACGAAAGCAAAAAGCTGTTTGCAGTGTTGCTGCAGCCTTTCATAGCTGTACTTCAACAAAATAATACCGTGGCAGTCGAGTTGGATCCGGCCATCAATGGAGTATTCCTGGAAACATTGAAAAGTCCTGAAGGCTGGTACTTCGGCCAAAAATATCCGGTCATTTACTCTCCCGGCTGGGTACAGGAAAGCGTTCTTCGTCCATTCGGCAAAGCAGACCAGGGAGTATTCCTGAATGCCCAGCCCAGAGACATACCGGAGATGCAGGGTCTCGAAAAAACCGTCACCGGATTGTATCCGGCCATAGAGTCCCTGGATCCATCTGACCTGGAAGCATGGCACCGCAGGCTTGCAACAAGTCAAATGCTCATTTTCTTCGGTCATGGCAAGGCACAGGGCCTGATCTATGCAGGCAACCAGGTTTTGAGGGCGCAGGATTTCCCGCCAGACTCACTCGCTCATTTGCAGATTGCGGCGCTGATAGCATGCTCGACTGGTTCCGCAGGACAGGGCCTAATCCACACTGATGATCTGGTACATGCTTTCCTTGCCGGAGGCACCCCGAATGTGGTCGCCAGCAACTGGGACGTGGATTCCAGGGCCACGGGACAGTTGATTGCTGTTTTTCTGCATTCTCTGAAAGCTGGCAAAACCCCGGCCAATGCCATGTACGAAGCCCGCAAGAGCATCTTCATTGCTTATGCCGAACCCTATTACTGGGCGGCCTTCAGCGTTGTTGGCAAAGCCAACTGACAATTTCAATCTTTTCCCGCATCTTGCAGGAAATGCGCTTATATCTCGTTTTTATCTTTCAGGAGAAGGAAATGAACAGGCGCAGATTACTGAAACAGTTGCTGGCTCTGCCGGTTGCAACGGCTGTTGGGGGATGCGGTTTTTTTCATCCTAAACAATCCCCAATCAAGAGTTTGAAAATTCTGCTGCAGGGGCCATTCGCTGTGCTCATACAGCAAAACCAGAAATACCGGATCAAGGCGTATGTTCCGCATGACGATAAGTACATACATGAGTTCCGGTACAGGGACCCATCACGGAACCCTCTCGGCGAAGATAAAGGGCAGAACAGCTATGAGTTCAGTCTCGGCAATGACGGGTTGGAAATTTCTGAAGAGAGCCCTTACATTGACCATGGGTTCGATGATTTCAACCCGACTATTTCCAGGTACTATCCGCCTGAAAAGGCCTTTGTGTCTTTGGATCTTCCTGCACCCGATCTCATCAGCTATATTCCGCCTGCTGAGCCGGTGCGCTTTAATGATGGAACATATGGAAAGCTGCCATTGAATCACGTCCTTGAATACAGGGTAAAAGATGTATCGAAGGTGAAGATGGAATACAGGGTAAAAGATGGATCGAAGGTGAAGATGCATTCGAGGGATCTGCCTGGTTTTTCTGGTCCGACGACTTGTGATGATCTGTATAAAAATTACAAGGCATATTGGAAGACAGAGAAGGAAGGTCTCGATGAAGGGCGGCATCTAGACGATATGTTGGCGCGTTGCTCACAATCGAAAGTCGCAACCTACTTCTTTGGAGTGGGATTGCCTTACACGTCTGACCCGGAGCATGCACTCACATTTTTCAATACGAAATTGCTCCCAATCCTTTACGGACAGGATGTGATTAAGAATCCGCCTCCCAATAGCTTAGTGGAGATCAAGCCTGCACCCTGTGGCCAGCAGAGAAGCACAGGAGCAATGCCAATGCTCATGCCGGCTGTTTACAGGCCTGCTGTAGCAACGCCGCGGTTATTTATGGCTTCTTCAACACAAGATTGCAACGCCCCCGCAGTAACGGCCACCGTCCAATGAGGTCTGAGTATGGGCCGTTATTTTACGGCCCTGCATTCTTGTTCTGGGCCGAAGTTCCCGGGTCCTCCAGTTCCACGATTGCCACCCATTCGGCTTGGGCGCGGGCGAGATACACGATCTTTCCCTCGAGTATGCTTGCGGCCAACTCCGGTTGAACGTCGGTGTGGTAATCGAAGTAGCGGACGTTGAACCTGTCCCAGAGCCGGGAGAAGAACCATGTCGGGTGGTCATACTTTGTAGAAAAAAGGTAGGCCACCTGGTATTGGTTGCGCATGGAACGTGCCTTGAGAATTTCCTCGATGGTGAAGTTCTCTACCTTGAGAACGCGCACTGGCTGCTTGGTATATCCAAGATAGGTGCGGGTAAGCTCGTCGGTGGCAGGCCAGGCGGTGAGCACGGTTGCGCCTTGCTCATGCTCCTGCAAAAAATGGGCGGCACGCGCGTGCAACTGTATAAATTCGCGGTAAGTCAGATTGTCCTCAGGCGCGATGCGGTAAGGTGGATCAAAGAAGAGTCCCAATGCAAAACAGATCACGATCACTGCTGCCGGCCATTCCCAGCGGAACACTCTGCGCCGCAGCGTAGACATGCCAATCACAATGACCAGCGGGTATGCCGGAAGCATGTAGCGGGTGAGCAGCGCGCCGCCCACAATCGAAAAAGCGACTACGTGCGCCAGCATGATAAAAGCAAACTTGAGCTGGATGGGAATAGCGATGCGCTGGCGTTCTTCTCCATCATCGCTGACCGGCGGCAGCCACATGGCAACTACCGTGGCGGCGGTCAGGGCCAGCATATTCATGAATCCCAGCAGATGCCATAGTCTCAGGCCAAAGGCCAGCATGATCCGCAGCGGGTTCACCGCATAGGTCACGTTGTACTGGTAGAAGTCCGCGTTGCCGAAAAATCTTCCCGTCACATTGTGGTGATACAGCAGCCAGAGCGCCAGCGGCAGCACTGGAATCAACCGTATAAGTGCCATCCGCACTTTGCGGCTGAATGCCTGTGACTCGGGAGAAATCAGAAGTTCCCAGGCCGCCAGCGCGATGGGAGTAATGACTGCCGTCTCTTTGCTCAGGACAGCCAGTGAAAACGCCAACTGGCTGGACCACAACCGCCGTTCCACGCTGAGCCGTATGCCCCACAGAGTGAAAGCGGCGGCTGGAAGGTCAGCATGGGCCAGCGAGCTTTGCACAAAAACCACAGGGAACAGAGCAGTGGCAATAGTGGAGGCCACAGCAACGCCCAGGCTGGAGACACGGCGCGCGAGCAGAAAGACATTCGTCAAGCCAAAGGCCGCCACCAGCAGCATAGCGATGCGGGCGACTGCAGGTTTCCAGCCACTGATGCCCAGCCACAGGGCCAGATATGCCGCGGGCAACGGAGGGTGTCCGGTATCCATGGTGGTTGTGGGAATCAACGAATGGAAATGGGCCAGATCCCAGGCGGCAGGCACGTAGAACCCAGCTTCATCCCAGAAGAACGGCAGCCGCAACAGTGGCGCGTGCAGAATCAGAATGGCGATAAAGATGATGGGAAAAAGCTGGAATGAAGAAAGACGAAAATTACGGGTTGGTGAAAGAGATGGCAAACTTAGCCGCTGATAAATGCTGATAATGTTGAAAAATCAAGAAAAATTTACCACTGATGAACACAGATTGGGCAGATAACAATTCGTCGAATGTAGATGTTTCCATCAGTTCTTCCGCCCAGGGATATTGATACCTGCATTAAGAATGTCCGGTTTAGCAAAAATAATGTCGCCCGCTTCGCTGGCTTAGTTCACTGATCCCTGTTGCTGCATGCTGGCATCCAGTTTGATCTCCCCGAAGGTCTTTTCGTACTGGATCACATTCTGTTCAAGAATGGTCACCAGGGCTTTAGCCTGCTGCGGGCTGAGATAGACTCCCTGAAAATTGTGAATCTCAACTTCAGAAGCCGAAGGCTGCTGCAGACGCCCGAAGACCAGCAGGAAGTCCCACACGCTGGCGCGCACCTGTACGGAGTTGGCATAACCTTCGCGATATTCCTGGGTGCTGACCAGCTTGATGTTTGCCTGTGGTGGAATGCCCATAATGCTCTCTCCTCGTGAATTCTCTACAGTAATTGAGCGGCTAGCATTTAGCAATTAGCGAACAAGCCTTTGGCTCTCAGCCTTTATTTCTTGGCTTGGTGATCTGGCGGACAATGTTTCTTCACAATGTGCAGCAATGGAAATGAACGGAGAGATGCGTGAGAGAAGAGTGACTCATATGTTGCCCAAGAGCTGGTTCTGGTCCTGCTGGTGGAACTGCTGTGTACGCTCTGGGCCGTGGCTGTCATACCAGTTTTGCCATGCATTCACGTCATTGCCGATCTGCTCATCGGTAATTTCGCGCAGTGCCTGAAAAGCCCAACTCTGAGTGGCCTGGTCCTCTGATGGGTCTGCGGCGATTTCGATCAGGCCGGGCACAGCTTTCATCCGCTGTTCGCGTGTGAGCATGCCAGATTTGGCCACGCTGCATCCGCCGCGTTCCCGCACTTCGGGTGATGCGTCATGGCCCAGCACATCCAGAAGTTCAGGAATGGTGTCATCGGTGCCGATCAAGGCAGTGCCTTCCACGGCCCAGAACCGGGTCTGCTGGTCTGGATCGTGCAGCCACTCGCGCAATTTGTTGTGGATACGTTCGGTTTCCACTCCACGGTTGGCCAGCAAACCCAGTACCCATGCATCAAAGGGACGGTTGCGAGGTGTGGCTTCTCCACTCTCAATCAGGCGGTTTACCCACTGCGGATCTTTTTCCAGGTGGTAGGTGAGAAGGTCTACTTCGATGGTTGCTGCTCTCACGCGCAGGTCATTGGAGTAAAGTGCGGTTTGCTCCAGAAATTCCCATTTCCTGGTGCGTTCCAGGTGCCCCTTCCAGCTCTCCAGTTTTTCCAGAATCATGGCAGTGGCGCCGATATCGTGGTTGATGGCTGCCTGTACCAGTGCTTCAGCCTGTCCTTGCGGCGCGAGGCTGTTGATGTATTCAATTTCATGCTCAGAGAGTTTGGCGTGCGTGGCAGGGACGGGAGCGCCGGAAGCCGGGAGGTTGTGCCCGCTCAGGATCATCTCAATCACTGCCTGGAGCGCGCCGGATTTCGACGCAAAGGCCAGCAGCCCGGCAAACAGCACCAGCAGCAACATTGTGCGGAGCACTTTGGGATTCATCAGGGTTTAATTATTATGGGTGTCGGACATGATAAAAAGTTACTTTGGTGAGGAATTCGAGTTGTTGCCTGTGACAGGTGTACAACAGCCTTCACTCACCAAACTCGAACCTGGAGGAAAGAATGGCCTTTACTGACGCTCTCTTACCCGAATTTGATCAGGAAATGGCGAGTACGAGGAAGACGCTGGAGCGTGTTCCCGAAGACAAACTGGGATGGAAGCCGCATTCCAAGTCTTACAGCATGGGACAGCTCGCCAGCCACATTGTGAATATGCTGGGCTGGACGAAAGTCACTATGGAAGAAGATTCTTTTGACATGGCTACAAACCCGCAGCCGCCGGAATACAAGTCGCGCCAGGAGTTGCTGGAAAGCTTTGACAGGAATATTGCCGAAGCACGGGCCTCCATTGCCCGAGCCACTGACGATCAGTTGAAAATGCCCTGGAGCCTCAAGCGTGGCAGCCAGGTGTTTTTCACGCACCCGCGCATCACCCTGCTGCGGACCTTCATTATGAATCACACCATTCATCATCGTGCACAGCTTGGAGTTTATTTGCGGTTGAATGACGTGCCGGTGCCCTCGGTTTATGGACCTTCGGCGGACGAAGGGAACATGTAAGGGGCGCCAAGGAAGCAAAATTCACTGCAAAATAGTAACGGCCTCGGTTGCCCGAGGCCGGTCTATGTTATTGGCCTACCCTGATTGGCATGTTTCCCCCAAACCTGCCAACAGGGCTTGAAAACATGACCATTCTCGCCTGAGCCTGATGATCAGACAAGAGTACCTTAGTAATGAGGTACAGCCTTTAGTTGTTCCAGCCTGCTGCCGGGAAGCACGGCTCGCCATACGGCCAGCCATCGTCCCTGCTTGCGGGCGAAGACGAAAAGATCATAGCCGCCTTCGTGATAGGTCTTGCGGTTCATGGTGTAGACCATGTCCCAGGAATAGGTGGCGGTGGCGGTGTCATCGAAAATATCGATATCCGGCTCTGAGATCGTGCATTCACGTATGTCTGCCTGTTGCACAAAATCCTGGTAGCTCTTGATGCACATGCTTTTGCCGCGGCCCATATTTTTGAAAGCTGCGCCCTTCATGACAATTTCGTCGTCAAAATACTGACCCAGGATGGCGGCGATTTTCTGCGGCGGGCAATCGAGCCATGCATCATTGATCTTCTTTACCAGAAGCCGAATTTCTTCGCGCCCGTTATCGTACGACGGAGTGGTGGCCATGGAATTTAGTGCGAGGAACCAGCGAGTATAGCACTGTGATTGAGTACAGCTTCGGCTGGAGCTTACTGTTCTCCCCCAACAAGCTCACTTGCTGAACAAGATAAATTTCGTTTCTTATGATGCAAGACAAAGCCAATGCTCTGCCTTACTTGGGCGAGTTTTCTTCGTCTGCGCTGACGCACCAACATGTCACGGACGTGAGTAGGCAGTAGTAGTACATCTTCTTCAGCAGGAACACTCAAATCAGCACTCAGCAATCAGCAATCAGCATTCAGCCCCTGGACTGATTGGGTAAATGGGTAATCTGGTAAATGGGTAAATGTGTCTTGAACCAAGCTCTCTCATTTTTTCTCTTTGTTCCTTCGCGCCCTTTGCGTCCATTGCGGTAAATCGGGAAATGACATCTGCTGGGATCGTCCTTGCGGTCCACGAGAGGATGTGCAGGGGCTGAATGCCGGGTTATGGCAAGATCGTGCAACTCTCTAGTAAGCTATAGAGATACATGGCAGAGAATACATTCGACATCGTCAGTAAAGTTGATCTCCAGGAGGTCTCCAACGCCATTCAGAATGCGCTGAAGGAGGTCCACACCCGCTTTGACCTGAAGGACAGCAAATCAGACATTCAGCTTGAGGGCAAGGACGCCATTGTGCTCAGCTCCGCCGATGAATATAAGCTCAAAGCGGTGAATGACATCCTGCAGAGCAAACTGGTGAAACGCGGGGTGCCGCTCAAGGCCCTAACCTACGGGCCAGTTGAACCGGCGGCGGGTTCCACCGCGCGCCAGCGGGTGACCATGCAGCAGGGCATCCCGACGGAAAAGGCGAAGGAGATCGTGAAGGTGATCAAAGACTCCAAGAAGAAGGTGCAGGCCTCCATCCAGGGCGATACGGTGCGCGTAAGCGGCAAAGATCGTGACATTCTGCAGGAGATCATCAACCTGCTGCGCCAGAGGGATTTTGGGATAGACATGCAGTTCACCAACTACCGAAGCAACTAAGGGACGCCTTGAGCTCACCAGCCACATTCACTGTGAAAGAGTTCTTCGACCTGCTGCGTGACGATCTGGCAGCCATCGAGCGCGAGTTCGGGCGTGATACGGTCTCCAGCGTCCGCGCCATTACCGATATTGGTGAGCACTTGAGGGCCGGAGGGGGAAAGCGAATACGTCCGGCGCTGCTGCTGTTGTGCGCCAAGCTCTTTCCCCATGACGAGCGCAGCGCGGTCCGGTTGGGCGCGGTGGTAGAGATCATTCATACCGCCACCCTGGTGCATGACGACATTATTGATGAAGCCAGGACCCGGCGCGGGCGTCCGGCGGCCAACACGCAATGGGGCAATGCCAAGTGCGTGCTGGCGGGCGACTGGCTCTACATGCAGGCCTTCAAGATTGCCGTGCAGGAGCGCAACTTCAGAATTCTCGATGTGCTGATCGAACTCACCCAGCAGATGGTTGAAGGCGAGCTGCTGCAGATGGAAAAGCTGGGCAAATGCATCACCCTGGAAGAGCACTTTGACATGATCTTCCGCAAGACGGCCTGCCTGTTCTCGGTTTCCATGCGTCTGGGTGCAATTCTGGGCAAAGCGACTGCTGAGCAGGAGGAGAAGCTCGGCGACTACGGCAGGAACCTGGGATTGGCTTTTCAGATCGTGGACGACGTGCTGGATCTCACCGCGTCGGAAGAAGTGCTGGGCAAGCCTGTAGCCAGCGACCTGCGTGAAGGCAAAGTCACCATGGCGGTGATCCACGCTCTGGAACGCTGCACCCCTGCCGAACGCAAGCTGGTGGAAACCGTGCTGCAGGAACGCGCCTTTGAATCTGTGAAGCATGAGCAGGTTCTGGAGATGCTGCACCGCTACGGCTCCATTCAATATGCTCATAAGACCGCTGAGCAGCACGCCGAAATAGCCTGCCGCGCCATCTGCTCATTCCCCGATTCCGAGGTCAAACGTGCTCTGCTCTTTGCCCCGGAATTCGTGGTGGAACGAAACAGCTAAGACATTTGGTAAATGAGTAATTTGCTAAATGGGTAAAATGAAAGGCACACGATGGAGAGGGCTGATTTGCTCAATTACTCATTTACTCAATTACCAAATTACCCATTTACCAAATTCGGCCATGATCTGAATTTGAGTCCAGGCCGCGCTCGCATCTATACTCTTATTCGAGGAACCCTGATTGCCCCTTTCTGTAGTCATTGTTGATGATGAACAGCTCGCGCTGGAAGAGCTGAGTTATCTGCTGAAATCGGTAGACGATGTGGAGATCGTTGCCCAGGGACATAACGGCCTGGAAGCTGTAAACCTGATCAAAGAGCATTCACCTGATGTAGCGTTTCTTGACGTTCAGATGCCGGGACTTGATGGCTTTGGCGTGATCAAGAAGCTGGTGGACCGCAAGATCAACCTGCCGCAGATCGTCTTTGCCACCGCTTTTGATCAGTATGCGGTGAAGGCCTTTGAAGTGAATGCAGTCGACTACCTGCTCAAGCCGTTCGACAAAAAACGAGTCGCGCAGGCGCTCGACAGGGCGCGTAAGAAGCTGCAAGGCGCTACCCCCAGCAGTGACAAGCTTGACTCGCTGGTGAAGATGCTCGAATCACAGCGTCCACAGAATTCCAAGGTGCTGCTGCGTTCCGCCGGAAGGCTTTTTCTGGTCGATCAGAAAGACGTCTGTTTCGCGTCGATTGAAGACGGCGTGATCAGTGTGGTGGCCACCAGCCTGGAAGGCCAGTCGAACTGCCGCACCCTTGAAGAACTGCTGGAGGGGCTGGACTCCGACATGTTCTGGCGCGCGCACCGCTCGTTTGTGGTGAACATTAACCGTATCAAGGAAGTGGTGCCCTGGTTCAAAAGCTCCTACCAACTGCGCATGGATGACCGCAAGCAGACCGAAATCCCCGTCAGCAGGGCACAAACCAAACGGCTGAGGGAATTATTCGGGCTCTAATCTCTTCTGATTAAAGGATGCAAAGGGTTATTCCGTCATTATTACTGGACAGTAATGGGCTTCAGCCCTCACAATTTATCCATCACCTCTAGGCACTCAAGTCGGCCCGTTCTATAGAAAGGATTTCCGCAATGAAGAAGTATCTCCAGCCTGTTTTGTGTCTTGTGCTGCTTGTCTCGATTCTCGGCGCACAAGATAAGAATCAAAAACCCGCCGCTTCCACTGGATTGCCGCCGCTGATCGACCGGGAAATTATTTTCGGCAATCCGGAGATTGCAGGCGCTCAGATTTCTCCTGATGGGAAGTATCTGGCGTTCCTGAAGCCATGGAAAGACACACGCAATGTGTGGGTGAAGGGCGTGGACGAGCCATTCAGCGCCGCCCGGCTGTTAACGACCGAGGCCAAGCGCCCGGTGGCAGGTTATTTCTGGAGCCGTGACAGCAAGTACATTCTTTACATTAAAGATAATGACGGCGATGAGAATTTCAACGTATATACCGTAGAGCCGCAGGCCAAGCCGGCTGCCGGGGCTGATGCTCCGCCGTCTCGCGACATGACGGGTGTGAAGGGCTCGCGGGTAATGATTGTCAATCTTCCCAAGAACGATCCGGACACCATCTATATCGGCCTGAATGACCGTGATAAATCCTGGCATGATCTTTATAAGCTGAAGCTCTCCACCGGCGAAAAGACGCTGGTGCGTAAGAATACTGAGAAGATTTCCGGCTGGGGTTTCGACCTGCAGGGGCAACTGCGGCTGGCCACCCGCGTAGCCGATAACGGCGATAATGAAATCCTGCGCGTGGATACCGATAAATTCACCAAAATCTATTCCTGCACCGTAGATGAAACCTGCGGACCGGCGGAATTCGCCAAAGACGGCAAGCGCGTTTATATCGAAACCAACAAGGGTGACAACGTCGATCTTGTAGGGCTGGCGTTGATGGACCCGGAGACCGGCAAGACAGAGATGGTCGAGTCGGATCCGTTGAAACGCGTAGACCTGGGAGGCGGGTACTTCTCCAATGCCACGGATGAGCTCGTCTTCACTTCTTATCTGGATGACCGCCAGAGAATCTATTTTAAAGACAAAGGGTTTGAGAGCGATTACAAGTGGCTGCAGAGCAAGCTGCCCGGTATGGAAGTAGCGCTTGGATCGCACACTCGTGATGAGCAGACATGGGTAGTTACGGCCTACAGCGATACCGAACCGGGGGTTACCTATCTCTTCCAGCGCAAGACTCACAAACTCGATAAGCAATTTGCCGTGCGCGAGAAGTTGCCGCGCGAGTCTCTGGCAAAGATGGAGCCGGTCCGCTACAAATCGTCTGACGGATTGGAAATTCCCGCGTACCTGACGCTGCCGAAAGGCGTTCTGCCGAAGAACCTGCCGACCGTGATCTTTCCGCATGGTGGGCCATGGGCCCGTGACGTGTGGGGTTACAACGGATACGCACAATTCTTCGCCAACCGTGGCTATGCAGTATTGAGTCCCAACTTCCGCGCCTCTACCGGATATGGCAAAAAGTTCCTGAATGCCGGCAACAAACAGTGGGGCCGCACCATGCAGGATGACATTACCTGGGGCGTGAAATACTTGGTCGCGCGGGGAATCAGCGATCCCAAGCGCATTGGGATCTTTGGTGGTTCTTATGGCGGCTATGCCACGCTCGCCGGGGTGGCTTTTACACCTGATGTTTATGCTGCGGCGGTCGATCTGTTTGGTCCTTCCAACCTGATCACGCTGCTTGAATCCATTCCCCCTTATTGGGAGGCAGGCCGCAAGATGTTCCACACCCGCATGGGCGATCCAACCAATCCTGAAGGCCTGGCACTGCTCAAGGAACGTTCACCGCTCAATGCGGCAGACAAGATCAAGACCCCGTTGCTGATTGCCCAGGGAGCGAACGATCCAAGAGTGAATCATGCCGAGTCTGAGCAGATTGTGGTTGCTCTGCGCGACCGGGGCTTCCCGGTGGAGTATCTGCTGATTCCGGATGAAGGTCATGGCTTCGCTCGGCCCGTCAACAACATGGCCTCACTTATGGCGACTGAGAAATTTTTCGCCAAGTACCTCGCCGGTCGTGACCAGGAAGGTGGTACTCCTGAAGTGGTGGCGCGCCTGAAAGAGGTCACGGTCGATCCCAAGAGCGTGGTGCTGGCCAAAAAAGTGGATGCGAACTTGATTGGCTCGCCCAAGCCTGCAATCGATCTGACACCGGGTACTTACAAGTACAAGGCAACACTTGAAGCTGGCGGACAAGAGATTCCTCTCAATGTCTCCACCACGATTGCCGAAAACGGCGATGTGTGGATTGCCACCGATGTGATCGATACTCCCAATGGATCGGTAACCCAGGTTTCTTCCCTGGAAAAAGGAAGTTTACTGGCCCGCAAGCTGGAAATGAAGCAGGGGGCGCTCTCGATTGACTTGGCTTTCACCAATGAGAAAGCTACCGGCAACGTGAATATGAACGGACAGGACCGCGCGGTTGCCGTCGATCTGGGCGGCCCACTGTTCGCCGAAGGCGCAGGCGCGAAGCAGTCGCTCTCCTGCCTGCCTCTGGCGGAAGGCTACAGCGCTACCTACAGGAACTTCGACGTGCAGCAGCAGAAGGTGAAGCTGTTGCAACTCAAAGTGACCGGAGTGGAGAAAGTGACTGTACCTGCCGGAACCTTTGATGCTTACAAGGTGGAGATCACCTCCGCCGATGGTGGCCCGGACAAGCAGACTCTGTGGGTAGCCAAAGATTCCCACAAGCCTGTGAAGCAATCGTCTGTGCTGCCGCAAATGGGCGGCGCTGTGCTCACCCAGGAACTGCTGGAGTAACTAAAGTTGCAACTCAAGAAGAAGCCTGTCCTGCGACAGGCTTCTTCTTTTCTATCTCTTCTTTGAATTCCTTTGCATTCTCTGCGGCCTCTGCATTTCTAACGTTCGAATTCTTCTCTGCTTGCGACGGATTCTCCCGCGCAGCCAAACGCGGGTGCGGCCCATAGGGAGCAACACACCGCCAAATTCAATACACATCAATTACTTTTGCTTCCTCTGCGTCCTTTGCGGCCTCTGCGGTTAAAGGTTTTTGGTTGTGGCTTCGCTACGCTGTGGTAAAGGTTTTTATTGTTTTCGCAGTTGTGGGAAAACTCGAAGATGCAGTTTTCGCTGCCCGCGTAAGATCGTCAGCTCTGTGGCCAGGTTGATTCTGGTCTCGTCCAGCAGTTTGTGGAGCACGTCGACCCCTTCCACCGCTTCATTTTCAATAGCCACAATGATGTCGCCTTCCAGCACACCTGCTTTTGCTGCAGGCCCATCAGCTTCTACCGCCAATACCAGAGCGCCGGTTGCGAAACCAATGCCGTGGTAGCGGACAAGGTTGCGGTTGATGGAGGCGGTTTGCGCCTGAATCCCGATGTAGCTGCGCCGCACCACGCCATCGCGCATCAACTTCGAGGCAATAAACTTTACCGTATTCACCGAGATGGCGAAACACAGTCCCTGGCCAGGCAGGATCGTAGCGGTATTTACGCCAATGACTTCTCCAGAGGCATTCACCAGCGGCCCTCCGGAGTTGCCAGGATTCAGCGCGGCGTCAGTCTGAATCACATCATCGATCAGGCGGCCTGATTGCGAGCGCAGGGAGCGTCCCAGCGCACTGACCACTCCTGCGGTAACGGTGTACTGGAATCCGTAGGGATTTCCGATAGCGACCACCAATTGGCCCACCCTGATTTTCCGTGAGTCTCCGAGTTTGATCGCGCGAACTCCGGGCGAATCCACGCGCAGCAGCGCCAGGTCGGTATCCGGGTCTTCACCGATAAGCTGGGCCGGAAACTCCCCCGCATCGAGAGTCCACACTTTGACCTTATCTGCTCCATGGACTACATGGCTGTTCGTGAGCACAAAACCATCCGGCGTAAAGATGAACCCTGATCCGCTGCCGCCATTCCGCTTCCCACTGTGGGTATGAATGCGCACCACTGACGGGCTTACCGATTCAACCACCTGGGTCACAACCTTTGAATAAGCATCTAAAGCCTCGGCTTCGCGGACTTCAATTTCATGGCTTTGGCTGCTTTCAGGCTCTGATAACGAAACAAAGGCAAGATTGTCCCTCATAGCAGCATTGGATAGTAAACCGGCAAAAAAGATTCAGATGAGCTGTGCAAGCAAATCCGTTCTTAACCGCGAAGACGCAAACGAAGCAGAGCCGCAGCCAAAGCAGCCCCGCAGAATTGCCAAAATTGCATAATTTGTAATTGCCATAATTGAAAATCGGTCACGGTCAAAATGAGCTTAGAAGTTGTGCGAAAAAGCACGATTTTAAGATTCCTAGTGGTACAAAGGACGCAAGGAAGCAAATGAGGTTCATGTGTACAATGCAGCCGTGGCTGATTTGCGCGACAAGACTGTCCTGATTACCGGGGGAGCTATCCATTTAGGCCGCGCCATTGCGCTGGCGATGGGGCACGCAGGAGCAGGTGTTGCGTTCACCTATCTGAACTCTGCCGAAGATGCGCAGAAAACCCTGAGCGACATTCAGGCGTGCGGCAGTGAAGGCCTTGCAGTGCATTGCGACGTGCGCCAGGGGCAGAGTATTGCGGCTGCTGTGGAAGCCGTGAAGAACAGATTCGGAAAACTTGATGTGCTGGTCAACAATGCCGGGCTGTTCGAATCAGTGCCATTCACCGAATGTACCGAGCAGCAATGGGACAACATGTTCGCCATCAACGTGCGTGGGCCATTTCTGGTTTCACAGCACTGCGTTCCCGAACTGCGGGCCCGGCAAGGAAGAATCATCAACCTGGGCTCACTGGGTGGAGAGAAGCCCTGGGCCACCCATGCTCACTATTGCTCGTCGAAGGCGGCGCTGCACATGCTCACCAAAGTCATGGCCAAAGCGCTTGCTCCGGAAATCGCCGTGAACTGTGTGGCCCCCGGGATGATCGCTACCGGTGGCGAAGATCAGGCCCTTCTTAAACGCTTTGCCGAAAAGACCCCGATGCAGCGCACCGGGACCGCCGCCGATGTGGTCAGCGCCGTTATGTTCTTTGCCACCGCTCCGGATTTTATTACAGGGCAGGTCATGACCGTGGATGGAGGACTGGGACTGAGATGAATGGGTAATTGGATAATTTTGGTAAATGAGTAAGTTTAAGATCGGTACGCGAAAGATGCTTTTGATCTCAGCCTGGTTTACTCCCGCAGATAAAGACGTTATTTCTGGCTCACAAAAGCCTTCACCACGATGGCGCGCGGGCTGGCGCCCAGCGGCACCATGGTTTCCACCACCAGCGGTTGAAGCCGCGGTCGGCCTTTGCTATCAGTCAGCGCGACAACCGCCAGATCAGAGCTGACCGTATCCACCACCAGCAGGAAAAACTGGTTGGGAGAAAAGGCCATAGCTTCAGGATTTCTACCCACGGAAGCAGAACCGACTCGCCGCCCGGTATCAATGCTGTAGACCGCCACCGAATCGGAGCCGAAATTCGACACAAAGAGCAGGGAATCGTCGGGCGAGACCAGCCCGCGCACCGGATGATTGCCGATCAAAAAGCTGCTGTTGACTTCGTTGGAGCCGGTAATGATTTCGGAAACCGAGCTGTCATCGAAGTTGCAGACAAACACCTCGCCTCCGTCGGGCTTCACCGCGATGTGTACTGGAGTCTTGCCCACATCGAGCAGGGTGAGCAGCTTGTCTGCTTTCAGATCAATCACCCCAATCTGGTTGGAGACAGCGCAGGCCACAAAAGCTTTGCTGGAGTCAGGCACAATGGCCAGTTCTGTGGGCTTGCTGCAGGCTTTTACTTTGCTGCGCAGCGCAAGTTTCTCGGTATCCACAATGGCTACGGAATCCTCGTCGCGAAGAGCGACCACCGCCAGTTTCCCGTCCGCCGTAACCCGGGCCAGGGTGCTGCCGTTGCCTACCTCGATCGTGCGGATAACCTTGCGCTGCTCCAGGTCGATCACGGAAAGATTGGCGGAACCTGAATTGGCCACGTAGGCGCGCTTGCCATCAGAGGAAACGTCAATGAGGTAAGGCGCGCGATGCACTCCGATGGTGGAGACCACCTGGTTGCTCTCGGCATCGATCACGCTGATGTTGTTGGAATCGGTATTGGCGACGTAAATCTCGTTTTTGCGTGGATTTATCGCCAGGCCGGTAGGACTCTTTCCCACATGGACGGTGGTCAGTGAACGCAATCCACGCAGATCGACAACCGTGACCGAATTGCTGCCGCCATTGCTGACGTAAGCATATTCGTGGTAGTTGTATGCCGGCTCAGGCGTGTGCGAACAGCCGCACAGTGCCAAGACAAAGATCAGCCGGCTCAGCAGTAGCGTGATGATGGCTTTTGTGCCAATGAAAGGACGCAAGCTTCAGATTATATTGCAATCTTTGCAGCGACGGCTTGGGTCATGGTTTCCTGCACAGTGCGGTGCACCACAGCCGCAATCTGCCGCACTTCCTGCATCAACTCATCAAACTGGTCGCAGGTAATCGACTGCGCGCCATCGGAGAGCGCCCGGTCAGGGTCGTGATGGACTTCGATCAGCAGTCCATCGGCCCCGGTGGCTACAGCCGCGCGTGACATGGATAGAACTTTGTCGCGCTTGCCGGTTCCATGGCTCGGATCAACCACGATCGGCAGATGGCTGAGTTTCTGTACGGCCGGGACAATACTCAGGTCGAGTGTATTACGCGTATGATCGGCAAAGGTGCGAACACCGCGCTCACAGAGAATGACCTCGTAGTTGCCTTCGCTGAGAATGTATTCAGCCGCCATCAGGAACTCTTCCAGGGTAGCGGAGAGCCCGCGCTTGAGCAGGACGGGCTTGCGCAGGCGTCCAGCGCGTTTGAGCAGTGAATAATTCTGCATGTTGCGGGCGCCGATCTGAACCACGTCGGCGTATTCAGCAACCAGGTCGAGAGATTCGTAATCCAGGGCTTCAGTCACGATCCGCAGGCCAAAACGGTCGCGTATCTCCGCCATGATCTTCAGCCCTTCTTCGCCCATGCCCTGAAACGCGTAAGGAGAGGTGCGCGGTTTGAATGCGCCGCCCCGGAAAAATCTTGCTCCGGCCCTGGCGACGCGCTCGGCAATCGTGAAGGCCTGCTGCCGTGACTCGACCGAGCATGGTCCGGCCACAATGCCTAAAGTGTGGCCTCCAAAACTGCCATCGCAATCAGGAAAACGGACGATGGTATTTTCCTGTTTTACATCGCGACTGACCAGCTTGTAAGGCTTACTGACACGGATGACTTCCTGCACTCCGGTCATCTGTTCCAGAGTGCCGGCTTCTACGGCCCCCTGATTTCCAGTGATGCCAATGGCGGTGCGTTCTGCTCCGGGGATAGGATGAGGACGATAGCCGAGGGATTGAATCTTTTCGCACACTGCGCGAACGTTTTCTTCCGTTGCATGTGCCGACATCACGACCAACATAAGAACCTCTCTTAACAACTTACTGATTTTACTGTGATTTACCTTAAAAGACCAATCAAAACAACCTGTTTTAACGTGTTAAAATCAATAACTTAGCTCATGCCGGACCACGCACCAGGGCAAAAACAGAAACTGATTAAGCCCAAGCTTAGCATGCCCGGACGTAAGCCCAGACTCAGTATGAAAGACGTACTGCTCTGGTCTAAGGGCGAGCCCCCCAAGCCAGGCCCACGGCGTATTGGCATTCATACCTCAACTGCGGGTGGAGTACAGATAGCGGCAGAGCGGGCTTACCGGCTGGGCGCGAATACGTTGCAGATATTCTCGTCGAGCCCACGCCAGTGGAAGCCGTACTTACTGGCGAAAACACAGTGCAACGAGATGCGCCGCCTGCGGGATAAATATGAAATCTCGCCGCTGGCCATTCATAGCAGCTACCTGGTGAACCTGGCCAGCGCGACGCCGGAATTTCATCGTAAATCGGTTGAGGCATTTCGGGGAGAACTGCAGCGCGGCATCTCCTTATGCGCAGAATATCTGGTGTTGCATCCCGGCTCCTTTCGTGGCCGCAGCCGCGAAGAAGGCCTGGAACTGGTGGCGCGCTCGATTGCCGAGGCAGCCAGAGGGCTCGAACTGGAGAAGTCATCCCTCAAGGTCTTGATTGAGAACACTGCCGGGGCGGAGTTCTCTCTGGGCGGATCCTTTGATCAGGTAGCCCAGTTGCTCGAGTATCTGCGGCCCGTATGCCCGGTGGGAGCGTGCATCGACACGTGCCACACTCATGTTTCCGGGTATGACATTGTTTCCGAAGCCGGATGGCATAAGACCATGCAGCAGCTCGACGACACGGTCGGCCTGAAAAATGTTTGCGTGTGGCATTGTAATGATGCCAAGGACCCGTGTGGCTCCAAACGTGACCGGCATGAGCATATTGGCAAGGGAACCATCGGGTTGGAGCCGTTTCGGCGTTTGTTGAATGATCCGCGCACCGAACACGCGGCTTTCATTGCCGAAACCCCGATCAACGAACCGCAGGATGATTTAAAGAATGTGGCGATGTTGAAATCGCTGGTGGAAGTACAATCAAAGAAGAGACGTGCGTGATTTGAAATGCCCGAAGTGATCAAGATGACCGAAAACCAGCCCGAGCAGCGGGAGCTTCGTTACGATCCCCGGCAGATCGAGGAGAAGTGGTTTGCCCAATGGCAGGCCGATCCGAATCTCTACGCTGCGGAACCGCATGATAGCAAACGCAAGAAATACTACGTGCTGGAGATGCTTCCGTATCCTTCGGGCGCGTTGCACATGGGACACGTGCGCAACTACGCCATCGGCGATGCGCTGGCGCGCTACATGTGGATGCGCGGCTACAACGTGCTTCATCCCATGGGTTGGGATGCCTTCGGCCTTCCCGCGGAAAACGCAGCGATCAAGAACAAGGTTCCACCCAAAGAATGGACGCTTCGCAATATTGAGCACATGAAGGCGCAGATGAAGCGCCTGGGGTTCACCTATGACTGGTCGCGCGAGGTTACCACCTGCCTGCCCGAGTACTACAAGTGGAACCAGTGGTTCTTCATCCAGATGTATAAGGGCGGGCTTGCGTATCGCAAGAAGAGCAAAGTCAACTGGTGCCCGGAATGCGCCACGGTTTTGGCCAATGAGCAGGTGTTGAGCAATGGCTGCTGCTGGCGGCACGAAGAAACCACGGTCGAGCAGCGCGAGTTGGAGCAGTGGTTCGTCCGCACCACCAGATATGCTGAAGAGCTGCTCCAGGATTTGGACAAGCTCGAAAACTGGCCGGAAAAAGTCCGCATCATGCAGCGCAACTGGATTGGCCGCAGCGAAGGCGCGCTCGTCGATTTCAAAATCGATGGTCCAGCCGGTCCGGCAGGCGACAAAATCACGGTTTTCACCACGCGTATCGACACCATCTTCGGAGCAACATCGATTCAGCTTGCGCCAGAGCACCCGATGATGGCCGATCTTATCGGCAACGATCACAGCCTTCACGCCAAGGTTGAAGACCTGATGCGCGAGCAGGGCAAGGCCAAAGAAGCGGGCGATATCGGCGGCATTGAAAAACATGGCGCCTTTACCGGACGCTACGCTATCAATCCGTTCAATGAGGAAAAGATTCCCATCTGGGTAGCGAACTACATCCTCATGGATTACGGCACGGGCGCGATTATGTCTGTGCCGGCCCATGACGAGCGCGACCATGAATTTGCGCAGAAGTACGGATTAGAGATTCGCGTGGTCATTCTTCCGCGCCGTACCGGCGAACCCGCCGGGCCGGACGATAACGAGAGGCCCGTGCTTCCTTACACGGAAAAAGAAAGCTTGCTCATCAACTCAGGCGGCTTCAATGGACTCTCCAACAATGAAGCCATTGAGAAGATGTCCGCCTATGCCGAGCAGCATGGGTTCGGGAAGAAGACTGTCACTTACCGGCTCAAGGACTGGGGCATCTCCCGCCAGCGCTACTGGGGAACGCCCATCCCCATGTTGTATTGCGAAAAGTGCGGCGTAGCGCCGGTTCCTGAAGACCAGCTTCCGGTTTTGTTGCCGGATATGACTGAGATCACCTTGCAGGGCGGTTCGCCGTTGGCGCGTGTGCCGGAGTTTGTGAATGCCATCTGTCCACAGTGTGGCGGACGCACTCGCCGCGAGACCGATACCATGGACACCTTTGTGGATTCGTCTTGGTATTTCTACCGCTATACCAACGCGCGTCTTGCAGATCGCCCGTTGGACACCGCGACCGTGGATTACTGGTTTCCCATTGACCAGTACATCGGCGGCGTGGAGCACGCGATTCTTCATCTTATCTATTCGCGCTTCTGGACCAAGTTCATGCGCGATCTTGGGTTGGTGCACAACAGCGAACCTGTGGAGCGTCTCTTCACCCAGGGCATGGTCATCAAGAACGGCGCAAAAATGTCAAAGAACAAGGGCAACGTGGTTTCGCCCGATGACATGGTGGCTCGCTTCGGCGCCGATTCCACGCGCATGTACGCGCTTTTTGCCGCACCGCCTGACCGCGATCTTGAATGGCAGGAAGCAGGTGTTGAAGGCGTGCATCGTTTCTTGTCGCGCACCTTTCGGTTCGTGATGCGCTATGGGAAGACGGCAAAAAGCTCGTCCGCTCATGACGGCGTTATTACCCCGGCAGGCCGGGCAATCCAGCGCAAGCTCCACCAGACCATCAAGCGGGTGACCGATGATTTCCAGGGACGCTGGCATTTCAACACCTGCGTGGCCGCCATCATGGAATTCATCAACGAGCTTTATGGAGTGGAAGAAGAGATTGCGAAAGGCAATTTCCCAGCCTCGGTATTGGCCGATGCGCAACGCAAACTTGTTTTGCTGCTCGCGCCTTTTGCGCCTTATCTGGCCGCTGAACTCTGGCAGGTATTGGGCGAGAAAGATACACTCTTGCGCCATCCATGGCCGGAATATGACTCGGCCTTGGCCAGGGAAGATGAGATCGAATACGCCGTCCAGGTGAACGGCAAACTTCGCAGCCGCGTGGCTGTCCCTGCCGATAGTCCTGAGGAAGTGGTGCGCGAACGCGTGATGGCCGACGAAAAAGTCCGGGCCTCGCTCGATGGCAAGCAGATCGTGAAAACCATTGTGATCCCGGGCAAACTGGTAAACGTGGTGATCAAGTAGCATATTTCGAATCATGACGTGGAAGCTTCGAGTATTCATTTCTTATTCGTCGGAGGACGAGGAGGCTGTTCGAAGCCTCTACTAACGCATGGTATTAGAAGGTCTTTTCGATCTTTGGTTCGACCAGGAGAGCCTACTGCCGGGGCAGGACTGGAGGCTGGAGATTGAAAAAGCCTTGGATATGACTGACGTCGTTCTAATCTGCCTGTCAAAGCGTTCCGTCACCAAGGACGGCTTCGTACAACGCGAAATGCACTACACTCTAGACCGGTCGGAAGAAAAGCCGGAAGGTGCCATTTTCCTCATTCCAGTCAAACTGGAACCATGTGATATCCCTTTGCGCCTGAAGCGGATCCACTGGGTCGATCTGTTTCAACATAACGGAGGATATCACAAACTTCTACGGGCCCTTTTTAAGCGCGCAATAGATCTGGGGATCTCCTCCGAGCCGGCAGCTTTCCTTCTGAACGATCTCCAAACATCGGCATTTACACCACTGGACAAGACAATGGCGAATCCACACTACGAAATCGATACCAAGGCATTGGAACAGCACCACTACAGCCTTTCTGCTGTTCTTAGCAAAGAGACAATTTTGATTGTTGTTGGCTGCTGGATTCCAGCAGAACTCTGTGACCGGCCAGTAGCCGAGATGGTTCGTGATGAAATTGACAAAAGAGGTCAGAAATATCCTCATCGGCGAGGGATCGTTGTAACAGATGCCGAGTGGTTTAAAAATCAAGATTTACAGCGGCACCCGGCGATTGCTATAGGCGGGCCTCAAGCCAATGCATTGACTGACGAGATCTACAGGAAAGCACCGCCCAAATCCACATGGAATCTAAAAGGGCTATCGGGAGCATTCCTTGCCGGTCCCCCGCTAAGAGTTGCATTATGGGGAACGAACGCCAGAGATACTCGAAGCTCTGCGGAAAAATACCTGAAAGATACAGAAGGCCTCAGAGACTTTCTGGGTATGTGCTGGCAATGATGCCAGTCTCAGTTTTGTTCCTTTACACAAAGGCTTGAAATCGGGCACAATCTTTCGTGGAAGAACAATCCATTGTCATTCTTGACTTCGGCTCGCAGTACACGCAGTTAATTGCGCGCCGCATCCGCGAACTGAAAGTCTTCTCCGCTGTCCTGCCCTGTACCGCTCCGCTCGATGAAATCAGAAGCTACCGGCCTGCCGGAATCATTCTCAGCGGAGGACCCTGCTCGGTCTACGATGCGGATGCTCCACCCGCCGACGAGCGTGTTCTCTCTCTGGGTATGCCGGTGCTGGGCGTCTGCTACGGACTGCAGTTCATCACCCACAAGCTGGGTGGAAAGGTGAGCCCGGCGGCGAGGCGGGAATATGGCCACGCCGAAGTGAATATCACCGGCCAGTCGCAGCTCTTCAAGGGATTGCCACAGTCCTTGAACGTTTGGATGTCACACGGGGACCATGCCGAGCAGTTGCCGCAGGGCTTCCGCAAGACGGCCAATTCCAGCAGCGCGCTGGCCGCCATTGAAGATGAATCACGGCGCATATTCGCCGTGCAGTTTCATCCTGAGGTGCACCACACCAAATTCGGCACCGACCTGCTGCGTAATTTCGTTTACGACATCTGCGGCGCCCGCGGCGACTGGACTCCGCAGCACTTCATCGATGAAACCATCCGGCAGGTGCGCGAAACCGTAGGAGAGCAGGGACGCGCCATCTGCGCGCTTTCCGGCGGTGTGGATTCGGCCGTGGCCGCCACCCTGGTAGACCGCGCTCTGAGCGACCGGCTGACCTGTGTATTTGTGAACAACGGCGTGCTGCGCAAGAACGAATTCCGCAAGGTGCAGCAGAACCTGAAAGAGAAGCTCAAGCTGAACCTGGTCGCCGTGGATGCCTCTGAGCGCTTCCTGAACAAGCTGGCAGGAGTGACGGACCCGGAGCGCAAGCGCAAGATCATCGGCAACGAATTCATTGAAGTCTTTGACGAAGAGGCCCACCGCATCGAACGCCTGATTGGCCGGGTGGATTTCCTGGTGCAGGGAACTCTCTATCCAGACGTGATCGAGTCGCGCAGCGTGCGCGGGCCGTCACAGACCATCAAGACACACCATAACGTCGGGGGTTTGCCGGAGAAGATGAAGCTCCGGCTCATCGAGCCTCTCAAAGATCTTTTCAAAGACGAAGTGCGCCGCATTGGGCGCGAAATGGGAATGCCAGAAGATATCCTGCAGCGCCAGCCGTTCCCCGGGCCCGGCCTTGCGGTCCGCATTCTCGGCGAGGTTACTCCAGAGCGCATCGCGCTGCTTCAGGAAGCCGATGATATCGTCGTAGGCGAAATCCGTGCCGCCGGACTCTATACTCAGATCTGGCAATCCTTCGCGGTGCTGCTGCCGGTAATGTCGGTAGGAGTCATGGGCGACCAGCGCACCTATGCCTATACCTGCGCCATCCGCGCCGTGCATTCCGAAGACGGTATGACTGCCGACTGGGTGCCCCTGCCTTACGAAGTGCTGAAGAAGATTTCCAGTCGAATCGTAAATGAGGTTCGCGGAATCAACAGGGTAGTGTACGATGTGACTTCCAAACCGCCCGGAACGATTGAGTGGGAGTAAGCACTATGCAGCCGGAATAGATGAGGTAAATTGTTAGTATCAGAAAGTAGAAGAAATTCTAATCTGTATCTCAAAATATTATCTACAATAGCTACTATTAATATATGATTTGATCCTTACTGTTAAGGAGTTTATGGCAGAGAAAGATCATGCATCTATAGCAGTGATTTTAGGTGCGGGTGCGAGCCGCGGCGTTTCATATAGACATCAAAATTTCGCATCTCCACTAGATACAGATTTCTTTGATTTGCTGCAGCGGCTTCCTGGTGCCCGCCACGATGATATTCAATATATTCTACGACAGGCATCTAACCATTCCGAATATGTATGGGAATCACTTGAGAAATGCTTTTACACGCTGGAAAATCGTGCTCACACTCGCACACGCTTCTTCAACAGCACAGAAGATAGCAGAGAACGTATTCACAGCTCATTTGTTAACTCCATTCACAGCTTGCTAGGGGCTGCGCATGCCGGCAAGCACTGCGATCATCATCAACATTTGTTCGATATTATGGGCTCTGAAGATATCATCATCAACTTTAACTATGATTTAGTGATTGAGCATGCACTTGATAGATCAACTAAGCGACGCGGGCACCTTATTGGTCCTTGGCTCTACGGTTTTCCAGATCCACATGACCCTAAATTGGATATTCCTGCAATGTACAAGCTTCACGGAAGCTTGAACTGGCGCACCAGTGAAAATCACTTTGAGGCGGCTATGGGGCCAACATCTTACCAAGGCAAGGGAGGTGCTTTGCTACTTCCATTCTGGGATAAGAAAATAGAAGAACCACCTTGGTCTAACATTTGGGAACAGGCTGCGGCGCAATTGAAGAACATCGACGTCGCTGTAGTATGGGGATATTCTTTGCCTGTAACCGATCTTAAATCCCGTGAGTTGTTCCGCGCAGCACTTGAGCATCGAAATGTCTGTTTGTGTGTAATTGATCCATCCCGGGACACTCGACAACGCTGGCGGGCATTGCTGCCGGACGCGCGATTCTGGATTTATTCTTCGATGGAAGATTTTCGGCTAAGCCCGCCAATGTGGTGGAAGGAGGCGGATACACGAAGGATTCATTATGCCTGGAGACATTTAATCTATTACTGAAGACGTATTCCGGCATGGTGGAATATTTCAAGCTGCTGTACGCGTTAGAATGCCAGAGAGCAAATAACAAGTTACTCACTGATGTAATATGTAGCCCAACTTGAGAATGAGTCAATTCGATCAATCCAACGATGACCTGAACGAGATCCGCAATCGTGCCCGGCGGCTTGTTGAGGGGCTTACACCGGAGCAGCTAACCAGCCGACCCGATCCGGCGAAGTGGTCCATTGCTGAGTGTCTTGCGCACCTGAATTTATCAGCGGAGATTGTGCAGCCCAAAGTCGCGGCTGCCATGGAACGCGGCAGGAAAGACAATCTGCTTGCCAATGGTCCTTTTGGGCTGGGGTTCTTAGGAAAGGCGCTGGTGTGGTGGGCCGAGCCTCCGCCGAAAATCAGAATTCCTGCGCCCAAATCTATTGCGCCGAAAATTGAAGCCGCCGATCCTGCGAAGATTGTGGATGATTTCTTCCGATTGCAGGATGAATGGGCGCGTCTGTTGCGTGATGCTGAAGGACTGGATCAGAAAAAAATCAAAGTGCCCGCCCTGTTTCCCGGTCTCCCGGCACTGCGGCTCTGTGCTCCTATTCCATGGATGCTGGCCCATGAGCGCCGCCATCTTTGGCAGGCGGAGAATGTGAAGAGAGAACTCAGCAGCCAGCCGTCCACGGCAAGCCGGAAGGACAGGTCAGCACTCAGCCAGTCAAATCAAAATGGATAATTTAGTAAATTGGTAATTGGGTGATTGAACTGCAGTTATCATCAATTTACCCACTTACCAATTTCCCCCGATTCGTGCTATTTGCGGCGGCTTTTTCATTCCTGCCTGAGTGCTTCGGTTGGTGCGACCATGGCAGCACGCCGCGCTGGCACATAGCACGCCAGGATCGCAGTCAAGGTCAAGACCGAGGATGCAGCAATGAGTGTTAGAGGATCATTTACTCCAACACCATACAGCAGATTGGAAAAGCTGGAGAGCACACGCGCCAGCAGCAAGGCGCTGCTGATCCCGATGGCAATGCCGGCCAGGTTCAGTTTGAGCCCGCGCGCGATCAGCATGCGAAAGACGTCCTGCCGCTGTGCGCCCAGGGCCATGCGAATGCCAATCTCCTGGGTTCTCCGCTGGACGAAATAAGCCAGCAACCCATAAATTCCAACCGTTGCCAGCACCAGCGCCAAACCTGCGAAAGCCATCAGCAGTACCATGGGGAAGCTCTGCGTCGCCATCGATGCAGAAACTGTTTCCTGCATGGTCTTGACACCGTAGATCGGTTGTTCATTTCCAGCTCCGTAGACTGTCTTCCTGACTGCATCCAGTAAGCTACGTTCATCCAGCCGGGTGCGCACCAGCACCGTTGTAGACGGTTGCATGACCGGCATCCATTCATCATTGATCTGATAAAAGCAGCCATAGACCTGCATCTGAGTCGTGGGTGTCAATTCACCCAGTCCCCAATGCTTTACATGACCCACGACGCCAATAATGCGGAACTGGCCGACGCGGGCAACAGAAAAGGTTTTACCCACAGCATTCTGGCCGGGAAAATATTTATCGGCCAACCTGCTGTCAATGATTGCAACCTGCTCAGATTGCACTGTGTCTGCGGGAGTAAAGCTTCGTCCTTGCAGCAGCGGAATACCCATGGTGCGAAAATAATCCGGTCCTACGGAAAAGGTAAGTGCCCTCGGCGCTTCGGCAAGCGACTTAGGTTCATCCGGGCCTACCCAGAACGGTACTTCATTATGCATACCGGTGAGCGGAACAAGAGTGGTCAGGTCGGCAGACTCCACGCCTGGAATCTTCTGTATGCGTTCAATCAATTGCCGGTCGGCAATGCGCAGGTTTTCTGGGGGTTGAGCAGGTGAAATTCCCACCTTGAAGGCAACAAGCTGGTGCGTATCAAAACCGGGGTTCACGTTCCCCAGATGACGAATCGTGCGGAGTAGCAGTCCGGCGCCCACGAGCAGCACCAGCGTCAGCGCTGTCTGGATAACAACCAGGCTGCCGTGGATGCGGTGATGCGTGCCAATAGCGCCACGGCCACCGGCCTTGAGCGCGGTCTGCGGATGAACGCCGGAACTTTTAAGAGCGGGTAGCAGGCCGAAGAGAATTCCAACCGCGATCGAGACTGCAAAAGTGAACAGCAACACCGCAGGATTCAATCCGGCGTTGATGGTGCGGGGAACGTCTCCGGGTACCGCCGCCAGCAGAGGCCTGACTCCCCATTTCGCAAGCAGGAGTCCCAGTCCGCCACCGGCCAGTGACAGAAGCACGCTCTCGGTCACCATCTGGCCAATTAACCGGAAGCGCTGCGCTCCCAGCGCTGAGCGGATGGCAAACTCTCTTTCCCGGGCAGCAGAGCGCGCCAGCAGCAGGCTGGCAACGTTGGCACATGCAATCAGCAGAACCACTCCTACGGAGCCCAGCAGCATCAGCAGCATTCCGCTTACGTCACCGACCAGCGCCTCTTTCAGGGGAACAATTCCGGCGGACAGGCCCTGATCGAATTTGGGATAGAGTTCGCCCAGCTTCTTTTCGACTGCCGCGGCATCGGCTTCCGCCTGCGCGATACTGGTTCCGGGCTTCAGTCGCGCAACCGGAACGAAGGCATGGGTGCGGCGGTCAGAGACAGTGAGTGGATTGCCCTGCAGCACGGGCGTGTAGACATCGATTGTGCCTCCAATGTCGATGGTGGATGGCGCGACTCCAATGACAGTGTAGCTGGCGCCATCCATCGTGATGGTCTTGCCCAGAGCGGCGGCGCTGCCGGTGAAATGGTTTTTCCATACGTGCTCGCTGATAATCGCAACCGGCGCCCCTCCGGCCCGGTTTTCCTCGGATGAAAAATCACGGCCCATGACCAGGTTTACACCGAGCGTCCTGAAAAATCCCGGAGAGATTTGGCATCCGTCGAGATGTTCCGGCACACCGGGATGGGTCACATCATAGGCGTGCGAATTGAATGCGGCCATCTCCTGAAAGGAGTGCGTATCGCGCTGCCAATCTTGAAAGTCTGGATAGGAAGGAGCGATGTAGCGACCTGCCGGATTTTTCGCCCACACAATCACCAGTTGATCCGGCTGGCGATAGGGCAATGGAGCCAGCACCACACTATTCACAACGCTGAAAATTGCGGTGTTTGCTCCAATGCCGAGCGCAAGCGTAAGCACAGCGATGATCGTGAATCCTGGTGATTTTGCCAGCGTGCGAATGCCGTATTTCAGGTCTCGCCAGAGTCTTTCCATGATGCATTCATCTTAGAAGCATTCATGCTCTGCTGGTCTGGCAATGGCATGTAAATTTTTGTAAAAGCAACCACTCAGCCCTGAACTGATTGGGTAAACGAATAATTGGTAAACGGGTAAGTGTGTTTTGGAACCAGGAGCATTATTTCGCCTGCTTCCTTTGCGTCCTTAGCGCCCTTTGCGGTAAATAAAAACGAAGATGTCTACCGGCTGATTGCTGAGTGCTCGGTGTAGGGAGTAAACTTTCCCGCATGAAACGTACCCTGGCGTTAGCAATCGTTTTGCTGTTTTGCCTGATTCACGCGTTTGGCCAGGATTGGGCCAAGCAAGCTTTGGAGAAATCTCCCCGTCATGCAGAATGGGTCCAGATCAACCACGATAACCGCACCGTGTCAGCGTTTATCGTTTATCCAGAATCGAAAAACAAGGCCCCGGCAGTGGTAGTGATCCATGAGATTTTCGGGCTCTCCGACTGGGTGCGCAGCGTTGCCGATCAGCTTGCCGCTCAGGGCTACATCGCCATTGCTCCTGATCTTCTTTCCGGGATGGGGCCGAATGGTGGAGGCAGCAGCGCATTCACCTCCCGCGATGACACCACCAAGGCCATTTCCGGCTTGGATGCCGACCAGGTCACCGCCGACCTGAATGCCGTTGCCGATTATGTGAAAAAGCTGCCGGCATCGAACGGCAAGCTCGCGGTAGGGGGCTTCTGCTGGGGTGGAACCCAGACCTTCCGCTTCGCCACTAACCGCAAAGATTTGCGCGCGGCTTTTGTCTTCTACGGGGCACCGCCCAAGGATGTAACCACCATCACGGCCCCGGTGTATGGCTTCTATGGCGGCAACGATGCCCGTATCGATGCCACGATTCCTGCAACCCAGGATGCCATGAAGCAAGCCGGGAAGAAATATGATCCGGTCACCTACGAGGGCGCGGGCCATGGTTTCATGCGTGCGGGTGAAGATCCCAATGACACGAATGACGCCAACAAAAAGGCACGCACGGAAGCCTGGAGCCGCTGGTTGTCCCTGCTGAAGAGCATCTAATACGAATTGCAAATGGCATGGAGGCGCATGTGCCTGTGCGCCGTTTTGACGGTAATCACGGGATTTGTTCACTGTCGGTGCTATGAACGTCTGCCTGATACGGTGGGTCATTTTGGCAAAATGACCCACCCGTGCAATACAATTCAGTTATGGCAAAAGCGTCCAGCAAAGCAGAGCTTTTTGAAGTTGGCTGTCCCTGCTGTGGGGCGGTGCTGAAGGTAGACCCCGCTACCCGTGCAGTGATCTCCCACGTGGCTGCCGTCAAACCCAAAACTTTTGCCGATTTTGATGCGGCCGCCAAAGCCATGCGCGAGCAGGAAGGACGCAAGGAATCCCTGTTTCGCCAGGCTGTAGATGCCGAAAAGAACAAGGCTGACCTGCTGGAGAAGAAGTTCCAGGAGGCCGTCAAGAAGGCAAAAGAAACTCCAGACGAGCCACGAATCCGCGACTTTGACCTCGACTAACCGCATTCTGCTGCTCGGCCATCGTGGTGCCCGGCGTTATGCCCCTGAAAACACCCTCACCGCTTTTGATCTCGCTTTGGAGCATGGCGTGGATGGATTTGAGTTTGACGTCCGCTGCACCCGCAACCTGCAGGCCGTCATCTGCCACGATGCCAGGCTGAACCGTCTTTCCGTCCGGCGGCATACATTCAAGCAATTGCAGGCCAGTTTCGGCGGTGCAGACGACTCCCTGCCGTGCCTTGACGATGTGCTGGAGCGGTTCGCGCGCACCGCATTTCTGAATATTGAAGTCAAAGTGCGCGGAATGGAGAAGGCGATCGTCCGTGCAGTAAAGCGGATGGCCCCACAGCAAGGTTACTTTATCTCTTCCTTCCTCCCCGGAGTGGTGCGCGAACTCCATGCATTGGATGATTCGCTGGTATTAGGCACGCTGGCGCAGACGCGCTGGCAATTGCGCCGCTGGAACAGGATGCCGGGCAAATACGTAGTGCCGCACTATCATCTGCTATCGCGCCGCCTGATCGAAGAAATTCATGATGCCGGAAAGCTGGCGGTCACCTGGACGGTGAACGAACCCAAACGCATGCTGCGCGTGGCAGACATGGGAGTGGATGGAATCATTTCAGATGACACAAGACTTCTGGTTAAGACTTTTTATCGAGCGGGCGTAAATGGGTGATTTGCTAAATGGGTAAATTGAACTCCTGGTTGTTGGCTCCCATACAATTCGTGCCAAGGCCAAGACTTATCGGAATCCATATTTCGTCCAGTAATACCGAAAACCGTATTACGGCATCTATTATTTAGAAGTTCTCCTCCCAGGATAAGAATTCCCCCATATGCGTTTTTGAATTATCTTCCACAATTTGAAACTAATTACTCTTGCCATCTCAGGGCACACGACGGCATGTAAAAAAAGACAGAAATTCGCAGTAATTTGTGTATATCCCGTGGCAATATATTGGGGGCCTTTGTACGCCACTAAAAGGAGTTCGAAACCGAATGAAGAAGATGTTTGCCCTCCCCCTCGGAATGCTTCTCCTATGCATGATGATGATCGGAAATGCGTTCGCAGACAAACCTAAAAACCAGCAAATACTACCGCCCGCCGATGCTACCCAGGCTGATTCCACGGCTACTGCAGATTTTCAGGAAATGCCTGTACTTGATCTCAGGAGCCCAATTGATTTCATGAATGATGAGACCGCCGGCGCCTCCAGCATTGCAGTAGATCCGCCGGGAGCAGTGCTCAATGTGGTCTCCGTTCCGAATTTCTCAGGCTCATTCGTATTCAACGGGACAACTTTTCCTTTCACCATCATGGGAAACGATCCATCGCAGGGACACAAAACCAACATTCCCGCGAAAATCGTTTCTGTTGACGTTCAGTTGCTGAATGCCGACGGAACCGTTTTTGCCAATGTTCCGGTAGCGCCCTTTGAAAACCTCACGCTGAATTCTCCCAACTTCCGGCGCGCCCACTACACGGTCGGAAACGTCCAATTTGGCGACGCAGTGCAGCGCGCCGAGTTCTTCAACCATATGAAAGACAACTGGCATACGAATCTCAGCCCGGTGAAAATCGTGGAGCACGTGACAGTGCCAGTGCCGTTTACGGTTACGGTGAGAATCAGGGGAGTGAATACACCGGTCAGGACCTGGTTTACGCGTACTTCCACAGACGGAAATACCGTAGTCTTCATGCTGCAGCAGTTCTTCAATGCGCAGTTCAGCAACATCAGTGTGAATGCGATCAATGCGGGCGACTGGACCACTGATGCAATGAACGTCCAGTTGTGGCCGAATACCTTCCTGTTTACTCCCAGCGCCACTCCGCTGGTGACCAGAGGTCCTTGTTGTGTGCTGGGTTTTCACACTTTGTTCCGTGATCCCACGGTGACGCCACAGCCGCGCTGGATCGTGGCTTATGCAAGCTGGATCTCTCCCGGAACTTTTACCAACACCGAGGTGATAGACGTTACCCCAATCAGTCACGAGATTCTGGAATCGTTCAACGATCCATTCCTGAACAACGCCACTCCACGCTGGCAGTTCCCCGTAGGCACCAGTTGTCAGAGAAACCTGGAGACCGGCGACCCTGTCGAGGTGCTGCCGCATCCTTCTTTCCCGGTTACGTTGAAAATCAGGCAGCCGGGCGATGATGGAGGAGACGCTGATGATGACGGAGGTGACGACGGCGATGGGGGCCAGCGGTTCACCTTCCATCCGCAAACGGAAGCGCTGATTCAATGGTTTACCCAGACCAGCCCCTCCGACGCGTTTCGTGGCGCCTTCAGTTATCCTGATATCACGGCTTTGCCCACTCCGGCAAAGCCCTGCCCATAGCAGTCTTTCTTTCAGCACGACGCCGGTACTTATCCGGCGTCGTGCTCTAAAAAATATGCCGCCTGCTTCGCGGGCTCGGTCATTCTCTTTGTATGTATCCACAGCTTGCACTGTGAGCTAGAGGAATTTCGCCAGCTTCGCTGGCTTTGCCTTTATAGCGATGTCTCTTCTGTAAACCTTTCTTGTGCAGTTTTCTTTGCGGTGGAATTCAGCCGTTGACTACGGCAGGCGGGTGGGGAACGCGATAATCCCCTGGATGCAGGAATTTCTCGCGTTCGGCTTCGAAGCGTTCGAATTCAGTGTTGATGAGTGATTCATTCCAGCCCAGCGCGCAGCCGATTCTTGAAGCTGCCTGATAACTGCAAGGTTCTGACCAGCATGCGCCCAGAGCGACAGGCACGCGGCGCAGAAGGATATCGGCAAGAGTCACTGCGAATTCATGCCTTACCGCTTCCGCAGCTTCAGCAACGATGTGGCAGGTGTGCTCGCAAAGCGGCAGCCGCAGTTTCGGATTGAATGAAGCAGTTTGCGCAATGGCCAGCGCGTGGCGTCCATGCCAGCCGGCTACTGCCTGGGCGCATGATTCAGGAATGCCGGCCTTGCAGGCCACCAGCCGCGCCCAATGCCTGAAACTCGACTCAACGCCATTGGCGGGAGCAGGCGCAGCAAAGATGTTCGCGGGCTCTTTTACGTGGATGCCCAGTTCGCGCGCCACTTCACGGGCAAGCGTCATAGCGGTGGTCAGCTTCCCGCCAATGATCGAAAGCATGCCGCTCACACCGTCTTCACGATGGTTGTGAATGATGTGCCTGCGGGTGATAGAAGCCATCTTCTTACCGGGGCTGTAGGGCAGTGGACGAACCCCGGCGAAGCTGTAACGGATATCGGCACGGGAAAGCCCGGCGTGCGGAAAAAGGCTGGAGAAGCTCTTAAAAAGATATTCAACTTCGTCTGCCGACGGCTGAGTATTGTCAGGATTGCCGGAATCAGCCACTTCGGTTGTGCCCGCCAGTACCTGTCCATTCCAGGGGATTACGAAGAAAGGCCGTCCATCCACCGCCTCTGTGTAGACGCCCGTACCGGAAATACCATGAAACTGCGGCAGGACAATGTGCGCGCCGCGGACTCCGCCGATCATCTGCGCCGACTTCAACCCGGAAGCCTTGGCCACCAGATCAACCCATGGCCCGGAGGCGTTTACAACCTGGTGCGCTATGATCTCAAATTCCTTTCCGGTCAGCATATCGCGCAGCCGGGCGCCGGTTACCCGCCCGTTGCGCACCAGCACCTGCAAAAGCCGGGTATAGTTGCGCGCGGTCGCGCCTGCGGTTACGGCTTCGGTGAGCCACTCGGCGATGAGGCGCTCGGGAAATTCGCATTGCGCATCTTCGTAAGAAAAAACCGACCACGAGCGCCCGGCATCGAGTTGCCGCTCCAGTTCATAGTTGGGAGTGACCTGGCGCTGTCCTCCGGCCCAACTATGGTAGAGCCATAAACCGGTTCGAATAGCCAGCGAACTGCGCATGAGTGGGCGGTGCTCGTTGGAGAGCGCCAGCAGAAACTGCATTGGACGGACCAGGTGCGGCGACTGGCACAGAAGGCGCTCGCGTTCGCGCAGCGATTCGCGCACCAGGCCGATCTCCAGGTGTTCCAGGTAGCGCAGGCCGCCATGGATCATGCGCGTGGAGCGGCTGGTGGTGCCGGAAGCAAAGTCGTGCTGGTCGATCACCAGTGTCTGTTTGCCCCTGCAGGCACACTCACGGGCAATGGCAACGCCATTCACACCGCCGCCAATCACCAGCACGTCGAAGTGCCGGCCTGCCAATGGAGCGCGTTCTGCAGTGCACACTGCCACACCTCCTTAGATGCATCCTGAATAGATGCCGTCTATATTTTGTTATTGACCGCAAAGCACGCAGCGCGGCAGGCCGCAACCAAAACGAGAATCTTTATGGAGCGCAGCCGCCCTCGGCCAATGTTACTTACTTTAAGGGACACCATGCTGTATCCCAATGAGAGATGTCATTCCGAACGCCCGTTAAGCTCACGCGCGTTTTCTTCAGCGCGTGAGTAGGGCGGAGGAATCTGCCCCGCTGCTGCCCGCCCATGCGAA
>Ga0066662_10000076_pt1 | contig 36386 bp, 33 predicted proteins | sample GraSoiAngelo_111_FD_133939 | JGI IMG/M metagenome (GOLD analysis project Ga0066662, IMG submission 133939) | Grasslands soil microbial communities from the Angelo Coastal Reserve, California, USA - 14_0903_12_40cm | ecosystem: Environmental > Terrestrial > Soil > Grasslands | place: USA...
CGTCGCGGATCAGGAGGAGCACCGGCTCGCCGCATTGCGCAGAAAACGCTTCGCCGAGCGCGGCAACGCGGAAGTGGCGCGATTTCGCGAGGAGCGCTGGCCGGCGATCCGCGACCGCGCCGCCGCGGAATGCGAGAAGTACGCCGCGTACCGCGCCGAGGTGCTCAAGCTCGAAGACGCGCTGCAGCGGATCCGCGGGCTCAACGAACGCGCGGTGAAAGCGCCGAAGCTGCTCGACGCGCTCGAGCGCGCGGCGTTTCCGGTGCGCGGGCTCGCGTTCGACGCCGCCCGGCTCGAAGAGATCGCCTACGCCGAGGAGCTGCTGCGCACGATCGAGCTGCTGCATGCGGCGATCCCGCTGCGCGCGGCGTCCACCGCGACGACGTTCAGCGCGTACCGTGCGCCGACTGCGGGACCGTCCGTAGCTCCGCCTCGTCCTTCGACGGGCTCAGGATGACATCGCGCGAGGACTCCGCCTCGCGCTTGAGCGCGGAGAGCATCATGTCGGAGTTCTCGCGGACTTTTTTTTCCAGGGTCGGGCCGATCAATTCGGCCAGCGTCGGCACGCCGAAGTCGTATTCCACGGACAGCACCACGCGCGTCACGTCGCCGTGCTGCTCGAACGTCCACGCGCCTTCGAACGTGTCGAGGTCGCCCTCGATCAGTGCGTAGTCGATCCGCAAGCGCTCGTCGTCGAAGCGGTCGTTCTCCGTCCACTCGATCGGCGCGTCCTCGACCAGCGTCTTCCAGCGCGTGATCACGTGGTCGGGATGGCGCTCGAGCACGACGACCGTCTCGACGTCGGGCATGAAGTCCGGGAAGCGCTCCTGCTCCTTCGCGAGCTCGTACACCGTCGCGGCGGGCGCGGCGACGTCGATCGTGCACTCGACGTACGGCATTACGCGTCCATGCTTTGCTGGCCGGGCATCGCGTGCAGCGTTCCCAGTTGTTCGAACGCCGCCGCGACGGCGGCGTCGAACGCGCGCAGCGCCGTGCCGACTTCGTCCTCGGTCACGATCAGCGGCGGCTCGAGGCGGATGACGCGCTGCTGGTTGAGCGTCCACGCCGCCGTGACGCCGCGCTTGAGCAGCTCGGGGATGATCGTGCCGCCGTAGCCTTCGCTGCGCAGCTCGACGCCGACCAGCAGCCCCGCGCCGCGCACGTCCGCGATCACCGCGGGGTGGCGCGCCATCGTCTCGCGCGCGCCCGCGACCAGCTGCGCCCCGCGCGCGCGCGCGTTGGCGACGAGGCCTTCGTCGTGCAGCACGTCGAGTGCCGCGAGCGCCGCGGCGCACGCGAGCTCGTTGCCGCCGAACGTCGAGGTGTGCAGCAGCGGCTGCTTCGCGTACGCGGCGTTCCACACGGCCGGCCGCGCCACGTACGCACCGATCGGAACCACGCCGCCGGACAAGCCCTTCGCGAGCGTCATCACGTCGGGCACGACGCCTTCGCGGTCGCACGCGAACAGCTCGCCGCAGCGGCCGAGGCCCGTCTGCACCTCGTCGGCGATCATCACCGCGCCGCTCGCGTCGCAGATCGCGCGCACGTCGCGCAGGTAGCCGTCGGGGGGCACGTTCACGCCGCCTTCGCCCTGCACCGGCTCGACGATCACCGCCGCGACCGTGTCGTCGACGGCTGCGCGCAGTGCTGCGGCGTCCGCGAACGGCACGCGCCGCACGTCCGCCAGCAGCGGCGCGAAGGGATCGCGAAACGCGTCGCGCCCGCTCACCGACAGCGCGCCCAGCGACTTGCCGTGGAACGCGCCGTCGGTCGCGACGATCCCGGGGCGCTTCGTCGCGGCGCGCGCGAGCTTGAGCGCGCCTTCGATCGCTTCGGTGCCGCTGTTCGCGAAGAACGAGATCGACAGATCGCCCGGCGCGATCTCCGCCAGGCGTTTCGCGAGCCGCCCCATCAGCGGGTTGAACATCGTGCGCCCGGACAGCGCCATGCGGTCGAGCTGGTCTTTCACCGCCGCGACCACGCGCGGGTGGCGGTGACCGAGCGTGAACACGCCGTACCCGCCCGCGAAATCCAGATACGTCTTGCCGTGATGATCGGTGATGGTGCAGCCCTGCGCGGACACCTCGACCGGTGAGCCCGACAGCTTCATCACGCGCGCCAGCGGCGGGTTGACGTAGCGGCGGTAGTTCTCGAACGCTTCTTGCGCGAGATCGACGCCGGTCGTCATACGAAGACCGCTCCGCCGTCGACGTGCACGTGCGCCGCGCGCAAAGCGACGGCACCGCTCACGCGACGGCGAGCTCGCGCGTGACCGATTCGAGCTGCGCGATCGTGTCGTGCAGAATAGCCAGCGTCTGCGCGGCCGTCTCCGTGCGCATCAGGCGCTCGCGCAGCGCGCTCGCGCCCGGGAAGCCTTTGAGATAATAGCCGAGGTGCTTGCGCATCTGCGGAACGGCGCGCGGCTCGCCCCACTCCGCGACCATCGTCTCGTAGTGGTGCACGGCGAAGCGCAGCCGGTCCGGCGCCGCGGGCGTCGCCTGCGGCTCGCGGCCTTCCATGAGCGCGCGCAAGCGCGACACCAGCCACGGGTTGCCCAGCGTCGCGCGCCCGAGCATCACCGCGTCGACGCCGCTCTCGCGCATGCGGCGCAGCGCGTCGTGCGGGTCGGCGAGGTCCCCGTTGCCGATCACGGGGATGTCGACGGCGCGCTTGAGCTCCGCGATCTTCGACCAGTCCGCGCTGCCCTTGTAAAACTGCTTCGCGGTGCGCGCGTGCAGCGTCAGCGCCTGCACGCCGGCGGCCTGCGCGCGCTTGGCGACTTCCACGAACACGAGGTCGTCCTCGGTCCAGCCCAGCCGCATCTTCATCGTCACCGGGCAGTCGACGGCCGCGACCACCGCGCGCATGATCGCCTCGCAGCGGTCCACGTCGCGCAGGCACGCGCTGCCGCCCTCGGTCTTGGTGACTTTGGGCGCGGGGCAGCCGAAGTTGATGTCCACGATGTCCGCGCCGCACTCCCGCACGACTTTCGCGGCGAGCCCCATCAGCGCGGGGTCGTTCCCCCACAGCTGCGTGGAGACGGGCTTCTCCACGCCGTGCTGGTCGATCATCTCCATCGTGCGCTTGTTGCTGTGCTGCAGCGCGTTCGACGACACGAACTCGGTGACGGTCAGCCCGAACCCGAACGGCTTGTAGAGCGCCCGCAGGGTGCGGTTCGTCACCCCCGACATCGGCGCGAGCACGATAGGGGGCCAGACCTCGATGGGGCCGATCCGAAGCGGCGGGACGATGGGCGGCACGACGACAGAGTGTACCACGCCGAGACCCCGCAGGCCCGCGGCCCAGTACCGGTGCGGCCGCTCGCTAGGCCTGAGCGCTAGCGAGCAGCCGCCCGGACACGATCACCAGATCCGGCAGACGGCCGCCATCGGCTTGACCATCTTGTCGCGCGCGGTGCAGTGGAACGCCTGGGCGAACTCCGGCATGTTGATCAGCGTGCCGATGACGCGGTTGCGGGCGACGGGGTGCTCGTTGCTCTGGCCCAAGAAGCGCGCGAGCTCGGGCGTGTCGTTCTCCGCCCACACGGTGGCGAAGGCCAGGAAGAAGCGCTGCTCCGGCGTGTAGCCGTTGATCGTGCGGCGCGGCTTGCCGGCCTGCGACTTCTCGTACGCGTTGTACGCGATGCGCAGCCCGCCCAGATCGGCGATCGACTCGCCGGTCACCAGCGGGCCGTTCTGCAGCACGCCCGGCGCCGCTTCCATCGCACCGTACTGCTTGGTGACGCACGACGAGCGCGTGGTGAACTGCTTCGCGTCCGCGGGCGTCCACCAGTCCGCCAAGTTGCCGAGCTTGTCGTACTGGCGGCCTTGGTCGTCGAAACCGTGCGTCATCTCGTGCCCGATCACCGCGCCGATCGCGCCGTAGTTGAGCGCGTCGTCGTTGGTGTCGGCGTAGAACGGCGGCAGCAGGATCGCGGCGGGGAACGTGATGTCGTTCATGGTCGGGTTGTACTGCGCGTTGATCAGCTGCGGCGGCATGCCCCATTCGGTGCGGTCCGTCGGCTTGCCGATCTTCGCGATGTCGCGCGCGACCGCGAAGGCGTTCGCGTTGCGCAAGTCGTTGAAGTAGTCGTCACGCTGGATCACGAGCTTCGAGTAGTCGCGCCACGTGTCGGGATAGCCGATCTTCTGCACGATCGCCGTCAGCTTCGCCTCGGCGCGCGCCTTGGTCGGGGGCGTCATCCAGTCCAGCCGCGCGATGTCGGTGCTGTAGGCCGAGCGCAGGTTGCGCACCATCGTCTGGGCGTGCGCCTTGGCCGCCGGCGTGAACCGCATCGCCACGAACATCTGGCCCAGCAGCTCGTCCATCGCGTTGTCGACGGTGCGGATGCAGCGCTTCCAGCGCGGCTCGAGCTGCTTGAGGCCGAACAGCTTCTTGCGCCACTGGAAGTTCTCGTCGACGAACGGCTTCGACAGCGCGCCGGCGTTCGAGGCGACGTAGTGCCACTTGACGTACGTCTTGAGGTCCTCGAGCGGCGTCGTGGTGAGAATGCCGTTGAGCTGGCGGAAGAACGACGGCTCGTCGACGTTGAGCGCGCCCTGCGACGAGCCGATCGCCGCGAAGTACGACGGCCACGAGATCGCGGTGCCGAACGATGCGAGCTTCGCGACCGTGTACGGGTTCGTCGTCTTCTTCGGGTCGCGCAGCTGCGCTTTGGGCAGCGATGCGTTTGCGATCGCGGTCTCAACGCGCATCACGGTCGCCGCGTCCGCGGTCGCGGCTGCGGCGTCCTCGCCGACGAGCTGCAGCTCGCGCGCGGCGTGCGCGCTGAAGTCGTCGCGCAGCTGCTTGGACTTCGCGTCGCCGCGCGTGTAGTAGTCGCGTTCCGGCAGCGAGAGGCCGCCCTGCCCGAGGTCACCAATCGTGCGCGCGGAGTTCGCGGGATCGGGCTGCGAGCCGTAGCCGAAGAACGGGCCGGCCGCGCCGGTGCGGTGCTCGTTCGCGACGATCGCGAGCAGGGCCGGCAGGCCCTGCGCCGCGGCGATCTTGTCCAGCTCGAGCCGCAGCGGCGTCGCGCCTTTCGCCTCGATCGTATCCTCGTCCGTGCAGGCCGCGTAGAGGTCGCCGAGCTTCTGATCGCGCGAGCCCGGCGCGGCGTGCGATGCGGCGGCCTTCTCGAGGCCACGGCGCAGCACTTGGAGGTTGCTCTCGTCGAGCTCGTCCCAGTGGCTCCAGGAGGCGTGGTCGCCCGGGATCGGGTTCGCCTTGAGCCAGCCGCCGTTGGCGAACTGGTAGAAGTCGCGGCACGCGGGGCACGTCGCGTCGCGGTTGGCGGGATCGATCGCGGCCGCGACCGGGCTCTGCGCCGCGTTCAGCGGCACCCGGCCGCCCGCGATCAGGGCAACGGCCGCGACCAGCGCGGACAGACGAACGAACCAGCGCGCGAAGGGCATGAAAAGGAGCCTCCGGATGATGAGCGTGGCGAACGCTTCGGTCGCCCGCGGGCGTTTCCTCCTATTTCCTACGGAGGTAGGTCGTGCGCGACGAGGTGGTCGACGCGCAGGCCGTGCAGCACGAGGTGCGGCTCGACGCGCTCGATGACCGACGTCTCGGCGGCGACGACCGGTGCGAGGCCGCCCGACGCGATGACGCGCGCCCCGGCGCCGAGCACGGCGCGGATGCGGCGCACGAGCTCCTCGGTCTGGCCCACGGCGCCGTACACGAGCCCGGCCTGGATGGCGCTCACGGTGTCGCGCCCGATCGGCGTGCCGGGCGCCTGCAGCGCGACCTGCGGCAGCTTGGCGGTGCGCCCGACCAGCGCGTCGAGCGACACCTGCAGCCCGGTTGCGATCGCGACGCCGAGATACGCGCCGTCCTCACCGATCGCTCCGAAGGTCGTCGCGGTGCCGTAGTTGATCACGATCGCCGGCGCGCCCACGAACGCCACCGCGCCGATCGCGCCCGCGACGAGATCGCTGCCCACCTCGGTGGGGCGATCCGTTTTCACGACGATCGAGCGCTGGGTCGCGGCGGTGAACAGCGTCGGGCGCACGCCGAAGTATTTCTCGCACCCTTCGCCCAGCGGGCGGTCGACCACCGGAACGACCGACGACACGACGATCGACTCGATGTCGGCGATCGCGAACTTCGCCGCCGAGAAGAACGCGGCGAACAGCACGCCGTACTCGTCGGCGGTGCGGCGGCGCGCGGTCGTCACGCGCCACGTCCCGACGATGGCGCCGGACGCGTCGAACGCGCCGAGCTTGGTCTCGGTGTTGCCGACATCGATGCAGAGCAGCATGGTTATGCGCGCGCGCTCTTCAGCGCGACGATCGCGTCCCACAGCCGCGCCGCGAGCTCGCGCTTCGAGCCCGTGCCGAGATCTTTGCGGCCGTCGGCGCCCCACAGCAGCACCAACGTGTTCGCCTGCTCGCCGAAGCCGCGTTCACCGCTCACGTCGTTGACGGCGATCGCGTCGAGGTGCTTGCGCACGAGCTTCTCGCGCGCGTTCGCTTCGAACGCTTGCGTCTCGGCGGCAAACCCGACGAGGAACAGCCCGTTCTTGCTCGCGCCCAAGCCCGCGAGGATGTCGGGGTTGCGCTCGAGCGCGAGCGTCTGCGGGTCGTCGGTCTTCTTCACCTTGTGCGCGTGCGCCGTCGCGGGGCGCCAGTCGGCGACGGCGGCGGTCGCGATCGCGATCGTCGCGTCGCCGGCGCGCTCGCGCACGGCGGCATCCATTTCGCGCGCCGTGGTCACGCGCGTGGTGCGCGCGCCGGCCGGCGGCGCGAGCGGCGTCGGGCCCAGCACGAGGTCGACCTGCGCGCCGCGCGCGAGCGCTTCGCGCGCGAGCTCGACCCCTTGCGTGCCGCTCGCCGCGTTGGAGATGAAGCGCACCGGATCGATCGGCTCGCGCGTCGGGCCGGCGGTGATGAGCACGCGCTCGCCGGCGAGCTCGGTCGTGCGGCGCAGCGCGCCCTCGATCGCGGCGACCAGCGCGTCTTCGGCCGCGAGCCGGCCCGCGCCGTGCTCGCGCTCGGCCAGAAATCCGCTCTCCGGCTCGACGATCGTCGCGCCGCGCGCCCGCAGCGCCGCGACGTGCGCGCGCGTTGCATCGTGCTCGAGCATCGCCGTGTTCATCGCCGGCGCGATCACCAGCGGCGCGCGCGTCGCGAGCACGACGTTCGTGAGCAGATCGTCCGCGAGCCCGAGCGCGAGCTTCGCGATCGTGTTCGCGGTCGCGGGCACGATCGCCATTACCTCGTTCTCGCGCGCGAGCGCGATGTGCGGGATCTCGTGCACGCGGTCCCACAGCGACGTGTGCACGGGCCGCCGCGCGAGCGCGGCGAAGGTCGCGCTGCCGATGAAGTTGAGTGCGTCCTTCGTCAGCACGACGTCCAGCACAACGCCGGCCTGCACGAGCCGGCTCGCGAGCGACGCGGCCTTGTACGCCGCGATCCCGCCCGTCACGCCCAGCAGCACGCGGCGCCCGTTCACGCGCGCACCGTGTCGTCGGCGTGAATCGGTTCGTTGTCGATCAGGCGCGTCGTGCCGAGCCACGCGCTCGCGATCGCGAGCGCGGGCGGGCGGATGTGCTGCGGCGCGTCGAACGTCCGCGGGTCGACGACGTCGAGGTACGCCTCGCGCAGCGGCGCGGACAGCTCCGCTCGCCCGCGCGCGACGGCACGTTCGCGGTCGGTTTCGCCGGCGCGCACGGCGCGCGCGATCGCATCGAGCGCGCGGTGGATGCCCGGCGCGGCGGCGCGCTGCTCGGCGTCGAGGTACGCGTTGCGGCTCGACAGCGCGAGCCCGTCCGGGTCCCGCACCGTCGGGACGACGACGAGCTCGAGCGGGAAATTCAGGTCGGCGACGACGCGCCGCAGCACCGCGACCTGCTGCGCGTCCTTCGCGCCGAGATAGGCGCGGTCGGGGCACGTCGTCGCGAACAGCTTGACGCACACCGTCGCGACGCCGCCGAAGTGACCCGGCCGCAGCGCGCCCTCGTAGCGCGCGCCCACGAGCCCCGGATCGACGGTCGTCGTGAACCCCTCCGGATACATCGTGCTCGCCTCGGGCGCATACACGATGTCGGCGCCGGCAGTGCGCAGCGCCGCGACGTCGCCGTCGAACGCGCGCGGGTAGCGCTCGAAGTCCTCGCCCGGCCCGAACTGCAGCGGGTTCACGAACACCGAGACGGCGACCGTGCGGCACGCGGCGCGCGCGCGCGCGACGAGCTCCAGATGGCCCGGGTGCAAGGCGCCCATCGTCGGCACGAGGCCGAGCGGCCGTTCGACCGTCCGCAGGAGGTCGCGAACGTGCGCCGGGTCCCGAGTGACGTGCATGCTAGTTCCGCATGACGCGAAGGGTGGTGCGCCCGATGACGAAGGGCTCTCCGAGGTCGATCGGCTCCGGATCGCCAAGAGCCCGACCCCTGACCCGGGTGCCGTTGCGGCTCGCCAGGTCGGCCAATCGTAACTTGCCGTCCACTTCTTCGAAGAGTCGTGCGTGTTTCCGCGAAATATACCGGTCGATCGTGATGCAGGCGGTGGCAACCGCGTCGTCGCGGCCGATCGTGATCTCCCGCTCGAAACGCCACACCTTGCCGTCGAGCGGACCGCTCATCACCTCGAGGACGTACATTGCCGGACCGCCTTCGCGCGGCCCGGACGGCCGGTCCTCTCCCAAGGAAGCGCGCACTGGTGAATCGAGACGATCAGAGCCTTCTAGAGATCGAGCCCGAGGCGCTCCGCGCGGCCGAGTTCATGCAGGCGCAGGAGCTGCTGGGCGGCATGGTCGGGCGGCGCATCGTCTCCGCGCAGCTCGAAGAAACCCGCATCGCGATCGAGACCGACGACGGCGCGATCTACTACTTCTATGGTTTCATGGGCGAGGACTCGCCCGGCGAAGCGTCCACGTAAGCGGCAGCATCACACTTCGCGCGCGCCGCGCGGCGCGGTAGGGAAGCCTCGCGCCGATCCGAAGCGATTGCTCCTCGCGGCGGTCTCGCCGCAATCCATCCGGGGGTGTACGGATCTCATGCCGTCGATCACCGTCTCGCCGCACTCGATCTCCGCGGGGGAGCCGCCCGCCGTCATCCCCGCCGCTGCGCTGAGCGTGTAACCGAGCGCGTTCCGCCGATCGCATGATCGCGCCCGAGAAGCACCGCTCGCGCCGCGCCGCACCGGCGGAGACGATCCCGCTCGTGATGGTCGACGACCTGACGCTGGGCCGCGTCACGGCGTGGCCGGCACGGCGCGCGCACGATCTGCTCGCCGCGCCCGACTGGCGCGAGCAACTCGCGGCGTTGCTGCGAGAGGACGAGACGTTTCGCACGGCCGTGCGCATCGCGAGCGCCGGGCTGCGCCCCGTGGTGGAGCGCGTGCTGCGCGGCGAAACGCTCGACGAGCGCGCCGCGGCGAAGCTGCTCGCGTACGCGGTGCGCATGGCGACGCGCACGACGCCGTTCGGGATCTTCGCCTCCGTCGGCACGGTCGCGTTCGGCGCGCACGAGCTCCGCGTCGACGACGTGCGCGCGCGCGTCGCGCACGCGAACGTGGACCACGAATGGCTCGTCGGCGCGGTGGACGCGCTCGCGGAACGCGCGCTCGCGGAGGGCGAGGATCTCGTCGTGACGACGGCGACCGCGCTGCGGCGCGAGGGCCCGCGCTTCGCGCTGCTCGACGAGCGCAAAGTGTTCGTGACCGGCGAAGGCACGCAGTACCGCAGCGTGACGATCGCCGCGACGCCGCCCGTGTCGCACGCCCTCGACCGCGCGCGCGGCGGGTGCTCGGCTGACGCGCTCGCGCGTTCGCTCGCCGACACGTTCGCGGTCGATCGCGAGCGCGCGCGCTCGCTGCTGCGCAAGCTGGTCGACGCGCGTTTCCTGATCCCCGCGATGCGCCCGGCGCCCCTCGACGACGCCGGCGACCGGCTCGCGTCGTTCGCGCGCGCGCAGCCGTCGCTGGCGCCGCTGGCGGAAGCGCTGCGCGGCGCGACGACGGCGCAGCCCGGCATCCCGAATCTCGCCGCGCTCGACGCGGTCGTGGAGCGGCTGAAGCCGCTCGGGCCCGCCGACGTCGCGCAGCCCGTGTTCTTCGACTTCACGCACGCGCCGCTCGCGCTGCCCGAAAACGTGCGCGCGGACGTCGTGCAGCTCGCCGACGTGCTCGTGCGGTGCGGCACGCGCGAGCACCTCGACGCGTTCCGCAAGCGCTTCTACGACCGCTACGAGTCCGGCGAACGGCTCGTGCCGCTGCTGGAGCTGGTGGGGCCGCAAGGCATCGGCATCCCGCTGAAAACGGAGTTCGACCGCGCGGCGCCCGCCGATGCGCCGGCGCCGGCGCGCGCGTTTCGGCTCGCGGCGCTGGTCGGCGACGCGCTGGCGCGCGGCGCGCGCGAGATCGCGCTCTCCGGCGCGGACTGGGCCGCGATCCGGCCCGATCGTCCCGAGGTGCCGCCCCCGTCGCTCGAAGTCGGGTTCACCGTGCTCGCGCCGTCGTTCGACGCGATCGCGGCGGGCGAGTACCGCATCGTCTCGTCGCCGATGACCGCGTCGTACGGCGCCGGCAAGACCACGGGACGTTTCGCGAAGTACCAGCCCGCCGCGTTCGTCCGCAAGCTGCGCGAGATCGTCGCCGCCGAGGCGCCGCGGGGCGCGCTGACCGCGGAGCCGGTGTTCGTGCCCGAGCGCGCGCGCAGCGGCAACGTCATCGCGCACCCGGTCGTCGCCGAAGCGGTGATCCCGATCAACACGCACGGCGGCGAGGCCGACGCCGTCGCGCTGGACGATTTGCTCGTCGGCATCCCGGACGACCGCGTCGAGCTGTGGTCGCGCTCGCGCCGCCGCCGCGTCCACGTCGTGTGGCCGCACGCGTTCAACGCGCTGCTCGCGCCGCCGCTCGCGCGTTTCTTCGCCTTCGTCGCGCGCGACGGCGGGCGCGTGCCCGTGCCGTTCGACGTCGGCGCGCTGGGCGCGCTGCCGTTCGTTCCGCGCATCCGGCTCGGCCGCGTCGTGCTGCGCCGCGCCGCGTGGACCTTCCCCGTCGCGGAGCTGCGCGAGCGCGGGTTGGCGGCGCTGGCGGCGGAGCGCGGCATCCCGCGCCACGCGCTGTTCGGCGACGGCGACAACGTGATCGCGATCGACACGCGCGCCGACGCCGGCGCCGCGCTGGTGCGCGATCAAACGCGCACGCGCAAACCGGACGACGCCGTCACGCTGACGGAAGCGTTCGTCGACGACGACGACCTCTGGCTGCGCGACCGCCACGGCGCGCGCTACGCCGCCGAGTTCATCGCATCGCTGCGCAGCACTGCGGAGGCGAACGCCGCGCCGCGCGATCCGGTGTTCGTCGACGAGACCGCGCGCACGCGCACGCCGGGCTCGGAGTGGTGCTACCTCACGCTCTACGCGAACGATCGCGAGTTCCGCTCCGAGATCGCGCCCAAGCTGCTGCAGTTCGCCGAGCAGGCGGTGCGCGACGGGCTCGCGACGGGCTGGTTCTACGTGCTCTACGCCGACCCCGATCAGCACGTGCGCGTCCGGCTGCGCTCCGGCGGCGACGACGCGGCGCTGCGCGAGCGCGCGATCGCGTTCGCCGAAGAGCTCGCACGCGCCGGCGTCGTCGCGCGCTACGGCCTGGCGACGTACGAGCGCGAGCTGGAACGCTACGGCGGCGCGGAGGGGATCGCGCTCTGCGAGCAGCTGTTCCACCGCGACAGCGCCGACGCGCTGCGCGGCCCCGCGGTCGACGTGCTCGCCGGACGCGAACGGCTCGAAGCGCTCGCGCTGCCGCTGCTGCGCGCGTTCGACGCGCTGACGACGCCGGCCGAGCGCGAGCGCTGGATCGACACGCGCCGGCCGGACGCGCACGCGGCGTCGCAGGACGAGGCCGGCGTGCTGCGCGCGCTCGCGACCACCGCATCGGCCGATCCGGGCGAGGACGGCGAGCGCGTCGCGCTCGCGCGCGAGCTCGCCGCGTGCTGCGGCGACGCCGCGCGCTACCTCGACGTCGTCGACAGCATCCTGCACATGCACCTCAACCGCCGCGGCGTCCCGCGCGACGAAGAGCTCGCCCTCCGGAGGCTCGTATGGAAAGCGCTGTTCGCGCGCCGCAGCCGGCGCGCGCGGTAGGCGCGCCGGCCGCGCGCCGCACGCTGCTCGACGGCGCGCGGGCTGCGCGCGCGCTCGACGTCGCGCAGCGCATCCTCGGCGCGAGCATCCCGCTGCTCGCGGCGGACCGCTCCGCGCCGGAGTCGATCGGGCGCTACGGTGGCGCGGCGCTCGTCGCGGAGTCGCTCGCGCGCGCCGGGCGCGGCGACGACGCGGCGGTGCGCGCGCTGCTGCGCGATGCGCTGGTGTTCGCGCCGGACCGGCTCAGCCTCTACGACGGCGCCGCGGGACTGCTCGTGGTGCTCGACGCGCTCGATCCGCAGCGCGCGTCGCTGGCCGGCGTGCGCGCGCGTTTGCGCGCGGCGCTCGACGCGTCGCTGACCGCCGCGCCGCCCGGCGATCCCGGCGAGATGCACTCGTTCGACCTCGTCGGCGGCGTCGCGGGCCGCGCCGTCGCGCTGGCCGGCGACGCGTCACCGCAGGCGCGCGCGGCGCTCGGCGCGTTCGCGCACGCGTTCGCGGACGTCGTGGAAGCGCGCTTTGCGTCCAGCGACGAGAACGTCGCCGCGGTGAACCTCGGGCTCGCGCACGGTGTGCCCGGCATTCTCGCCGCGCTCAACTTCGCGTTGCCGGGCGACGCTGCGCTCGCGCGGCGTTACGTCGAGCTGCTGCTGGCGCGCGCGCACGTCGTGAACGGCGCGCACCGCTGGGGCGCGGTGTGGCGGGCGGCGGAACGGCCGTCCGCGCGGCGTGCGTGGTGCTATCAGACCGTCGGCGTCGCCGCCGTGCTCCATGACCGCGCGCGATTGGACGACGATGCTTCGCTGCGCGCGCTCGCGGCGAACGCGCTCGCCGGCGTGCTCGACGATCCAGAACCGGAGTTCCGCTGGGACGACGCGCTGTGCCATGGGCGTGCCGGCGTCGCATCGATCGCATCGCGTTTCGCGGCCGCGGACGCGCGGTTCGCGCGCCACGCGGAGCGGCTCGCGCGCACGGTGCTGGATGATTTCGACGAGCGCGCGCCGCTGGGCTATCGCAGCTACAACCTGCCGGCGGGCTGCGACGAAGACCGGCACAGCTTTCTCGATGCGGCGCTCGGCGTCGCGCAATTTTTGATCGATGCCGCGACCGCGCAGGAGCGGCGCTGGCTTCCCCTATTCGGGCTGCTGCCCGACTGAAATCCCTCGCTCGTGAAAGGAGCGTTCATGCCATCCGAATCCCGTTTCGACGATCTCGACCTGCGCGAAGAGCCTGCCCGCGATGCGGGCCGCACGCCGCTTTTCGGCAGCAGCGGCTACACCGAGACGTGCACCGCGACCACGCGCTGCACCAAAATCTGCTGCACCTGCAACCCTGGATTGGAGTAGACCACGATGCCCACCGAATCTCGTTTCGACGACCTCGACCTGCGCGAAGAACCCGCCCGCGATTCCGACCGAACGCCGCAGCTCGGCAGCAGCGGCTACACCGACTTGTGCACCGCGACCGCGCGCTGCTCGCGGCCGTGCTGCACCTGTCCGCCGCCGTTTGCATAGAACGGCGCCTGACCGTCTAGCCGGTCGCGGTTAGAGCCGCAGGACGGCGTTCGCCGCCAGCACGGCGCCCAGCGCGGCGTGCTCGGCGGCGACGCCGCCCTGCAGGTACACCTCGTACGGCGCGCGCAGCGGCGCGTCGCACGACAGCTCGATCGTCGCGCCGCTCACGAACGCGCCGCTCGACATGATGACGGGATCGACGTAGCCCGGGACCGGCCCGGGCTCGGGCGCGAACCGCGCGTTGAGCGGCATCGCGCGCTGCAATCCGCGCGCGAACGCGATGAGCCGCTCGCGCGAGCCGAGCCGAATCGCCTGCACGATGTCGGTGCGCACGTCGCCGGGCACCGGATCGACGCCAAAGCCCAACTCGGCGAACAGCGCGGCGGCGAAGTCGAGCCCGCGCAGCGCCTCCGCGACCACCAGCGGCGCGTAGAACACGCCTTGCACGAGCGCGCGCCCGAAACCCAGCGTCGGGCCGAGCCCGGCGCCGATCCCCGGCGCGAACACGCGCGCGGCGATGCGCTCGATCAGATCCGCACGGCCCGCGACGTAGCCGCCGGCGGGTGCAAGCCCGCCGCCGAGGTTCTTGATGAGCGAGCCCGCGATCACGTCGGCACCGGCCTCGAGCGGTTCGCGTTCTTCGACCAGCTCGCCGTAGCAGTTGTCGACGAACACCAGGGCGTCGGCATGCGCGGCGCGCACGGCTGCGACGACCTCGGCGATCGCGTCGATGGACAGCGACCGCCGCACCGCGTAGCCGCGCGAGCGCTGCACGAACACCACCGCGGGCCGCGCGGCGCGCACCGCGTCGCGCAACGCGACGAGATCCGTGTCGCCGTCCGGCGTGCGCGGCACCTCGGCGTAGCGGACGCCGCGCGAGACGAGCGCGTACGGCGCGGTGACGATCGCGTGGCGCAGCGTGTCGTACGGCGCGCCGTTGGCGGCGAGCAGCGCCGCGCCGGGCGCGAGCAGCGCGTCCAGACCGGCCACGATCGCGTGTGTGCCGCTGACGATCGAAAGCCGCGCCAGCACGCGCTCGGCGCGCAAGACGCGCGCGAGCAGCGACTCATAGCGCTCGCGCGCGGCGTCGTCGTAGCCGTAGCCCGTCGTGCCCGCCAGATCGCTCTCCGCGATGCCTTCGTCGAGAAACGCGCGCAGCACGCGCGCGCGCACCGCAGCCGCGCGCGGATCGCGCCGCTCGAGCCACGGCGCGGCACGCTCCGCCGCGGCGCGCACGCGCGCGTCGACGTCGAGGCCTTCCAGCAGCGTCCCGATCATGCCGCGCGCTCGCGCTACGCGCGCGCGATGCGCGCGAGCTCAGCCCGCTCGTACACGCGCAGAAACGGCAGCCAGATGGCGCCCGCCACCACGAGGTTCACCGCGACGAGCACGCAGGCGCGCCAGTCCAGCGTCGTGAGGAACGCGTTCATGAACGCGGGCAGCGTCGCGGGGATGAAGAACACCGGGCGCCCGACCCACCCCAGCGCCATCGCGGCGTACGTCGTGCACGCGAGAGCCACCGGCGCGGCGACGAACGGGACCGCCATCACGGGATTGTACGCGATCGGCAGCCCGAAGATGACGGGCTCGTTGATGCTGAAGATCGCCGGCACGCACGACGCGTACGCAAGCGTGCGCAGCCGCGGGAGCCGGCTGCGCAGCATGAGCACCACCAAGGGCAGCGTCGCGCCGGAGCCGCCGGGAAACACGAACATGAACGTCGACACCGCGACGATGTGCGGGATCGCCGCGTGGTGCAGGTGCGCGTCCGTATTCTGGAACTGCAGCTGGTAGTACGCCGGCAGCACGATCGCGGCAAGCAGCGCGGGACCGTGGATGCCCACCACCCACAGCGCCGCCTCGATCGCCGTGATCAGCGCGAGCGCGACGAAGCTGTCGCCGAGCGTTCCGAGCGGCGCGAGCGCCGCGGAGAGCACGCCCGCCAGCGAGAGCCCGAGCACGTACAGCCCGCCCGACACCAGCAACACGCCCAGCGCACCCGCGGCGGTGCCGGCCGCGCTGCCGTAACGCCTGCGCGCGAGCCCGATCGCGCCCGCCGTCACGAGGCACACGACGATCGCGGTGAACAACCCGCTGGCACCGAGCGTTGCGGCGAACGCGCCGAGCCCGCTGGCGCCGTGCGTGCGGCCGAACGCGTCGAGCGCGCGCAGCGCATCGGCCGGCAGCGCGAGGACGAAGGCGATCAGCGCCGTCGCCATCAGCGGCAGCGCGGGGTAACGCAGGCGCTTCGCCAGCGTGAACGACAGCGCGAGCACCATGACGACGGACGCGAGCGCGAAGGCGTCCGCCATGTGCTCGCGGATCAGCCCGGTGACGCCCGCCCAGCCGTGAAACGGCTCGCGAACCAGCAGCGCGACGAGGTACACCACGACGACGCCGAACGCGAGCGGCAGCGTGACGCGCAGCGCCTGCGTAGCCGGCGCCTCGGCGAAGCGCTGCGCGTACGGCGCCACCGCGCGCTCGAAGCGCGCGATCAGCCCGTCGCCGGCCGGAGGCTCGATCCCCGAGGTGGGTTCCGGCGCCCTAAAGCTTGCGGATGACCGCCTCGACTCGCCCGACGATCGTGACATCGTCCGCGTAGATTGGCGCCATGCTCGCGTTCTCCGGCTGAAGCCGGACGCGGCCGTGCTCGCGGTAGAACCGTTTGACGGTCGCCTCTCCGTCGATCATCGCCACGACGATCTCACCGTTGTTCGCGGTCGGGCGCTGCTCGACCACGATCAGGTCGCCGTCGAGGATGGCGGCGTCGATCATCGAGTCGCCCTTCACGCGCAGCACGAAGCCGCCCGTGCGCGGTGCCCACGAGGCCGGCAGCACGAACTGGTCCTCGAGGTTCTCGGACGCGGTGATCGGCACGCCGGCCGCCACGCGCCCGACGACCGGGAGCGTGATCGACGCGATCGTTTGCGGGTCGTCGTCGCCGCGCGTGGGCACGAGGGCCCGCGGCTTGGTGGGATCGCGCTTGAGCAGCCCGCGGCGTTCGAGCGTCTTGAGGTGCGACTGCACCGTCGACGACGACGACAGCCCGACGCGCTCGCCGATCTCCCGCACCGACGGCGGGAACCCGCGGTCGGATGTAAACTGACGGATCACGTCGAGGATCCGCTGCTGCTTGTCGGTCGTGGCCCGCTCGGCCATCCGAACCCTCCTTGAGAATGCCACCCAGTAGGCATCGCGCCCTGAGACGCTCGCCGACGGCACCGGTGTTGGTGCCGCATTGATTGCGGCAATACTATCACAGATGCCGTCCTCAGAGCAAACATACGTTCGAAGCGCCTTGACTCGCGCCAACCCGTCTTGGTATCATGTGGTGGACGAACAGGCGTTTGGCACAACATCTAGGGGAAAGAATACGATCATGCGCGTCACGCCAAAACGAAAACCGACCCTCATGCCGCTGGTGGCCCTCGGCGGCCTCTGCCTGGCAGTGACGCTTCCGGCGCTCTCGAGCACGGTCCACGCCGCCCCGCCGGTGGCCTACGAGACGGTCACCGTGAAGCCGGGCCAAACACTGTGGACCCTGGCGGAGCGCACGACTCCGGCCAACGGCGACGTTCAGGCGACGGTCGACCAGATCATCGGCGCCAACCACCTGCCGACGGCCAACCTCTACGTAGGCCAAAAACTGCAAGTCCCCCGCTAAGAACCGAGCACACCGCCGACTTTGAAAAAGCGCCCGTCCCCCACGAGGCGCTTTTTTTGTTCGAACCGCGACCAATGAAAAAGACGGCCCCCGCCAAAGCGGAGGCCGTCCAGTTTGTTCAGCTGACGCCGAAGCCTAGAGTTTGATCCGAGCCTCGAAGTACATGTTGAACGGGAACCCCGGGAACGTCGGGTTATACGGCGTGCTCAGGAACGGCTGCACGATGTCGCCCGGGTTGTAGAGGTTGCCGGCGGGAGTGATGCCACCCCCGGCGCCGTACGTCGGACCATAATTGCACGCGTGGTTCACGGCGAATTTGGTCTGCGTACCGCCCCAGCAGCGGTTGATGATGTTCGCGAAGTTCCCGACCAGCGTCAGACGCTTGTTGACGTCGTAGCTGACCTGCGTGTGCAGCAGGAGGGAGTTCGGTGCCGTGAAGGCGCCGACGTTGTCGAACCGGCCCGTGTAGGGGTCCGGAATGGCGAGCCCGGCTCCGCACGTCGCGTTGTACGGAGCGCCGCCGACGGCGCCGTACGGATAACGCGGATCGTTGACGGTGGTGCCGCCGAGGCCGTTGCACCCGGCGGTCGGGTCGACACCCGGCGTCGAGAGCGGCACGCCGTACTTCTGGCCGCCCGCGAACTGCAAGGACGGTGTGATCGCGAGCGGACCGTGCTTGTACTGCACGATCAGCGTCCCGACGTACGGTGCGCCGTACTGGCTGTATCCGCCCGCGCCGATGCCACCCGGGAACGTGTCATAGGTGGCGTACTTGCCGTTCGGATCCATGAGCGGCTGGGTCGGCGCGTTGTAGTACGGGTTCGCGATCGAACCCGCCAAGCACGCGTTGTCGGCCGCACCGGCGGTCGTGTAGCACGGCGAGCCGCCGCCACCACGCGTGAGGCCGTTGTACTGCGCGATCGCGGTGTTGAAGCCGTCGATCACGCCGACGCCGTTGGCCAGACGCTTGTAGGTGATGTAGCTGTCCGTGTACGCGAACGACAGACGCGCCGCGAGTCCGTTGCGCGAGAAGTCGCCCTTGTCGACCTCGAGCTCGAAACCTTGCGACGTCTGCGCGCCGACGTTGACGCCGGAGACGAAGTTGGTCTTTTGATCGAGGAAGAACTGCTGGATCTGGTCTTGCGTCTTGCGGATGAACGGCGTGAACTTCACCGACGTGTCGCCCTTGAACTGATGCTCGAAGGAGAAGTCGTAGTTGTTCGCCACCGACGGCTTGATGACGTCGCCGTGGCCCGGCGTGTTGCCGATGCCGTTGCGCACGAAGCCGGCGAGGTTGATCGGCGCGCTCGACTGCAGGAAGTTATACTGCTCGAACGCGCTGTTCGGAGCCTGGGCGTAACGCCCGTAGCTCGCCCGCAGGACGGTTCTGGGATCCAGCGTGTAGGTCGCGCCGATGCGCGGCTGGAGCTCATTGTACGTGTAGGTCTGGCCCGACACGTTGAACTGCTTGGCCGTTGGGAACTGATTGTTCCAGGCGGCATAGTAGAAGTTCCGTGCCAGCCCGCCGTTCGTCGTGTCCGAACCGTTGAACTGGAATTGGTCGAAGCGCAGGCCGAGGCTGATGTTCAGTCTGTCGGTCGGCTTCCACTGGTCTGAGATGGACGCGGCGATGAACCGCGGCGTCACGGTGTTGTACGTCGCGTACAAACCGTTGTTGAGCACGAGGTATTGGCAAGGCCCGGCGCCGCACGTGCCGCTCGCCGCCGGAACGGTACCGTTCATGGCCTGCTGCAACGTGAAGAAGCCGGTGTTGCCGCCGTTCAGATTGCTGCCGCTGCCGTTGTAGCAGTTCACCGCCACGTGGGCCTGGTTGTAGCAGATGCCGTTGCCGGGGTTCGTCGAGTCGACGAGTCCGCCGATGACGGTGTAGCGGTTACGGGTGTTCGGTCCGTAGAACCCGTTGATCTCTTGCTGGTTGTTGTCGCGCAGCGTCCTCGACGTGGTATAGGAACCCTGGATCGACAGCAGGTGCTGCGAGTTGAGCTGATCCGTGAACTGCGCGCTCACGCCACGCGTGTGGCTCGAGAGCTCGTAGTCGGACGGAACGTAACCGAGGTAGTTCTGCAGCGTCGACTGCGGCCCGGTCTGCGGCCAGTCGGAGTAGTACGTGTAACCGTACAGACGAAGGAACGCGTTGGTGCCGAAGTTATGCTGGTACTGCAGCTTCACGATCGACTGGTTGTTGACGAACGCGTCGCGACGGTTCGGTTCGATCGGCGATTGGAACGGCCGGCCGAAGCCCGACTGCGGGAACGGATAGAACGTCGTCCCGCCGCCCGTGAACGTGGTCGGAAGCAGCGTCCCGGTCTTCAGGCTCGACTGGTACGCGTCCAAGTAGAACGGCGTCCCGAAACCGATGTCGTTCAGGAACTGATCGCCGCCTTGATCGTTGGTCGAGCTATACGACGGGTTGTTGATGAAGTTGTTGTCGAACAGCAGCTGGATGTCGTCGCGGTTGCCGTCTTTGCGCGGCAGCCCGAAGTGGAAGTTCGCGACCGTGTCGCGGACGTTCACGCCGGACAAGCTGTCGACGACGTACGGTCCGAGAACGTACGACGGGAGATATGCGGTATTCGTGTACGGGACGCCGTTGGGAGTGAAGCACGATTTCACTTCGCTCGCCGGCACTGCGCCGCCGGGGCACGTGTTGAGCGGCGCGCCCCAAGCTTGCTGGAGGCTGGCGCCGTTGTACTGATCGTAGTACCGGTAGCTCTGGTTGTACGCGCCGGCGCCGAGGTAGTACGAGAACGTACGGGCCGGGTTGGCGCCGCCGGCTTCGAACGCGACCTTGTTGTAGAAGGTGGGCGTTCCGATCGCCAGGGTCAGGTTACGTGAGGCCGGCGCCGTACCGGTACGGATGACCTGGTTGATGTAACCCGAGATGCCGTTCGCCTCGGCATTCGCCGAGGGCGCGCCCGTGTAGACCTGGAGCTCTTGCTGACCGAGCGAAGAGGCCGGGCCCGACGGGTAGTTGTCGAAGGCACGGTTGACGGGAACGCCGTCGAACTCATAACCGATCTGATCGTAGTCGCCGCCGCGGATCGACAGCGAAGCACCGGCGCCGATGTAACCGGCTTGGTTCGGTGCGACGTAAACGCCGGGGACGGTCGTCAGCGCGGACCACGCGCTGTTGAGCGTCCCGCCGCCGCCGATCGCCGCAGCCTTGTCCTGTGTGACCGCGTTGATCGAGTAGACGTCCGCGGTGGTACCGGGTTTCACGAGCGCGGATGCCGCGCGTGACGTGACGGTACCGATGACCTTCAGTTTCGAAGGTTGTTGAAGGCTGACGCTGACCGTTGCGTCGGCCTGGACGGTGACGCCGCTTATGGACGTGGCATCACGCGTCGCCGTTGCCGGCACCGACACGGTATACGTATCGGGCGCGAGCGACACGAACGAGAACCGTCCGGTCGCGTCGGACGTCGTCGTCGCCGATTGCGACGGGCTCGTCGCGGTGACGCGTGCGCCGCTGACGGGTTGGTTCGACTGAGGATCGACGACGGAACCGTTGATCGTACCCGTCGTGCCTGCCAGAACGCTTGTCGTTCCCTGGAGCACGAACGCGATGAGCAACAGAACCGCAACGATACCTCGTCTTACCGAATAAGGTATAGCCACGGGCACTCTTCCTTTCGAAGGGTGATTGTGGGGTTGTCCGCCGGTTTGACGGCACCAGGCCGGCAGAATCCGGGCAGACCTGTGACCCTTCTGAGAGCGCGGGCTCGCTTCCCCTTTTTTCGGGGGTTGCGTTAGCCTCTAGCTCGCTCGACCACCACCACGCTATGACCGTCGTGGCGGTCGAGAAAAGCCAGTCCGTCATCCATCCAGCCGTCCAGACCCGCGCTCAAGTGGCGCGCCACTTCCCGCACGACGTGCCGCCGGCTGCGCAGCCACTGGAGCTCCGAGCGCGTCGTGGCGAGCCAGATCGCCTCTTCGCACTCCTCGCACTGGTAGCCGAACCGCATCGCGGCGGCCCTACGCGGGGACGGGCTTGAGCCGTTCGGCGAGCAGCCGCGGGATGTCCGAGGGGCGGTCGGCCACCGGAACGCCGGCCTCGCCGAAGGCCTTCACCTTCGACTCGGGCGTCCCGGTGTTGCCCGAGATGATCGCGCCGGCGTGACCCAAGCGCTTGCCCTTGGGCGCGGAACGCCCGCCGATGAACGCGACGACCGGCTTGTCGGCGATGTGCTCTTTGATGAATGCCGCGGCGTCTTCTTCGTCGGAGCCGCCGATCTCGCCGGCGACGACCAGCGCCGTCGTCTCGGGGTCGCTCGCGAACGCGCGCAGGCAGTCGACGAACGTCGTCCCGATGATCGGGTCGCCGCCGATGCCGACGCACGTCGACTGGCCGAAGCCCGCGCGCGTGAGGCCGTCTACGATCTCATACGTCAGCGTGCCGGAGCGCGAGATCATCCCGACGTTGCCTTCTTTGAAGATGTGCCCCGGCATGATACCGACCAGCGACTTGCCCGGCGAGATCAGCCCCGGACAGTTGCCGCCGATGATGCGCATGCCGGACGTCGTCGCGACGACGCGCAGCATGTCGTGCGCGGGGATCCCTTCGGTGATGCAGACGGCGAGCGCGATGCCCGCGTCGTGCGCTTCCCACAATGCGTCGGCGCCCGCGAACGGCGGCACGAAGATGATGCTGTGCGTCGCGCCGGTCCCGTCGACGGCGTCTTTGACCGTGTTGAACACGGGCTGACCGCTCTCGATCGTGGTGCCGCCCTTGCCGGGCGTCACGCCGCCGACGATGTTCGTGCCGTACGCGAGCATGCGCTGCGTGTGAAACGCACCTTCGCGCCCGGTGATCCCCTGCACGATCACTTTGGAATTCTTGTCGAGAAAAATCGCCATGGTTATTTGCTCCCGGCTGCGAGCGCGACGGCGCGCGCGGCGCCTTCGTCCATCGTTTCGACGGGCACGAAACCGGCCTCGTCCAAAATTCGTCGGCCTTCTTCCGCGTTGGTGCCCGTCAAGCGCACCACCAGCGGAACCTCGCGCACATCGCCGCCTTTGAGCGCTTCGACGATGCCTCTGGCGACTTGGTCGCCGCGCGTGATGCCGCCGAAGATGTTGATGAACATCGCTTTGACCTTGGGATCGCTGGTGACGAGGTCGTAGCTCTTCTTCACCAAGTCCGCTTGCGCGCCGCCGCCGATGTCCAAGAAGTTCGCGGCTTCGCCGCCCGCATTGCGGATCGCGTCCATCGTGCCCATGCCAAGGCCCGCACCGTTCGCGATCACGCCGATCGTGCCGTCGAGCTTCGCATAGTTCGACATGCCCAGCCCGATCGCAACGGCCGCGGCCTGATCCTCGTCGGCGGGCGACTCGCTGTTCCACGCGGCGACATCGGGATGCTTGTAGAGGCCGTTGTCGTCGAGATCCACCTTCGCGTCGCTGGCGATCACGCGCCCGTCCTTGGTGAGCACGAGCGGGTTGATCTCGACGAGGTTCGCGCCGTAGTCCATGAACAGCGTGTAGAGCGCGCCGAGCACCGCGGGAAACGCCTTGCGAAACCCCTCCGGCAACTTCGCGTCGAACGCCAGGCGCCGGCCGATGAACGGCGAGTAGCCGCGCGCCGGATCGATCCAGTACTTCTTGATCGCGTCGGGATCGTGCTCGGCGACCTCTTCGACGTCCATGCCGCCTTGCGCGGTGACGAGCACGACGGGCTGCTTCGCGGTGCGGTCGATCGCGATCGACACGTACGCCTCGCTGGCGATGTCGACTTTCTCCTCGACCAGCAGCGACTTCACTTCCTCGCCGTCGGGATTCTGCACCGACTTGAGAACCTTGCCGATCAGCTCGCGCGCGAGCGTTTCGCCCTGCTGCGCGTCGTCCGCGAACTTGATGCCGCCGGCCTTGCCGCGGCCGCCCATCATCACCTGGCTCTTGAGCACCCACGAGCCGGGATGCTCGCGGATGAACGCCTTCACGTCGTCCGCGGTGGTGGCGAAGACGCCGTTCGGCGTGGGGATCCCGACGCGCCGGAACAGGTCCTTGCCTTGGTATTCCATCAACTTCATGGCGGGCCGAGCGTTCCGCACCGCGCGGGAGCGCCCCTTGACGACGGTTCGGCGTCTGCGGAGGCGGCTGCGGGCGGCCGCGGCGAAATGGACTCGTACGGAGGAATCGTCTCATGCGAAGCCTGCTTGCTCTCGCCGTCGCCGCCGCGTTGGGCGCACCGCTCGCAGCGTCGGCCGCCGACGCGCCCGCGCCGATCAAACCGCTGCGGCAGCTCGTGTACGACGTCACCTACAGCGCGCGCACGACGCACGAGGTGAAGTCGTCGGGTTTCAACGCCGGATACGGCGGCGGGACCGGGACGTCCGGAGACGTCAGCGGCGCAACCGGGTCCAGCACCGCAAGCCAGTACATGAACGGCGACGAGCGCGGCACGCTCGCCATCGACGTGATCGCCGCGACGGCCGACGGCGGCCTCGTCGTCGACGCGTCGTTCACCGGGAAGGTGAACGTACAGCCGAAGACCCGCGTCGCGATCTTCGAGGACGGCCGGATCTCCGCCGATCCCGCGCACCCGCTCGCACCGGAGGTGGCGCGCATGCTGCCGCTGATCGCGCGCGGATTCGTCGCGAACCGCGACGTGTCGCCGGGCGCAAGCTGGAGCGTCCCCGCGCCGGCCCCCGCCAAAGGCGCCACGACGTACCGCGTCCAGAGCAGCGACGGACAGCGCGCGCGCATCGCGATCGAGGGCGCGTTGTCGATGCCCGGCGCGAATGGTTTCGAGGAGTCGGACCAAGGCGTGACGACGTACGCGACCGACATCGTGTCACCGGTTACGTACGACCTCACCGCGCGCATCCGCCGCCAGCTCGGCATGGACCAGTCGATGACGACGAACGCGCATTTCACCGCGACCTTGGTCAGCGACTCGTTCGCAAAGCGATAGACCCGCGCGGCGCCGGCGCCTCCGCGCCGGCCATCGTGTTCTTCGACGGCGTCTGCAACCTGTGCAACGGCGCGGTCCGTTTCATCGCGGCCAACGATCCGCACCGCAGCTTTCGCTTCGCGTCGCTGCAGTCGCCGCAAGCGCGCGCGCTGCTCGGGGACCGTGTCGCCGTCGCGCGCGAACCGGACAGCATCGTGCTCCTCGCCGGCGGCCGGAGCTACGAGCGCAGCGACGCCGCGCTGCACATCGCGCTCGGCATGCGCGCCCCGTGGCCGCTGGCGTTCGCCGCGATCCTGATCCCGCGCGCCGTCCGCGACGCGATGTACACCTGGATCGCGCGCAACCGCTATCGCTGGTTCGGCCGCACCGACACGTGCGCGCTGCCGCCGCCGGGCCTGCGCGAGCGCTTTCTGGCGGACGACGACGACGGCTCGACGATGCCGTGAACGCACCGTGGCTGATCGCGATGGACTGGATCGACACGCTGTTCCTGCACTGGCCCGTCGACGCGGACGCGCTGCGGCCGCTGATCCCGCGCGACGTCCAGCTCGACGTGATGGAAGGCGGCGCGTGGATCGGCATCGTCGCGTTCGCCATCGCCGGCGCCCGAGCGCGCGTCGTCCCGCCGCGCTTCGCGCTGCGAACGTTCGGCGAGGTGAACGTGCGCACGTACGTCACCGGCGGCGGCAAGGCCGGCGTGTGGTTTCTGAGCCTCGACGCCGCCAGCCGCGCCACCGTCGCGGCCGGCCGCGGCCTCCTGCATCTGCCATATCACGACGCGAGCATCACGACCGCATGCGCCGGCGCGTCGTACGCGTACCGCCTCGAACGCACCGACGCGCGCGCTGCGCCAGCGCGCTTCGCAGCGCAAGCACGCATCGACACCGGTGTTCGCACCGCGACGCCGGGTTCGCTCGAGCACGCGCTGGTCGAGCGCTACTGTTTCTTCACCACCGATCGCCGCGGGCGAACCGTGCGCGGCGACGTGGTGCACCCGCCGTGGCCGCTGCGCGACGCGAGCGCGGCGATCGCCGACAACACGCTGCTCACCGCAGCCGGCATCGCCCCGCACGCGGTCGCGCCGCTGGTGCACGCATCCACCGGCGTCGCGGCGCGCGCGCGGTATCTGGTCGCGATCTAGGCGCCGCGGCGACGCGCTAGTCGAGCCGCCCGAGCAGCCCGCGCGCGATCACGAGCTGCTGAATCTCCGACGTGCCCTCGTAAATCTCGGTGATCTTCGCGTCGCGATAATATCGCTCGACGGGAAACTCGGTCGTGTAGCCGTACCCGCCGTGAATCTGCAGCGCGGCCGACGCGTGCTCGCGCGCCTTGGTGGAAGCAAACAACTTCGCCTTGGACGCCTCGGCGATAAAAGGCCGCCCTGCATCGGCAAACGCCGCCGCCCGGTACACGAGCAGCCGCGCCGCGTCGAGATCGGTCGCCATCTGCGCGATCTTGAACGACACGCCTTCGAACGCGCCGATGGGTTTCCCGAACGCGGTGCGATCCTTCGCGAACGCAACCGACGCATCGAGACACGCGGCAAGGATCCCGGTCGCCTGCGCCGCGATACCGATCCGCCCCGAGGTGAGCGTGGTGAGCGCCTGCGTCAAGCCGGCGCCCTCACCACCCAGCACGGCCTCCTGCGGAACGCGCACGTCGTCGAACGCGAGATCGACGGTGTTCGACGTGTGGATACCGAGCTTCTCGGTCGTCTTCTCGATAACGATTCCGGGCAGCGAGGAGTCCACGAGAAATGCGGTGATCCCCTTCGAACCCGGACCGCCCGTCCGAAACATCGCCATGACCACGCCCGAGTACCCGCCGTTCGTGCACCACTGCTTGCGCCCGTTGAGCACCCAATCGGTTCCGTCACGCCGCGCCGTCGCCCGAATCGCGGCCGCATCGGACCCCGCGTCCGGCTCGGTGAGCCCGAAGCCCGCGATCACGTCACCCGCAGCGAGCGCCTCGAGCCAATGCCCCTTCTGCTCGCCGGACCCCAGCGTCGCGATCGCGTTGCAGATCATGGAATGCACCGACACGGTGACCGCCGTGCCCGCATCGACCTTCGCCAGCTCCTCGATCGCGAGCGCGTACGAAACGTAATCCGCCGCAACGCCGCCGTACTGCTCCGGCACGAGCATCCCCATTAGCCCCGCCGCAGTGAGCTTGCCGTACAGCTCGCGCGGAAACACGTGCCCCTTGTCCCACACCGCGATGTGCGGCGCGATCTCGCGCGCCGCGACGTCGCGCGCCACCTCACCGATCGCGCGCTGCTCGTCGGTGAGGTCGAACGCCACGGGCCGCGCCGCGCCGATCACCGCGCGGCCGCGGGAACCGCGGCGGGCGCCCCATTCGCGGACGCGGTGTAATCGTAGAACCCGCGCCCCGACTTCTTCCCGAGCCACCCGGCCGCAACGTATTGCCGCAGCAGCGGACACGCCCGGTACTTGGTGTCGCCGAACCCATCCGACAGCACGTTCATGATCGCGAGACACGTGTCGAGCCCGATGAAATCGGCAAGCGTGAGCGGCCCCATGGGATGATTCATCCCAAGCTTCATCACGGTATCGATCGCCTCGACGGAAGCAACGCCTTCGTACAAAGCATAGATCGCCTCGTTGATCATGGGCATCAAAATGCGGTTCGAGATGAACCCGGGGAAGTCACGCACCTCGACGGGCGTCTTGTCGAGCCCAAGCGCAAGATCGCGGACGAACCCAAACGTCGCATCATCGGTAGCCAGCCCACGAATGATCTCGACGAGCTTCATCACCGGCACGGGATTCATGAAATGCATCCCGACGACACGCTCGGCCCGCGAAGTAACGGCCCCGAGAACGGTAATCGAGATGGAGGACGTATTCGAAGCAAGCACGGCCTCGGGCGGCGTATTCTGATCCAAGAACCGAAACAGATCGAGCTTCACATCAATCCGCTCGGTAGCTGCCTCGATCGCAAGCCGAACATCCGCATCATGCACATGCGGCCGCGCATCGATGTGCGCAAGAACATCCCCCCGCTGCTCGCCAGTCAGCCGCCCCTTCTCAACATCGCGATCGAGCCGCTTGGCAATCGCCTCGATCCCCTTGCGAATGCGCCCCTCGTCAACATCATTGAGCAGCACCTCATGCCCTTTGGCAGCGAGCACTTGAGCAATCCCACCCCCCATCTGCCCAGCCCCAACAACTAAAACGCGCACAACAACCTACGCCTCCAGCCAACAAAATTCGTGAACGACCCACCCCCAACAACCCACCGTGCCAAAGGCGCCGCGGGTGCGTTCGTCACGGGGGCGTCGCGGAGCGGGCGAAGGCAGGATGCCGAGAGCCCGCGGAGCGCCGAGCGTTCGGGCGCGCACGACGTGCGCCCGAATGCGTCCCCCGTGACGAACGCGCCCGCGGCGCCAAGCCACAATCGCTTACGCGACCTTCACGAGCACAGCATCACCCTGCCCACCACCGGAACAGATCGCAGCGATACCAAACCCACCGCCACGCCGCCGAAGCTGCTGCACGACGGCGGCAACGATGCGAGCCCCGGAAGCCCCGATCGGATGCCCGAGCGCAACAGCGCCGCCTTGCGCGTTGATGACGTTGGGATCGAGCCCAAGCCGCGCCGCAGACGTCAGCGCGACGGCGGCAAAGGCCTCGTTGATCTCCCACACGTGGATGTCCGACGCCTTGAGCCCTTGCTGATCGAGCAATTTCTGCGCGGCCATCGCGGGCACGAGCGCAAGATACGGCGGATCCCACGCCACGCCGGCGTGATCGACGACTTCCGCGAGCGGTTCGGCGCCAACCGACCGCGCGTAGTCCGCGCTCGAAAGCACGAGCGCCGCCGCCCCGTCGTTGACGCCGGGCGCGTTGCCCGCGGTGATGGTGCCGTCTTTGTCGATCGGCTTGAGCTTCGCCATCGCGTCGATCGACGCGTCGCGCCGCACGGGCTCGTCGCGGTCGACGCGCGTGAACGGGACGTCGCCGGTGACGTACGGCGAGTACTGCGCGGGATCGGCGACCATGTTCTGCGGCGGGACGTGGTCCCACACGGAACCGCCCGCACCGGGCGCGCCGGCGAATGCCGGGATGCGCGCGCGCGCCGTCGCCGGCAGCGCGTCGACGACGATCTTGCCTTTCGCCTTGGTGGCCACGTTGATCGGCGCGATCTCGGCGTCGAAGTGCCCCGCTTCGTGCGCGTCGTGCGCGCGCTTGTGGCTCTGGTACGCGAACTCGTCCTGCACCCCGCGCGTGACGCCGAGCTCGGCGGCGACGCGCGCGCCCTGTGCCGCCATCGCTTCGTCGAAATAGTAATCCCACAGCCCGTCGTGGATCATCGCGTCGACGAGCGTGCCGTGGCCGTAGCGGTAGCCGTTGCGCGCGCCCGGCAGCAGATAGGGCGCGTTCGACATCGACTCCATCCCGCCGGCGACCACGACGCGGGCGTCGCCGTCGCCGATGGCGCGCGCCGCGTGGGCGACCGCGAGCATGCCGGACGCGCAGACTTTGTTCACCGTTTCGGCCGTGGTCGTCTTGGCGAGCCCGGCCTTGAAGGCGGCTTGGCGCGCGGGCGCCTGACCGGCGCCCGCCTGAATGACCTGGCCCATGATGACGTGCTCGACGTCGGCCGGGTCGATTCCGGCGCGGAGGATCGCGTTGCGGATGGCGTCGCCGCCGAGCGACGTCGCGGCGAGGGAGGCGAGCGCGCCGCCGAGGCGCCCGAAGGGCGTGCGGGCGGTGGCGAGGATGACGGTACCAGGCTTCATGACCCCGACGACTTCGCGAAGGCCGCGCCGGTTTCCCGAGGCGTCTGCGTGCACACGATCGTGGTGTCGGGATCGCAGCTCTCGCACTCGAACTGCACGGTGACGTGCGCGATCGCGAAGTCGTCCCGCATCGCCCCGTCGATCGAGCGCAAGATCGCGCTCGCCTCGCTCAGCTTGCGGTCGTCGAGCACGACGTGCGCCGAGAGCGCATGGCTGCCCGACCCGATCGTCCAGACGTGCAGGTCGTGGACGCCCACCACGCCGGCGACGCCCGCGATCCGGTCGCGCACCGCCGGGATGCCCGCATGGCCGGGGGCGCTCTCGAGCAGCACGGAGGTCGCCTCGCGCACGATGCCGACGACGCCCGCGACGATGATCGCGCCGACCAGCAGCGAGAGGGCGGGGTCGATCCACGCCGCCCGCGTGAGCGCGATGAGCACGCCGCCCGCGATCACGGCCCCGCCGCCCAGCGCGTCGCCCGCGACGTGCAGCACGGCGGCCCGCACGTTGAGGTTCGGGTGCTGCCCGCGCACCAGCAGCGCTCCGATCGCGAGGTTCACCGCGAGCCCGGCGGCGGCGATGCCGGCCATCAGGCCGCCCGCGGGAAGCTCCGGGTGCACGAGCCGCTTGACGGCCTCGACGGCGATGAGCACGGTGACCGCGGTCAGCAGCCCGCCGTTGGCGAGCGCGGCGAGGATCTCGTAGCGCGCGAAGCCGTAGGTCTGGCGCTGCGTCGCGGGCCGCTTCGCCTGCACGGCCGCCGCGAGCGCGATCGCGAGCGCGACGACGTCCATGGTGACGTGCGCGGCATCGGACATCAGCGCGAGCGAGCCGGCCCGCACGCCGCCGGCGAGCTCGAGCACCGCGACGCCCGCGGTCGCCGCGAGCGCGACCTTGAGGCGGCCGGTCGACCCGCCCGCGTGCACCCGCAGGTGCGAGTCTCCGACCTGCACGGTCACCTCACGCGCAGCGCCTTGAGCGCGAGCACGCCGAGCATCGCGCCGAACGTCAGCCACGTGCGCGTCTCGGCTTTTCCGATCACGCCGGGATCGTACGACCCGTGCTGCGGTTCGCTGGGCTCCAGCGCCGGGACCACGCGCGGCACGCGCGCGCAATAGTCGTCGAAGGCGGCGCCGAACGTCGTGCGCAGATAGCCTTCCTCGTGCGGCACGATGACGGCGTAGACGCCCAGCATCGCGGCCAGGGATCCACCCACCAGCAGCAAACGCGCGGGCGCGGAGTTCTTGCCCGTGAACGCGACGGCGAAGCCGGCGGCGGTCATGACGTTGCCGGCGTAGAGCGGGTTGCGCATGTACGCGTACGGGCCCGCGGTGACGAGCGCGGGCGCGGTGACGGTGTCGCCGCGCGTCGTGACGCCGCTGTAGCCGACCGCCCACATGCGCACCACCTCGCCCGCGAACGCGAGCGGCAGCCCGACCGCGACCGAGAACGCGCTGGGTTTGCCCAACGCCGCCAGCACGACGGCCGGCAGCGCGAGCAGCGCACCGCGCTTGCCGAACACGAAGGAGCTGAACGCGGAGTCTGAGTTCACGGCGTCACCTTGTCATCTTCAGAACGTCGAACGGACGACGCGATGCGAGCGCGCGCGTCGTCGTACACGGCGCGCAGTGCCGCGGTCAGCGAGATGCCCGGCGTCCAGCCCGTCGCGGCGTGCAGCTTCGCGGCGTCGCCGACGCTGACCGGGACGTCCGCCGGGCGCATGCGCGCGGGATCGTCGCGCACCTCGACGGGCACGTGCGACAGCTCGATGAGGCGGCGCAGGATCTCGCGCATCGTCGTTGCCGTACCGCTGCAGACGTTGTAGATCTCGCCCGCCGCGCCGCCGCCTTCGAGCACCAGCGCGTACGCGTTGCACACGTCGCGCACGTCCAGAAAATCGCGGCTCGCGTCGAGGTTGCCCACCAGCACGCGCGGCGCGCCGCCGGCCGCAACGCGCGCGATCTGCAGCGCGAACGCGACCACGCCGAAGCGCTCGTCCTGGCCGGGTCCGATGTGGTTGAACGCGCGCGTGACGACGGCGTCGACGCCCCACGCACGCGCGTACGCGAGCGCCAGCGCTTCGGCGGCCACCTTGCTCGCCGCGTACGGGCTGCGCGGCAGCGGCGCCGTCGTCTCGCGCAGCGGATACGCGCCGCGCGGCTGCGCGCCGTACACGTCGCCGCTGCTCACCACCAGCACGCGCGGCGGCGGCGCGCCGTCGCGGGCGAGCGCGCGCACGGCGTCGAGCAGGCGCAGCGTGCCGTGCGCGTTCACGTCGAACGTCCCGTCGGGATCGGCGAGCGACGCGGGCACGAACGCCTGCGCGGCAAGGTGGGCGACGGCATCCGGGCGCGCGAGCTCCACCGCGCCGCGCACGGAGAGGGCATCGGTGACGTCGAGCGGCAGCGTTTGATGGTCGCCCGCGTGCGGCACCCGATCGGCGGGAATGACGTCGTGACCGCGCGCCCGCAGCGCGGTCATCAGATGGCCGCCGACGAACCCGCCCGCACCGGTGACCAGAACGCGCACGTCAGGCGCTGACGAGCGGGCGCAGCCGCTCCAGGTCGGCACGCACCATGCGCTCGACCAGGGCTTCGAACCGGACCTCGGGCGCCCAGCCAAGCACCGCGCGCGCCTTCGACGCGTCGCCGACGAGCAGATCGACCTCCGCGGGACGATAATAAAGCGGGTCCACGACGACGTACGGCTCCCAGTCGAGATCGACCGCAGCAAATGCGAGCCGAACGAACTCGCGCACCGCGTGTGTGCGCCCCGTCGCGACGACGTAGTCGTCCGCATGGTCCTGCTGCAGCATCATCCACATTGCGCGCACGTAGTCGCCCGCGAATCCCCAGTCGCGCTGCGCGTCGAGATTTCCCAGTCGCAATTCTTTTTGCAAGCCGAGTTTGATTCGTGCGGCGGCATCGGAGATTTTGCGCGTGACGAACTCCTTGCCTCGACGCTCGGACTCGTGGTTGAACAGGATTCCACTCGATGCGAACATGTCGTACGACTCGCGATAGTTCACGGTGATCCAGTGGCCGTAGACCTTCGCGACGCCGTACGGTGAGCGCGGGTAGAACGGCGTCGTCTCGCACTGAGGGACGGCGTGCACCTTGCCGAACATCTCCGAGCTGGACGCCTGGTAGAACTTGATCGACTTGTCGACCGCGCGGATCGACTCGAGCACGCGCGTCACGCCCAGCGCCGTGAACTCGCCGGTCAGCACGGGCTGGTTCCACGACGTGGGCACGAACGATTGCGCCGCGAGGTTGTAGATCTCGTCGGGGCGCACGGCGGCGACGATCGACGTGATCGAGCTCTGGTCGAGCAAGTCGCCCGACACGATCTCGATGCGGTCCACGAGGTGCTGGATGCGCTCGTGCACGTCGGTCGACGTGCGCCGCGTCATGCCGACGACGCGGTAGCCCTGCTCGAGCAAGAACTCCGCGAGGAACGAGCCGTCTTGCCCGGTGATCCCGGTGATCAGGGCGGTTTTCTGGGGCACGCAGCGCCTTTCTGGGCGATTTCTGATGAAGTGTTCGTTCCGAAGCGATTTCCCTCGCCGTGATGCCCGAGAATGGCGGCTTGCGCAGAGGCGCCTCAGTTTAGGATTTGAACGTTCTTGCCGCTCTCGTCGAACACGAACCGCGTTTCGAAGAGCTCGTCGTCTTCCGAACCGACCACCTTGGACTGGATCACGAGGCGGTGCACCAGCCGGTCATCGTGCCGCACGACCCCCGAGTAGAAGTATTGCACCAGCGGGACGCGCTCGGTGAGCGCAGCGAGCCGGCCCCGTTCGACGAGCATCTGCAAGAGCCGCGTCTGCAGCTCCCGCGGGAGCAGCCGCGCGGTGTCGTCCGGAGTCATGCGGACCGCGCTCAGCTCTTCCTGCGCCTTGTTGGTCTCGGCCACCGGGCGGTCGGTGGTGTAGCGCATGATCGCGTCCCAGTCGTCGGCGGAGATGCCGACGAAGCGCATGCCGTAACGCCACACCTTGCGGCTCTGGTGCTGCACGTTGTCGTGCCAGACGATCTTCGCGCGCACGCGCACGCTGCGCGCGTCGAGCTCGACGCGCACCTCGAACTCCTCACGCCCGACAGGCTCCTGCGTGAGGATGCAGAGGCCGCCGCCGCTGATGTCGAGCCCGATGGCCGCGCGCGTCGACTTCCCGTCCAGAGAGTAGGCTGCACGGTACGGCTTGCGCTTGCGCGGGAATTTCCGCCGGTTCTGTTCCTTCCCGGTGAACCACGCCAGGAGCTCGGGCAGCATCGTTTGGCCCAAAGGTTTGGCGAACGCGCTCGGAACTCCCGGGGTCGCCTGGAGGACGAGCCTACCAGCCGGCCTTCGCGATGACGTCCCACTGCTCGGGGCCGGTCCCCGTCCAGTCGTAGAACGTGACGCCGACCGCGCCGGCGCGGCGGCTCGCGTCGATTGCCGCGGCGAGCTCGTCGGGCGGCGGCGCGCCGCGCTTGGAGAGCACGCCCGTCTGCGCGCCGACGTCGATCGGCACGTCGCGCTCGGCGAGGCGGCGCACGAGCGCCACCGAGCCCGCGACCGCCGCCTGCACCTTGGGGACCGAGTCCCACGGCCCGAGCATGCGCAAGTACGTCATCGGCTGCAGCACGTCGGCGTCGCGCGCGATCTCGCGGTACGGAAACTTGGTTTGGTCGAGGTGCTCCAGATACGGATCCTCGACCGTCGCGATCAGCAGCACGCGCGGGCCGACCGCGCGCCGCACGATGCCGACGTAGTCGCGCAGCGCGGCGTAGCCGCGCGGGCCGTCGCCCATGAACTCCTCGCCGCGCTCGACGTCGATCGCGAGCCCGGTGATCCCGTTGCCGTTGGGCGTGCGGTATGCCGCGACCGCGGCGTTGCGCGCGACGTCGTCGAACGCGGTGGTGCGCGGCACCATCCACCCGATCACCGCGATGCGGTGCGCGGCGAGGCCGTCGATGAGCCGGTCGATCGTCGCCTTCGCCGGCGGCGTGACCTCGTCGAACGCGCCGTACGCGAGCCGCAGCTCGATGGAGCGCACGCCGGCGCGCACGGCGGTGTCGACGATGCCGTCGACGTCGAGCTTGGTGTACGCGCCGTCGTCGAGCGGGTCGGCGGAGAACGCGAGCCACGCCGACTTCCCGCGGATCGCGTCGACGCCGCTGTCGGCGAGTTGCGGCGGGACGTCGGCGTGCACGTCCGCGGCCGCGGCGTGCGGTCGCACGACCACGTAGCGCGCGACGCGCCCGGGCGCCACCGCGGCGTCGTCCCATGACGACGACGGCGCGCGCAGCGTTGCCGCGAGCGTCTGCTTTCCGCGCGAATCGACGCGGTACACCCGCACCGCGCCGTCGCGCACCTGCGGGAACCAGCCCACGCGCACCAGATGCGGTCCGGCCGCGGCCGCGACGGTGCGCGGTCCGCGCCACGTGCGCGTGTCGAACGACGCCTGCTGCGTGCCGAGCTCCTTGGGACGGTTCGCGACGACGCGCACGGCGACAGGGCCGTCGTCGCGCACCGACACGATCGCGGCAGGCCCGCCGTAGCGCAGCCGCGTCTGCCACTGCGCGCTGCCCGGCGTGCTGAAGTAGTCGAAGTCCGCGCCGCGCCGCAGGCGCACGACCGCGCCGCTCGCGTCGTGCAGCACGACGCGCACCAGCGCTTGCGCGTCGCCGTCGGGCGAGATGCCGAGCGGCCGCACGTCGAGCGCGAACGAGGCCGCGGGCGCGGTCTGCCACAGCACGGTTGGCTGCGGTGCAGGTGCGGTGGTGGGCATCGCGGTCGGCCACGCGAACGGCGTCGGGCTCTGCGCGTTCAGCGCGAGCACCGTTACCGACGAGACGAGGGCGAGCGGCGCGAACGGCGCGAGCTTCGGCATCAACGAAAAGGACGCCGGTGGAGCACCGGCGTCCTGCTTCGTTCCGAACGATCGGCGTTTCTAGAACCTGGTCTGGATGTAGACCTGCACTTGGCGCGGCTGCGCGTCCGGAGCGTTGTAGTACAGCGTGTTCGGCACTTGGCCGGGACCGTAGGTGTTCAGGTCGGGATTCGCCCCATTCGGATACGCCGAGTTCGTCGATGGGCCGACGTCCGCGAAGCGGTTCTCGAAGAGGTTGCGCACGTTGAGCCCGAGCGTGACGACGTGCGAGCCGACCTTGTAGAAATCGTAGCCGACGTCGACCGCCGCCCAGTAGTTCGCGTTCGCGTAGTGCACCTTGTAGTCGTTGAGCGCCGGCGGGCACGACTTCGTCGCCGACCCGATCGCGTTGAAGCTCTGATCCATGCACGTGTTGCCCGCGACGTTGTACGGCGCGCCGACCTGATAGATCATGAACGGCGACACGTGCAGACGGTCCTTGCGGTAATCGGCCGTCCAGCTGACGCTCCACGGCGGCTGCGACGGGTTGCGGAACAGCGTTCCCGTCGCCAGGAAGGCGCGCAGCGCCGCATTCTGGTTCGAGAACGAGTTCGACGTGATGCTGCCGTACGGCGTGCCGCCGGCAAGCGCGCCCGGTGTCAGCGAGCCCCAGTAGTTGACGTACGTCGCCGAGAGGTACGAGGAGAGCCCGTCACCGCGCACGACGTGGTTCCAGCCGAGCTCGAAGCCCGTCGCGCGGTTCTGGATGCCGGTGCGGAAATGGGTCGGTCCCGACAAGACCGCGAGCCCCGTCGCCGGGTCGACCGTGTAGTTCTTGGTCGCCTCGAGCTTGTCGACCGCGTGCCGGTAGAACGGCGAGAAGCGCAGCGAGTCGATCCCGTTGCGCAGCGCGTGCGAGTACGACAGGTCAACGTTGTAGTTGCGCTGGTTGCTCAGGTTCGTGCCCGGATAGTACGGCGACGTCGGGCGCCCGTCCTGATCGTCGATGCCGTTGGGCGAGTTGTTGAACACGTACGCCGCCGGGACGAACGTCGTCGTCACGCCGTAGGAACCGCGAATCGAGTCGTACGGGCTGGCCGCCCAGGTGAACGCGAAGCGCGGGCTCCACGCGTGCGTGCTGTACGGTCCGTACGCGTACGTCTTGAACAGCTTCCCGCTCGCGTCGGTGAAGTCGGGCCGGTTCGGGATCTGATACGTCTCCTCGTCGTACCGCAGCGACGGCTCGACCGTGAGCTTGCCGAACGTCTGCTTCGTGCCGAAATAGAAGTCCGGCAGCGTGAGCGGGTAGTCGACGGCGAGGAACAGGTTCGGGTAAGAACCATCGCGGTTGAAGCCGCCGAAGCCCGCGGTCGCGTCGTCGCATCCGCAGTAGTCGTAGTAGTGCTCGGCGCTGTTGTCGCGCTCGTAGCCGATGCCGAAATAGTACGTCGAGTGCGCGCTGGCGGTGTACGTGAGGTCCAAGTTCGCGAAGTACATCTGCGAGCGGCGGTCGGAGTTCTCGTCCTGCCAGCCGGGGCCGGTGGCCGCCGGGGTACCCGGTGCCGTGAAG
>Ga0066662_10000080_pt1 | contig 35778 bp, 29 predicted proteins | sample GraSoiAngelo_111_FD_133939 | JGI IMG/M metagenome (GOLD analysis project Ga0066662, IMG submission 133939) | Grasslands soil microbial communities from the Angelo Coastal Reserve, California, USA - 14_0903_12_40cm | ecosystem: Environmental > Terrestrial > Soil > Grasslands | place: USA...
GCCGTAGTACGCCGTCAGCACGCCCGGCCGACCGCCGAGCGCAGCCACCTCGAGCCCCGAGTCGTCCGCCAGCACCGCGCCCGCCATGCCGGCGGCCCGCAACTGCGCGTGCAGCGCGCGCGCCTTCAGCGCCGCGTTATCGGCATACGACGTATCGCCCTCGACCGGGTCCGCGTACCCGTCGAACGTCGCCAGCGCGAACCCCACGCCCGCGAACAACGCCTCCAGCTCGCGCAGCTTCCCAGCGTTCTTCGTCGCCACGTACACCGTCATGCCGCCGCCGTCACCATCGCCGCCGCTCGGCGCACGATCGTCGCATCCCGCGCCGGGCTACGACTCGTCCAGCCGCAGCACCGCCATGAACGCTTCTTGCGGCAGGTCGACCCGGCCGACGCGCTTCATGCGCTCCTTGCCGACCTTCTGCTTCTCAAGCAGCTTGCGCTTGCGCGTGATGTCGCCGCCGTAGCACTTCGCCAGCACGTTCTTGCGCATCGCGCTCACCGTCTCGCGCGCGACGACTTTGCCGCCGATGACCGCCTGGATCGGCACGTCGAACATCTGCCGCGGGATCAGCTCCTTCAGCTTCTCGGTGAGCGCGCGCCCCCGCGCCGGCGCTTTCTCGCGCGACACGATGAACGACAGCGCGTCCACCGGCTCCGCGTTGAGCAGAATCTCCAGCTTTACCAGATCGCCCTCGCGGTAGCCGATTACCTCGTAGTCCAGCGACGCGTACCCCTTCGTGCGCGACTTGAGCTGGTCGAAGTAGTCCACGATCACTTCGATCAGCGGCATCTCGTAGCTCAGGATCACGCGCCCGTCGACCAAATACTCCATGTTGGAGAGCATCCCGCGGCGGTTCTGCGTCAGCTCCATGATCGCGCCGACGTACTCGGGCGGCGTGATCACCGTCGCCTTCACGTAGGGCTCCTCGATCAGCGCCACCTTGTCGCGCGGCGGGAGCTTCGCCGGGTTGTCGATGTTCTCGGCCGTGCCGTCCGACAGCGTCACGCGGAACACCACGGACGGCGATGTCGCGATCAGGTCGAGATTGTAGTTCCGCTCGAGCCGCTCTTGCACGATCTCCATGTGCAGCAGGCCCAAGAAGCCGCAGCGGAAGCCGAAGCCGAGCGCGATCGAGGACTCCGGTTCGAAATGCAGCGCCGAGTCGTTGAGCGACAGCTTCTCGAGCGCGTCGCGCAGGTCCGACACCTCCACGCCTTCGTTCGGATACAAGCCGCAGTACACCATCGGCACGATCGGCTTGTAGCCCGGCAGCGCGACCGCGGCGGGATCGTCGGCGAGCGTGATGGTGTCGCCGACGTCCATGTCGCCCAGCGACTTGATGTTCGCGATCACGTAGCCCACGTTGCCGACCGCCAGCGAGTCGGTCTTGCGCATCTCCGGCTTGAACACGCCGACTTCGGTCGCTTCGTACACGCGGCGGTGCGCCATCGACATGAACCGCGAGCCCGCCTTGAGCTCGCCGTCCACGATGCGGACGTACGCGACCACGCCGCGGTACGTGTCGAACTGCGCGTCGAACACGAGCCCGCGCAGCTTGTCGTTCGAACCGCGCGGCGGCGGCACGCGCTGCACGATCGCTTCGAGGATCTCCTCGATGCCGATGCCTTCCTTCGCGGAAGCTGGGATGGCGTCGGACCCTTCGATCACCAGCAGCTCCTCGATCTCGTGCTTCACCCGCTCGACGTCGGCTGCGGGCAGGTCGATCTTGTTGATGACCGGGATGATCGTCAGGTCCTGCGCCAGCGCGAGGTGGTAGTTCGCGAGCGTCTGCGCCTCGATGCCCTGCGCGGCGTCGATCACCAGCAGCGCGCCCTCGCACGCCGCCAGCGAGCGCGACACCTCCGACGAGAAGTCGACGTGCCCCGGCGTGTCGATGAAGTTCAGCTCGTACGTCTGGCCGTCGCGCGCGGTGTACGTCAGCGTCACGGGGTGCATCTTGATCGTGATCCCGCGCTCGCGCTCGAGGTCCATCGCGTCGAGCAGCTGCTCTTCCATCTCGCGGCGCTGGACGGTCTTCGTGAACTCGAGCAGGCGGTCCGACAGCGTCGTCTTGCCGTGATCGATGTGCGCGATGATGCAGAAGTTCCGCACGTGGGCGGGACCGCTCGTCGCGACGGCCGATTCGCGTTGGATCACGGGCGCGCTAGTAGACGTAGCAGCTGGAGAAATGCTGCGGGATGACGATCTGGTTGAGCACGATCGAGATCACGAAGAACACGACGATGAACGACAGGTCGAGCCCGCCAAGCGGCGGGATGACGCGGCGCACCGGGACGAGCACCGGCTCGACCAGCATCGCGAGGTACACGCTCCAGCGCCCGCGCAGGCTGGGCACCCACGACAGCACCGCGTACACGATCAGCAGCAGCAAGTACAATTTGAAGATGTTCTCGACGACGACCCAGAGTCCGCACATGGCGACCGTTATACGCCGGGCGGGTCGGGAAGTGTCGCGATCACCTTCTCCGGCACGCCGCGCAGGAACGGTTCCGGGTCGATGGCCTGTCCGTCGAGCATCAGCTGGTAGTGCAGGTGCGGTCCCGTCGAGGACCCGCTCGAACCGCTCAGCGCGATGAGCTGGCCCTTCGTCACGCGCTGGCCGGGATTCACCTCGGCGCGCGACAAGTGCGCGTACCAGGTGTGGTAGCCGTTGCCGTGGTCGATGTCCACCTTGAGGCCGAAGCCGCCGTCCCAGCTCGCGCTCGCGACCGTGCCGGCGGCGGTGGCGTGCACCGGCGTGCCGTAGTTCGCTTCGAGGTCGAGGCCCTTGTGAAACTCCGGCCAGGGATTCGTGCGCCAGCCGAACGACGCGGCGATGCCGCCGTTCACCGGGTTGAGCGACGGGATCGCCGCGAGCATCCGCTCGTGCGCGATCGACGCCATGCGCCGCAGGTTGAGCACGCGCATCGCGACGCGCTGCAGGTGCTGCGCGTCGTCGCGCGTCGCGTCGGACGCGCGCGCGAGCGCGCTCAGCCGCGCCTGCACCGCGCTGAAATCCGCCGAGGCCGCCGCGCCGGGCACGGCGACGAACGCGTGCTGCTTGCGCCCGCCGCGGTCCGCGCCGATGAGCGCCTTGATATCGGCGTTTTCCTTCTGCACGGCGCGCAGCTGTTTTGCCAGCGCGTCGGCTTGCTTGTCGATCGTTTGCAGCTTCGACTGCTGCTCGGCGGTCAGCGCCTGCAGCGCGCGCACGTCGGCGGACGCGACGTGGAGCTGGTAGGTATGGAAGCCGATCGCCGCCAGCGACGCGATCACCATCACCGCACCGAGCAGCGCCAGGTGGCGGCGCGTGAACGCCAGCCGGTACACGCTGTAGCCGTCGGGCGGGATGATCTTGAGCAGAAACGTCTTGCGCGCGTCGTTCACGACGTCACCGCCCGCGCTTTGGCGATGGCCGCCAGCTCTTCGTCCGACGGCTCGGTCGCGGGCTTGAACCCGGAGACCGCCTTGCCGTACGTGCGCGTCTCCTCGCGCGAGTAGATGCTGCTCAGCACCACGCCGTCGCCGTCGCGGTTGAGCAGCGCCAGCGCGTACGACAGGTCGGAGCCGACGTCGTCGAATGAGTTGTAGCGCACGAAGCCGACGCGCGGCACCTCGCTGCGCGCGACCTTCTCGAGCGCGTCGATGCGGCGCACGGCCGCCTCCTGCGCGCCGGTGACCGCGGCGTTGCCGCGCTCGAGCGCGGCGAGCCGGTCGGTGGCGCGGCTCGCGCCGCCGCCGAGGAGTCCGTCATGGGCGTCGATGGTCGTGGTGACGGAGCGCAAGCGCGGCGCCGCGACGAGCACGTGGTATCCGGCCGTCACGACGAGCGCGCTCACCAACCCGGCGAGCACGGCCGTTATCAAAAGATTCTGCATACAAAAGAAAGGCCAGGACGAGGGCCAGGTGGTTCGCGGCACACGGGATGGCCCGCTTACCGTTGCTCCCTTCCGGGCCTGGCGGGGTTCACGGAATACCGTTGCGCGAGGCCCAAACCCTCGTCGAGGCTCGCCTATGATAGCCGTCCACGGCCACTTCGACAAGGTCAAAGGTGGGCGCGGGGTCTCGGGGTTGGTGTTCTCGGCGAGGAAGCCGAGCGTCCAGACCGCGGGGCCGGCGGAACGCATGCCTCGTGCCGCGAAACACGCCCGATGCGCATCGTGCGCGCGGCGCTCGCAGCCTTCGTCGCCTGCGGCACCCTGGCCGGTCCCGCGCCCGCCGCCGTGCCCGGTTTCAAAGACACGATCTGCCCTGAGGGCACGCAGTACGTGCTCGAGGTCGGCAAGCTGCGCACCGACGACGCGCCGCAGCGGATCTACGCGGCCGCGCACGCGGCGTCCCAAGCCTACGCGACGTGCTCCACCCAGAAGCTGTCGTACGGCTTTCGCGAGGCGCAGCACTACGCCGACGTGCGCAGCGCGCAGTTCGGCGTGGTCGCCGCGCGAGCGCTCATCGCGATGGGGCGGTACGAGGAAGCGCGCGCGGAGCTCCAGCGGGATCGCAAGGTCGCCCAGAACGTCGCCGACTGGATCGCGGAAACCGAAGCGTTCAACAGCGCCGACGTGAACGGTTTCGCGGTGACCGTCGCCGGCGACCGGCGTCCGTCCATGTATCGCCAGTCCGCGCGCGAGATCGTGGAGTCCGCCGACCAAGCGCTCGCCGAGGTGGCGCGGCTCTCCGATGTCCCCCGGCGTCAGGGCACGGGCCCGGAGCCGGCGCCGTCTCCCAGCCCGCGGCCCTAGCGCAGCCGCCGGACGGAACGCGGCGGGCTTGTGCGAACGTAGAGGCTACGATGAACTCCGTATTCTCGCGTAGCTGCGCCGCCGTGCTGAGCGCGGCCCTCCTCGGGGCGCTCGCGCCCGCGTCGCCGGCCCCCGCCGGCGCGGCACCCGCCAAGGCCGCCGCGGCGGTGCTCCCGATCGACTGGTCGCTGTCGCCGGCGCGCATCGCGTCCTCGTGCGCGGCGTCGATCGCGGCCCTGCGCCGCAGCGCCGACCGCGTCGTCCGTTCCGCGCCGCGTCGCACGTTCGCGAGCGTGGTCGTGCCGCTGGAGAACGCCTCGGCGGACTTCAACGACGACCTCGCGGCTCAGGGCTTCCTCTACAACGTCTCCACCGATCCCGCGGTCCGCAAGGCGTCGCTGAAATGCTCGACCGATGCGGGCAACGTGCTCAGCGAGATCGCCGCGCGCCCCGACCTGTACCGCGCGCTCGCGCAAGCGCAGACGAGCGGCACCGCCAAGGGCGCCGCCCAGACGAAGCTGACGCAGCTGTGGCTGACCGCGCTCAAGCGCAGCGGCGCCGGCCTGCCCGACGCGCAGCGGCGCGAGTTCGTCACCCTCCAGCAGAAGCTCACCACCGAGCAGAACAAATTCCAGGCGAACCTCGGCGACGACCAGACGACGATCGCCGTCACCGCGGCGCAAGCGCAGTCGCTGCCGCCGGACTTCGTGGCGGCGTCGCTCAAGAAAACGGCCGACGGCGGCTACACGGTGCCGGTCAACGAGTCGACGGTGGGACCGTTCCTGCAGAACGAGACCGACGCGGCCGCGCGCAAGGCGTTCTACGTCGCGTACAACAACCGCGGCGGTGACGCGAACGTGAAGCTGCTCGAAGACGCGATCGCGACGCGCGACCGGCTCGGGCACCTCATGGGCTATCCCACCTGGGCCGCGTACGTGCTCGCCGACAAGATGGCCGGCACGCCGGCGCGCGTCGAAGGCTTCCTGTCGCAGATCGACGCCGCGATACTCCCCAAAGCGCGCCAGGAGCGCGACGAGGATGCCGCGCTCAAGGGCAGCCCGCTCGATCAATGGGACCAAACCTACTACGAGAACCAGCTGCGCAAGACGAAGTACGCCGTCGACCAGAACGAGATCAAGCAGTACTTCCCGGTGCAGAAGGTCGTCGACAGCGTGTTCGCCATCTACCAAGAGCTGCTCGGCGTGAAGTTCACGCGCGCCAACGTGCCGGTGTGGCAGTCGCAGGTGCAGGCGTACAACGTCAACGACGCCGCGTCGGGCAAGCCGCTCGGGCGGTTCTACCTCGACTTGTATCCCCGGCCCGGCAAGTACGACCACTTCGCGAACTTCCCCGTGATCCCGCGCCGCGTGCTGCCCGACGGCACGATCCGGCTCGCGGAAAGCGCGATCGTGGGCAACTGGCCGCAGCCCGCGCCCGGCAAATCTGCGCTGCTGCAGCACGGCGACGTGGAGACGTTCTTCCACGAGTTCGGCCACAACATGGCGGCGTTGCTCGCGAACCAGCCCTACGAGACGCTCACCAACGGCTTCCGCCAAGACTTCATCGAAGCGCCGTCGCAGATGCTCGAGAACTGGGCGTGGGATCCGAGCATCCTCAAGCGCGTCAGCGCGAACGTCACGACGGGCCAGCCGCTGCCCGACGAGCTCATCAAAAAGATGATCGCCGCGCGCTACGTCCACTACGCGCTGCTCACGACGCAGCAGATCCTCTACGGCGCCGTCGACATGAAGTACCACACGTCCAAGCCGCCGGTCGACACGACGGCGGTGTGGAAGGCGACCGTCGCCGCCACCACGCCGAACCAGTTCGTCGACGGAACCCATCCGCAGTCCGAGTTCGGCCACCTCATGGGCGGCTACGACGCCGGCTACTACGGCTACCTGTGGTCGAAAGTGTACGCGCAGGACATGTTCTCTAGGTTCAAGGCGCAGGGTCTCACCAGCCCGGTCGCCGGGATGGCGTACCGCAACGACATCCTCGCACCGGCGCGGCTCGAAGAGCCCGACCAGGAAGTCCGCACGTTCCTCGGGCGACCGATGAACCCGAACGCGTTCTACCAAGAGCTGGGGATCACGCCGCCGCAGACGACGAAGCTTTGAGCGCGGTCGCGCGCCCCATAGTTCCCTAGCAGGAACTCGCTACAGCATACTACGAACCACGGTAGCAAGCCCGGTGTAGGCGTCGTCGCTCGGCTCGGAGGCCGAAGCATCGTGTCTTGCTCCACGTTCCGCCGGATCGCCCGCGATGCCGCGCGCTGATCCCACGCGGTCCGACTATTGCGCGTCGCGGCACTTGCTGCGCAACCTCGACGACGCCGCCGAGCTGCAGCGCAACCCGCTGGTGCGCGAGTATTTTTCGAACGCCGCGGACGCGTTACCGCGGTCGTGCGCAGCGAACCGCGGCGCGCTCGACCGCATTCGCGACGACGTCCGCAGAGCGCTCGCGCGCTGCCACGAGTTCGCTTCCGGCACGCACGTCGCGCTCGGCCGCATGCACGCCGCGCTCCTGCGCTGCGACATCGACGACGCGCCGCTGCCCGCGGTGGCCGCCGAGCTCGGGCTCTCCGAGCGCCAGCTGCGCCGGGAACGGCGCGCCGCGCATGCCGCGTTCGACGCCGCGTTTCGCAGCCTGCGCGGCGCGGGAGCCGCACCGGCGACGGCGTGCGACGTGGCAACCGTGCGTCTCGCGGAGGCCGTCGAGCTGCACGAGCTCGGCCAAGGCGTGGTCGCGCAGTCCGAGCTCGCATCGGTCGCCGCCGGCGCGAACTCGGCGGCGCTGCGGATCGAGGCCTTTTGTCTGGCCGCGGAGCTCGAGTTCGATGCGCTGCGGCACGGCGCGGCCGCCGCGCATCTCGCCGCTGCGCGCACGCTGATGGTTCGCCATGCGGACCACCTGGACGACGACGACGAGCGCGCGGCGGACGAGCACATCGACTTCGTCGCGTGGCTCCTGCGGTGGCAAACCGCGGTTTCCGCGGGCTTGTCGACGCAGCCGCCAATCGTGCTGGCGACGCCGGTCGACGCTCGCGGATATCCCGAACGCCGGCGTGCCCTCTTCGTACGATCGGCGGCGGCATACGCCTTGCAGCGCTGGGAAGTCGGGGACGGGGCGAAGGGATACGCGGCCGTGGTGCGCGGCTGGGAGGTGATGTCGACGCTGGACGCGGCGCGCGCCAAGGAACGTCTCGCACTCATGACGTCGGATGCCCAGCTCTACGGTTTGCACGCGCCGCGCGGCGCCGACCGCCACCGGTTTCGCATCGTCGAACGGCTCGCCGCACAGCACGGGCACGTGCACGCGCTGCTCGTCGCGCGCGCCGAGCGCATCGCCGGCACGGCTGCGGCCGGACCGACCGCGCGCGACCGCATTTGCGAGGAGATCCTCCAACCGTTCGGCGCCGGCGAGCGGCGCACGATGGCGCGGGCGTTCGCGTGCGCGGCCGAAGCAGCCGCCGGATGTGAGTCGAACCAGCACGACGCCGTCGAAAATGCCACGCTCGCGGAACGCATCTCCCCCGTGCGAAGCGCGCTGGGTATGCGGGCTCGCCACACGCGCGCGCACGTCGCGCTCGAAGCGCGGCGATACGACGAGGCGGAGCCGTTGATGCAGTCGGTCTACACCGACGCGAAGCTCGCGGGAAACGGCCGTGTCCTCGCCACGACCGCGCGCAGTTTAGCGGCGATCGCGCTCGGCGGCCGGCGGCGGGCGGAAGCGCAGCGATACATCCGCGAGGCGATGTCGCTCAGCGAACGATTCGCGTCACCGGAATCGCTCGCGCGCACGTACGCGCTCGCGCGACGGCTCGACGTCGCTTGAGCACGCTCGATGTTCCGAATGGGCCAACATCGGCTGAATTCGCACGGAAATAAATCCGTAACAGCCCGGTTCCGGAACTTCGCTACGATGGGGCACGACATGCGACACATCTTCATTCTTTTCGCGGTTCTTTCGTTCGCCGGCGGTTGCGGCGGCGGCGGTGGCGGCGGCGGGCCGTCCGCACCGTTCGCGGGAGCGCCGGCACCCACGCCTTCGCCAACGCCGCCGCCCGCCGGTGCGTTGACCGCGTCGCAAAGTACCGTTGCGCTCACCGCGCAAGGCCAGTCCGTGACGGTCACCGTGAGCGAGCCGGGCTACGGCGGCAACATCGGGTTCGACGCCGGCGCGTGCGCAGCGGTCGCGAGCGTCACGCCCGCGTCGCAGCAGCCGTCGCCCGCGACGTACACGATCACCGCGCAAGGCGCCGGATCGTGCACGCTCGCGTTCGTCGACCTCTTCGGCCAGCGCGCGCCGGTCGCGGTCGGCGTCACGCTCACGCAAGGGGTGCTGAAGTGAACGCGCGCATCTCGTGCGCCGCAGCGGCGCTGATTTTGGCGGCAAGCGCGTGCGCCGGTGGAACGCGCGCGGTGCCGACCGGGCAGCGCGCGCTCGCGGCAGCCCGCTCGCCGGTCAGCTTTACGCTGCGCTGGCCGGATCGAGCGCCGCGCGCGTTGCGCCGGCCGCGCTTCGTCTCGCCGTCGACGCTGAGCGTCGTGGTCGAAGTGAACCCGGACGGTGCCGTGCCGGGTCCGGTGACGTTCGCGAACAACCCGGGCATCGCGGGCGGAACGTCGACCGTCGCGGTCGACGCGCCCGTCGGCGCGGACGTCTTCGTCATCACGCTCTACGACGCGCTGCAAACCGCGGGCGAAACGGTAGCGACCGGCAACGAGCTCGGGCGCGTGCGCGTCGCGCAGACGATCGTCGCGAACGCGCTCAACACGCTCAGCGCGACGGTGATCGGCACGGTCGCGAGCGTGCGCATCGGGCCGCTGCCGAACCAGCCGAACGTGCTCGCGCAACCCGGCGCCGGCGCGGGCTACGAGCTGGTCGGCCGGGCGCCCGCGACGTTCGCGGTGGCGCCGCTCGACGCCGCCGGCAACGTCATCGTGCAGCCGGACGCGCCGGTCGGCATCGCGCTCGCGCCGAACCCGCGCTCGACCGGCGTCCTGAGCGTCACGCCGGTGTCCGGCACGACGGACCGCTTCACCGTGCAGGCCGTCGCGCCGAACGCGACGACGTATCCCACGTCGCTGACCGCGACGGCGAGCGACGCGGCCGGCGGCCTCGCGACGTCATCCGTCATCGTCGACGTCACCAGCGCGGTGTACGTCGCCTACGCGAACGGCAGTGCGCCGGCGGTCGCGCGCTTCGACCCGCACGGCACCATCGTCGCCTTGCCGCCCGGCGCGTTCGCAGGGCTCGTGAACCCGGTCGCGCTCGCCTACGATCCCGACGCCCGCACGATCTTCGTCGCCGACGCGGGCTTGGGCGCCGTGCTCGCCTTCGGCGAGGACGGTGCGCCTGCGAGCGCGTTCACCGCGCGCCCGGTCGCCGGCGTCAACGGCGTCGCCTACGACGCGCACAACGGCAACGTCTACGCATCGGGCAGCGGCGGCGTGACCGTGTTCGCGCCGAACGGCGGCCCGCCGCTCGGAGCGGCGCCGCCGTCGTTCGCGGCGGCGAGCGCGCACGGGATCGCGTTCGTGGCCGCGTCGCCGAACAGTGCGCTGAACCGCATCGTCGCCGGCAACGCGTCGGCCACGCCGAAGCTCTCGATCTTCACCGAGAACGGCGCGTCGCTCGGTTCGAAGCCGCTCGCCGCGGCCCCCATCGCGATCGCGTACGCGCCGCCGATCGGCCCCGGCAACTCGCCGCAGACCACCGCGCAGATCTACGTCACGAGCGCGAGCGGCGTCGCCGCGCTCGATCCGTTCGGCGCCCCCGTCGCGTCGGCCGCGGATGCGGGCGCGCCGTTCGGCATCGCCGTCGACCTGAACCTCGGCGCGCCGCTCGTCGCCGAGCGCGCGGCCGGCGCGGTCACCACCTATCTCGACGATCTCAGCGCGATCGACGCAACGCGTTCGTTCGCGCCGCCGGCAGCGCTCGGCTTCACCCAACCCCAAGGAGTTTGCGATGTCTTCTAGGCCTTGCGCGGCGCTGCTGCTCGCGCTCTCGTTCGGCGCGCTCAGCGGCGCCGGCGACGCACGTCCGGCGCGCCGCGCGGCGCCCGTCCCGTTGCTCACGCTCCCGCACCGCGTCGCGTTCATGGGCCACCTGCGCGACGGCAGCGTCGCGACGGTGTACGCCGACGGCGACGTCGCGATCGCGCCGCCGGCCACGACGACGTCCGCGGCGGTCAAGCGCGGCCGCTCCGCGCGCGCGCTCCGCGCCAGCGTTCCCGTGCGCACGCACGTCGCGCTCGGACGCTACGGTTCGCTCGAGGGCGACGTGCCCGGCGCGACGCGGCGCCAAATCCTCTTCGACCTGCAGCATCCGCCGCAACGCTACGTCCCGCAGCGCGTGCTCGTGGCGTTCGGCCCGAACGTGACGATGGCGCGCGACAGCGACGTTCTGTCCCCGGCGGCCGCGCGGTCGCTGCGCACCGCCGCGCTCGCGAAGCGGCGCGACGTCAGCCCTCACGCCTTCACCAACGACCAGCGCACGAACGCGGCACTCATGTCGCTCGGCGTGGACCGTGCGGACCGCTTGTTCGCCCACGTCGACCGCGGTTCGCTGAGCTCGTTGCGGGCGCGCGCCGAAGCCCGCGTGCGGCGCCCGCTCATCGCGTTCGACAACGCGTACGTCCTGCACGTCGGCGCGGCGTCGGTCGAGGCCGCCGTGCGCAAGCTGCGCGCGCTGCCCGGCGTGACGTACGCCGCACCGGATCGCACCGTGAGCTCGATGATCGCCGCCCGCCGGCCGGTCGCCGACGAAACGCTGCGCGAGATCGCCGGCTATCACCGCTCCGCGAAAACGTTCGGGCGGTCGGTGCGCACGACCACGTCGGCCGCGACGGTGCCGCCGAATACGGCCGTCGCGCTGAACCTTCAAGCCATGCTCAACGCGCCGGGCGTCGACGCCGTCGCCGCATTCGACGAGATCGGCGCGCGCTTCAACCAGCTGCCGGGCACGGGCGAGATCATCACCAACGTCGGTCTGGGCGACGCCGACGACGCGTCGGCCGCCGCCGATCCCAACGACCCGTGCTACGGCGCGGTCGGCAACGACGGCCCCACGACGCGCATCGTCGGCGGGCAGCGATACCTCGACTGGCCGTCGCTGCCGCTGATCCCGGTGTGGGTGTCCGATGCCTACGGCAACCTCTCGCCGACCGCGGAGGTCTGCAACGTCGACCCCTCGCTCGGCGAGGTCGGCCTCGACTTCTCGATGATGGCGCCGCTGCCCGATGCGCTGCAGCGGCCCGGCAAGACCGCGCCGTTCGCGATGGACATGCTCGGCATCGCGCCGGGCGCGTCGTACCGCTGGGTGGCGCCCGGCGCAACGAACGGCTTCATCGGCACCAGCGACGTGCTCGCCGCGCTGCTGGGCGCCGCGCGCCAGCAGCCGGCGCCCAACGTCATCACCGCCAGCATCGGCTTCGGCTTCGACCAATTCGGGTTCCCGAGCCGGTACATCGAAGACGATCCGCTCGCGCAGAGCATCGTCGCCGGCATCGTCGCATCGAACGTCGTCGTGTGCATCGCCGCGAACGACGGCACCCGGCTCTTCACCACCGCCGCCGTGGGGCCGTCCGGCGGCAGCGCCGCGACCAACGTGGGGACGTCGGGCTTCACGAACCCGGACGACCTCGAGCTCACCACCGCTCCGTCCGTGATCGCGGACAGCGGCGCGATCGACGTCGGCGCGACGACGCTCGACGACATCTCCTCGGCGAACCCGCAAGACCCCGCGCTGGCGGCGCTCGCCAACGTGAAGACGTTCGCCGCAACGCGTTACAACGGCACGCTCGGTTTTTCGAGCGGCTTCGGGACGCGCGTGAACGTCTCAGCGCCGGGCGACAACGTCAACGCGCTGTTCCGCAGCGGAACCGATCCGGACACCGTCGCCTTGGAGAACGTGGGCGGGACGTCGGCGTCGGCGCCGGAAGTCGCCGCCGCCGCGGCCGTCGCGCTGCAAGTCGCGCGGCTCAGCGGCCATCCGCTCACGAGCGCGAAGCAGGTACGCGATCTGCTCGTCGCGACCGGCACGCCCGTCGCGAACCCGCCGCAGTCCGACGTCCAGCTCAACGTCGGCCCGCAGGTCAGCGTCCGGCGCGTGGTCGAGCTGCTGCTCGCAAGCGCCGGTCACCCCGTTGCACCCGGCATCGCGCGCGTCGCGGTGCAGGGGCGCCGCAGCGGCAACATCATCGCCGTGGACAACGAGCGCTACGTGAACGACGACGTCTTCACCACCGCGCTGGACCCGTCGTACGTCAAGCTCGACGGACCGTTCACCATGGCGTCCACGCTGCACAAAGTTTCTTGGCCCGGCAGCGACACGGGCGCCGATCTGCACTCGTACATCACCATCGCGCCGGACTGGGAAGGCATACCCGTCAACGCGACGTATCGGCTCACGGTAGCGGGCCAGCCGTCGCGCGTCATCGCGACGACGCCGTACGTCCGCCTGTTGCCGGCGCAGCTCTTCGCGGCCGCCGGCATCGCGCTGACGCCGGGCGTCTCGCGAACGCTGTCGCTCACGTACCGCGCGTCGGCCGGTTTGCACGCGCTCGCGGAGTCGACGTTCCAGATCACGTTCGGTCCACCGGCGAGCAGCTCGCGCCTCGTCCTCGCGCCGGTCGTTCCGCCGGTCGTCAGCGGCGCGACGATCCCGGTGACCTATGACGTCCGCGGATATCCCGCCGACAAGCTTCGCGCGCCGACGCTGAACGTGTCGATGCCCGGTGTCGACAGCTTGGGTTTTCAAGGTGTTGGGATCTATCCATACTACACGGTTCCGCTCGCCGCGCCGAACGGCACGGTGAACGTGCCGGTCTCAGCCCTCGCGGGCGCAGGAACGTACACGCTCTGGATCGATTTGCAGCCCACGACGGCGTTCAATTCGGACATCAGCGATCTCGCGTTCACCCGAGTCGATGCGGGGACCGCACGACCGCCGGCACCGCTGCTGTCGCTGCCGCACGACGCGTCCCCGCCGCTGCACACCCTGGTGGTTCCGTACCGGTCGCCCTTCGTCGTCTCGTATGACGTGTCGCACGTTCCGGGTGCGACCGGAGCTATCGTCGAGCTGTCGGCTCCGCCGCCGTCGCCGTTCTTTTATCGCCAGGGCTACCTCGGCGGCTACAACCGGTTCCGCAACCCGAACGGGAACGTGCTCGACGACGACGGCGTGATCACCGGCTCGCTGTACCACACGCGCGCGTCGGGGACGATGGGCTCCGTGACGATCGATCCCGTCGCAGCCGCCATCCCCGCGACGGCGACGGTCAACGTGCGCGTGCTGCCGGCGAACGGAACGGGCCCGATCGCCGAGGCGAGCGACGCCGGCACGCTGCAGCATGACGGCATCGCCGGCGCCGCCGGGCTCCCGCTCACCGCGGTGTTCATGAACCCGAACGGCGCGGACGGCTACCTCGCGGAGTCCGGGAGCGTAGGCAACCAACAGATGAATACGCAGCTGGCCCTGTTGGAGCCGCTCGATCTCCAGTCGGGATCGCTCACGGCGCAGCCGTTTGCGTTGACGTCGAACTTCGGTGACATCGGCGTCTATCCGTTCGTGCAGGAGGACGCGGTGGTCGCCGAGTCTTCGATCGACGGCACGAGCACCGATTATGCGCGCGCATCACCGCTGAGCGCGGGGTTTACGCGCTTCTCGTTTCCACCCGTCAGTCTGCCGAGCACCGCGGTCGTCTATGCGGCCGCCGGGAGCTCGTCACCGGCGAAATCCGCCTACATCGCCCAGGATCTCGCGACGGGTGATTACCTGGTCACTCGCGGAGACGTCACCACGGGAACGCAGTTCAGCCCCGCCATCGACTTGACGACGGCGTTCGGGCCCGCGTTCGATCCGTACGCTCCGTTCACGCTGGCGTACGACCCCGGCACGGATCGGGCGTACCTTCTCATGGAAGACCAGACGCTGCCGTGCGAGCAGCAGTCCCCGCAACTCGCCACGATCGACTTCACGACTGGCGCCGCGACCGCGCGGACGCTCAACATCAACGCCGGCGACACGCACGGCATGTACCAGCTCGCGATCGACCCCGGCACACACATCGCCGCGATCTCCACGGCCTGTGCCGTCACGAGCACGCTCAAGTACCGCACCGAGCTCACGCTGCTGGACCTCTCCTCGGGGACAGCGACGCAAGTCTATCAGCATCAGCTCCACGACGAGTTGATCTTTCACGGAGGCTTCATGCTGGGCGGCGACTCCCCGGTCGTGGGGATCGATGCGGTGAACCACCTGATCCTCCAGCGGTCGATACTCTGCCCTGCAGCATTGGGATACTTCGACCTGAACGCGCGCGTCTGTCTCAACGAGTACGACGAGACCGGGCGGCTCGTGAAAACGGTGCCCGGTTTATTCTCCGACGGTGAAATAGGTTCGTTCTCGTTCAGCGGTGTGAACGGTGCGACGCGTATCGGCGCAGCGCAAGGACAGCTCGAAGCGGACGGGTTTTTCGCCGCGTACCGAAGCGTGCAGCCATACGCGTACTGACGCGGGATCGAGAACGCTCGAGCCGGACGACTGCCGGCTCGAGCGCGTCGGGCCGCCTACGTGGTCCAGGTGAGGGCGTAGACGGTACCGGTGAACTGACCGCCCGAGCTCTGCGCATCTCCGGGGACGCTGCACGGCGTGCCGATGGGGCCTACGGAGAAATGCAGGTTGTACGTGTTCTGCGCGGGGCGCGAAACCGTGATCGTGAACGTGCAGAGGTTGCTCACAAAGTCGACGGCGTTGGCGTACGACACGCTCCCTTGCACGGACCCGCCGACGTTCGGGGCAAGCGCTGAGAACGACGCGAACCCGCTCGACGGATCGTCGGCCCCCGGCGCGATCGATGCGGCGGGGGTGATCAGGCCGCTGATGGCGGGCGAGGTCGTGCCCACTCGGATCGCGCTTTGCGCCGTGTCCGCGTTGGACATCTTGAACGAAACGTTCACGTTTGCGGCCGACGCCTGGGCGGCCGTGCCGGCGAATGCGCCGGCGATCACGATCGCGCTCAGCGCGAGGAATGACGAGAGTCGATTCATGCTTGTTTCTCCAGGAAAGAGGTCGCTCGTACGGCGGCCGTCACAGCATCGTGAGGGTCACGGTGAAGTCGCCCTTGGTCTTGTCGAGTGCGGACGTGGTCGCCGTGCAGCGCACCTGGCCCGTCCAGCTCGCGTGCGCGTCGGCGGTCAGCACGAACTTCGTACCGGTGTACGAGAGCGTGTACCGGAACGTGCACTCGCGGGTCGGGTCGCCGGCGGCGCGGTAGAACAGCTCGCCGGCGACCGCTTTGGGGCTCGCCGACGTGATGGTGTACGTGTCGCCGGTCTGGCGCGGAATCGTGGCCAGCGGAGCGTTGTCCGAGGTGACGTAACCGCCCAGAGTCGATGCGCTCGCGGCGTACGCGAGATCGAATGCGGTGGACGCGTTGGTGACGCGCACGGTGACCGCGGGATTGGCTCGTGCCGGTACCGCGGCCACCGTGGCGAGCACGACGAACGACACGCCGAGCAGCTCTCGGCCGAGTGAGCGTCCGAACATGGCACCCCCGTTTCGGATCTCGTCCGTCCTCGCACCGGCGGGACGTCGTCGAGCGGACCCATGATGCGCTCCCGCGGCGCGTGCTGGCTAGAGATGGCTAGACTAAATTCGGCGCAAGTGCGCCTGCTGTCGCGCGCGCCGCACGTGCACGCTGCAGCCTCAGCGCCGGCGCGCGATCTCGCGTTCGACGAACACGATGCTCGCGGAGCGCGCCGCGGCGCGCCTGTCGTACCAGGCGGCCGCGCCGGCGACGGCGGTCGCGACGAACGCGGCGAACGCGCTCGGCGACGCCAGCCGCGCGGCGGCGCCGAGCTCCGTGGCGAAGCGGTCGATCTCCGCGAGATGTTCGCGAACGTCGTCATCCTGCGGCCGGTCGGTGATCGCCGGGCGCGCGCACAGCGCTTGGTCGACGCGGAACCGGTTCGATCCCACCCACGCGTCGAGCGCATCGACGACGGCGAAAAGGCGCCGCTTCGGATCGTCCGTCGCGGCGAGCACGGCGTGCTGAAACCGCGCGCGCCAAATGGTCTGCGAGCGGCGCCGGCACGCGGCGTCGAGCGCCGTGGCCGCGTACAGGTTGTAGAGTGTCCGGCGCGGGATGCCGCTGTCGCGCGACAGCCGCTGCATGGTCACCAGCTCGCGGCCGTCGTCGGCGACGATCTGGCGCGTCGCCGACTCCAGCACGCGCTCGTGCAAGGTGGGCGGCTCCGCGAGCAGCGCCGCGACGCCTCCGGCGCGCGCGCGATGCCGCACGTCGTTCACGAACTCACGGCCCATCGCCGTCAGCCGGGGCACGCGCTCGTCGCGCTCGTCGCTCGCGGCGACGATCGCGCGAATCGTGACGTAGTCGCGCGCACGCGCGTCGCGCAGCGCGGCGGCAAGCTGGTCGGCAAACATTTCGCTCGAGCACGAAGGTAGCATGAAAAAGCTAGGGAACGTCAATGGCCCACGGAGGTATCGCGGGGTGAGAAAGCTCCTGACAGCGCGCTCGGTGCAGCGCATCGCGCTTGCCGCGCTGCTCGCATTTAGTACGGCTGAACTACCGGTCGGCGCGGCACCGCCGTTGCAGCCCGCGGTGCTGAGCGTCCAGGTGATCAGCGCGAGCCGGGCGGCGGCGGTGATGCGCGCGCTCTACCCGCGCGCCCGCATCACGGTCGACAGCGGCGCGAACGCGCTCGTCGTGGTCGCGCCGCCGGAGGACGTCGCGGGGATGCGCACGGTGCTGCAAGGCATCGACGTGCGCAATCCCACGCGCCCCGCCAGCGACGCGGTGCAGCTGCACCACGCCGATCCCGCGACGGTGTCCGCTCGCCTGCGCGGGCTCTACCCGGGCGCGCGCATCGCGCAGGCGCCGAACAAGACGCTGCTGATCGCGGCCAGCCCCGCGGACCTCGCGCAGATCAAAACGCTGGTCGCGACGATCGACACGCCGCCGGCGACGCCCGCGCCGAGCCCTGCGCCCGTCGAGGCGGTGCGCGTCACGAAGGCTTCGCCGCGCGACGTCGCGCGCGCGATCGCGCACCAGTTCCGCACCGTGCGCGCGAGCGTCGCCGGACAGTCCGTGCTGCTCGGCGGGCCGCCGGACGACGTCGCCAAGGCCAAAGCGCTCGTCGCGCTGATCGACCAGCCGCAGGCCGGCGTGCGCTACACGCAGGTCTACCGGCTGCGCTACATCGACGCGCGCTCCGCCGGCGACCTGATCGCGCGCTCCTTCCGCGAGGCGCGCGTCACCACCGACGCCGCGCTCAACGCGCTGTCCGTCGTCGCCACCACGGCGGAGCACCAGCGCATCGCCGACGCGCTCGCGCAGCTCGACGTCAGCGGCGCGGCGGCGGTAAGCACGAACGGGCCCCCGGTGCAGCAAGCCGGCAGCAGCGTCGACGTCGCGGCGGGCGGCATCGAGGTGATCTCCCTCAAAGCCGCGGCACCCGGGCTCAACGGCGCACCGTCGTCATCGGCGACCGACATCGCGGCGACCGTCACGCAAGCGCTGCAAGGGCAAGCGCCCGACTTGCACATCACCGTGCCACCCAACGCGACGCAGCTGGTGCTGACGGGCAGCCCGTACGCGATCCGGCTCGCGAAAACGTTGATCGACCAGCTCGACGTCGAGCAGAAGCTGGTCGTCCTCGACACGGAGATCCTCGAAGTCGACGAGAGCGCCGCGAAGAACCTCGGCTTGTCGTTCAGCTCGCCGGTCGTGAGCAGCACCTTCAGCGAAGTGTCGCCGGTGGCGCCGGACGGCGGCACGCCGCCGCCGTTCCTGAAGTTCCAGCCGCTCGGGCGCACGCCGCTGTCGTTCGGGCTGAGCCTCAATTTGCTGATCCAGACCGGCAAAGGCCGCGTGCTCGGCGACCCCCGCATCACGACGATCTCCGGCCGCACGGCGACGATTCGCGCCGGCGACAACATCGCGATCCTCACCACGACGGGCGGCGGCACCGGGACCGTCGCCACGACGCAGCTTCAGACGTTCCAGACGGGCGTCACGCTCGACATCACGCCGGTCGTCAACGCCGGCAACTTCATCACGGTCGCGCTGCACCCCACGGTGAACTCGCTCGCCGGGATCTCGAACGGCATCCCGCAGATCGCGACGCGCGACACGCAGACGACCGTCGCGATGCGCGAGGACGAGACGCTGATCATCGGCGGCCTCATCCAGGACACGGAGACGCGCTTCGACACGAAGATCCCGCTGCTCGGCGATCTGCCGCTGGTCGGGCGCGCGTTCCGCAACGCGTCGCTGAACCGCTCGCGCAACGAGCTCATCATCACCGTCACGCCGCACATCGTCACGCCGGGCGCGAGGTTCGTGTCGCCGGGCCCGCCCCTGCCGGCGGTCCCGAGCCCCGCGCCGCTCCCGACGCTCGCACCGGGCACGGTGTTGCCGCGTGCGAAAGGCCCGGGCCGTTGACCGGCCCGGGCCTTTCGTGCGTCGTTGGCTTGCCGCGCCCTTAGGGCGCCGCGGTACCGGGCGCGCCCGGTTCCAGCAAGTCGGGCTCCGCGTCGTCCAGCATCACGCCGTACTGCGACGACGATGCCGCGCCCATGCCGTTGCCGCCGCCGCCGCCGTGCTCCGCCGAGCCGGTGGCTTCGCTCACGACTTGCTGCGAATGTGTTTGCGCGGACTGCTGCGCGGTCTGCATCGCACCTTGCACGGTCTCTTGCAGCACCTGCTTGCCGTGCTCGATCACGTCGCTGCCGACCGTCTGCGCGCGCTCGAGCAGATCGTCGCGGATCGGTCCGACCTTCTCGCGCTCGAAGTCGGTGACCGGCGTCATCAAGCCCGCGAGGAAGCCGACGGCGAGCGCGCCGAGCGCGAGGCCCAGCGGGTTCTCCGCAACGATCCCCACCCCGCGCTGCGCGACGTTCTTCACGTCCGCCCCGCTGGGAAGTTTGTCGGCGATGCCGCCGACGCCGTCCGTCACGTTGCTGGTCAAGCTGCTGGTCACGTCTCCTACCTTGCCGGATACGGTGTCTTTCGCGCCGCCCAGCGCGTTGCCGACCTTGCCGGTCGCGCCGCTGAGCGCGTCCTTCACGCCGTCGACGACGCCGCCGATCGTGCCCTTGACCGTGTCGACCTTGTCGTGCACGGCTTCCTTGACGCGCGACGGCACGTCTGCTTTGTAGCCGAGCGCTTCGACCGTGTCGCCCATGCGGGCGCGGGTCTGCTCTATCTCGCGCCGGATTTCGCTCGAGTCTTTGCCCATTCGATGTCTTCCTTCACGGTCTGCGCGGTTTGCTCGGGGACGAGCGGCGCGGCTTCATGCAATTTTTTCTTACCGGTTTGTGCGAGCACGAACGCGACGATGCCGTACACGGCGGTGACGATCAGCGCCGATGCCCACACCGGCATCCATATCGCGCCCAGCGCGATCAAGAACGCGGTGAGCGCGCCGAACGCGCCCAGGCTGAGCAGCGCGGTGCCGCCGAACATCCCGGCCGACGCGATCGCCGGCTTCGTCTTTTCGGCGATCTCGACTTTGGCGAGCGCGATCTCTTGACGCACGAGCGTCGAGATCTCGTCGCCCAGCTCGCGCAGCAGCTCGCCGATCGGGCGGTCCGCTTCGCGCGGAGCGTCAGGACGCATATTGACCGCCTCCGTACGCCGCCGTGTAGCGGCGCACGCTCGAGGTCTTGAGGAAGCGCGACGCCGCGAAGCCGAGCACGAGCGCCGCGCCCGCGATCGCCCACGGCTGCTGCCGCGCGTACTGTTCGAGGTCGCCGATGAGCTGGTCGCTGTCGGCATCCTGAAGATACTGCGCGAGCTTGTCGATGAGCTCCGCGCCTTGGTCGACGTAGCCGGCCGCGGCGCCGACCGTCCCGTGCTCGCGGAGATGGTCGCCGGCGGCGCGCAAGTCTTGCGCGAGCGAGCCGATCTGCTGACCGATCACCGTCGACCGTTCGTCGACCTGTTTGCCCAAGAACGATTTCCCTTGGTTGACCGCGTTCTGCGCCGTAGCGCGGACGTCCGTCGTCTGCATTCTTTCCCTCACCGGATTGGAAGAGCGTCGAGCCACGTCATACCCACCGGCGCGCGAAAGGCTCGCTCGCCTGCGTCATTTTCGAATCGTGCAGGAACGTCGCACGGCCGGAGTAACCGGACGAACGTGAGCACGATGTCGCCGCGGCGCGCACCCGCGCTCGACACGCTGGAGTTCGATCACCTCGAGCTCTGGGTCGGGAACGCCAAGCAAGCCGCCCACTACTACTGCACCGCCTTCGGCTTCGAGCCGCTGGCCTACGCGGGCCCGGAAACCGGGGTGAAAGGACGCGCGTCCTACGTCGTCCGGCAAAACGACCTGACGCTGGTGCTCACGTCGACGCTGTCGGCGGACGACGCGATCGCCGACCACGTTCGGCGCCACGGCGACGGTGTGCGCGACGTCGCATTCCGCACGCCGGACGCGCGCGAAGCGTTCGCGAGCGCCGTGGCGGGCGGCGCGCGCGCCGTCACGCCGCCCGCGGTCACCGACGGCGCCGACGGGCGCGTCGCCACCGCGCAGATCGCGACGTACGGTGACACCGTGCACTCCTTCGTGGAGCGCACCGCGTACCGCGGCACGTGGCTGCCCGGCTATCAGCCGTGGGCGCACGAGCGGCGCGCGCCCGAACGCGTCGGGCTGATGCGCATCGACCACTGCGTGGGCAACGTCGGCTGGAACGAGATGGACCGCTGGTGCGACTACTACGCGCGCGCGCTCGGCTTCACGCAGCTGATCGGCTTCGACGACAAGGACATCTCGACGGAGTTCACGGCGCTGCGCTCCAAAGTGATGCAGAGCCCCGGCGGCAAGGTGAAGCTGCCGATCAACGAGCCCGCCGAAGGCCGGAAGAAGTCGCAGATCGAGGAGTACCTCGACTTCTACGGCGGTCCCGGCATCCAGCACGTCGCGATCGCGACGGACGACATCGTCGACACGGTGCGCGCTCTGCACGCGAACGGCGTCGAGCTGCTCGACACGCCGGCGTCGTACTACGACACGCTCGGCGAACGCGTCGGCGCGATCGAGGAGGACGTGGCGATCTTGCGCGAGCTGAGCATCTTGGTCGACAAGGACGACCAGGGCTACATGCTGCAGATCTTCACGAAGCCGCTGCAGGACCGCCCGACGCTCTTCTTCGAGATCATCCAGCGCCGCGGCTCGCTGTCGTTCGGCAAGGGCAACTTCAAGGCGCTGTTCGTGTCGATCGAGCAAGAACAGGCCAAGCGCGGCAACCTATAGGAGCGGTGTATAGCGCCGCTAGACCTTCACCGTCTTCGCCGCCTTGTCGACGAAGCTGTTGTCGTACAACTTCGCCGGGTCGGCCGACAGCTTCTTGCCCAGGAAGAACTCGTTGGCTTCGATGACGTTGCGAACCGCGTCGGGGTTGATGCGCCCGACGGTCGTGTACGCCGGCCGCGAGTGGCCGAACGCGATCGCCCAGTCCGACGCCGACGCGCCGCCGCGGAACTCGTCGGACAGCGCGTTCGCGACTTTTTGCCCCGAGCTCTGCGCCATGAACTTCATCGCGCGCACCAGCGCGTTGACGACTTTCTGCGTGCGCTCCGGGTACTTCGCGATAACGTCCGCGCGCGTGAGCCCGCCGGTGAAGCACCACGAGCTGAAGCCGAGCCACTCGCGCGTCGCCTTCGCGGTGTAGAGCTCGGCGACGGGCACCGCGCGGCCTTGGCGGATCATCAGCGTCGCGTACGGGTCGTTCGCGAGCGCGACGTCCACCTGTCCGCCTTGCAGCGCGGCCATCACGGTCGCGCCGCCGCCGACGCCGACCGTCTTCACGTCGTCCTTGCTCAGGCCGTTGCGGTGGCCCGCCCAGTGCGCGATCACGTCGGTCGCGGAACCGACCGACGTGATGCCGATCGTCTTGCCTTTGAGCGACGCGCCGTTGGGGAACTTGCCTTTGTTCGCGGGCTTGGTGAGGATCGTGATCCCGGGCTGGTCCATGAAATCCGAGATCATCACGAGGCTCTTGCCCTGATCCGCCGCGGCGATGGCGTGGTCGATCGCGTTGCCGCTGTAGTCGACGTTGCCGGAGATGAGCGCGAGCCCCGCTTCGGTGCCGCCCTTGGTGTAGATCAGGTTGACGTCGAGCCCTTCTTGATCGAAATATCCGAGCGCCTTCGCGACGTCCCACGCGAGGTACACCAGCGCGTGCTCCGAGCCGACGGCGATCGTGAGCTTCTCCTTGGGCGCCGCGGCGACGACGATGGTCGGCACGCCGAAGACGGTCGACGCGCCCAGCGCGCCCGACGCGGCGATGAAAGAGCGGCGGTTGAACGGCATGTGCGATTTCTCCTCAGAGCCCGGTTTTCCAGAGAATCAAACGGCGCTGGACCCAGCGGATGAACGTGTCGACCAGCGTGACCAGCACCATCAGGATGACGAGGCCGGCGAACACGCCGGCGGTGTTGTAGTTGGACTCGGAGTACACGATCCGGTATCCGACGCCCGAGTTCGCTCCGAAGTACTCCGCGACCACCGCGCCGATCAGCGCGAAGCCGACGGCGGAGCGCAGCGACGAGAAGATCCAGGTGAGCGCGGACGGGACGAGCACGTGGCGGATGACGTCCAGCCGGTTGGCGCCCATGACGCGGGCGTTCGCGACGAGCGTCGGGTCGACATCCTTGATGCCGGCGTAGGTGGCGAAGAAGACGACGAACAGCACGAGCGCGACAGCGCTGACCATCTTCGACTGGAACGCGAAGCCGAACCACAAGATGAACAGCGGCACCAGCGTGACGCGCGGGATCGAGTTGAGCAGCACCAGCAGCGGCTCGAACACCGCGCCCAAGAAACGGTTCGACGCGAGCACGATCCCCAGCACGACGCCGACGAAAGCGCCGACGACCAGGCCCGCGATCGTCTCGGACATCGTCGTGATCACGTCGCCAACGATGTAGCCGTGCCGCCACCAGTCGGCGATCTGGAGCCCGATGTCGCTCGGTTTCGAGAAGTACACCTTGTCGATCCAGCCGCCGCGCCCGCCCGCCTCCCACAGCGCGAGCACGGTCATCGTCAAGGCGAGCTGCGTGCCGAGCACGAGCCGGCGGTCAACCGGCCGTAGTTGCTCGCGCATAGCTTTCCAAAACCTCGTCGCGCAGGTCGTTCCACATCTTCGAGTACAGCTCGGTGAAGCGCGGTTCGAAGCGCACCTTCTCGATGTCGCGCGGCCGCGGCAGCGGTACGCCGTAACGGGCTTTCACCCGCGCCGGACCGCTCGTCATCACGATCACCTCGTCGGCGAGGGCGATCGCTTCCTCGAGGTCGTGCGTCACGAAGATCACCGTCTTGCGCGAGCCCTGCCACAGGTCGAGCAGCTCGCCTTCCATCAGGTTGCGCGTCTGCACGTCCAGCGCGGAGAACGGCTCGTCCATCAGCAGGATCTCGGGATCGTACACGAGCGTCTGCGCGAGCGACACGCGCTTGCGCATCCCGCCGGAAAGCTGGTGCGGAAACGCGGTCTCGAACCCGCGCAGGCCCACGCGCGCGATCCACTCCGCGGCGCGCCGCAGCGCCGCCGGGCGCGAGACGCCGCGCAGCTGCAGCGGCAGCAGCACGTTGTCGCGCACGGTCTTCCACGGCATGAGCGCGTCGCGCTGGAACAAGAAGCCGATCCCGCCGGTGATGCCGTCGACGGGCTTGCCGCGCACTTCGACGATGCCGCTCGACGCGCGATCGAGTCCGGAGATGAGCGCGAGCGTCGTCGACTTGCCGCAGCCCGACGGGCCCACGAGCGCGACGAAGCGTTCGGGCTCCACGTCGAAATCGACGTCGCGCAGCGCGGTGTAGCCGGTCTCGAACGTCTTGCCGACGTTGCGAAACGCGATCACCGGCGCGACGGCGCACCTGCGATTCCGAGCTCACCGAGGACCGCGGCCGTGTCGGCGCCGACCGCGCGCGCCGCGTGATCGCTCACGGTCGGGTGCGCGCGAAAGCGCGGCACCGGCGCCGTCGTCGCAACGCGGTTGCCGGCATCGTCCGGCAGGTGCCGTACTACGCCGCGCGCGCGCACGTGCTCGTCGGCGACGACGTCGGCGATCGACGCGATCGGACCGGCCGGGACGAAGGCGTCGGCAAGCAGCTGCGCGGCCGCCGCCGCGTCGAGCGTCCGCGTCCACTCGGCGATCAGCGCATCGAGCTCCGCCGAGTTTTCGGAGCGCTCGCGGTTGCCGCGAAATTTCGGCTCGTCGGCGAGCTCCGGCCGGCCCATCAGCGTGACGAACCGCCGGAAGATCGAGTTCGCGTTGGCGCCTATGGCGATCCACTTGCCGTCGCGCGTGGGATACACGTTCGAGGGCACCGCGGATCCCATCAGGTTGCCGGTGCGCTCGCGCACGACGCCGAGCGCGTCGTACTCGGGCAAGATCCCTTGCGTCAGCGCGACGGACGACTCGAGCAGCGACACGTCGACGTAGTCGCCGACGCCGTCACGCTCGCGCGCCAGCAACGCAGCCTGCACGCCGGCGACGCAGTACAGCGCGGCGAGCTCATCGGCCAGCGAAAATCCCACCCGCACCGGCGGCCGGTCCGCAAAGCCGGTGACGTAGCGCAGCCCGCTCATCGACTCGGCGATGTTGCCGAAGCCGGCGCGGTCGCGGTACGGACCGTCCTGGCCGTAGCCGCTGATCGACGCGTACACGATGCGCGGGTTCTCCACGCGCAGGCTTTCGTACCCGAGCCCCCACGCGTCGAGGCGCCCGGGCCGAAAGTTCTCGATCAGCACGTCGCACCGCAGGGCGATGGCGCGCACCGTGGCGCGGTCCGCTTCGTCGTGCAGGTCGAACTGCAGAAACCGCTTGTTGCGGTTGTGCGACTTGAACCACCACGACGTCCCGTCCGGCGCGGGCAGGCCCCACGTGCGCAGCATGTCGCCCTCGCCGCTCTCGACCTTGAGCACCTCGGCTCCCAAGTCCGCCAACAGCCGCGCCGCCGCCGGCCCGGCAACGGACGACCCCAGCTCCAAAACCCGAATGCCGTCGAGCGGCGCCCGATACGAGGTCACGCCGTGCGAGGTTCTCGAACGTGGGAAGCCATGCCCCTTCTCCTTTCGGCCTCGTCACCGACCGTCGATGCCGTGATGCTCGAAGCGCGCGCGTCCGGCTTCTCGAAGCGCTCGATCAAGAACGAGGCCAAGCTGGCCGCCATCGATCTGGCGATCAGCTGCATCGACCTGACCACGCTCGAGGGGCGCGACTCGCCCGGCCGCGTGCGCTCGCTGTGCGCCAAGGCCGCGTATCCCGCGCCGGGAGCACCGCGCGTCGCCGCGGTCTGCGTGTATCCGAATCTGGTTGCGGTTGCGAAGGCTGCGCTGCGCGGCACGGGCGTGAAGATCGCGTCGGTCGCCACCGCGTTCCCGAGCGGGCTCTCGTCGCTCGACGTCAAGCTGCGCGACACCGAAGCCGCGCTCGAATCCGGTGCCGACGAGATCGACATGGTGATCGACCGCGGTGCGTTTCTCGCCGGCGAAGAATCAAAAGTGTTCGCGGAGATCGCCGCCGTGAAAAAGCTTTGTGGTCCCATCCACCTCAAAGCGATTCTGGAAACGGGCGAGCTCGGCTCGTACGACGCGACGCGGCGCGCGAGCGACATCGCGCTCGAAGCGGGCGCCGACGTCATCAAGACGTCGACCGGCAAGATCGGTACGTCGGCGACGCTCGCGACGGCGCTCGTGATGGCTGAAGCCATCCGCGACTTCGAACGCCGCACCGGCGAACGGCGCGGGCTCAAAGTCGCGGGCGGCGTGCGCAACACGAAAGCCGCGATCGCGTACCTCGTGCTGCTGGATGAGACGCTGGGCGATCCGTGGCTGTCACCCGACCTCTTCCGCATCGGCGCGAGCGCGCTGCTCGACGATCTGCTGCTGCAGCGCCAGAAGCTCGCGACGGGCCGCTACGGCTCGCTGGACTACATCGCTCGAGACTAGCCTTCGAAGCGGTAGAACCGCGGCGGTCCGTCCTGCGCGCCGCTGTAGTAGCCCGCGAAGCGCATCGACGTGTCCAGGTTGCTGAACGAGCCGTGGCTCGAGCTGTTGTTCATGATCGCGAGCTGCCCGTTGTCGGGATCTTTCACGACGATCCCGATGTGGTTCTCGTACGGATTGCTCGACCCGGGGTTGCCGCCGTCATGCTGACCGTTCTGCACCGCCACGTCGCCGGGTTGGGCTTGGTGCGGGTCGTCGATCACTTTCCAATGCGCTTTGAGCAGCCCTTTGGTGAGATCCGGCACCCACTTGATGTCGCCCGTGCCGGCCGCGAAGTCGTGGCCGAACGTCGCGTGCAGCATGATCTGCACGGACATCGCGCACGCCTCGCCGCCGTTGCTGGTGCCTGGCAAGTTCGCGGTGACCATGCCGCGGTGCTGTAAGGCCGTCGCGGCCAGCCGGTTGCGGAGCTGCTGGATCTCTTGCGGTGTCATGGTTTCCCCCTGGGTAGCTTACGCTGCTTGCCATGGGCAATCGGCGGTTCGGCTGAGGGGTCCTTTCGCGCGCGGGCGAATCTCCGGGGATGGCCCTCGCCTATGCGCCCTCGCTGGAATCGACGCCCGTCCGGATCGCGCCGAAATACGACCACTTCATCGGCGGCCGGTGGGTGCCGTCGTCGGACGGCGCGACGTTCGCGACCGCCAACCCGGCGACCGAGGACGAGCTGGCCCAGGTCGCCGCCGGCACGGCCGCGGACGTCGACCGCGCGGTGGCCGCCGCCCGCGAGGCGTACGAGCGCTATTGGCGGCCGATGCGCCCCGCGGACCGAGCGAAGTACGTCTACCGCATCGCGCGCGCCATCACCGAGCGCTCGCGCGAGCTCGCCGTGCTCGAGACCAAGGACGGCGGCAAGCCGATCAAGGAGTCGCGCGACTTCGACGTGGTGCAAGCCGCGGCGAACTTCTTCTACTTCGCCGGGTGGGCCGACAAGCTGCGCTACGCGATCAACGGCGTGAGCGACCCGGCGCCGATCGGCGTCGTCGGCTCGATCGTGCCGTGGAATTTCCCGCTGCTGATGGCGGCCTGGAAGATCGCGCCGGCGATCGCGTGCGGCAACACCGTCGTGCTCAAGCCCGCGGAGACGACGCCGCTCACGGCGCTGCTGCTCGCGGAGATCTGCGAAGAGGCCGATCTGCCGCCGGGCGTCGTGAACGTGGTCACGGGCGACGGCCGCACCGGCGCGGCGCTCGTCGCGCACCCGGACGTGAACAAGGTCGCGTTCACCGGCTCCACCGAGGTCGGCAAGCTCATCCAGAAGACGGTCGCGGGGACGCGCAAGCACCTCACGCTCGAGCTGGGCGGCAAGGCCGCGAACATCGTGTTCGCCGACGCGCCGCTCGATCAGGCGATCGAAGGCGTGGTCAACGGCATCTACTTCAACCAAGGCCACGTGTGCTGCGCGGGCTCGCGCCTGCTGGTGCAAGAGAACGTCCACGACGAGGTCGTCGGCAAGCTGAAAGCGCGCATCGAGACACTGCGGCTGGGCGACCCGCTCGACAAAAATACCGATATCGGCGCGATCAACTCCGCGGCGCAGCACGCGAAGATCGGCGAGCTCATCGAGAGCGGCGTGGCCGAAGGCGCCGTCCTCCACCAGCAGTCGTGCGCGCTTCCGGCGCGCGGCTATTTCCAGCGCGCGGCGTTTTTCACCGGGGTGTCGCAATCGCATCGCATCGCGCGCGAGGAGATCTTCGGACCGGTTCTGTCGATCATGACATTTCGGACCGCCGACGAGGCGATCGAGAAAGCGAACAACACGCCGTACGGGCTGTCCGCCGGCGTGTGGACCGACAAAGGCGCAAAATCGATGTACGTCGCTCAGCGTTTGCAAGCAGGTGTGGTGTGGTGCTCGACGTTCAATCAGTTCGACCCGAGCTCGCCGTTCGGCGGGTACCGTGAATCGGGCTTCGGCCGCGAGGGCGGCGTCGCCGGATTGCGAGCGTATCTGTCCGTCTAGGGCCGGCTGAGGCCGTGGACCTCTGGCAACGGTTCGCCGACGGGTGGCACGACGCGCTCCTGGCGTTCGACCGTGATCTGCGCGTCCTCGCGGCGAACGCTCCCGCCGCGGCGCTGTTCGGAACGGCCGCGGAATCGCTCGTGGGCCGCCGGCTGAGCGCCGTCGCGCCGTCGGCCGCGGGGGTCCTGGAACCGCTCGTCGCGCGCGCGTTCGACGAGCTGAACGTGTTCGCCAGCGACTTGCGCCCGTTCGACGGCGACGAACCGTTCAGCGCGATGACGCACCGGCTGGCGGGCGGCGACACGATCGCGTTCACGCTGCACCGCGAGCGCGACGGAAACTGGCCGACCGATGGCGGGTGGGCGCACCGCGAGCTCGCGTTCGCGAACCGCTTGCTGCAAGCATACACCGACAACACGTCGCTCGGCTTCGTGCGCTGGGACCACGGGCTGCGCATCGTGGAGTGGTCGGCGCGCGCGGCGGCAATTTTCGGCTGGACGTATGACGAGGTGCGCGGGCGAACGTTCGACGAGCTCGGGCTCGTGCACGCCACGGACGTCGCGCGCGTCGCGGAGACCGGCCGCACGATGCAGCTCGGCCCGGCGACGGCCACCGTCACGGACAACCGCAACGTCACCAAGGACGGGCGCGTGCTCCACTGCCGCTGGTTCAGCTCGCGCATCCCGATCGACGGCTCGTTTCAGATCGTGTCGCTCGTCGACGACGTGACCGGGACCGTCGAAGCGACCGCGTCGCTCGAAGCGAGCGAGGAGCGCTTCCGCTCGATCTTCGACTACAGCCCCGAGCCGATGCTGGAGCTGTCGCCCAACGGCACGATCGTGCGCGCGAACGACGCCGCGGCGCGCGAGTACGGCGGCAGCATCGACGATCTGCTGGGGCATCCCGCAAGCGACTTCCTGACGCCGTCGCAGCGCGACGACGCGAACCGCGCGTTCAAGTCGGCGGCGCGCGGCACCGCGGTGACGATCGAGGCGCTCGCGCTGCGCGCGCACGGTCCGCCGGTGTCGGTCTTGGTGACGTTCATCCCGATCGTGTTTCGCGGCGCGATCACCGGCGTGCACCTCGTCGCGCGCGATCTCACCGCCGTGCGCCGCGCGGAGCGCGAGGTCGCGGTGCAGGGCGGGCGGCTGCGCGAGCTGTATCTCGTCGCCGCGTCGGCCGACTCCACGCCCGAGCTGCTCATCGCGTCGACGATCGACGCCGGCTGCCGGCTGCTGGGCATGACGGCTGGCTCGCTCTTCGACGCGGAAGCGGACCGCAGCGTATCGACCGTCGGCAACCCGATTCCGCGCCGCCTCGCGCGGCTCGCGCTCGCGACGGACGGCGCGCTCGCGCTCGACGACCTGCGCGGCGTGCCGTATCTGGGCGACGCGGAGTTCGGCGAGCTGCCGCCACGCGTGTACATCGGGACCGCGGTGGAGGTGGGCGGCGTGCGCTACGGCTCGCTGTCGTTCGCGTCGGACGAACCGCGGGCGGAGCCGTTCACGCCGAGCGATCGCGATCTCGTGCAGCTCATGGGCGTGCTCGTCAGCTCCGCGATCGAGCGCGGCCACTCGCGAGCGCGGCTCAAGCACCTCGCGTACAACGACCAGCTCACCGCGCTGCCCAACCGCGCGTGGTTCGTGGAGCGTCTGCGTGACGAGCTCGTCTTGGCGCGCGCGGCAAAGATGCGCGTCGCCGTCATGTTCCTCGACTTGGACCGGTTCAAGGACATCAACGACTCACTGGGGCACGCGCTGGGCGACCGCATGCTGCGCATGATCGGCGACCGGCTCACCACCGTCGTCGGCAGCGACGGCCTGGTCGCGCGGATGGGCGGCGACGAGTTCATCGTGCTGCTTGGCAACGATCCGCCGACGGAGCTCATCGAGCGGCTCGCGGAACGCATCATCGCGGCGATCGACGAGCCGCTCGTCATCGACGGGTACGAGCAGTTTCTCACCACGTCGGTCGGGATCGCGATCTTCCCGAACGACGGCGACGATGCCGACGCGCTGATCAAGCACGCCGACGTCGCGATGTACCGCGCCAAGGAGCGCGGGCGCAACACACACCAGTTCTTCACGCCCGCGCTCGCCGCGAGCTTGAGCAGCCGCCTGTCGCAGGAGAAGTCCCTGCGCAGAGCGCTGGAGCGCAACGAGTTCGTGCTGCATTACCAGCCGCAGTTCGACCTCGAAAGCGAACGGGTCGTGTCGCTCGAGGCGCTCGTGCGCTGGCAGCACCCGCAGCTGGGCTTGGTCGGCCCGGATCAATTCATCCCGAGCGCGGAGATGAGCGGGCTCATCGTGGGCTTGGGCGACTGGGTGCTGGAGACGGCGTGCCGCCACATTCGCGGCTGGCAAGCGATCGTGCCGGGCCTGCGGCTCGCGGTGAACCTCTCCGCGCGCCAGTTCCACCAAACGGCGCTGAGCGCGAAGATCCGCGACCTGCTCGCGCGCACCGGCCTGCGGCCGGACCACCTCGAGATCGAGATCACCGAATCGGTCGCGATGAGCGACGCGGCGATCTCGATCCAAATCCTCGAAGAGCTGGGTCGCGCCGGCGTGCGGCTCGCCGTCGACGATTTCGGTACGGGCTACTCGTCGCTGGGCTACCTGCGGCGCTTCCGGCTCGACAGCCTGAAGATCGACAAGTCGTTCGTGCGCGAGATCCTCGTCGAGCCGGACGACGCGACGATCGTGCGCACCGTGATCGGGATGGCGCACAGCCTCGGCCTGGACGTGTGCGCCGAAGGCGTCGAGACGCGCGACCAGCTCGCGTTCCTGCGGGCCGAGGGCTGCGACCGCGTCCAGGGCTTCCTGTACGGCCGCCCGATGGCCGCCGACGATGTCGAGGGCTTCCTCGCCCGGCGCGGGAATCGGGCCGCGGTCGGGTAAGACGCTGGCGTGGACACGCTCGCTCCCGCCCACGCCGTCGACCGGGAGGCGATGGCGGCGCGCTATCGCGCGAACCGCCGCCGTACGGCCGGCCTCTTCGCGACGATCGCGCCGGAGGCGTACGAAGACCGCCCGCTCCCGCTGCGGCACCCGTTCGTGTTCTACGACGGGCACATCCCCGGGTTCGCGTTCATCACCCTCGTGCGCGACGCCCTCAAACGGCCGTCCGTCGATCTCGAGCTCGAAAAGCTGTTCAACCGCGGGATCGACCCGCGCGACGCCGCGGTCGCGGCGCAGCACGCGCGCTCCGCGTGGCCGGATCGCGCCACCGTGCAGCGGTTCACCGCGGCGTGCGACGCGGCGATCTTCGACGCGTATGCCACGGCACGGCTGGACGACCCGTCAAATCCAAACCTCGTGCGCGCGCAGGCCGCGTACAACATCCTCGAGCACGAGGAGATGCACCACGAGACCCTGACGTACATCATCCACCGGCTCGCGCGCGACAAGCAGCGGGGAATCGTCGGCGAGCACAAGGACGTCGCGCCGCCGCAGCGCGATCCGATCGCGATCCCGGCCGGCCGCGCGACGCTCGGCGCCCCCCGCGATGCGATCCCGTTCGGGTGGGACAACGAGTTCGACGAGCACACCGTGGATGTCGGCGCGTTCGGCGTCGATGCGTACGACGTGACCAACGGCGAGTATTTGGCGTTCGTGCGCGAGGGCGGGCCCGTCCCGACGAACTGGTTCGAGCAGGACGGCGCGTGGATGCTGCACGGGATGTTCGAGGATCTGCCGTTGCCGCTGTCGTGGCCGGTGTGGTGCACGCAGGAACAGGCGGCGGCGTTCGCGCGCTGGAGCGGCGGCCGGCTGATGACCGAACCCGAATACCATCGCGCGGCGTACGGCACGCCGGCGGGTGACGAGCGCGCGCACCCGTGGGGCGACGACGAACCCGATCCCGCGCGGCACGGCAATTTCGGGTGGCGCCGCTTCGACCCCGAGCCCGTCGGTTCGTCGCCGCAGGGCGCCAGCGCATTCGACGTGCACGATCTCGTGGGCAACGGCTGGGAATGGACGTCGACGGTGTTCGCGCCGTTCGCCGGCTTCACGCCGATGGCGTCGTACCCGCTGTACTCCGCCGACTTCTTCGACGGCATGCACTACGTGATGAAAGGCGCCGCACCGGTAACCGCGTCGGCACTGGTGCGGCGTTCGTTTCGCAACTGGTTCTACTTCGATTATCCGTACATGGATGCGGCGTTCCGCCGCGCCTACGACTAAGGCTTGGGCGGCGGCACGTAAGCGCCTTTGGGCGCCGGAAGGTAGCGATGGCTGTGAAGAATGGCCTTGCCCTGCGCGTTGGTCATCAGGGTCACCATGTCGGCAGCTTCTTTGGGGTTCTTCGCCGACTTCGGGATGAAGATGTAATAGACGGAGTCGATGTTGTACTTGTCGGAGATCAGGATCGTCGTGTACTTCGACAGAACGACGGAGGAGACGAAGCCGAACATCACGTCGGACAGGCCGGCGTCGAGACCCTTGAGTACGTCGTCCTCGGACTGCAGCGAGTTGAAATAGTCGGGCGAGTTCTGGCGGACCTTCAGCGGGAAGTCCGCGCCGTAGTCGGCGGCGGCGTTCTTGAGCAACTGCCGCGCGAGCGTCCCCACCGCCGAGCCGGTACCGTTCGCCATCCCGACCTTGACGCCCGGATTCGCGAGGTCTTTGAACGTCTTGACCTTGGTCTCGCCGCGCCGAACGATGAGCGCCTCGCGATTGGTCAGCACCGCGACCGGCGTGTTGATGCGCGAGGCCAGCTTGTCGACCTGGTTCTTGCCGACCACCACGATGTCGATCGGGGTGTCGGCTTCGACGTCGGCTTGGATGACGCCGCCGCCGAGATACTTCGCCGCGATCGTCGTGCCTTTGTGCTTCTGTTCGTAGATCTTGGCGAACTGCTCGAACGGCGGCCTCACGCTGGAGGCGACTTCGGCGTTGAGGGTCTTGTCGGCGGCCGGCGCAGGCGCGGGCATCGCCGTCAGCCCCAAAGCGCACGCCGACGCGAAAACCGCAGCGCGTAAAAGCAACTTCATAGATAACCTCTTCTTTACGGTGTGGCGGGGGCTGGGGTGATGTCGGGGCCGCCGGTGATATTGCCCTCAGCTCTCGACTTCCGGGCACGCATCGGCTTGATGACGAACATCGCCAAGAGCGCCGCGCAGACGTTCAACGCAGCAACGGTGTAAAAGATCGGCGTCCAGGTATGATATCTCTCCTGCAAGATGTTGCCGAAGGGAACGAGGAGGACGGCAGTTCCCTTTGCCGTGTAGAGAAAGCCGTAGTTCGTCGTGGCAAACTTGCGCCCGTACGTATCGGCGTTCAGTGACGGGAAGAGGCTGAAGATTTCGCCGTACGTGAAGTACACCAGCGCGGAGAAGAGGACGAACAGGTACGGGTTCGCGGCGACCTTGATGAACATCAGCACGATGAGCGCCTGTCCGCCGAATGCGATGAACATCGTGTTCTCGCGCCCGATCCGATCGGAGAGCCAACCGAACGCGGGCCGCGCCAAACCGTTCAGAATGCGATCCAGCACGAGCGCCCATTGGAGGGCCGGCAGCAAGATGAACATGATCTTGACGGGGAAATCATCCACGGCGTAGTCCCGCGCGATGGGACCGAGCTGGGCCGTCGCCATGTTACCGCCGATCGCCACGCACAGCATCGCGATATACATGATGTAGAACAGCGGCGTCCTGAGCATCTCCTGCGGCTTGAAGTCACGCGCCGTCTGCTTGAGCGTCGTCGACGCGATCGCGGCGGGAACTTCGCCCGGCTGCGGCGCGCGGAGCAGGAAGCCGATGAGGAACACGATGATGCCCTGCGCGATACCGAAGACCAGGAACGTGTGCTGGTACCCGCTGGCCTTGATCATCTGCGCGATCGGGACGATCGTGACCGCGGAACCCGCGCCAAATCCGGCGGCAGTGAGCCCCGCCGCCAGACCGCGGCGATCGGGGAACCATTTCAACGCTTGCCCGACCGTGCAGCCGTACACGATGCCGGCACCGATGCCGCCGATCACCGCTCCGACGTAGAACGTCCAGACCGATCCCGCAAACGCGTACATCACCCATGAGATCCCGACGAGCACGCCCCCGATAATCGTGATGCGGCTGGGACCCCACCGGTCGATGATGTAACCCTCGACCGGCACCAACCACGTCTCGACGAAGACGAACGTGGTGAACGCGACTTGGATCGACGCTCTCGACCAGCCGGTTTGGTCGGTGATCGGGTTGACGAACAGCGTCCAGCCGTACTGCAGGTTCGCGATGCAGATCATCGCCAGAATGCCGATGAGCAGCTGGACCCAACGGTTCCTGAGCCCTTTGCCGGGCGTTATGGCCATCGAAGCGGTCATCGAATCCCCTCAAAGACGGGCGGGGTGCAACGTTGTCTCATCACAAGAGTCCGGCCCCTCGAGCCCAGCGATATTTCGCGCCGAGCGCGGCGACCATGGTTTCCGTGTTGTACGGATATGCGGGGATGCCGTGGTCGAACAGATATTCGCTGGCTTCTTCCACCTCGACGTCGCCGGCGAGCGAGGCGACGACGGGTTTGTCGATGCCGCGCGCGCGAAACTCCTCGACCACCTCCGCCGTGAGCCGTGCGAACACCATCGGCGGCGTGACGATGGTGTGCCAGTAGCCGAGGATCAGCGCATGGATGCGGTCGTCCTCGAGCCCGAGCCGGATCGTGTTCTGATACGTCTTGGGCGGTTCGCCTCCGGTGATGTCGACCGGATTGCCCGATGCGCCGAACGGCGGGATGAACTTCTTGAACGCCTCGTCGAGATCCGGCGGAAATTTCATCAAGGTCAGGCCCGCGTCCACGACCGCGTCGGACAGCAGCACGCCCGAACCGCCCGCGCCCGTGATGATCACGACGTTCTCGCCTTTGGGGGTCGGGAGGACCGGGATCGCGCGCGCGAACTGCAGCATCTCGTTGAGACCGCGCGCGCGGATCACGCCGCTCTGCCGCAGCACGTCGTCGTAGACTTTGTCGTCGCCGGCGAGCGCACCGGTGTGCGAGCTGGCCGCCTTCGCGCCGAGCGCCGTGCGTCCGGCCTTGAGCA
>Ga0066662_10000081_pt1 | contig 35195 bp, 38 predicted proteins | sample GraSoiAngelo_111_FD_133939 | JGI IMG/M metagenome (GOLD analysis project Ga0066662, IMG submission 133939) | Grasslands soil microbial communities from the Angelo Coastal Reserve, California, USA - 14_0903_12_40cm | ecosystem: Environmental > Terrestrial > Soil > Grasslands | place: USA...
CCACCGGCCCCCCCGTGGACGAGCAGGCGCTCGCCCAGGCCGAGCTCCGCCTGGGTGAAAAGCGCGTCGTGAGCGGTGGTGAAGACCTCGGGTACGCCACCGGCCGCGGGCCAGTCCAGAGCTTCGGGGACCGGCATGAGCTGGCGCTCGTGCACGACGGCCAGCTCGGCCTGACCGCCACCTCCAACGACGGCCATGACCCGATCGCCCTGGGCAAAGCGTCTCGCACCGGCGCCCAGCTCGGCCACCTCGCCGGCGAGCTCTAGGCCGGGGATGTCGGGCGGGGAGCCGGGGGGAGCGGGGTAGGCACCGGCGCGTTGCAGCATGTCGGCGCCGTTGAGGCCGGCGGCCCGCACGCGCACCAGGACCTCGCCCGCGCCGGGCTGGGGGTCGGCGTGCTCGGCGACGACGATCTCGCCGTCGCGGACGGTCGCGGCGCGCATGCCGGCGCAGTCTAGGCCGGGCGCCTGCTCTCAGCCCTGCTTCGCCGCTCTACCGGGCCGTGATAGCCACCGCGCAGGCCACCGACGGGGTGTTGCCCGGGACGGTGTTGGTCGGGTTGCTCGTGCCCCCCGCCGACGACACGTTGATGTCGTCAAAGCCCAGCCGGTTGGCGGTGAAGATGCCGACGATCTCCCTGTTGGCCGACGGTCCCCTGCCCGAGAGGACGAACTTGCCGGCGCTTGGTGCTCTGGCCGGTCAAGGCAACGACCAGGGCCAACAGGGCGGCGCAGCCGGCGGCGATCCCCACGACCCCCTGCGCCTATGTGGGCTGCCCGCGATAGCGGCGCCACAGGCCCTTCATGGCGCGGCGACCCTACCCGCCGCCAGCTGCCCACCTCTCCAATAACGCCACGCACTCGATGTGCGGCGTCTGGGGAAACATGTCCACGGGGCGCACGCGACGCAGCGACCAGCCGGCCTCCACGATCTGGGCCGCGTTGGGCGCCAGCGTGGTCGGGTTGCACGAGACGTAGACGATCCGCCGCGCCGCGCACTCCACGATCCGACGCACGACCTTGGCCGACAGTCCGGCCCGCGGGGGATCCACGACCACCAGGTCCGGACGTCCCGCTTGCTCGGTGAGCTCGCGCAGAGCAAGTCGCACGTCGGCCACCTCAAAGCGTGCGTTTGAGATCTGGTTGCGCTCGGCATTCTCCTGGGCGTCGCGCACGGCGTCGGGCACCACCTCGAGCCCCCACAGCTCGCCCAGGCGCGGCGCGAGCGACAGCCCGATGGTGCCGATCCCGCAGTACAGGTCAAATGCGCGCTCCCAGCCCTCCAGGGCGGCGAACTCGCGCGCCGTCTCATACAGGGTCTCGGCCATCTCGGTGTTGGTCTGAAAGAACGCCTCCGGCGAGATCCCCAGCTCCAGCTCGAGCAGGCGCTCGGGAAGCCGGGCCGAGCCCCTGATCAGCTCGGTGGCGCCACCGCTCGTGATCTCGGCGCGCGCCTCGGTGCGCGTCCACAACAGCGAAGCGTCGCCGAGCGCGAGCGCGAGCTCGTCGAGCTCCAGGCGGGCGGGGGTCGTCACCAGGCGCACCTGAAGCGCCCCCGTGCGCCGCCCCTCGCGCACCACGAGGTGGCGCAGGATGCCCTCGCCGGTGCGCCGGTCGTGTGCCGTCAGTCCGGCCTCGCGCGCCCACCCCAACACGAGCTCGCGCGCGGCATTGCCGGCGGCGGAGGCGAGCAGGCAGTCGTCGACCGCCACCACCCGGTCCCAGCGACCGGGCTCGTGAAAGCCGCACACGAGCCGGCCGGTGTGGTCGGTGCCGAAGGAGTATTCGAGCTTGTTGCGGTAGCGCCACTGCTGGCGGGCGGGCACGATCGCCTCGACCGCGTCGCCCGAGAGGCCGCCGAGGCGCCGCAGAGCGTCACGGACCTGGTCTTCCTTGACCGCGAGTTGGCGCTCGTAGGGCAGCACCTGCCAGGGAACGCCGGGATGATGGGCCTGCTCGGGCACCCGCTCGGCCGCCGGCTCGAGCAGCCGCTGCACGCGGGCCTGGGCGTAGGAGCGCTTGCGCTTGACCACCCGGGCGAGCACGCGGTCGCCGGGCACAGCGCCGGGGACGAACAGCACGTATCCGTCGTGTCGGGCCACCCCGGCGCCGCCGTGGGCGAGCGAGTCGATGCTCAGCTCCAGCTCGGCGCCGACGGCCGGCCGCGCCGAGCGCGGGCGGCCGTCCGGGCGCGCGCCGGTGCCAGGCGGGGGAGCGTCGGACTCCGGGCGGGGAGCGGGCGAGACGGGCACGCCGATCTAGGATGGCAGGCGCATGGATCTGGCCGGTTACCGCGCGCGCGGGGAGCGGTTCTGCCGGGATCTCGGCCGGGCGCAGTATCGGCAATTTGCCGGGCACCAGCCGCCCGGGGGCCCGGCCGCGGTGGAGAGGAGCTATGGGGATCTGTTCAGCGGCGACGCGGTCACCGAGCTTCGAGAGCTGGTCGCCCGCGCCTCCGGCCCCGGTGACCGTCGCGAGCAAGCGTTGCTGCGCTTCGCCGCCGAAGGCTGCCTGGTCTCCTGCGCCCGCGAGCTGGAAGCCGAAGCGCACACGCGAGAGCAGGCGATCGAGCTGGAGATCGGAGGCCGCTCGCTCGCCCTGGCCGACGCCGCTCGTTCCCAGGCCGTCGAGCCCGACCCCGCCCGCCGCGCAGCGATCGAGCGAGCCCGGCTGGCCGCGATCGAGCGAACGCTCAACCCAGTACGAGCCGAGGCCCTGGAGCAGGTTCAATCCCGCGCACGCGAGCTGGGCTGGCCCTCGTACCTGGCTCTGCACGAGGAGGTGTCCGGCATCGACCTGGCGGCCACGGGCGAGGCCTGCCGGGTCCTGCTCGACACCACGGCCGGCGCGTATGGCGAGGCGCTGGGTGACGTAGCCCAGGCGGTGCTCGGCGTGGAGGTCGGCGAGCTGGGCCATGGCGACCTCCCGCGCCTGCTGGCCGGCGAGCCGACGCCGGACACCGGGGAGGGGTTCAATACCCGTCGGCTGTGGTCCTCCTGGCGCGAGACGCTGGCGGGGCTGGGGCTCGACCCCGCCCCGCCCGGCGTGCGGATCGATCTCCAGGCGCGCCGGGGAAAGTCGCGGCGAGCATTCTGCGCACCGGCCCGAGTTCCGGGAGAGATATACGTCGTGGTCTCACCCGTGGGGGGCCGGGAGGATTTCGCCGCGCTGTTTCACGAAGGGGGACACGCCCAGCACCTGGCGTCGGTGGACGCGGAGCTCGACTTCGAGCATCGACACCTGGGCGACAACTCGGTCACCGAGGCCTTCGCCTTCCTGTTCGAGCATCTGATCGACGCCTCGTGGTGGAGAAGCGCGCACCTGGAGCTCACCGGCCCGGACCGGGTCGGTTCCCTCGAGCGGCTGCTGATGCTGCGCCGCTACGCGGCCAAGCTGCTGTTCGAGCTCGAGCTCCACGAGCGCGGCGCGGGCCCAACCGGCGGTGCGCGCTATCGCACCCTGCTGAGCGAGGCCACCGGCATCGACTGGCCGGCCGAGCTCTGGCTCGCGGACCTCGACCCCTCCTTCTACTGCGCGCGCTACCTGCGCGCCTGGGCGCTCGAGGGCGCCCTGGTCGCCGACCTGCGCGATCGCTTCGGAGAGTGCTGGCACCGCGAGCAGGGCGTGGGGGACCGGTTTCGCGAGCTGTGGCGCGACGGACAGCGCGTGGACGCCGCCGGGGTGGCGAAGCGACTGGGGGCCGGGTCTCTAGACCTGGCCATGGCGGCCGGCGCGGACAGCCGGACGGCGCCTCCGCCGCCTGACGCTATTGCGCGAGCCGCTTCTCGATCGCGGCGATGACCGACTTGCGGGCCTGGTGGCGGCGTTCGTAGTCGCGAACCTTGCGCAGCTCGGCACGGGTCAGGTCATCCAGCCTGCCGGCCACCTGGGAGGCGGAAAGCATGTCGTAGCCGGTGACGGGAAAGGCGGACCCGACGCCCGCCGCGCGCCGTGCACGGTCCACCTCGCGCAGGACGCGGTCGGCGCTCTCCGAGCGCTGGACCCGGGTGCGGGCTCGCTCCCCGGCCTGGCGGGCAGCGTCGGCCACGCCGCCCGGCCCCTTGCGCACCAGCTGCTCGACCTCGGTGAGCACGTCTTCGGTCTGCTTGCGACCGATGGTGAGCAGGTCCTGGAGGAGCTTCTCGGCGTCGTCCCGGGTTATGCGCCCTCGCCGGACGGTGTCGTCGAGCGTCTCCTGCAGGCGTTCGGCGGTCAGCACCACGCCGCGCGCCAAGCGCTCGCGGACCGCGACCAGCGCGGCTAGTAACGCTTCGTCGCCGCCCCGGTTGGCCCCGCCGCGACTGCCCGCGGCCGCGCCCGACTTCGTCCGAGGACGACTAGAGCGGGTGCCGGCCGAGCGCTTGGCGCCGGTGCGCTTGGCGCCCGAACGGGTGCCCGCCGACCGCGAGCTGGACTTCGAACGCGCCGAGGAGGCGCGCTTGGTCGAACGGGCGCGCGACCCCTGGCCCTTCGTCTTCTCGTCGGCCATAGAGGCCTAGCGCCGGGTCGACCGCGAACCGCCCGAGCGCGACGACGCAGAGCGTCGGGCCGTCGTGCGCCTAGCCGTCGTGCGCCTGGCGGGCGCGCGCTTGGCCGTCGAGCGCCTGGCGGTCGTGCGCTTGGCGGGCGCGCGCTTGGCCGTGGAGCGCTTGGCCGTCGAGCGCGCGCCGCTCGTGCGCGAGGCGGTGCCGCGCCGCGCCGTCGAACGCGAGCCGGTCGAGCGCGCGGACCTCGAGCGCGAGGAAGCCGAGCGCTTGGCGGGCGCGCGCTTGGCCGTCGAGCGCTTGGCCGTGGTGCGCTTGGCCCCGGTCGAACGGGAGCCGCTCGCGCGGGAGGCACTGCCGCGCCGCGCCGTCGAACGCGAGCGCGTCGAACGCGAGCTGGTGCCCCGCTTGGCCGTCGAACGCGAGGTAGTGCTGCGCCCCGTGGTCGCGCGCTTTGTGGTGGAGCGCTTGGCGGTGGTGCGCTTGGCCGGCGCGCGCTTGGCCGTCGTGCGCTTGGCCGTGGTGCGCTTGGCGGTTGACCGTGAGCCCCGCGCACGCGAGCCCGTAGACCGGGATGCGCTGGAGCGCGAGCTCCGTGCGGTGGAGCGGCCCGAGCCCGAACGGGCGCTCGTGCTGCGTGTACTGCGACGTGTCGTCGCACCCGATCGCGTACGCGAGCGACCGGAGCTCGACGAAGAACGGCGTGATCTCGGCTGCGGCATGGAACCTTCCTCTCTCGCGGACTCGACGTGGCGAGGCTACCGCAATGTCAGGACTGCAAGTCAAGCGCTAATGACATGCACGAACCGTTGCGGGCGCCGCGAGCGCGGTCCGACGCCGCAAACGAGCTCGCCGCTCACGACGGCAGCAGGTGCTCGAGGAGCGCCTTCTGGGCGTGACGGCGATTCTCGGCCTGGTCCCAGATGCGCTGACGTGGCCCGTAGAGAACCTCGGTGGTGATCTCCTCGCCGGGATGCGCGGGCAGGCAGTGAAGCGCGATCGCGTCGGCCGACGCCGCGGCCAGCAGGTCTTCGTCGACGCGGTAGGGGGCGAGGTCGCGCCGGCGCTGAGCGGCGGTCTGCTCGTCTCCCATGCTCACCCACACGTCGGTGTAGACCGCCTGCGCGCCGGCGACCGCCTCGCGTGGGTCGGCGACCAGCTCGGCGGTGCCGGTCTCGGGCGCGGGGCCGTCGATGTCGGCCAACGAATAGCCCGGCGGCGAGGCGATCACGACCTCGACGCCGGCCAGCTCTCCCAGGATGGCCAGCGAACGCGCGACGTTGTTGCCGTCGCCCACGTAGGCGACGCGCAGCCCCGGCAGGGAGCCGAACGTCTCGCGCAGGGTCAGCAGGTCGGCGAGCGCCTGGCAGGGGTGATGCAGCGCGGTGAGCATGTTGAACACCGGAATCGAGGCCCACCGGGCCAGCTCCTCGAGCACGTCGTGCTCCCCGGTGCGCACGCCAACGGCCTGCACCTGGCGCGAGAGGACCAGTGCCGTGTCGCGCACCGACTCGCCGCGCGAAAGCTGGAGCTCCTCGGCGCGCAGCGTGACCGAGCTGCCACCGAGCTCGACGATGCCGGCCTCGAACGACAGGCGCGTGCGTGTAGAAGGTCGCTCGAACAGCAGCGCGACGATCGCGCCCTCGAGCGCGGACGAGGAACGCGGCGCCGACTTGAGCTCCAGCCCGCGCTCGAGCAGAGCCGAGAGGACCTCGGAGGTGAGCTCGCGTCCGGTGAGGAAGTGGCGGGCGTCCGTCTCGGTCAAGCGGGCAAGTGTAGGAGGGAGCTTGCATCCCGAGCCCTCGCCCGGCGAAGATGCGCCCGCCGTGTCGCCTGGCGCGGTGCCATCAGGTCAACGACTTGGGAGGAAACGCAAACCGAATGAGGCGTCTACCGACACTCCCCGCCGTCCTGCTCCTCGCCCTCCTCGCCGGCTGCGGGTCGAGTTCGAGCTCTAACAAGACGAGCAGCACCTCCACCGGTACGCCCACCGCCGGGGGCGCGTCGACGTCCACCACGCCCGCGGCGGCGCCCAAGCCCTCGGGCGCGGCGGGCAAGACCGTCGTGGTCAAGATGAAGAACATCGCCTTCGCCCCGCAGACGGTCACGGTCAAGGTGGGGCAGCCGGTCAAGTGGGTCAACCAGGACGCCGTGGTCCACAACGTGACCGCCCAGAACGGCGCCAGCTTTCACTCCTCGGACTTCAACCAGGGAGGCACCTACACGTACACGCCCGCCCAGGCGGGCACGATCAGCTACGTGTGCACGATCCACCCGAACATGACGGCGACGCTCAAAGTCACCTCCTGAACAGCCCGAAGCCGCGGACGAGCAGCATCGCCCGCTCGCCGAGCGTCCCTCGGCGCGGGAGGACCCCCACCTGCACGGCCGCGTCGTAGGCGTCCAGGAACGCGCGGATGCGCCACAGACGTCCGCCCGGCTGATCGAGCTGGGCATAGAACAGGACGTGCATGTCGACGAAGCGCCGGCTGGGCGGTATCCCCTCGAGCACGCCGAGGTGGGTGCCCAACAGCCGGCACGGCGCGACCACGTGGCGCCCGTCGCCGAGCCGCTCGCCCGTGCGCTGCAGACGCACATCCGGAAACGCCGCCCACAGCCGCTCGGCGTGCTCGCTCAGCTCGGCCAGGCCGTGGCGGGGATAGCCGGTGAACGGATCCTCGTAGTGCACGTCGGCGGTACACGCGGCGGCAAAGGCACCGGGATCGCGTCCGCTCCAGGCCGCCTCCCAGGCGTCGATCAGCGCGTCATGGTCGGCGGTGGCGTCCAGCTCGAGCGCCATCGTCAGGTCAGCTCGGGCATGCCTGTCGCGGGGCTGGAAGGCTCCGCGTACACCCGGCGCGGGATCCGCCCGGCCCGCCGAGCCTGATAGCCGGCGCGCACCGCGGCGGCGATCGCCCGGGCCATGGCCACCGGGTCCTCGGCGCGCGAGATCGCGCTCGCGCACAGCACGCCGTCACAGCCGAGCTCCATCGCCGCCGCGGCGTCCGAGGCGGTGCCGATGCCGGCGTCGAGGATCACCGGCACCTGCACCTGCTCGCGCAGCAGAGACAGGTTGTACGGGTTGCGAATGCCCATGCCGCTGCCGATGGGAGAGCCCAGCGGCATGACCGCGGCGCAGCCGGCATCCTGGAGGCGGCGGGCGAGCACGGGGTCGTCCGATGTGTAGGGCAGGACCACGAAGCCGTCGTCGACCAGCTCCTCGGCGGCGCGCAGCAGCTCGGCCGGGTCCGGGAGCAGGGTGCGCTCGTCACCGATCACCTCGAGCTTTATCCACTCGGTCTGCAGGGCCTCGCGGGCCAGGCGGGCGGTGGCGACGGCGTCGCGGGCGGTGAAGCACCCCGCGGTGTTGGGCAGCACCGCCACGCCCGCGCCCTCGATGACGTCGAGCAGCGAGCCGCGCGCCTGGGCGTCCACGCGGCGGATGGCGACGGTGACGAGCTGGGTTTGGCTGGCCTCGATCGCGTCGGCCAGCGTCTGCAGGCGGGTGAAGCCGCCCGTGCCCAGGATCAGCCGCGAGCAAAGCGTGCGAGCGGCGATGTGCAGGTCGGGCATCTCGCCGCCGGCGTGGGTGCCGGCGCCGGCGCCGGCGCCGGTGCCGTCACGGGTCTCGGTCCCCTCGGGACGGGCGCCCGCGGTGCCCGGCGGGACGTCGGTGGCCGCCACGGTCAGCCTCCCTGGGTGGCGGTGACGATCTCCACCCGCGCTCCGGCCCCCAGCTCCCGGTCGTCCCACTGCTCGCGGGGGACGACCTCGCCGTCGAGGGCGACCGCCACCCCGCGTGGCCTCGTGCCGAGTCCGAGCTCGTCGAGCAGCTCGGCGACGGTCGCCGCGCGCAGCGGCCGCGCCTGGCCGTTGACCGACACGGTCGCCGCGCTCACGGGGAGACCCCCGCGGTGGCCCCCACCACCGCCTCGGCGGGCGCGGCGGAGACAGACGCGCCGCCAAAGCGGTCCGGGGCGCAGCTCGCTTCGAGGCGACCGGCCGGCGCATCGGACAGCGTGGCCGCCACCAGGTCGGCGGTGAGCGGGGCGAGCAGGACGCCGTTTCGGTGGTGGCCGGTCGCCCACACCAGACCCGGTAGCGCCCCCGCGCCGATCAGGGGCAGGTTGTCGGGCGTCCCCGGCCGCAGGCCCGCCGAGGCCTCGGCGAGCTCGAGCTCGGAGATCCCGGGCACCAGCTCGGAGGCGTCGCGCAGCAGCTCGGTCACCGCGCCCGCCGTGACCGTGGCGTCAAAGCCGCGCTCCTCCATCGTGGCGCCGAGCACGTAGCGCCCGTCGCCGCGGGGGACCAGGTAGCCGCCCTCGAAGCGCAGCACGCGCTCGAGCAGACCGGGCCCGGCGGGGTCGCGGAGCCTGAGGATCTGGCCCTTCACCGGCCGTACGGGGAGGGTCGCCTCGGCCGGCAGGCCGGCGATGGCGCCGGACCACGCGCCCGCCGCGACCACCACCCGCTGCGCCCGCAGCTCGCGCCCGGCGGCCAACGCCACCCCGGCGACCGCGCCCGAGCGCACGAGCAGGCGCTGCACCGGGCAGCCCTCGTAGACGGTCACGCCGGCTCGCGCCAGGGCGGCGCGCAGGGCGGCGGTTACCCGGCGCGGATCGACCGACAGGTCGTCGGGCAGCTCCAGCGCCAGGCGCACGTGGGGGGCCAGGCCGGGCTCGAGCTCGCGCGCCTGGCTGGGGCGCAGGCGGCGCACGGCAAACCCCAGGCGCTGGCGGAACGCCAGCTCGCGCTCCAGGGCCTCGGCCTCGTCGCCGTCGCGGGCCACCATCAGGGTGCCCCCGCACCGCAGGCCGGGATCGAGTCCGCCGGCGGCGGCGAGCTCGCGGGCGAACTGGGGCCAGCGCTGGCGGGAGTCCAGGCCCAGGGCGAGCAGCTCACGGCCCTCGCCGCCGAACTCGGCCTCGGACACCGGGGCGAGCATCCCCGCCGCGACGCGCGAGGCGCCGCCGGCGAGCTCGTCGCGCTCGACGAGCGTGACGGTGTGACCCCGCTGGCGCGCGCGCCAGGCGACGGCCAGGCCGATGATCCCGCCCCCGACGACGAGGACCTCGCTGGCTGGCGGCTGGTGGGTGGTGATGGCGGTGGCTCCCTTCGCCGGCATGACCCGGATCAGGTAGTGACGGTCGGCGGCTTGCCTGCCGCCCTCTCAGCCCCGGGGGCTCCCGTGCGGACCATGCTAGAGCAGGCGCGGCCCTGCCAGACTCAGGCCATGGCCAGCGAGCCCGCCTCCGAGCGCGAGCGGCGCCGTCGGGCGCTGCGCAGCGCCCGTCTGTACCTGATCTGCCCGTGCGAACTGGGGCCCGAACGGCGTGCGCTGCCCGAGCTGCTGTCCGCCCTGATCGAGGCGGGGGTCGACGTGGTCCAGCTGCGCGACAAGGAGGCCGCCGATGAGCGTCTGCTCGCGGTCGCCCGCCAGGCGGCCGCGGCGGCGCGCGGCGCGGGCGCCCTGCTGGTGATAAACGATCGCCCCGAGCTGGCGCGGGCCGCCGGCGCCGACGGCGTGCACCTGGGCCAGGACGACCTGCCGGTGTCCGAGGCCCGGCGCATCGGGGGCGCGGACCTCGTGGTGGGGGTCTCCACCCACACCCCGGCGCAGGTGGACGAGGTCGGCGGGGCCGACTACATCGGCGTGGGGCCGGTGCACGCCACCCCGACCAAGCCGGGGCGGCCCGGAGTGGGGCTCGGCCTGGTCTCTCACGCGGCGCGCGTGGCCAGCTGCCCGTGGTTTGCCATCGGCGGCATCGACGCCGCCAACGTGGGGGCCGTGCTCGGCGCCGGGGCGCGGCGGGTGGCCGTCGTGCGCGCGATCGCCGCGGCGCCGGACCCGGTGGCGGCCGCGCGCGCGCTGCGGACCGCCATCGACCAATCGAGCGCCCATGGCACCCCGGCCCAGCCCGCCGCCCGCGCCTGAGCGGCCGCCCCCCCGGGGCCGGGCGCGCGAAGACGAGATCCGGGCGGCGCTCGCCCCCCTCGAGCCCGGCGAGCGCCCGGGGGCGCTGATCGCGGCCACGGCGCTGGCCAGCGCCCTGGGGCTGGCCAACCTGATCGCCTACCTGGCCGGGGCCAAGATCGACGGCCGGGCACCGGGGCCGGCGGTGCTGGTGTTCTCCGCCGCCATGGCGCTGGCGGCGGTGGGGATGTGGCGGGTGCGCTACCTGGCGGTGCTGGGGTTTCAGATCTTCCTGGCGGCGAGCGTGGTCTTCTTCTGCCTGCTGCTGATCATCGCCGCCAACCTGGAGGCGGTGGCGGTGGCCGTGGCGGTGATCGTGGTCGAGGGCTGGCTGTTCTGGAAGCTCGTGCGGGTGCTGGGGCGCATGCAGGCGCCGCCGCGGTGAGCGCCGCACCGGCGCGGGCGAGAACGGCCCCCGGCGAAAGCCGAGGGGCCATTTTTTGCTTTTTGTAGGGTGCGGGCGTGGCCGAGAGCTCCTACGACTGTGTGGTGATCGGCTCCGGCCCGGGGGGATACGTGGCCGCCATCCGCGCCGCCCAGCTGGGGATGAGCACGGCGGTGGTCGAGCGCGACCGGGTGGGCGGACGGTGCCTGAACTACGCCTGCATCCCGGCCAAGGCGGTGCTGCGCAGCGCCGACGTGCTCAGCGAGGTGCGCGAGGCCGGGGACTTCGGGATCCGCGTCGCCGAGCCCGAGGTCGACTTCGCCACCGTCGCCGCCCGCCGAGAGAAGGTGATCTCCACGCTGACCGGCGGCGTCTCGGGCCTGTTCAAGAAGGGCAACATCGAGGTGCTCGAGGGCCACGGGGCCCTGACCGGTCGCGGCAGCGTGCGGGTGGGCGAGGACGGCGAGGTCTCCGCGGGGGCGATCGTGCTCGCCACCGGCTCGGTCAAGCTGCCCATCCCGGGGGTGGAGTTCTCCGAGCGCGTGCTGGGCACCGAGGAGGTGTGGGCGCTGTCGGAGGCGCCGGCGCGCATAGCGGTGGTGGGGGCGGGGGCCTCGGGCGCCGAGATCGCCTCCGCCTACGCCCGCCTGGGGACGGAGGTGATGCTGTTCGAGGCGCTGGACCGGGTGCTGCCCTCCGAGGACGCCGACATCTCCAAGGTGGCCGAGCGCCAGCTCGGGCGCCAGGGGATCGCCGTGCACACCTCGACCTTGGTTTCGGACGTCACGGCACAAAAGAAGTCGGTCAAGTTCTCCTTCGGCGAGGAGACCGCCGAGGTCGACTACCTGGTGATCGCCGCCGGGCGCGCCCCCGACGTCGAGGGGTTGGGGCTGTCCGAGACGGGGGTCGAGCTCGACGACGGGGGCCAGGTGCGCGCCGACGGCGCCCAGCGCACGAGCGCGCGCGGCGTCTATGCCATCGGCGACCTGGTGGCTGGGCCCGCCCTGGCCCATAAGGCCTCGGACGAGGGGATCATCGCCGTCGAGGACGCCGTCGGGATGCGCACCCATCCACTGGCCTACATCGACATCCCGCGGGCCACCTTCTGCCAGCCCATGGTGGCGTCGTTCGGCCTCACCGAAGCCCAGGCCCGCGACCAGGGCCACGACGTCGCGGTGGGCAAGGTCTCCTACGGCGCCGTCGGCGCGGGGATCGTCTACGGCGACCGCAGCGGGCTGATCAAGATCGTGGGCGAGCGCCGCTACGGCGAGCTGCTCGGCGGGCACATCGTCGGCTCCAAGGCGACCGAGCTGATCCAGGAGCTGGTCAACGTGCGCGCCCTGGAGGGGGGCTTCTCCGAGGTGGCGCGCTCGGTGCACGGGCACCCGACGCTGTCGGAGGCGGTGATGGAGGCGGCGCGGGCGGCCGACGGCTGGCTGATGCACGGCTAGCGATGCCGCCCATCGCCACCTTCTACTTCGACCTGGCCAGCCCGATCGCCTACCTGGCGGCCGAGCGCGTGACCACCGTGCTCCCCGCCGCCGTCGACTGGCAGCCGGTGCTGGCGCGCGACCTGCCCGGAGCCGAGGACTTTCAGGCGTTCCGGTGCCGGGAGGAGGAGCTCGCCTTTCGCGAGCAGATCGAGCGGGCGGCGGCGCGCCAGGGCCTACAGCCGGTGGTGTGGCCGGAGGCGTTTCCCTTCGACAGCGAGCTGGCGGTGAGGGTCGCGCTCTATGCCCGCGGGCTGGGCAAGGTCGCCGCGTTCGCGCTAGCCGCGTTTCGCCAGGCGTTCGCCGCCGGGCGCTCGCTCGCCGACGAGGACTACGTCCTGGTCGCCGCCGCGGCGTGCGAGATGCATCCGCGGGCGGTGCTCGCCGGAGCCCATCAGCGCTCGCTGGCCGAGCGCCTGGGCGCCGCCACCGCCGAGGCCGCGCGCGCCGGGGTGACCGACGTGCCCGCGGTGGCCTTCGGCGGCGCGGTGCACGTGGGCGCCGACGCGCTGGAGCGCACGGCGGCGGCGGCGTGAAAGCCAACCGGGTGTTTCGGCTGATCCGCCGGCGCGGCGGCTGGGCGCCGGCGCAGCTGGCCGAGCGTCACCGAGTCGACCACATCGAGGTGGTCGACATCGCCAGCGGCGAGGTGGTGCTGTTCTGGGACTGCGAGCCGCGCGAGGCCGCCCGCCGGGCCCGGGCGGTGCGGGCCGACCTGGCCAACCTCGACGAGGAGGAGTTCATCGCCGCCTGGAGCGCCGACCCCGAGCGCGAGCCGCCCCCGCGGATCTAGGCCTTCGGCGGCGGGCGGAGGGGCGGGCGGCGGGGAAGGCCGGGCCCTGGCGTCCGAGCCCGGAGGGGAGGCGGTGCTGCGCTATCGTCGGTTCGAGATGGCCGAGCGGGTGGTTGCCCCGGAGGAGAGGACCGCCGCGCCCCTACCCGAGCCCGAGCGGGCGCGCGAGTGGCTGGCCACGATGATGCTGATCCGGCGCTTCGAGGAGCGCGCCGGCGAGATGTACGCCAAGGCCAAGGTCGGCGGCTTCCTGCATCTGGCGATCGGCGAGGAGGCGACGATCCTCGGCGCCGCGCGCGCCCTGCGCCCAGGCGACTACATGATCTCCACCTACCGCTCGCACGGACACGCGCTGGCCCGGGGCACGGCGCCCGAGGCGGTCATGGCCGAGCTGTTTGGTCGCGTGGACGGCTGCTCGCGCGGGCGCGGCGGCTCGATGCACATGTTCGATCTCCAGCGGCGCTTCATGGGGGGCTACGGGATCGTGGGGGGCAACCTGCCGCTGGCGGCGGGCATGGGGATGGCGTGCGACTACCTGGGCACCGAGGACGCCGTCCTGTGTACGTTCGGCGACGGCGCCGCCAACCAGGGCACGTTCGGCGAGACCATGAACCTGGCGGCGCTGTGGCGGTTGCCCGTGGTGTTCCTGGTGTCCAACAACCAGTTCGGGATGGGCACGGCGCTCGAGCGCCACTCGGCGGTCACCGAACTGCACAAGCGGGGCGAGAGCTTCGGGGTGCCCGGCCTGCGCTGCGACGGGATGGACGTGGCCGACACGTTCACGGTCTGCGCGCAGGCGCTGGAGCGGTCGCGCTCCGAGCGCCAGCCGGTGCTGATCGAGGCCCGCACCTATCGCTTCCGGGGGCACTCGATGGCCGACCCCGAGGAGTACCGCACGCGCGAGCAGGTCGAGCAGTGGCGCGCGCGCGACCCGATCGTCTCCTTCGGCCAGCGCCTCTCCCGCGAGGGCGTGCTCGGCGAGGGCGAGCTGGCGCGGCTGGACGGCGAGGCGATCGAGCGCGTCGATCGCGCCGTGGACTTCGCCGACTCCTCCCCCTTCCCCGAGCCCCCCTCCCTCTACGACGACGTCTACGTGCTCGGCGACCAGGTGGGCGGCTGGTACTCGGTCGACGCCCGTACCCCCACCCCGCACCGGGGGGAGGACGAGCGGGCGATGCCCAGGCACCAGCTCCCGGGCGGCGCCGGCTACGAGTCCGAGCACACGACCTCCACCGCCCGTCCGATCGGCGCCGTCCAGGGCCTGCCCGACGAGACCGACGCCGAGGAGAGCGACGCCGAGGAGACCGACGCGGAAGGGGCCAACCCCGACCGCGCCCGCCCCGACCGCGCCCGCCCCGACCGCGCCGAGCGAGAAGGCTAGCTCCGTGGCTTCGGTCCGCTACCGCGAGGCCCTCAACCAGGCGCTACGCGAGGAGATGCACCGCGACGAGGCGGTGATGCTCATGGGCGAGGACATCGGCGTGTTCAACGGCGCCTTCAAGGTCACCCAGGGGTTGCTCGAGGAGTTCGGTGAGCGACGCGTGCGCGACACCCCGATCTCCGAGAACACGATCGTGGGCATGGGGGTGGGAGCGGCCATGACCGGCCTGCGGCCGGTGGTCGAGCTGATGACGGTCAACTTCTCGCTGCTGGCGCTCGATCAGATCGTCAACCACGCCGCCCACATCCGCTACATGTTCGGCGGCCAGGTCAAGGTGCCGCTGGTGGTGCGCATGCCCCAGGGCGCCGGCCACCAGTTGGGCCCCACCCACTCGCACTGCTTCGAGGCCATCTACCTGCACGTGCCGGGCCTGCTGGTCGCCGCGCCGTCGACCGCCGCCGACGCCAAGGGCCTGCTCAAGGCGGCCATCCGCGACGACAACCCGGTGATCTTCATCGAGCACGAGTACCTGTACGGTCGGCGCGGCGAGGTGCCCGAAGACGACGACCACGTACAGCGCTTCGGCGAGGCGGCGATCCGCCGCGAGGGCTCGGACGTGACGATCGTCGGGGTCTCCCGCATGGCGCTGACCGCCGAGCAGGCGGCCGAGACCCTGGCCGACGAGCACGACCTGGCCGCCGAGGTGCTCGATCCACGCACGCTACGTCCCCTGGACCTGGACACGATCCTGCAGTCGGTGCACAAGACCAATCGCTGCGTGATCGTCGAGGAGGGCTGGCCCCACGGCGGCGTGGGCGCCAACCTGGCCGCGCTCGTCCAGGAGCAGGCCTTCGACTACCTCGACGCGCCGGTGGCGCGGGTCACCGGCGCCGACGTGCCGATGCCCTACTCCAAGCCACTGGAGGAGATCGCCTACCCCCATGCGCCGCAGATCGTCCAGGCGGCGCTGGCCACCCTGCGCGATGTCTGAGGTGGTCATGCCCCGCCTGTCGGACTCCATGGAGGAGGGGACGATCCTGCGCTGGCTGAAGTCCGACGGCGACCCCGTGCGCCGCGGCGAGCCGCTGGTCGAGATCGAGACCGACAAGGCCAACATGACCTACGACGCCGATCAGGACGGCGAGGTCGAGATCATCGCCCAGGAGGGCCAGACGCTTGCGATCGGGCAGCCAATAGCGCGCATCCGCGCGCCGGGGGAGGGGTCGGCCGACCCCTCCGGCTCGGGGCGCGGCGGCATCACTTCCGGCCCGGCGCCGAGCGCGGTCGCCCAGGAGCCGGTGACCGCCCCGACCCCGGTCCGCAGCGACGGGCGCGGGACGCCCGAGGCGAAGCGGATCAAGGCGTCGCCGATCGCCCGGCGCATCGCCGCCGAGCGCGGGGTGGACCTGCGCGCCCTCACCGGCACCGGGCCGGGGGGGCGGATCGTGCGGGCGGACGTTGAGGCGGCGGGGGCGTCGTCTGCCCCTGCCCAAGAAGAAGAGGCAAGGGCGCCCGCAGCCCCCGCCGCCCCAGCTCAGGTGCCCGGCGCGGGCGAGGTGGAGCGGGCCAAGGGGGAGGTCAGCTCCCAGGAGCTCACGCGCAGCCAGCAGGTGATCGCCCGCCGGATGGCCGAGTCCCGGGCCACGATCCCCGACTTCGTCCTGCACGCCGAGATCGACATGGAGGAGTGCCAGAGCCTGCGCGAGCAGCTCAAGCAGCTCGGCGCCGACCAGCCGCCGCCCTCGTTCAACGACATGCTGGTCAAGGCGAGCGCGCTGGCGCTACGCGAGTTCCCACGGGTCAACGGCAGCTACCGCGACGGTCGCTTTGAGCTGCACTCGCGGGTCAACGTCGGCGTGGCGGTGGCCACCGAGGACGGCCTGACCGTCCCGGTGGTGTTAGACGCCGACCGCAAGTCGCTGGGCGAGATCGCCCGCGCATCACGCGCGCTGGCCGAACGCGTGCGCACCGGCGTGATCACCCCGCCCGAGCTCTCGGGTGGGACGTTCACCGTCTCCAACCTGGGCATGTTCGGGATCAAGCGCTTCAGCGCCGTGATCAACCCGCCCCAGGCGGCGATCCTGGCGGTCGGCGCGATCGAACCGCGCCCCGCCGTGCGCGACGGCGCGATCGAGGCCCGCCGGCTGATGGAGGTCACGCTGGCCTGCGATCACCGCATCCTCTACGGCGCCGAGGCGGCCCGCTTCCTGGCCCGTACGCGCGAGCTGCTCGAGCAGCCCCTGGCCCTGACGCTGTAGCGCGGCCAGGCCGGGGACGCTCAGTGGCCGAGTTGGCCCACGGCGCCTCCGGCAGACTTGCCCGCGCCGCCGAGCGTCTGACCGGCGGACTGGGCCGCCTGCTGGACCGTCTGGCCGACCTGCGGGCTGACCCCGGAGATCGCGCCGCCGGCGGCCGTCCCCGCGCCGCCGAGCGCCTGTCCCACCTGGCCGCTGGGGCTACTGCCCGTCTGACCGGTGCCGGTGGAGGTCGAGCCCGGCGAGTGTGACTGGCCGGGGCCGGATCCCCCGCCCCCGCCCCCCCCGGAAGCCGAGGGGGTGCCGCCAGACGCCGGCCGGGGGCCGGGTGCTGATCGCGAAGCAGGACTCGAGCCGGCGCCGGCCGGGCCGGCCGACGCGGCGAGGCTCGCGACGCCGCCGGGGCGTCCGGCCGAGGACGGCGAGACGATCAAGGGCTTGGCCACGGTTCCGGCGTGGCCCGCCGAGATCTGGTGGGAGGCCACGGTCAGCGTGGGCCCGCTCGACGGCGGCTGGACCCCTGGCCAGCCGCTGCGAAACGCCACCACGGCGGAGGCGATGAGCAACGAGCAGGCGGCGGCGGCGACCAGCGAACTGCCGGCGCCCAGGCTGGCCAGCCATGCTCTGGTGCTCTGCATCTGGTGCTGGCATCGGCAGGCCCGGGGCCGTCCTTGAGCGCACTAAGCCTTCCCCGGGCCCTAAGCCCCGCTGGCCGGCGGCTCAGGGAAAGCCGTGGGGACCGAAATAGCGCGCGTTGGGCAACGGGTTGGGGTCGCGCGCTACGCCAGGGGGCCGCTGGGAGGTGTCCACGAACAGGCACAGCGCGCGCGCCGGGTCGCCCCCCGGGACACAGGTTCGATACAGGTCGCTGTCCAGGCGCCAGGTGTCGGCCCGGGCCAGGTTGCGGCGCACCGCGGCGGGCGCCTGGCCGAGCACGTAACGGCGCACGGCGCCCATCTGGGCCTGCATCGATGCGCGCTCGTTGCGCAGGGCCGGGCGGTGCGCCAGGCCCAAGCCGACGAGGACGAGGCTCAACCCCAGCAGCAGGCCGGTGCCGGCGTAGTCGTCGGCCACCACCCGGGGCAGGTCGCGCCTGCGCCGGCGCAGCAGCCGGCCCACCACCGGGGCGCCGATCGCCACCACGACCAGGTTGAGCAACAGCGACAGCAGCAGCGCCGCCACCGGGCCTGGCCCGTCGCCGGCCACCGGCAGCCGGTACAGCAGCGCCGCGTCGGCCAGCGCGAGCACGGCGAAGGCGGGCCACTGCCAGGCCCCGCGAAGCCGCCAGCGAAGCCGGCCAGGGCGCATGGATTCGAGCGTACCGGGCGTATCCTCTTTTCATGGGCCCAGGTACCGACGAGCTGTGGGTGTGCCAGCTGGGGACGCTCGAGTACCGCGAAGGGCTGGCCCTGCAGGAGCGCCTGCGCGCCGCCCGCCAGGCGGATGAGGTGCCCGACGTGCTGCTGTTGCTCGAGCACTGGCCCGTTTACACCCGCGGTCGCCGCTCGGAGCCGGGGGAGCTGCCGATGGGCGAGCAGTGGTACCGCGACCAGGGCATCGACGTGGTGGGCACCGACCGCGGAGGAAGGGTCACCTACCACGGACCCGGACAGCTGGTCGGCTATCCGATCATGGGCATCGCCGACGTGGGCGCCTACCTGCGGACGATGGAGGCGGCGATCATCGCCGCCCTCGCCGAGGAGGGGATCACCGCCTCCCTGCGCGAGCGCCTGACCGGGGTCTGGGTGCAGGAGCGCAAGATCGCCTCGATCGGGGTCCACGTCTCGCGCGGGGTGACCACGCACGGCTTCGCGATCAACGTCTCCAACGACCTGCAGCCGTTCTCGTGGGTGGTGCCCTGCGGCCTGGAGGGTGTGCAGATGACCTCGATCACGCAGCTGACCGGCGACGGCGGGCGCCTGGCCTGCTTTAGAAAGCGCGTGGCGTTTCGGTTCGCCGCGGCGTTCGGCCGGCGCCAGCGTCTGGTCTCGCCTCGGCGCCTGGCCCGCGACGCGCCGGTCGCGCCCGGGGCGCGCGAGCCCCTGCCGGGCGCCCTGCCCGTCATGGCCGGCCGCGCTGGCTAGGGTGAGCCGGTGAGCGAGAGCAGCCCTTCCCCGGCCCCCGCGCCCACCCGCTCGCGCGCCAATCCCGGCGGCATGGACGTAAGCCGGGTCCTGGGCGGCGACGTGCGTCCCCTGCGCGAGCGCAAGCCTCCGTGGTTCAAGGTCCGCGCTCCCGGCGGCCCGCGCTACCGCGAGCTTCACCGGCTCATCTCCTCGGAGAACCTGCACACGGTCTGTCAGGAGGCGGCGTGCCCCAACGTGGGCGAGTGCTGGGAGCGGGGCACGGCGACGTTCATGATCCTGGGGGACACGTGCACGCGGCGCTGCGGCTTTTGCAACGTCAAGACGGGCAAGCCCACCTGGAACGACCCCCTGGAGCCGGCCCGCGTGGCGCGCTCGGTCGCCCGCATGGGGCTGGGCCACGCGGTCATCACCTCGGTCGATCGCGACGACCTGCCCGACCTGGGGGCCTCGGCGTTCGTCGGCGTCATCCGCCAGATCCGCGCCCAGGCCCCTGGCTGCCGCGTCGAGGTGCTGACCCCCGACTTTCGCGGTCAGGAGATGCCGCTGGCCCGGGTCGTCGCCGAGCGCCCCGACGTGTTCAACCACAACGTCGAGGTCGTGCCCCGCCTATACCCGGTCGCCCGCCGCGGCTCGGAGTTCCTGCGCTCCTGCCGCGTCCTGGCCAACGCCCTGGCCATGGGCCAGGGCGAGGTGGTCACCAAGTCCGGGCTGATGGTCGGTCTGGGGGAGACGCGCGACGAGGTGCTCGAGGCCTTCGCCCTGCTGCGCGAGCACGGCGTGCAGGTGCTGACCGTCGGCCAGTACCTGCGTCCCACCGCCCGGCACCTGCCGGTGGTGCGCTACTGGCACCCCGACGAGTTTCGGGCACTGGAGGAGGCGGCCTATGGCCTCGGCTTCGAGCACGTGGCCGCCGGCCCGCTGGTGCGCTCGAGTTATCACGCCGACGAGCACGTCGGGGGGTCAGCGCGCCGCGCCGCCGCGGGCGCGTCCGCCTAGCCTCCGCCTCCGATACCGGCCAGCCCGCATCGGCGAGTGGGGCGGGTGAGCCCGATTACGCTCCCCGCTCGCCGTGATCCCGCTCAAGGACAACATCCCCACCGAGCGCTTTGCGCTGGTGACCGTCGCGCTGATCCTGGCCAACGTGGTGGTCTACCTGCTCTCGATCCGCCACGGGGGATCGCTGTGGAGCGGCCCTCCCAACGACGTGACCGTCCACTATGGGGCGATCCCCTACGAGTTCACGCATCCCGGCCGCCACTGCGGGCTCACCGCGCCCTTTGCCGGCGCTAGCCAGATCGCCTGCGAGGGGCAAGCGGGTGTCGCCGGCCACCCTGGTCCCCAGCCGCCCTTCTGGCAGACGGCGTTCACCTCGATGTTCATGCACGGAGGCCTGCTGCACCTGGCCGGCAACATGCTGTTCCTGTGGATCTTCGGCAACAACGTCGAGGACTCGATGGGCCGCTTGCGCTTCATCGCCTTCTACCTCCTCGGCGGGCTCGCCGCCCTGGCCGGCCAGGTCCTGATCGATCCCGGCTCGACCGTGCCCACCGTGGGGGCGTCGGGGGCGATCGCCGCCGTGCTCGGCGGCTACATCTGGCTCTATCCCCGGGCGCGGGTCCTGACGCTGATCTTCATCATCTTCTTCGTCACCGTGATCGAGCTGCCGGCCCTGGCGGTGCTCGGCCTGTGGTTCCTCGAGCAGCTGGCGTTCGCGTCCGCCGGTCAGGTAAGCCCCGCGGGCGGCGGGGGGATTGCCTACTTTGCCCACATCGGGGGCTTCCTGTTCGGCTTGGTTTTGATCCAGACGTTCGTCAAACGGCGCAAGACGGTGCCGCCTCCTCACCCGGTGTACTGAGGCGATGCTGGCGCGCACCATCGTGCTGCTGGTGGCGATCCTGTTCATCGCCTTCTTTGCCGTTCTCACGCTGGGGGCGGTGGCCGAGCACGGGGTCAGCACTCCGGCGCTGGTGATATCGGTGGTGGTGCTTGCCCTGCTGGGATTCGGCATCCTGGGTGCGTTGCGCGGTCCGCCGGAGCCCTGAGCCCGTAGGAGCCCCGAGCCACCGCCTCGATCCGTCTAGCCGATGCCCCGCCGCTCCCCCCCTTCCATGACGCGCCCGACCGAGCCGGTCCACCGCTCGCCGTTTCTGGACATCGACCCGGTGCGCGCGAGCCGCCGCCTGGAGCTGGCCGCCCGTCGCCGTCGGCGCCGCCTGATCCGCCGCGGGCTGCTCTCCGTGCTGCTCGGCGTGGTGGCCGCGCTCGCGGTGGCCAAGGGCGTGACCACCGACTGGGGCGGCGGCTCCTCGCCCTCCCACCCGGCGAGCTCGGGGGCGGGCGGGCGCGCGCCGGCGGCCCCCCGCCCCGCTCCCCACCAACCCGGGGTCCCGGCGACCCCCACGGCGGCCTACCCGGCGGCCCTGCCCGGCGGCGGACAGCCGCCGCTGGTGCTCCGGCTCGACGATCCCAACGACCCGGTCCACGTGCGCTTTCACGTGCCCCCGCGCGGCGGGCTGATGTTCAACCTGGATACCGGGCGCGTGCTGTGGCGGCGCAATCCGGTCCTGCCCGTGCCGATCGCCAGCCTGACCAAGATGATGACCGCGCTGCTCGTCGTGCGCAGCTCCCCGGCCAACGCGCCGGTGCGCATCACCACCCAGGCGGCCCACTACCAGGGCTCGGGCGTGGGGGTTCTGCCCCGCAACCGCGACGTTCGCCTGGAGACCCTGCTCTACGGGCTCATGCTCCCCTCGGGCAACGACGCCGCGATCGCGCTGGCCCAGCACGTGGCCCGGAGCACCGGCGCCTTCATCGCCCGCATGAACCAGGGCGCCGCGGCGATGGGTTTGCGCTGCACGCGCTTTTTCTCGGTGGAGGGCCTCAGCGACAAGGGCCGCTCGTGCGCCGCCGACCTCGCGGTGCTCGCCCGCGCCGACCTGGATCAGCCCCGCCTGGCCCACATCGCGCGCACCCGCAAGGTGGTCAAGCCGCTGGCGATCAAGGGCGGCAAGGTCTACATGTTCAACAACAACCCCCTGCTGATCAGGGGCTATCCGGGCGTCACAGGTCTGAAGACCGGCTATACCAACGCGGCCGGGCACTGCCTGGTGGCGACCGCGACGCGACACGGCGTGCGCCTGGGGGTGGTGCTGCTGCACTCCCCGGACACCGGCCGCCAGGCCCAGCAGCTGCTCAACCGCGGCTTTCGCGTTCCCTGAGCGGCGCGATCCCGGTCGACTGGCTGGTCGGCCAGTTAGTAGGGTTCTCGCCCCCGTGGATCTCAACGACACGCCCGAGCAGGCCGAGTACCGCGCCACCGTGCGCGAGTGGCTCGAGCGGCACCGCGCCGAGGCGCCGGTGCTCGAGGGCCCGGAGGCGATCACCGACGAGCAGGAGCTGATAGCCGCCCGCCGCGCGTGGCAGGGCAAGCTCGCCGAGGGGGGCCTGGCCGGGGTCGCCTGGCCGCGCGAGTACGGCGGCCAGGGGCGGGGCCCGATCGAGCAGGTGATCGTCAACCAGGAGATCGGCCGGGCCGGCGTACCCGGGATCCTCGACGCGATCGGGGTGGGCATGCTCGGCCCCACGATCATGGCCCACGGCAGCGAAGAGCACAAGGCGCGCTACCTCGGACCCATGCTCCACGGCGACGAGGTGTGGTGCCAGCTGTTCTCCGAGCCCGCCGCGGGCTCGGACCTGGCCGCGGTGCAGGCCCGCGCGCGCCAGCAGGAGGACGGCAGCTGGCGGCTGTCGGGCCAGAAGGTGTGGACCACCAACGCCCAGATCGCCTCCTTCGGCCTGCTGCTCGCGCGCACCGACCCCGACCTTCCCAAGCACAACGGCCTGACCATGTTCATCGTTCCCATGGACGCCGAGGGCGTGACCGTGCGCGGCCTGCGTCAGATCTCGGGGGAGGCCGAGTTCAACGAGGTCTTCTTCGACGACGTCCCCCTGTCGGCCGAGGCCCCGGTCGGCCCGGTGGGGGGAGGCTGGCGCACGGCGCTGACCACGCTGATGTTCGAACGGGTGACCATCGGGCTGGGCAGCGAGGGCCTGGGCTATCGCGCCGACCGTTTCGCGGCGGCGATCGCCTCGGACCCCGACGCCCGGCGCGATCCGGAGGTGCGCCGGCGCCTGGGCGAGCTCGCGAGCGAGCTGCTCGCCGTGCGCTTTACCGGGTACCGGACGCTCACCGCGCTGCAGCAGGGGCAGACCCCCGGGCCCGAGTCGGCGCTGGCCAAGGTCACGCTGGTCAACGCCGCGATCGAGGCTGGCGAGCTGGTGGCCGACGTGCGCGGTCCCGAGGCCCTGGGCGAGGGTCCCTGGAGCTACATGATCTCGTTCCTGCCCGGCCTGAAGTCGGCCGGGGGAAGCGAGGAGATCCTGCGCAACACGGTGGGCGAGCGCGTGCTCGGGCTCCCCCCCGAGCCGCGGCTCGACAAGGGCATCCCGTTCTCCGAGCTGCGGGCGCGAGAGCGCCAGGCGGCCGGCGAGGCCGAGCCCGCCACCGCGACGCAGGGGAACGGGGCGGGCGCCGGCGCCGGCGACGCCGCCTCCGGGGCGCGGGCTTGAACCTGGCTCTATCCGAGGAGCAGCGGCTCCTGCGCGAGGCCGCGCGCGGGACCCTGTCGCGCGTCCCCACCGTCGCCGCCGCCCGCGCCGCGCTCGACGGCGAGCCCACCCCCGACCTGTGGCCGGCGGCACGCGAGGCCGGCTGGCCGGGCCTGCTGATCGCCGAGCAACGGGGCGGCGCCGGCCTGGGCGCATTCGACGCCATGCTGGTCATGGAGGAGAGCGGCCGGGTCCTGGCCGACCCCCTGCTGCTGGGCCACCTTCCCGCCTCCGGCCTGCTCGACGCCGCGGCCGGCGCCCAGACGCCCGCGCTCGAGGCGCTGGCCACCGGGGAGCAGCGCGCCGCCTACCTGCCGGTGCGCCCGCCCGACGATGTCCAGGCGCAGTGGAGCGTCGACCCCCATGAGGGCCTGCGCCGCGGCGGCGCCCCGAGTCTCAGCGGCCGGGGCACCGAGGCGCGCGTGAGCGGACGGCTGTCGTGGGTGCCAGGCGCCCCGGGCGCCGACCTGCTCGTCGGCGTGGCCATCGACGCCGACGGCAAGCCGGCCGCCATCGCCGTCGAGGGCGCCGCCCGAGGAGCGTCGGTGAAGCCGGTGATGCGCTACGACGCCACCCGCTCGCTCGGCCACGTCGAGCTAACGGACGCGCCGGCTACCGTGCTCGACGCTCCCGCCGGGGAGGCGGCGGCGGCCTGGTTTTTGGCCCAGGCGCTGCTGGCGGCCGAGTCGGTGGGCGCCGTGCAGACCGCCCTGGACGTGTCGGTCGCCTACGCGCAGGAGCGCCACACCTTCGGACGCCCGATCGGCTCCTACCAGGCGATCAAGCACGGGCTGACCGAGGTCCTGCGCCGGCTGGAGAACGCGCGCTCGTTGCTCTACTACGCCGCCTGGGCGCGCCAGGACGCCCCCGATGAGTTCCCGCTGGCCGCCAGCGCCGCGCGGTCGGCCGCGGGACGCGCCCTGGACTTCGCCGCCCGGAAGATGATCTCCGTCCACGGTGGCATCGGCGCCACCTGGGAGCACGACGCACCGCTGTACTTCCGCCGCGCCCAGCTCTCGCGCCGCCTGATCGGCGGCACCGCCGACGCCAGCGAGCGGGTGGCGGCGGCGATGCTCGCCCGCGCCGACGCATCCGGCTCTCAGCCACCCGCCGACGAACAAGCGGGCACGGGCGAGGCCCACCCCGCCGAGGCGGCCCAGACGGTCTGAGTCCTGGCGCGGGCGCCTGGCCGCGCTAGCGGCCGGCGCGAGCGGCGCTCACCACGCGGCGCTGGGGCACGACCTCGGCGGCGAAACGCAGCGTGCCGGCGGCGCGGTAGACCGAGATCGGCCCCACGGTGGGATCCCCGGAGGCGAGGAAGCCGAAGCTTCCGAGGATCCCGTGGCGGACGCGCACGCCGAGCAGCGCCGAGGCGGCGCCGGCGCGCGAGCCGCCGCCGCGGGCGACCGCGTCGAGCAGCACCCCGAGGGCCTGCCCGGCGTAGGGGGCAAACGGCTCGACCGGTCGCGGCGCCACCTGACGCGCGAGCCTTCGCTCGAGCGTGCGCCCCGCCCCGGTGAGATGGGCCGGATCGCGACCGGGCAGGCTCACGAACATGCCGCGCGCGGCGCGGCCGGCGAGCTTGATCGTCGACTGTTGGGCAAATCCATCCGGCGCCAGCAGCCTGACCGGGCCGGCGTTGGGGCCGAGCACGGCGACCTTGTCGCGGATCAGGCGCCCCCCGTTCTCCTCGATCAGGCCGGCCAGCACGACCGCGTCGGGGTGCCGGCGCTTGACCCCGCGCAGCAGCCGCCGGTAGCCGCGGGCCTTGGGGTCCCAGGCGCGAAAGCCCACCACGCGGGCGCCCAGCGCGCGACTGGCCCCCCGGAACGTGCGCGCCTGCCCGAGGCTGGTGGGGTCCTTGGCCGCGTAGAGGACGAACGGACGCCGGACCCGGCGGCGGCGGGCAAAGGTGGCCAGCCCGGCCCCCTGGTAGGCGTCGTTGGGAACCACGCGCGCGTAGGTGCGCCGGCCGCTGGGATACAGGCCACGGGGCTGGCCCGCCGGACACCCGGGGGACGCCAGGGTCAGACACACCAGGGTGTTGCCCGGCGAGACCATCGCCGTGGCGCTGCGGTTCAGTACCGGGATGATGAGCGCGGCGCACCCCGAATTGTAGGTGCCCACCACGCCCAGGACGGAGGGATTGCCGGCGTAGGCGCCCGCGTTGGCGGTGCACTGGGCCGGGTCCCAGGCCCCGGTCGAGGCGAGCGCGTCGTTGCAGGCCTGGTAGCCGACCGGCGTCGGCCCGGCCCGCCAGGCGCGATCGGCGAGCACCAGCCGGATCGCCGCCACCATCTGGCGCGAACGCTCCTGGGAGCCTCCCACCATCGGCAGGTCGGAGACCACCACCGCGGCCGGCGATCCCGATCCCCCGTACTCGACGGGGCCGCAGCTCGGGGAGGCCACCCCGGAGAACGCGGAGGCCGGAGCCGCGGGCGCCGGAGAGGCACCCGCCTGCCCGACCGCCAGGGCGGCAGCGGCGACCATAGCCCCCGTCGTCCACACCCGCGCACCGCCGATGCTCACCCGCGCGCCCGCGACCGTGCCGGCGCTCGCTCTGCCATGGTGCCGGCGCCGGAGCACCGCCGGATCCTAGCCTCGGGTCCGGTGCTCACCGTTGGCCGCGGACGCCTCGGGCGGGCCGGGGTGTCCGTAGAAGACTTCAAACGCGGGCACCAGCCCGTGGCGCTCATAGAAGCGATGGGCGTCGCGGTTGGACCTCGCCGCGGTCACCGTGAGCTCGCTCAGGCCCAGCTGCGCCATCCCCTCTCGCACGGCGCCCATGAGCGCCGTGCCCACGCCGCTGCCGCGCTCCTCCTCGGCCACCGCCAGCGTCTGCAGCTCGGCGATGCGATCACCGCTGGCCCAAGAGGCGTGGCCGAGCACCACGGTGACGAAGGCGTAGCCGACCGGGCGCCCGCCGCGCTCGGCGAGCACCACGAAGGTGTCGGGCTCCCGTATCCAGCGCTCGTACTTGACCAGCCTTCGCCGCCAGGACTCGTCGATGTCGCGCTTGGGGGAAGGGCCGATGCGGGGCGTGATACGGGCGTGGTGGACCTGAAGCGACTTCCACAGCGGCTCGAGCAGCCTCAGCTCGTCCGCATTCGCCCGGCGCGTCGTCACAACATCTTCGCCCCCGCTTGTCATCACCCGAAGACTAGGCCCGGCTTCCACGAGGTTGGTCTTCCCGTCTCGGCTGAACTCGCCGAGTCAGTGAAATGCCTGATCGCAACCCCCGTTGCGCCACAACACGGTTAATGTGTTTTGATCTCGGGCATGTCGCAATCCGTGAGCGGGGGCCTGAAGACGAAAGCTTGGGGGGCGTGTGGGCTTTGGCTTGGCGTGCTCCTGTCGCTGCTGCTCGCGAGCAGCGCCGGCGCGGCGCAGCCACCGGTGGGCCTTGGGACGGCGAGCAGCTTCGCCGTCCTTGCAGGCTCGACCGTCACGAACACAGGTCCAAGCGTGGTCAACGGCGATCTCGGGGTCAGTCCCGGCACCGCGGTGACGGGGTTTCCGCCCGGAACGGTCAACGGGACGATCCACGCGGCGGACGCGGTCGCGGCCCAGGCCCAGACCGACACGACGACCGCCTACAACGACGCCGCCGGACGAACCCCGGCCGTCAGCGTGTCCGGGGACCTCGGCGGATCGACACTCACGCCTGGCGTCTACAAGGCCTCGTCCTCGCTGGGGCTGACGGGAGACGTCACGCTCGACGCCCAGGGCGACCCGAACGCCGTCTTCATCTTCCAGGTCGGCTCGACGCTGACGACGGCGTCGAGCAGCCGCGTGCTCCTCATCAACGGCGCCAACGCCTGCAACGTCTTCTGGCAGATCGGCAGTTCCGCGACCCTGGGGACAAATACCTCGTTCAAGGGCACGATCCTCGCCCTCACATCCATCACGCTGAACACGGGCGCCACAGTGGACGGCAGGACGCTGGCGCGAAACGGCGCCGTCACAATGGACACCAACACGATCACCAGAGGGAGCTGCCCGACCCTGCCTCCCGGCAGCACTCCCGGCAGCACTCCCGGCGCCACTCCTCCCGGCGCCACACCGCCGGGCACCACACCGCCGGGCGCCACGCTTCCCGTCGCCATCGGCACGGCCATCTTGGCCACCATGCCGCCGCAGAGGCCCAATCGCTGCATCGGGGGCTTCCGGGCCGTGGTGACCGGCCTGCGCATCAGGCGGGTTGCCTTCTCGCTCGACGGCCGAAGCATCGCCACCCGGAGCAGGTCGCCGTTCACCGTTTCGGTGCGCAGCCTGTCCGGGGTTCACCGGCTCACCGCCCGGGTCACGTTCACGGACGCGACCCGCCCCGCGAACCTCAGGCTGAGATACCGAGCGTGCGGAGCTGCCAGGAGAAGGGTGCCTACCCGACGCCCGCGCCGGCCTCGCCGACCTTCCGGGTTCACGGGGTAAGCCCAACGCAATCCTCGCGCCGTGCTATACGCGATCGCGGTCGCGGCGGTCGCGTTGCCAGCTGGAGCCGCCCGGTAGGGGCGGCGCCAGGTGGGCGCTGGCACGACCGGAGTCTCCGGGGCGGACCGGCCCGAAAGCCCAGCTACGAGCGGCGATCTCGCGCACCACAACAAGCCCCACGACGGCACCGGCGGGCGCCCAGCCGCGCCATCATGGACCACCCTGTGCGCCTTGCCAGCGGACTCGCCACAGCGCTGTTGCTCGGCGCAACCGGCGCGGCAATAGCAGCACCCTCACGGCAACGCGCTAGTCGACCAGCGCCGAAAGGGACTCAGGCGCTCGCGATGCTTAACCACGCCACGGAGGCGTTCTCAAGCCCAAACCGTGGCTCCAGGCCAATAATGGTGGTGAGCAACACGCGACCAATCACGGGCGGGCAGACCGTGCTTCCGGTGATCGCTCACGCCACCGACCGGCGCGGCGCAGCCTGGCTAAGAGTGCTCCTTCCAGGCAGACCTAACAGCCACACAGGCTGGATCTCGACCCGCTCAACAACACCGGCGGTCACCAGGTGGCACATCGTCATCCGGATTTCAACGCGAACGGTGACGGCCATTCGCGACGGCCGCCCACTACGCACCTTCAGGGTAGTGGTCGGCCAGCCATCAACCCCGACGCCGTTAGGGCGCTTCTTCGTCGAGGAAACCGTGAAGCTAGACCACCAGGAAGCCGGCGCGCCGTATGCGCTGGCGCTCAGCGCCCGCTCGAACGTGTTGCAGGAATTCGCTGGCGGCCCGGGCCAGATCGCCCTTCACGGCACAAACAACATCGGCGGCGTCCTGGGCACCGCCGCCTCCCACGGATGCATCCGCTTAGACACCCAAGCCATCACCTGGCTGGCAACCCGCATCGGACCCGGCAGGCCGGTCACCATCACGCAGTGAGGAAGCCCGGTCCGGGTACCTCTGGCTTGGGGATGTGACGCATCAGCAGCGGTCGAGTCGGCGTCCGCTCTCCTTCTCGGGCGGGGTGTAGTTGAGCTCGTAGTAGCGGCACGAAGGTCAAATGGCGTGCGACGAAGCCCTCCTTGACGGTCCCGAACTGCGGCTCGTTCGTCTCCACGTCGACGTAAACGCCTTGCAGCTTTCCGATCTTCTCGCCGTTGCGGTCCACGAGCATCTTGTCGTGCCATTCACCGACGTTCCACTCGGCATCTTGCTGGTGCTCGGTCATCGTCTCGTCGCTCCTCGCCCCCTCCGTGACCTTGCGTAGCCGGGCGGTCTCTCCCGACCTCGCCGAGGAGCGCTCACCCCAGGACCGGCAAAGAGCGGTCGTGCGACAGCCTGGTCAGCGTGCGCTGCATGGTGGAGGTGACCACCCGATAGCCGTCGTCGGTGTCCGCCCGGGGGCCGAGGCGCTTCTTCAGGTCGATCGGCTTGAGCACCCGGATGGAGATCTTGGCCGGTATCGGGAAGCGCAGCGGCAAGTCGAGGATCGTGACGCCCACCGGCGGGCCGAGGACGGGCGGCAGCACCTTCAGCCGCAGCAGGCGATCCAGGCGCAGCCCGCGGGCCAGGCGGCGCCCGCGCCCCAGGAACAGCGCCGTCTCCTGTCCCCCGATGGCGACCACGGGCACGATCGGGACGCGGTGGCGCAGCGCGAGCTCCACGAAGCCGGTCCGATGGGCGAAGTCGATGTCGCCCGACTCCCACGACGGCCGGTAGGTCTCGTGATCGCCACCGGGATAGACCAGCAGGGCGGCGTCGCGGCGCAGGGCGCGCGACATGTTGGTCGGCGAGGCCGGGACGGTTCCGTAGCGCTGCACGAGGGTCCGGAGTCCGGCGAACTTGAACACCAGGTCGTGGGCCAGCTGGTAAAAGCGCCGCTGCGCTCCGAAGCGGTCGTAGAACGCCTGGGCGAACACGAAGCTGTCGGCGATCCAGGTCCCCCCGGAATGGTTTCCCACCAGCAGCACCGGGCCCTCGGACGGAATGTGCTCGAGCCCCCGGACGTCGGCGCGGAAGTAGGCCCGCGACATCAGGCGCAGAGCGGGCAGCGTTCGCTCGATGTAGCCCGGATCGCGCACCTCGAAGGGATCGGCCGAGCCCCGGCGCATCACCGCCCCGGCCACGTCCTCGCCCGCGGCCGCCACCATGCTCAGATAGGCCTCCAGCCAGCTGCGCGGGCTGTCGACGTTTTGCGCCATAGGGGTGCTCTACCCGTCTGACCGGCCAAAGAACTCGGCAATCGCCGCGTGCGTCTCGCGCGGGCGCTCGAGCTGGGGCACGTGACCGCATTCGAGCTCGACATGCCGGGCGGTGGGCAGCGCCTCGCTGACGTGGCGGGCAAACGCGATCGGCACGAGCCGGTCGTGGCGCCCCCACACGAACAGCGCGGGCACCCGCAGCATGCGCAGGCGCGGCCAGAACCCGTGTTCGCCCTCGGGTTCTTCGAGGTAGATCTGGCGCGCGGCGGCGTAGAAAGCGGCGCGGCCGCGGGGAGTCGTATAGGCGCGCAGGAACTCGTCCACCCCGGCGGCGGTCCATCCTCCGTGGGCGCCCGGGATCATGCGCCGGACCACCCCCTCGACGGCGCCCCGGGGCGCCACCTGCAGCAAGCCAAGCTCCGGACGCACGACGCGCAACAAGCTCGCCCAGTTGCGCTCGCGACGCCAGGCCAGCGAGGAGGACAGCAGCGCGAGCCGGCACACGCGCTCGGGGTGCTCGAGCCCGACCTCCAGGGCCACCCGGCCACCCATGCTGTTGCCGACCACGTGGGCGGACTCGAGCCCCAACGCGTCCAACGACGCCACCACCGAGCGGGCGAAGAAGCGGGCGTCGTAGGGGGCTCCCAGCGGCTTGTCTGAGTCCCCGAAGCCCGGGAGGTCGAGCGCGATCACCCGAAACCGGCCCGCCAGGGCGGCCACCGTGGTCAGGAAGGAGATCTTGGTGCCCCCCAGCCCGTGGAGGGCCACCACCGGATCGCCGGTCCCCGCTTGCAGCATCGACAGCGTCCCCACGTCCGTGGCCAGGGATCGAAACTCGAGCCGACCGGGCCGGCGGTCCCCGCTCGTGGCCGCCAGCAGGCCCACCCCGAGGTGAAGGTTGCGTCGCACCGTCAGGCGGCGGGCGCGAAACGCGCTCATGCCGCCCCGTAGGTCCTCGGCGATGCGTGCCCAGGTGGCCGCATCGGCGCTGAGCAGGGCGTCGGGTTGGCCGTTGGCCCGTACCAGGCGCGCCGCGTCGAGATCGACGAGCACGTCCCAGGATTCCTCCTCGCCGACCTCCAGCCGGATGCGGGCGCCCGGCGTAGCGTCGAGCACCGAGGGGTCGTAGCGATCGACCAAGGTCCGAAGCGCGGTCGGCGGGACGGACATCAGGACCTCGAGTATGGTGCGGCCTCCGCCGGGGCAGCCTCGGCGAGGAGCCCGGGCCGCGTCGGCCCCACGGCTAGCCCACCGCCGCTGGAGGACGCATGGACAAGACGCCGGTCAACCCCTGGAGCTGGCAAGACCAGTTCGGGTTCTCGCAGGCCTGGAGGGTCGACGGCGCCCAGTCGGCGATGTTCGCCTCCGGCCAGGTGGCGATGTCCGCCGAGGGCCAGGTGGTGGGCGAAGGCGACTTCGAGACCCAGGCCCGTCAGGCGTTCGAGAATCTTCAGACCGTGCTCCAACAGGCTGGCGCCTCCCTGGACGCCGTGGTCAAGCTCACGGTGTATCTAACCGACATCACCAAGCTCCGGGACTACACGCGCATCAAGGCCGAGTTCATGACCGGGAACCCGCCGGCCTCGACCGCGATCGGAGTCGCCGCGCTCGCGCTTCCCCAGTTGATGATCGAGATCGAGGCGATCGCGCTTCTCTAGCCGATACACGTTCGCCCTCAGTCGGTCACGGCGGCCATCCGCCGCGCCGCCCAGGCGGCGAGCCGCGGAGACAGGCGCTTGAGCGCGTAGGCGGTCCAGGACTCGATCGTGATCGGCGCCACCGAGCGGTTGCGGGCCACCGCCTTGAGGATGTTCTGGGCCACCCGGTCGGGCCCGTAGTTGCGCCTCTGATACAGGGACACCAGGCGCTCACGGGCCTCGGGGTTCTCCAGTGCGCCGCGCGCCCGGGCGGCGCGGGTGATCGGCGTGTTGATGATCCCCGGGCAGATCGCGGTCACCCCGATGCCGTGCGGGCGCAGCTCCTCGCGCAACGCCTCGCTGAGCCCGAGCACGGCGAACTTGGTGGCCGAATAGGCCACCAGCGCGGGGCTGGCGTGAAAGCCGGCCATCGAGGAGACGTTGGCCACGTGTCCGCCGGTGCCCCGCTCGACCATGGGCGGGACGAAGAAGTGGCACCCGTGCACGACCCCCATCAGGTTGATGGCCACGATCCAGTCCCAGTCGGAGAGCTCGGTGTCCAGCAGACCAGCGCCCAGCCCCACGCCGGCGTTGTTGACCAGCAGGTGGACCGCGCCGGCCTGGGCGTGGACGGCCTCGGCAAAGGAGCGCATCTGTTCGCGATCGGCTACGTCGACCGGGCGGGCGATGACGTCGCGTCCCAGGGCGCGGGCGGCGGCCTCCACCTCCTCCAGGCCGACCCGGTTTACGTCGCAGATCGCCAGGTCGGCGCCCCGGCGGGCCGACAGCAGCGCGGTCTCGCGGCCGATGCCGCTGCCCGCGCCGGTCACCAGGACCGTCCGTCCGTGAAGCTGTGAGGTGTCCATCGGCTCGCCGAGGGCAATATATGGTTGGCCGGGTGTCCACCGCCGCCGCCCCCGCCGCCCTCTCGCTGATCCCCTCTCAGGAGGAGACGCTCCTGCGCGAGGCGGTGAGCGGCATCTGCCGCCAGTTCGGCCGCGAGTACATGCAGCAAAAGCGCGACTCCGGCGGGCCGCCCAGCGAGCTGTGGGAGGCGCTGGCCAGCCGGGGCTACATGGGCGTCAACATCCCCGAGGAATACGACGGCGGCGGCCTGGGGATGGCCGCCCTGTCGGCCGTCGGCGAGGAGATCGCCGCCGCCGGCTGCGCCCTGCTGCTGATCGTCGTATCGCCGGCGATCGTGGGCAGCATCCTGGTCCGCCACGGCACCCCCGAGCAGAAGGAGCGCTGGCTGCGGGGCATCGGCGCCGGCACGACCAAGGTGGCGTTCGCCATCACCGAAGCCGACGCCGGTACCAACTCCCACAACCTCGCCACGTCGCTGCGCCGCGACGACGGGCGCTTCCTCCTCAACGGGCAGAAGACGTTCATCTCCGGCGTCGAGGACGCCGACGCGGTGTGCGTGGTGGCGCGCACCCGGACGTCCGACGGAGGGCTCGGCCTTCCCTCGCTGGCGATCGTCGACGTCGACGCCCCGGGGTTCACCCGCCAGCAGATTCCGATGGCGGTGCGCGGCGCCGACAAGCAGTGGACGCTGTTCTTCGACGACGTCGAGCTCGAGGAGGAGCGGCTGGTCGGCGGCGAGAACGGCGGCCTGGGCGTGGTCTTCGACGGGCTCAACCCGGAGCGCATAATGGGCGCCTCGATCTCCACCGGGATCGGTCGCCTGGCGCTCGAACGCGGCGCCGCCTACGCGCGCGAGCGCCGGGTCTGGGGTCAGCCGATCGGGGCCCACCAGGGCGTCGCCCACCCCCTCGCCGAAGCCAAGATCGAGCTCGAGCTGGCCCGCCTCATGACCCAGAAGGCGGCCGCGCTCTACGACGCCGGCGCGCCGGGGGCGGGCGAGGCGGCCAACATGGCCAAGTACGCCGCGGCCGAGGCGGGCATCCACTGCGTGGACCGGGCGATCCAGGCCCACGGGGGCAACGGCTTCGCGCTGGAGTACGGGCTGAGCGACCTGTGGTGGGGCGTGCGTGTGGCGCGCACCGCTCCGGTGTCGCGCGAGATGGTCCTCAACTACGTGGCCGAGCACTCGCTCGGCCTGCCCAAGTCCTACTGACGGGCGTCCTGCTCAGGGGATAGGGGCCGCTGGCGCGACCCGGGCTCATCGTCGCCGCGCCCCCGCCGCACGCCCAGGAAGCCCCATACCGCCAGGAGGGCGAGCCCCACCACGCCGAGCACCCCGCCCCCCACCACCGCCACCGGCTCCAGCGCGCCCCACGGCCCGGGTCCGGCGATCGGAGGCTCCCGCGCAGGGAGCCGAGCGGGGGTGCCGCCGGCCGCCGGTGGGCCGCCGGGCGGGGCCGCTGCCGGGCTGGCCGGAAGCGGGGGCGGGGCGGGCAGCTCGGCGATCTGGGCATGGGCGCGGGCCAGCGCCTGCGCGCTCGGTCGGATATCGATCAGCCGGGCGTAGACCAGGATGCGCTGGGTGGCGCTGTAAAGCGGGTGGCAGGCGGTCAGCACCAGCCGGTCATAGCCGGCGAAGTCGAACGCCGAGCGATAGCCGGCCGGCACGATCACCCGCCGCTCGACCGCGTAGGTGAAGCTCCCGTAGGGCGCGTCGAGGCTCAGGCGGTTCCCGCCCCGCAGGTCGTCCAGGTGCCGAAACGGCGCCAGGTAGGTGGTGCGGTGGCCGGCGATCGCCACCGTCCCCGTCTCGCCGGGCAGCGGCGTCTGGCTGTAGTGGGCCGGGCCCCTGCGCAGGCTCGCGGCGCCGGAGCCCTGAACGACCACGTAGCTCAGATGCAGCCGGCCGATGCGGATGCGGGCGAGGGCGTGGCCGGGTCGGGTGCTGGCGTTTTCGGTCCGGGCGAAGTAGCGCAGCGTGGCGCGCAGGCGCGTGCGCTGGTCGCGGATCGCGCGCACCTGGCCGGGCACGACGGCGAGGGTCCGGCGCTCGAGCGCGGCCAGCTCCGAGCGCAGGTGGCGCTGGTCGCGGGCGGCCAGGAACGAGGTGATCGGCTCCTTCCACAACAGCGTGATCGCCGTCTCGGCCAGCAGCAGGGCGCCGAGGGCGAACATCGCGCTGGACAGCCGGCGTAGCCACCGTGCCCGGCGAGCCCCTGGCTCCGGCGCCGGGTCGGGCGGGCGCTGGCGAGGCCGCTCTGCCACTGGCGGCCCCGCCATCTGCGCAAGCCCGGCGACTAGGCCAGCGTGCCAGCCGACGCGCGTCGCCGCACGACGACCGCCCCGCCGATGAGCCCGGCTCCGAGCAGGCCCAGGATCCAGACCTCAAAACCGGTGTGGGCGAGGTTGCTGCCCCGGCCGACCAGCGTGGCCGACTGCCCAACGTGCTTGAGGCACTGGGCGGTCGACAGACGCTTGCCGTTGATCTTGATGGTCTGGTTCTGGCAGTCCTGGCGGGTCACGGTGGACTTCGCCGCCAGCGCCGGGACGGCGGCCACGAACACCAGCGCAACCGCGACCGCCCCGAGCGCTAGGGCG
>Ga0066662_10000086_pt1 | contig 34630 bp, 28 predicted proteins | sample GraSoiAngelo_111_FD_133939 | JGI IMG/M metagenome (GOLD analysis project Ga0066662, IMG submission 133939) | Grasslands soil microbial communities from the Angelo Coastal Reserve, California, USA - 14_0903_12_40cm | ecosystem: Environmental > Terrestrial > Soil > Grasslands | place: USA...
CCTCTCAGCCTCAATCTGCGGGATAACAACAGGTGGTCGGGTAGGGAGCCTGATCTTTGAATGGATCAATATCAAAATTCCCCGCCCTCACCATAAGCCTCACTGCTTATGGACGGATTACGGATTCCCTGCTTACGACTCTGGTCGTGCAGAGACTGTAGAGCGCTTCTGGCCTCTGTACTGCAATCAACTTTTCTCGGTGCTCTCAGTACCTCCGCGCTTCTTTGGTAAGAATTTGCATTTCCTTTCCTCTGTTTACTCGGTTCCTCAGCGTTGCAAAGATTTTGCCTTTGCTTGCAGGTTTGCTGCTCAGAGGTAACTTGCGACCCCTGGGAAATCGCGCTAAGCTCCGCTCATGGCCAATGATTTTATTTGTGGCATCTGTGACCAGCCGGAAAAGAAATGCATTTGCGAGCGGTACTGCTGCTACTGCAAGGCGCAATTCAATGTCCGGCTGTGCGAAGACGGCGTGTATTACTGCCAGCCCTGCCGCGAAGCCTGCGACCTGCAGGCCCAGACATAAGATTGGGTAAATGAGTAATTTGGTAATTTGGTAAATGAAGATTATGGCGAAGTTCATTTACTCATTTACCAAATTACCCATTTACCCATTTTTCTTTCCGGATTGCCGTGTCCAAAGCTTTAAGCTCAATCCGTGAATACTACCTCGCCTTGCTGCGTCGCTGGGGACCCCAGAACTGGTGGCCAGCGCAGTCGCGCTTTGAAGTGATCGCAGGCGCTTATCTCACGCAGAACACCGCCTGGATCAACGTAGAAAAAGCCATGATGAACCTGCGCCAGGCGCGGGCGCTCAGTGTAAGCAGGATTCGCAAGATACCCATCACTGAGTTAGAGCAGCTTGTGCGTCCTTCAGGGTACTTCCGGCAGAAAGCCCAGCGTCTGAAAACCTTTATCGCTTATCTGGATGAAAAATACGGCGGCTCGCTGGATCGCATGTTCTCCCAGGAAACACAGAAGCTTCGCGCTGAGTTGCTGGCCCTGAATGGCGTGGGACCGGAAACTGCCGATTCCATTCTGCTCTATGCGGGAAATCATCCGGTATTCGTAGTGGACGCTTATACGCGCCGCATTCTGGAACGGCACAGAATCATCGGCAAAAAGATCGGCTACGAGGAGATCCGAAACCTGATCGAGAGCGCCATCAGCAGCACCGAACCGGAGTTGCTCAAGGTACTGGAGCAGGGGGCCGAGCCTCGCCATCCGGTTTCGCGCATGAGCCGCATGCAGCGTAGCCACCTGGCCCAGCATTACAACGAGTTCCACGCCCTGATTGTGAGAACCGGGAATGAGTTCTGCCGCAGCATTCCCCGCTGTGAAGGTTGCCCGCTGCGGCCATTTTTGCCCCGGCATTTCGTCCTCACGGGTGGGCAACAACCCCGCAGACGCCCGAATCGTAAGTAATAAGACACATCACAAGTGGGGGTTTACGATGCTTTTGATTCTTGCTATAGCTCTATTGATCCTGTGGTTCCTGGGATTTGTAGCATTCCATGTCACGACGGCGTTTATTCACTTCGCACTGGTGTTGGCACTGGTGCTTTTCGTCTGGCACATGATCGCCGGACGCAGAACCGCGGTCTGACGATCCCGTCCATCTGAGTTGAATCGCGAGAGGCGTGGCGCGACCACGCCTCTTACTGCTTCAGGTACGGCGCTACTTCCTTGCGCAGGTCCTGGCTGGCATAGTGTCCCAGGGCTGCATCAAGCGCCAGGGTGTCTGCGTCGGAACGGGCCAGCCACGTGCTGTTGGTGTACACGATAGCGTTGCCGTACACCACTACTTTGCCAAAGGTAAGATTGGCGTTCCATTGTGCTATCTGCTTGATGAGAGCGGTTGAAGGATTCGTGCCTTTGGGTAACTGCCCAAGCAAGAAGTCCATGGTGATGATCTGCAGCTTCTCGTTGTTGACATCGTCTCCAAGGGCGCTGAGATAGACGTAAAATCTCTCTGACTCATTGTTCTCTACAGTAATGACTGCAATGTACCTGCCGTCTTCCGTCTTGGTGAAGGGCATCTCCGCAGCCGTGAAAAGCGCTTCCAGCTTCTTACCCGAGGGCTGCGCCTGCGATTGCTTTTCCGCACCCTGCGATTGTTGCGCACCTGAAGGCAAAGACGATCCCAGCACTGCAAACATGAACGCCATTGCCGCCACACGTCTCATCATTCCTTCTCCTTTTGCAGTCACGAATGATCTGCTTTGTCTCTGGTTTCCCAAAGTACTAACTATTGCTTAAAAACCTACTTGCCGTTTCGGCACCTGGCTGATCGCCAGCTCAATCACTTTGCCATCCTGAGTAAGTACGGCAATGCCCAGATCAGAGTAAAAGCGGTAATTCTGATTAGGGTCGAGGAGTTGCCGAAAATCATAATCAGCATCTCCGAGAAGCTGTTCCAGTTCGCTGACTGGCATTCCCACCCGGAGTTGCAGCGATTTTGCGCCCAGCCCCATCTCGCGGATGTTTATTGCCGGGGCTTTCTCTCCAGCAAGCCGGATCGCCAGCACCTCTTCTGTGCCTAGCACTTTGATTCCCTGACTCGCATAGTCAAACTGCATCAGGTTGGTGCCGCGCACCGCGGCACTGCTGGAACTCGCGGTTCCCAAAGCCTGCTTTGCCTCCGCCAGACTCTCACCTAACGCAATTCGATTTTTGCCAAGCTCCAGAGATGCGACAGGACGGTATTTCGCCAAGGTCTCCCCCAGCAAAACGCTCTGTGGCTTGGGATCTGTGCCCGATTGTTTGCATAGATTGGCATAATGCTGATACGCAAGGTGCCACCAGGCCAAAGAAGGCCCGGTCTGATGTAGATAGTTCTCCAACTCGGCAATCGCCAGCCTTTGCCGCTGCCCATCAGGCGATTGCGCCAGCAGCAATGCGCGGTTATAAGCCAAAGCATTCGAGACCAGGTTGGCCGACCGCAGTGACGCTGGACTTTCCTTTTTCAGCGAGGTCTCAACCTGGCTGAGCGTGTTCATGGCTTTGTCACTGCTGCCTTGCGCTGCGTAGGCAACAGCGAGATTAATGTTTTCAGCCAGACGCGAAACCGGATCGAGAGAATCATCTCTGGCCGCCAGTTGCGCGGCCTCTTCCAGGAATTGTGCCGCCATCCCAGGATCTTTACCTGCAGGACGGAACAGGTAAGCAACTCCTAAGCTGGCTTTAGGAAGTGAGAGGCCAGGGTTGAGGCGGATGGCTTCCCGCAATGCTCCAACCGCATCCCACCACAATTCCTCATTGATGCCACGAAGCTTGCCTTCCAGCGATTTCGGACGATGATAAAAGCCGCCGACCACGATCTGCCCGACATCAAACCGGCGCAGGTCCTCGGTATCGAGCGCGTCAGCATATTGCATCAGCAATGAGTAGCCTAGGTTCGCCCAGGCATCGTAGGAGCCGGGAAAATCTTTGGTGACCTGCCGGAAGGCACGCTCTGCGAGTGGATAGTTCTGTACCAGCAGAAAGTAGACGCCGTTGTCGAAGGAACTCATGGAGCGCCATAGCGAGGCCTGTTTCTTATCGAGTTGGGCGATGCGGTCAAACCATGAAGGGTGATCGGCAGAGAGCCCTTCAAAAGAAGAGTAGTTCAACCCTGAGTCAATCATCTTGCGCATGGCTGCCAGTCCGCCCTGATAGGAGTATCCGGCGCGCAGGGCAAGTGTCATGCCCTTTTGATCAGCAGTTAGTTCCTGCTCACGGGTGAAGGTGGCGCGCAGGAATTCTGTATCGCCTGCAGGGGATTTTGTGTGGCCCAGAACGTGGTGCGCCAATTCATGTCCCAGCACATAGGCCAGACGATCGGCGTCACCGGCAACGATGTTCTGCAATAATCCGTTGTAGCAAACTACAAGTGCGCGATCAGAGTCACCTTTTTTAACCACGGCGTAAGCATTCACATCTTTTTTATCAATGATCTCCAGCGTGGGTGGCCAGGGAATACCATGCTGGGCCGGCACTACGGACAGCAACTGCTTGAATACCTGCCGCGCCAAGGTTTGATCAGCCTCCTTGACCTCGGCTGTAGCGCGCGTAGGCGCACTCAGTACGAGCAGCAGGCCAACTGAAAACAGCCCCAGCGTCGTAAAACGCGTAGCGATATGCGAACGATTTGTGTCTGGGCACGACTTTGGCTTTAGCCCCTGCACACTGTTCACAGCACTGGAATGTTTGGATAGGAACATTCAGAGTAATTTACTGCAGCGGCCGCACATTCTTAGATTTCGTCGGACGTAGCTTTCTTGTATTAATCTTCGGCGCCTTTGACTCGGGAAAAACCACAGGACGTACGTTTGCCGCCGAAAGAAAGTTCGCTCTGGAAAACCCCGGAAAGGAATGCGCTTTGCCGGACGAAGGAAGATTCGCTTGGCTGAGGGCCGCTACCACATCCGGATGTTGGGTCGTCATCAGTGCGTGGCGATTCACGGCTCCCGGGCGCGCTACAGCACTGGATGGCATGCTTATGGGTCTGGCGGGATGGCTTGTACTGGCTTGCTTTGCCTCTGCCATCGCCGCTTGCCTGCTCGAAGAGGTATTCTGGGTTGCCGCTGCGGAGACGCCAGCCAGAAGCAATATCAAAGCCAAGAACGATCTCACCTGGAGCATCAGTGTTCTTCCTCCAATAAGAGAATGACTCTATTGCATGAACTTGCAATAAAAGTTAAGACTACCGGACTATTTATGAACCGGCGGGGAAGGATATCTCGCGCCACTTTAGTGCCTGAATGGCTTGGTTGTCAATTACACGTTACAGATAGTTCTCCTTGCGATAATATGTGCAAAACCATGCTGAAAACGGTCCGGCCTCAGGGACTACTCATAATTCTGGTACTCGCCGCCTGTGCATCAGGATGGGCGCAGGAGGCCAAGTCCCCGCAGGATTATGTGCCGCCAGAACTGCAGGCCTCGGACCCGGAAGTTAAAACCTACCTTGATACAGCCGACCACTTGGCAAAAGAAGGTAAATACACAGAAGCTTTTCAGCAGGTTCAGCAGGCCTTGGATCTATGTATTCGCAAGAAATTGCCGGATAAGGGACTGCTGGAAGCCAAGCTTGCTACGGCTCTTTTTATGCAGGGCAATGTTGATGCCGCCAGACAGCACTGGTTGACCGCACTCAAAGACTCCGGAATCACCGGGAATCTTGTTCTGCAGGCGGACACGTTGGTTGCCTTGTCTTCCTTGTCCCAAGCGACTGGGAAAGCTGATGAAGCACTGGATATGGCCAGCAAGGCGGTTGCTCTGTCGCGCAAGAGCGGGAACTTCTGGATCCAGTCGCGCTGCCTGGGAGAGATGGGAAGGCTGCAACTCACTCTTGGAAAACAAACTGAAGCCAGGGCTTCTGTAGAAGAGGCATTACGCCTTGACCGGCTCAACCAATATGGATGGGAGCCTACCCACCTTCTTTATCTAGCATGGGTCACTTTTGCCGATCCGGCCAAACTTGATCAAGGCATTCAACTCGCCAGTTCGGCGCGTGACCTGGCGATCAAACGCGAAGACTATGTGGCTTTCATGTTGACCTCCACTTCGCTTGGCCGGGCTTATGTTCAAAAAGGACAATTGAATGAAGGCATCGCCCTGCTGGAACGTTCGCGCGGAGGAATGGACGATCAGGGAAGATCTCTGTTCAAAAATCCTGTTTCCTATAAAGCCGGTATTGCTCTTCCCTATCCGCAAATTACATTTCTTGAAGCCATCGCAGGCGCTTACCAGGCCGGTCATCGTACTGATGATGCGCTCAAGAGTTGGACAGAACTTTACGACGTAGCAAAAAGAGCAAGTTTCACCCTGGCTGCTGCGGAAGCAGCGCATAGCATCGGTGATATTTACCAGTCAAAAAAGGAATACTCCCAAGCTATTCGCTTCTATTCGTTAGCTGCGGAATCATGGGAGAAAGGAGGAAATGCAGAACGGCGGATTGATGCTTTGGGTTCAGAGGCGTTCATGCTGCTTCAAAACTCACAAAGTGAAGAAGCGTTGCGGGTCTATGATTCCCTCCTGCCTCTGGTGAAAGAAGCGAAAGATTCACGCCGGCAGTTTGTATTCAATCTTGCCATTGTTGAAACCGTACAACCAGGAGGGGGCCTGGAACGCACGCAGAAAGCTCTAAGGGAAGCTGAATCTTTGCTGTCGCCTGATCTGACACTCGCAGGCGTAGACCCGAATTTGATCATGGAAATGTATGTGCGTCTCGCCGGAGTGTATGAAAAAAAGAACGAGCAGATCCCCATGCTGATCGCACTTGAAAAAGCCATGACGCCCGCTGAAGCCCTCGGCAAAGTTGAAGCAATGGTTCAGCTTGATCGCGAGATCGAAAAAGATCTCGCCGCTGCTCATGCAAAGGAAAAAGCAACCAGCTCCTATGAAGCGGAGGATTTTGCCACAGCATTGGCCTATTTTGAACTCCTCCAGCATTTCGAGGAAACGGTTGCGCGGTGGAAAGGCAAATTAGACGATTACAACAGAGACGCAGATAATCAGCCACTGAAGAAAGTGCTTGAGATTCCCTTAAAGTTGATCCAGCAGGCAGATGGGCCCGTTGTGCTTGAAACCAATTTGAGAGCAATGGGGCCGATTGCGGCCAGGGTGAGATTAGAGGTGCTCACCTTGCTTTCAGACTATTACCTGCGGGAGCAACACCCGGAAAAAACAATTGAATTCGCTTCCGTCGCCCTATCCTACCTGCAACTTGGCGAGAATGAACAGCCCCGGAGTCTCGATGTGCGGGTAGTTTGCAGACTCGCCTATGCGCTGCTGATGCAAAAAGACCTTCCCAACGCTCTTCAGCGAGTAGGCACTTGTCTCAGCATTGCGAAAAAGCTTGGGGATGCTCAATTGCTGGGAATGGCCCACCAGCTTAATGTTATGGTGTTGCAGGCTGCAGGCCGCGAGAATGAAACACAGGAGTCAAACGAGTATCTGAGGCAGCACGCGCCGGACGATCCGATGCATTATGTAGAACTGGCGCAGCTTAAGAATCAGCAAGGCAACCACGCTGGAGCCACTGAAGCCCTAAGGAAGGCGCTAGGCTTAATTGAAGCCCGCAAAGATCAAAAGCAGACAGCCTATGTGCATCTTGCTCTGGCCGATTCATTACGTGCGGGAACACCGGGCAGCGATGAGGAACGCGCACATCTCGAAGCGGCTCTTTCTCTGTATCATCAACTGGATGATGTAGAAGCACAGGCAAGGGTCAGCACTGCTTTGGGCATATATTTCGCCGGCAAGCAAGACTCTGCTCAAGCCGTGAAATACTTTGATACAGCTTTACAGCTTTCCCGCCAGATAAAAAACCGGTCGGACGAAGCCTACGCGCTTTCTGCAATTGGAGACGCATACCGGATATTAAAAAAACCTGCCTTGGCGCTCAATTCGTACCGAAAAGCGGCTGAGATCTACCATGGCATTCACGAGACTGCGGCAGAAGCATTCCAGCTAAAGGGCGAATCACAGGCATTGGATGATCTCCACAAATCAGAGGAGGCGCTTGTAACTGCACTTAAGGCAAAGTCTGTGGCCGACACGTCCGGGGCATGGCCAGCGCGTTATTGGACGCGGCATTATTTGTCTATCCTGTATTCGCAACGCGGAGATTACCAGAATGCATTAACAGCAGACCGGCAGGCCCAAAGCGTTGCATCTGCAGCCGACCAGCCTCTGCATGCTGCCTGGGCCGGTTTGTTACTGGCAACCGATTCGATCATCGTGGGTGAATGGGAGGAAGCGCTTGATGTTCTTAACCATTTGCTTCCCGTGTTTCACCAGTTCCATGAGACCCCAAGCGAAATCCAGGTTTATTCATTGCTGGTGGACATCTACTCGCAAAGGGAGTCTGATCTCAAGGATTTTGATAAAGCGCTGGCATACTATCGTGCTGCTCTTCAGTTGGTGGAAAAAACAGATTCATCCCTCAAACCAGGGCTTTCAATGTCGCTGGAAGAGGGTCTGTGGCAACAAAAACGCTATAAGGAATCAAGAAATCTCATTGGTGAATCTCTTGCTTACTACTCGAAGAACAAAAACATATCCGGACAAGCCAATGCCCTGCTGAGCATGGCCGAGGTACAGCGCCTGGAAGGTGACGTTCGTGGTGCTGCTGCAACACTGACGCACGCTGAATCGTTTGTAAAACAGACGGATGATCTGTACATGACCGGGCGTCTTTATTACAGTCAAGCCGCTCTGAAAAAGAAAGAAGGACGTTTCAAAGAAGCTATTGCCCAGTACGAGCGCGTGATCGGCATGCTGGAGCAGTTCAAGTCTACGGCAGATGCCAGCGTGCGCCGCAAAACCTCTGAAGGCTACGGCTATATCTATGACGAACTGAGCGATGCGTGGTACTCGCTCGGCTTGCAAGACGCACAGCAGAAGCTCAGGGCCGCCGATAAAGCACTTCAATATGCGGAGCTGAATAAATCCCGCGTGTTCACCACTTCATGGGGACGTACGTTCGTGGATGGGTTGAAACGCCAGCTTCCTGCCCCGCTGCAGGAAAAAGAACGCAACCTGGCTGTGCGACAAGGCGCACTGCAGGCAGAATTGGAACAGTCACTCTCAGGCCGTGGAACACGGCCGGCGAAGCAGGTACAGGAGGAACTCAAACGAGAGGCCGAGGAGCAGGCTGCGCTGGAAAACGAACTGCGAGCGGCCAATCCTGCCTATGCAGAGGCGCGCTATCCACGCCCAGTCGCTATTTCCGATCTGCCCCTGCGACGCGGCGAATTGTTCGTGGAATTCAAGGTGCTCCAGGACTCGCTGCTGGTGTGGATGATTGAAGGCACAGAGCATGGCCCCAACCTGGCGGCTTTCTATAAGGTAGAACATCCGCGAGACTGGTTCATGGAAAACATCGCTGCCCTGAGGAGGCCATTCAATCGCGGCGATCCTGATCAATTTGATCCCCGGCTTTCTGAGGAGCTTTTTCGCACTCTTTTCCCGGAGCCATACGCACGGAAGCTGCTCACAGCCGAGTCAATCATCTTTGCTCCGGATGACGCGCTCTTCCTGCTGCCCTTTGAGATACTCTCACCCGCTGCGGTCCAGTCGAACTTTGTGCTGCTGAAGCAGCCGGTTACCTATGTTCCTTCGGCGGCTGCACTGCGTCTTTCCCGCGCTGTGAATCCGGTAAAGCACGAGTGGGCGGCGCAGTTCTTTGGCATTGCCGATCCCATTACGAGTGAAGATGACGAGCGCTACACGGCCGCCACGGTGGCGGCGGAACTCGAACGGGATAGACCCAGCCAGGAATCGGGCAACCCGCCTGTGGTTCGCGCGCCAGTGCTGCGCGGAGGCTTGAAGTCACGCGAATATATTTTCGAGCGCCTGCCGGACACAGCCAAAGAGATCAACAACATTGCCGGCCTGTTCACTGTAGAGCAGTCAACGGTGGTCCGCACCGGACTGGAGGCGACGAAACGCGAGCTGCTTCAGACCGACCTTGGCCGCTTTCGCTTCGTGCATTTCGCCACGCATGGTTTTGTGCCGGTGGAACCGGGCATCCGGGAACCTGCTTTGATTCTTTCCTACGACGGTAAAGAAGAAGAACGCATGATGCTCACGCTCTCAGAGATTATTCAATTGAAGCTGCACGCAGAGATGGTGGTGCTTTCAGCCTGCAATACCGGATCAGGCAAAGTCACACGTGCAGAAGGTGTATCAAGCTTAGGTACCGCATTTCTCGCCGCAGGAGCTTCGAGCGTAATGATGAGTTTGTGGAAGGTGGCGGATCAATCCACGGCCATTCTGATGCAGGAGTTTTACAAAAATCTCTTGCGCGGAATGCCCAAGAACAAAGCCTTGGCCAACGCACGTGCAACTCTGGTTTCCAAGGGATATAAGAATCCGTTCTTCTGGGCGCCGTTTGTTCTCACAGGCGAATAAATGCACCGCAAAAGGGCGCTAATGGCGCAAAGGGCCAAAAGCTAATCGGTATCAAATCTCTGCTCTTTAAACGGGTCCCCGTACATATGATAACCGTTCTGTTCCCAGAAGCCGGGGGCATCGTGGTCGAGGAACTCAAGGCCGCGCATCCACTTCACTGATTTCCAGGCGTAGAGATGCGGCACGATCAGCCGCAACGGATAGCCATGATCCGGCGTAAGCGGCTCGCCATCATGATGAGTCGCCAGCAGGACGTCGTCACGATCGAGATCGGCAAGCGGAATGTTGGCGGTAAAACCCTGCTCTGCGTGGACCAGGACATGACTGGCTTGCGGCTTGGGCTTGACCAGCTTGATGATTTCCTTGAAGGCGACGCCCTCCCAGTGATTGTCAAAGCGGCTCCAGCGGGTGACGCAATGAAAGTCGCTGGTGTCTTTGACGCGGGGCAGCTTGTTGAACTCGTCCCAGGTAAGCTGCACCGGGTTTTCCACCAGACCCCAGAGGCGGAAATTCCATCTGGCGGGATCGAAGTGCGGGACAGAGCCGTAGTGGAGCACCGGCCATTTCAGGGTGAGGGACTGGCCCGGAGGCAGGCGTCCATCGCGGAGCATCTCCTGTTCTTTCTGTTTGCGCTCGTTGTCGCCGAACAAAGACATCGTATTCATTTTACAGATTCGCGCGGAATTTACCGCAAAGAATGCAAAGGGCGCGAAGGAAACAACAGGTGAACTGCTGAGTATTTATTGACACTCATCGATATAAAGGGTATAGATAATCTTCAATATGGCTCTGAGCAATAAACAACTGGTGGACGCCTTGAAGGCGATTGCCGATCCTACGCGACTGAAGATCCTGCACCTGCTCAAGCAGAAGGGCTGCTGCTCGATCGGCAAAGGCGTGGGCCTGTGCGCCTGCGACATCGAAGAGCAGGTCAAACTGTCACAGCCGACCATCTCGCATCACATGGCCATTCTGAAGAAAGCGGGGTTGATCCACGCGGAAAAGCATGGACTGTGGATGTGGTACCGGCGCAATGAAAAATCGTTGAAGGAACTGGCACAGGCGATCAGCGGCAGTGTCTAGCCGAGACATTTGAACTTTACCGCAGAGGACGCAGCATAGCGGAGCCACAACCAGAAGCCTTTAACCGCAGAGGACGCAAAGGACGCAGAGGACTCAATAAAAAAATCTTACCGCTGATAACACTGATGAACACTGGTCGATTTCACCGAAGGGAAGAGTTTTTCAACCAGTAACGAGAGAAAAAAATTTGCGCAGTAATATCGATATATATCAATCTAATGGAGGATATATGAATCCCAAATTTCACCTTTCACTTGACGTGGAGAACCTGGAGGAGTCGGTCCGGTTCTACTCGGTGCTGCTGAATGCTCCACCGAGCAAGCACAAACCGGACTACGCCAAATTCGACCTGGAAAGCCCGGCCATCAACCTGGCCATGCAGGAGAAGGCGCACTGCTGCCTGCAGGGGTTGAGCCACATGGGCTTGCGCGTGGAGGCAGCAGAGGAAATTCAGGTTTTCAAGCAGCGCCTGGAAGAAGCCGGATACAAGACGCTGGAAGAGACGAACACCACCTGCTGCTATGCAGTTCAGGACAAGTTCTGGGTGTCTGATCCTACTGGTTATCGCTGGGAGGTGTACATGCTCAAAGCGGATACGGAGCACGAGAGCGGCACCCTGCCTGAACAAAAAGCCTGCTGCGTATGATTTACCGCAGAGGCGCGAAGGACGCTAAGGAAACGAAGAAAAGGCCCGGCGTAAACCGGGCCTCCATTTGATTTGGTTATCTTTACTGCCTCTGCTGCGTTGCGTCCTTTGCGATAAATTAGTGCGTTACCGACGCAAACATGGGTGAATCCAGCAGCGATTGGAAGCTCTTATCGTCGGCCTTGAAGTGGACGATCAGGCGTCCGGCATCGGAGTCGATGCTGGTATCGTCAATGGCTGTCTTCTCTGTCGGTGAGGGAGTATTCATCTTCTTGAACATCATGCCGGCCTTCAGGATCGATGAGAGGGTGGCGGCAGTCATACTGTCAGAGGTGACGACGTTGAGGTTGAAGTCCACGCCCCTGTCGAAGTCCATGGTGTAGCGCGAGCCGAGCAGCTTGGTCTTTACATCGTCGTATTCAGCGAGATTGGAAGCAGTACCCAAGGCTGATTTCAGCATGGTCTGCGTGCCTTTGGCATCAAGAACGCTCCAGATGGTGCCGCGCTCCACGGAGCCGATCATGTCTGTAATCTCGCGGTTGGAGTTCAGGCTTTCAGAGCTGTTGTCGCGGGCGTTGAGGGCGGCGCGCACGGCAGCTTCATCGCCAAAGAGCATGGTCCAGTCATCCAGAAAGGTCATGCTCATGTTGCCTGCCATGGGATAAATGATGGAGCCGTTCACCTTCTTGCCCTTGATTTTCTGCTTGGTCAGGCGCAGGTTGAGCTTCTTATGGGGGAACTGCCCCTGGGCAACACCGATCATCTCCAGGTTCTTTTCCTTGGTGCGGAAGGAAGCCAGGGTGATCTGGTCGAGGTCCTTATCGGGGTTCACGCCGATGTCCTTGAGGGCATCTTCAAACTGCTTCATATTGGGCGGCAGGAGTTTGGCTTTCATGGCCATCGCAGTATCGGAGTTTTTCATGCGGCGGTAGTCCACGTTGATGATCTGCTGGACTTCCGAAGGGATCACAGTGCGAGTGGCAGTGCCCAATGAGGAAGCGAAGCTGGGCAATCCGCTCACCACAAAGGCCAGGACAAACAGAAATAGGCGTTTCATAAGCATATTGTAGAACGGTTTTGCATGAGTAAGATGCATCCGGCAGCAGCTTGGGATGCTAATTCCCATTACCTAAGGTCTTTACCCCTGGAGCTTGCCAATCTTAGAACGCACCTCGGCGGCAAATCCTGCATCTTTTAATGATTCCAGGTTGATCTCAACGTTGGCTAGCCCGCCGGTAATCGCGGCTTTGGCCAGGGCGGCGGCGACGGTGAGGTCTGAGGCCATATTGGGATTGGTGATGGGTTTGAGTGATTCGATGATGTCCTCCACTTCCCTGGCCTTCAGGGCGGTTTGCAGCGGGACTTCGGTGGCTGTCCGCAGGGCTGAATCGATCAGCATCTCGTTGCCTGAAGTAGTCTTGGCAGACTTGTAGGCAGCCATGACCTGGTTATAGCTCTCCGCATCGGCATCGATGCCGGCCTTGAGCTCCTCGCGAAGCTGCGCCAGGCGGGCAATGGCCTGGCTCAACTGCTGCTCATATTGCAGATAGGCTTTCTTGCCCCGGGACATTCCCGCAACCATGCTTCCCAGCGCTGCGGCCATGGCTCCTGCGGCTGCGGATGCGCTGCCGCCTCCCGGTGTCGCGGTGGGCGCGGCAAGCTGCTCGACAAATGGCTCAACTCCGGCACGCAATCCTCCCACGGCCATCTTGCCGCCCATCACAGCGGAAAGACGGGTCTCCAGGATCATGGAAGAATCGAAGCTTTCCACCTGCAGGAACCATTCGGCAGCCTGCTCCAGGGCTTTCTTGGGGATGAGTCCGACGATCTCGCTGCTCAGAGGCAGAACTCCATAGCGTGCGGCTTCGCGTTTTACAAACTCGAAGACGCGGGCCACCGGCGTTTGCTCGAAATCGGTGAGGTTCATTGAGACCTGGGCCAGCCCGCGAACTTCAAACCCCGCGGCCTTCACGTAGCGCAGGCCGCCGGAAGAAAAGCGTATGGCCTTGGCAATCTTTTTAGCAATATCTACATTCGTGGTATTCAGGAAGACGTTGTAAGCAATCAGCGCCTTGCGCGCACCTACCACCGTCGCGCCGGCGGTGGTGTGGCAGCACGGATCGCCAAAATCCGGTTTGCGTGCCGGGTTTACAAGAATATCTTCACGTAAACCTTCAAACTGTCCTTTGCGGATGTTTTCCAGGTTCTGGCGTTCAGGAGTCGTGGCGGCTGATTCGTAGAGATATACCGGAATCTGATAGCGATTCCAGATTTCTGTGCCCACGTGCTGGGCGATGGCCACGCAGTCTTCGATGCTCACGCCTTCGATCGGGATAAACGGCACCACGTCTGCGGCGCCGATGCGCGGGTGCGCTCCCTGATGCTTGTTCAGATCAATCAACTCAGAAGCCTTGCCCACGCCACGAATTACGGCCTCGGCGATATTTTCACGATCACCAATCAGGGTAATGACGCTGCGATTATGGTCGGAATCCATCTCGCGGTCGAGCAGATAGACTCCAGGCATCTTCATGGCGTCAATGATTGCATCAACAACAGCCTTGTCGCGGCCTTCAGAAAAGTTGGGAACAGATTCGACGAGCGAGGACATAAGCAAAAAGAATATCAAGAAGAATTGGTAAGTGGGTAATTTGGCTTTTGGCTCTTAGCTCTTGGCTTTTAGCTTTGCTCATCTGATGCGTGGGGCTTTCCCTCAACGGAAGCGATCAGTGCTAATCAATTTCATCTGCGTCATCCAGCGGTAAGGTTTTGATTTTGATCTTCATTTACCCATTTACCAAATTATTCATTTACCCATTGATGTCACTTGAACCAGTTGTATCCCAGCGTGAACTGCACGGTGTTCACGCCCGGGTTGGGAGTGGAGAGGCCGGCATTTGAAATGTGCTCATAGCGGGTGGTGAATGTCACCGCCCGTTTTGGTTGATGGAAAAACTGGAAACCCAACGCGGCATGGGTGAGAAAGTTGGTGGTCGAGGTTCCTGTGGGAACATCGTTGTTAGTAAACAGCACGCCGCCGCCCAGTTCCAGATACGGAATCACCCGTGCAGGCGAGGTAAAGTTCCACTTGAGGTTTACCGGATTGAACCCTGCTCCATAAGCATTTTGCGCAGGCTGCACCACGTAATATACCGGCAGCAGGTCAGCCGACCATTCGAAATTGCCGCGCATGAAGCCGCCCAGATGATCTCCGGTAAGCACTTTGCCGAAGCGCACTCCGGCATTGAAGGTCTGCGTATCCGAGGTGCCGCCAGGGACGCTGAAGCCTCCGCCGCCCCAGATTCCGATGTCCCACGGTTTGTCATCAAGGGGTCTGGATGTCTGTGCCGCGGCCATACCGCACAGCAGTAAGAAGACGAAGGTCAGCTTCATGATCTCTCCCGGAAATTCAGTTTTGAAATGATGGTGAAGAGAATAGCAGATCAGAGAAAATTGGTCTCAGATTTGAGGGGACAATGGTCAGTTTGTGCTGAATCCCGCCGCTATGCAGTTATCAGGCAGAAGAAGCACGGAATAATAGGCATACTGTCCACCCCCAATCCTGCTGAACGCTTCAACTTCTACATCGAAGCTGCCCCAGTTGGCAATCGACAATCGGTACTCTCCCGGGGTAATAGGCCCGAAATCGAAGCTGCCATTACTATTCGTTATGGTGGTGCGTAGGTGGGTTTTGCCTGAATACAACTGCACTTCAGCAAATGCTAAACCTTTTCCAGGTTCTTGAAGGGCGGCGCCGCGTATGTCCCACTCACCAATCAAGCCACGGCGCAGATAAGGATCATCGCAGGAAAATGCGGTGAGAGACAGCAAAAGCGTCAGTAACAGCAGTTGCAAAACCCGCTTCATTCGTGGAAATTAGCTGGCCACTTCCTCCAACTGCTTCTGGTCTACGTCAAAGTTGGAGTAGACGTTCTGCACGTCATCCTGATCTTCAATGGCTTCCAGCAGGCGGATCATCTGGTTGGCGGCCGCACCTTCCAGCTTGATGTAGTTCTGCGGCACCATGCCCACCTGCGAGTGGACGACCTCGATTCCGGCCTTCTTGACGGCCTCAAGCACCGCCTCATAGGAGCCGGGAGCGGTGGTGATTTCCCAGTTGTCCTGATCGTCGTGCAGATCTTCGCCGCCGTTCTCCAGCACGATATTCATGAGATCGTCTTCTTTGGCAGCGGCCTTGGGAACAATGATTTCACCCTTCTTGTGGAACATCCAGGCCACGGAGCCGGCTTCACCCAGGTTCCCGCCGTTCTTACCGAAGACGTGGCGAATTTCGCTCACGGTGCGGTTACGGTTGTCCGTCGTGACATCCACGAGCAGGGCCACACCGCCAGGACCGTAACCTTCAAAGGTAATTTCTTCATAAGTAGCGCCGGGCAACTCACCTGTACCGCGCTGGAGGGCGCGCTTGATGTTATCGGCAGGCATATTTTCAGCCTTAGCCGCAGCAATGGCGGTACGCAGGCGCGGATTGCCGTCAGGATCGCCGCCGCCGGACTTGGCAGCCATGGTGATTTCCTTGATCAGACGAGTGAAGATCTTGCCGCGCTTGGCGTCCAGCGCGCCCTTTTTGTGCTTAATTGTGGCCCATTTAGAGTGGCCAGACATGGTCGTAACCTCGCGGAGTGAACTTTGATTTGCAGCCGAAGACGCTCGGCCTGACATTAAGAAACGTATGAAAACAAAGTAGATTATAGCACGCGTTGCGCTACTGTTTGGGTTGCGGCGCGGGTAAATTGCGGCGTTTGAAAGCATAAATCACAGCCAGCAATGGAGGCGCCAGCAATACACCCCAGAACGGAATCATGATGCCCAGAACAATCGGCATAACCAGGGATGCCCAGAAAGGCACCTTGGCCGTGCGCTTCATCAAGTACGGCTGCAGGAAAAAGCCATCCAAGACCATGACCACGGCAAACAGGATCAGCACACGGAATCATGATGCCCAGAACAATCGGCATAACCTAGGGATGCCCAGAAAGGCACCTTGGCCGTGCGCTTCATCAAGTACGGCTGCAGGAAAAAGCCATCCAAGACCATGACCACGGCAAACAGGATCAGCACATGGAAAAAGCGCATGGAATCGTCGCTGAACGCACCCAGCAACGCCGGGCCAATCACTGCGCCGACAGCGCCGAAATTGGGAATGAACTGCAGCAGCCCGGCAATGAGGGCCCACAACAGCGCCCACGGGATACCGATGATGAGCAGGCCGATAAACCAGATACCCGCCACGCACAGCGAATCAAGACACTGCGCCACCAGCCAGTTTTTCAGGGCGGTGCCTGTGATGCGAGCGTGAGATATCCAGTCCATTTAGTGTCTATTGGATGCGGCGAGGCGGCCTTCGGGACTTCGAAAAAGCCCAACCGCAGAGACAGAGAACGCAGAGTAAACAAAAGGAAAAGGTTTTGCGGTTTAGCTAAGAGCTAAAGGCTAAGAGCTAACTAAAGGGCTTGTAAGGCATCTGAATCCCATTCTCCGCATTCATGCTGTCTTCACACGCGTGACTGCTAAAATGACAATATGCGATTCGGCGTCATCATCTTCCCTGGCTCTAACTGCGACTATGACAGCTATCATGCAGCCGTCACTGTTACCGGTCAGCAGGCCGCGTTTCTGTGGCACGAGTCGCACGACCTGCAGAACTGTGACGCCATTATTGTGCCCGGCGGTTTCGCCTATGGCGATTACCTGCGCACCGGCGCCATCGCCCGCTTTGCGCCCATCATGCAGGAGGTAGGAAAGTTTGCCGCCTCCGGGGGCCTGGTCATCGGCATCTGCAACGGTTTCCAGATTCTGTGCGAGGCTGGATTGCTTCCCGGCGCGCTCATGCGCAATGCCGGGTTGAAATACATCTGCAAGCAGGTCTTCCTGCGCGTGGAAAATACCGGAACGCCATTCACCAATGCCTGCCATCAAGGCGAGGTGCTGCAGATTCCTGTTGGCCACATGGAAGGCAATTATTATTGCGATGCGCAGACGCTTGAAACCTTGAAGAAGCAAGACCGCATTGTCTTCCGCTACTCCACTCCTGAGGGCCAGATCACGCGCGAAGCCAATCCTAATGGATCACTTGAGAACATCGCCGGTATCTGCAATGAAGGACGCAATGTTCTAGGCATGATGCCTCATCCGGATCGTTGCAGTGAGTTGCTGCTCGGATCGGCGGATGGAGCGAAGATTTTCAAGTCGATGGCAGCAGCTCTGGCCCCAACGCGCTAAACATGTCGCCGCTTCGCGGGCTCACCCCTTCTATGCCTATATTTCACCCCACAGCTTGCGTTGTGGGCTGCACAAGAATCGCGTCGGCTTCGCCGACTTGATAACCCATTTCCCGATCTCCCGATGACCCGATCATCCCAGCCCTCCTGCGTGAGCAGAAGCGCATCAAAACTCTTAGCCCCTGGTAAATCGATGGGAGGACTCTTGCGTATGAAACGAATCTTAGCAGTTGCAGGATCGCTTTTACTGGCTTTGAGCATTGGCTGTACTGAGCACCGGGCTAACACCCCGGATGTCAAAGACCAGGTCTCGAAGTCTCTGGATAATGCCGGATACAAGGACGTGAAGGTGGACGTAGACAAGGACAAGCAGCTTGTCACGCTTAAGGGCGACGTAAAGAGCCAGGAAGAAAAAGACCAGGCCGAGCAGCTCGCCAAGAGTTCGGCTAACGGGTTCGTAGTCTCCAACGAGATCGGCGTCCGTCCGGAGGGCGTTGAGAACGATGCCCGCAAGATCGACTCGAATGTAGATGCGTCGATTGAAAAAGACTTTAAAGCAGTGATCATCGCCAACCGGCTGGAGAGCCAGCACATCCGCTACGATGCGAAAAACGGCGTGCTCACGCTTAAAGGCAAAGTAGATAACATGGGCGCTCGCGATAACTTCGAAAAGCTGGCCGCCAGTGTTCCTCATGTAACCCAGGTCGTGAATGAGCTGGATGTGAAGGGCGGGAAGCATGCAAAATAGCTTCTAGCTATTAGCTGCTAGCCTCCAGCTTTGTCTCGTCAAGGATGTTGATGGCAAAGCCGAGCAGCTCATAGAAGGAAATATTCAAATAGGGACGGCTCACGCCGTCCCTATTTTTGCTCAGACGGAAACTGTCTGCCCCTTCCGTAAATGCGGCGCTTCAGTTTGGTGAAGATTAAATTCCTTGAGAATGCTGTCTTGCTTCATGTATCTTCACTCCAATCCCCCTGGCTCATCATTATGATTAAAGGAATCAGCGCATCTCTGATTCCTACAGCAAAAGACATATGAACCGAAACACAAGGAGCAGTGATGGCGAAACTGTTTGAGTGGCTGCGTACCAGGAGTGAGCGTCTGGACGATTACTTGCGGTTTCGCGACTTTTATGCGCACCGTACGGCGGGTGGACGGTTAGACCGCTGGCTGAAGATTAACCGTCATACTTTGCCGGCGCTGGTACTTCCCTGTCTGATCTGCGCGCTAATCGTGCTTGCTTCGCCATCGCTGGAACGCACGCTCATCGCAATTGGCTGCGCCATCGTTGTTGGGCTCGTAACTGCCATATTCATGCGTCACTCGGCGCGAAGAAACTGGCCCATACCGGTTGATTTAGTTTTCCAATGCGCCATGGTTCTGCTGGTCGCCGGCATCGTATGGATCTCACATAACAATGAATATCAGGACCAGCATCTGTACCGGCATGTCTTCGTCGTGGTTACGGTGCTGCTGGCGATTGCACTGCTGGTGGGAGCTATTCTGGCGCACTTCATGTTTCGCCGAATGCATGCAAAAAGCCGCTACGGTGACGGCCTGCAAAACAGGTATCGCGACTATCTCAGGGCCACTGAATTGTTTGCCTCACGAGGGCCCGCACCTGAGGTCACAAGCGGAACAATTCTCACCTCGTTAATCATGACAGCGTTTCGAGCGCCGCTGGCACTGCTGACTATTCCTGCGATTGTGGCGCTGGTCTCCCCAACAGCATTCGTCTGGCACGCATTCATCGTGGCGCTGGCAATCTGTTTCGCAGGCCTGTTTCTCGCGGGCCTCAACGAACGTTTTGGGGCCATGTGGACTCTGATGCAGGCAGTGTTCTTCAAAGGCGGCGCCTTGATCGTGTCAATGATTGTTATTGTGCTGGGACTTGCTCGTTTGGCCGGCAACACTTACGTCACACCAGTTTTTGATACCGCCGCATGGTGGACATTGGGCATCACCCTCGGTTTCGTCTATGTCCTTTCATGGTGGTACGACTATTGGTCAAATCGCCTGCTCACGGATCAAATCATGGCACTGCTGGAGCCTGAGGCCGCTGGGAGAGCGTTCATTCCCTACAATATCGTTCGCTGTAAAGTGGCAACCAGTGTGCCTGCGGATGGGCGCGTGCTTCAGGTACATGGGGCGGGAAGATTCCTGGCTTTCAGCGAAGGACCTATCTTCCAGGCACACACCATGAGCAGCCTCATTGATCTGGTCACTGAATCCGGCGCTCCCGGTGGCAAGGCAGTGCCTACCGCGGCACAGGTGAAAAGCCGCATCCTTAACTTCCATACTGTGCTGGCGATCATATTTGTCGGCCTGCTGTGGGCGGAAGCCTACCACCTGAATCAAGGAAAGCAGAACGCGGAGGTCTCTGTTCAACACAGCGACAAAGGTCTCTCTGTAGAGGGTTTGTTGTTCGACACCCAGAGAAATCCTGACGACCGCACTTTGATCATTGTCGCAGCCTCCGGTGGCGGCACGCGCGCTGCCCTGTATACAGCCTCAGTGCTCGAAGGCATTGCCAGCATGGGCAAAGCCAAAGATATCGTGTTATTAAGCGGTGTTTCCGGAGGCGGCGCGGCAGAAGCCTATTTTGCCGCAAATCGCGAAGAGCTTACGTCTTCCAATAAGGACGAGCGCGAAGCAGCGTGGAAGCGCTATTTCGAAATGATGAAGCAGCCTTACATTCGGGATGTGCTCGACCGCGCTACCGAATGGCGCATGGCAGGCCCGGGACGTCTTGGCCAACTTCTGGCAAGCAGTTTTGAGCGGCACTGGGAGTTGAAAAACCGCAGCAAACTTTCAGAGATTTGCGATGTAGGGTTGATTTTCAATACATCATTAGCCGGCCATGTCCGGCGTCCTGTAAATGCTGAGCCAGGCAACTTTGCTGACGTTGAACCCTCATTTCGGCCCCAAACGAAATCCACGCTTGCAGGTGGCCGTCTGGTCCTGACGAATTTGAAGTTATCCGAGCTGACGGCCAAACCGCTGGAACCTCAGGATGAGAACAGCCGTGTAGACAACCTGCCCATTATTATTCGCAGCGACGATCTCCGCCTGGAATATGCGGCCGCGCTCAATGCTAATTTTCCGCCCGTGTTCTCCAACGCGGCCATTGATGTCGATGACAACATCCGCTACTGGGTGACGGATGGCGGTGCCGTGGACAATCGCGGTATGGAAGTGATGCTTCTCGCTTTGCGGCAGGCTCTGAAGAATGAAAAAACGGCCAGCCTTCCCAGATTGCTGATCGTGGTCGCCGATGCCTCTGCGCTTTCAGACAAATACAGCCAGAACCGGGGTGTTTCAAGTCTGGCGGGAGCGGGCGCTCATTTTGCCAGCCATCTGGATGCCGAGGTATTTTCCGAGATCGAGAATCTTTATAAGGAACACAGTGAGCGGCTGCGGTTTGCATATGTCATGATGCCTGACCGCCTGCGGGAATCCGGAAGCTTTGGGACCCAGTGGATGCTGCAAAGCTGGATTCGAGTCCGTGAGGGAGATGACTCTGATTCTCATTCTGTAACTATCAAAGGCGAGGAGATGATCGACGTACTGAGGGCGTTACATACCTCCAGTTTAGATAAAGGTCTGCATCCTAAACCCTGCCGGGTACTCAACTGGAGCCGGGCAGACAAGAAACACCAGGAGGAATGGAAGAAGGTCCGGCAAGCGTTAGGAGGCGCTGATGCCGAACCCACTTGCAGTCAAAATTGAACTGCAGCCGCTCAGGACTTGAATGCTTCTTTATTCACCACATACGGCATCCGGGTTACATCCCCGCCATAGTTCTTCTCCAGCACGTCAATCAGACCCTGAACGCAGCGTCCAGCCATGCCTTTGTTTGGATCGACGGAAAGGCGGGTGATGCGGGCGCCGCTGGCAAAATGATGAAAGAGACGGCAGCGATCTTCGATTTCCGGATCGCGCAAAGGTGAATCTGACGGCAAGGGCTCTTTTTCGAATACATCGAGCGCAGCCCCGGCAATCCACTTCTCTTTGAGCGCTTTGTAGAGCGCGGCCTCACTCACGACCGGCCCGCGCGAGCTGTTGATCAGATAAGAGTCTTTGCGCATCAGCTTCAACGTCTTTTCATTGATGAGGTGATGCGTCGGCGCTCCGTTCTCGCCTTCTTTAATCAGCGGCACATGCAGGGTCACGTAGTCAGCCTGCGACAGCGCCTCTTCCAGCGTCACATATTTGATCCGTGTTTTTTCCTGCTGCAAGCCTGTTCTGTGGCGCAGATCCATCAACTCCTGAATAGCGGCAACGAATTTATTGTCCTGGTAGACCGGGTCATAGCACAGGATGTTCATGTCGAAGCCGGAGCATTTTTTGATCATCGCCTGGCCAATGCGTCCGGTGCCGATCACGGCAATGGTTTTGCCGCTGATTTCGTCACCGAGAAACGGCAGGAATGGATGCCACGATCCCCATTGGTTCTCGCGCACCATCTTTTCGCTGTCCCAGAGGCGGCGCGCAACCGCTCCCATCATGAAGAAAGCAAACTCGGCGGTGGCATCAGTGAGTACTTCAGCCGTATTCGTAAATGGAATCCTGCAGCGGTTGGCGTCGGCGCGATTGATATTGTCAAAACCCACGGCAATCTGGGCGACTACTTTCAGGGTATTTTTTCCCGCTTCGAAGACCTCACCATCAATGGGGTCGCGCAGCGTAGTAATCAGGCCGTCAATGCCGCTGCGCACTTTTTCGACAATTACGCTCTTGGGCGGAGCCTCAGGGCCAGAATAAACCTCAAGTTCATATCCTTTGTCACGCAGGCGGTTCAAAGCAGGGTCACCGATATGACAGGTGGCATAGATGCGGAATTTCTTATCGCTCATCAGTGACCATGATAATCAAAACCGCAGGCAGCTACCACGTAGCCGTCGGATCAATGCACAGGCAGAAAATAAGACGCTTTTCTGCCTGATTAGGGCTACACTTGATCCGCTATGCAATGCTTTCTGAAAGTTGGAACGTTGTTTGTGCTGCTGGTTCTCTTCACCTCTTCTGCCAAGCCACAGGGATATACCTCTCCGAACCAGAAGATTGATTTCCCCGCCGACCTGAAGCTCTCTACAGCCCAGCAGAACTGCCAGAACTGGGCGTTCGCAGCCGGATTGGAGATGCTGCTCAAGCGCCACAATGTTGCACTCGATCAGACTTACTGGGTACAACGATTGAACGGCGACTCCTGCTTAGACCAACTTCCCAGCATCGAACGCCTGAAGGATGTGATGAACAAAGAGTTTGCTCTGGATGATGGCCGGCACGTACGGCTGGAAGCGCAGTTCGTGACTGGTGCTCCCATAAATATTGACGTGGTTATCGCAGGTTTGCAGCACCAGGAGCTTTCGCTATTCCTGTGGCGTGGGCATCCTTATTACCTCACCGGCGTCACGTATGACATGTTCGTCCGAGGCGATGGCGTGCGTCAGTTCACGGTCAGGGAAATACGGCTGGCAGACACATTCGACAAACAGCGTGCAACTACCTTTCAAAGAGGACGTGACAACGTGAATGACATTGCAGGCATTCTGAGCGTCCTGGTCACGGAACAATAATTCCAACTACAGGTTCTTTTTCGTCCAGTCGTCTACGCGGTCCAGAGCTTTTCCGAGGTTCTCCATCGAATTGGCAATGCTGAAGCGCAGATAGCCTTCGCCATACTGGCCGAAAGCCGTGCCTGAGAGGCAAGCCACACCGGCCTGCTCAAGCAGCGCATCTGCCAGTTGCTTCGACGTCTTTCCAGTCTTCCGGATATTGGGGAAGGCGTAGAACGCGCCTGCGGGAACACGGCAACTGAAGCCGTGAATCTGGTTCACGCGCTCCACAAAGTAATCACGGCGGCGCTTGAATTCGGCGCACATGTTGCTGACCGACGACTGGTCGCCGCGCAAGGCCTCGATGCCGGCTACCTGGGTAAAGCTGGCGGTGCAGGAGTTGCAGTTGGTCATGAGCCGCCCGAAGTGCTGGGCTAGATCGCGCCGCATCACTCCGTAACCCAACCGCCATCCGGTCATGGCATAACTCTTGGAAAAGCCGTCGAGCAGGATAGTGCGATCCTTCCATCCATCAAGCGAGGCAATCGAGTGATGCTCCCCATCAAACAGGAGGCGGCTGTAGATTTCATCGGACAGCACCATGATGTCCCGGTCGCCCATGGCCGTAGCGATATCCCGCAGATCCTGCTGGCTGAGTACGCCACCGGTAGGGTTATGAGGAGAGTTCAGAACTACCAGCTTGGTGCGATCCGTAATCAGGTCGGCGAATTCATTTACATCAAACCGGAAATCTTTTTCTTCCCGTAACGGAATGGGAACGGGCTTAGCTCCCAGGAAGTTAATCATGGATTCATAGATCGGGAATCCAGGATTGGGATAGATGACCTCATCCCCTTCTTCCACCAATGCCATGAAGGTGAAGAAAATAGTGGGCTTAGCGCCCGGAACAATCACTACCTCATCAGCCGAGCAGGGGATTCCACGCGTGCTGGAGATGTACTCGGCAGCAGCTTGGCGAAGTTCAGGAAAGCCCGCTGAGGGAGCGTAGTGCGTCCAGCCCGTCTGCAGGGCCTCCACGCCAGCTTCAATTACGTTGGCCGGAGTATCAAAATCGGGCTCGCCGATTTCCAGATGGATTACGTCCTTGCCCTGGGCTTCGAGAGCACGGGCTCGCAGCAGGACTTCAAAGGCGCTTTCACTTCCAAGGCGAGCCATGCGTTTGGCCAGCCGTAACTCAGAGGCGGTGGGTGCAACCGGGGTGGGTGTCATTCGTTAACAGCCTGCTCCTGGCTCTGGGATCGCAATACCTGTGCAACAGTATACGGCACACGCCGGGATGGCTCCTGGAAGTTACGTACCTGAAGGTCACCAAGCAGGCCCAGGGCCAGAAGTTGCACTCCCGCAACCAGCAATACTGCTGCGAAGACCAGCAGCGGACCATGCTCACCCATGATGTTCAGGCGCCAATAATACTTGGAGAACATGAGCCAGCCGGAAATCCCCAGCCCCGCCAGCATGGAAAACATGCCGACTGTCCCGAACAGGTGGAGCGGGCGATACATGTACTTGAGCAGGAAACGGATGGTAATCAGATCAAAGAAGACCCGAACAGTCCGCGAGATACCATAATGCGAGGCACCCTTGGGACGAACGATGTTCTTAATGGGAATCTCACAGATCGAGGCGCCATACCACGAGGCCAGCGCCGGGATGAAACGGTGCAATTCGCCGTAGAGCGGCAGTTGCTGAATGATCTCGCGCCGGTAGGCTTTGTAAGTAGTGCCGAAGTCGTGAATCTTTACGCCGCTCAATTTGCCCATGGCCCAGTTGGCGATGCGTGAAGGCAGGCGGCGCATCACGAAGTTGTCCACACGCTCTTTGCGCCAGCCGCTGACCAAGTCATAACCCTGCTCCAGCTTTTCAAGGAATTTTGGAATGTCGTCCGGGTCGTGCTGCAGGTCGCCATCCATGGCGATGATGTATTCGCCCTGCGCGTTGGCGAAGCCGGCGGCCAGCGCCGAGGTCTGGCCAAAGTTGCGGCGCAGTTTTACGACAACCACACGGCTGTCAATATGGACGATCTCGCGCAGGAGCCGGTAAGTGCGGTCGAGGCTGCCATCATCAACAAATACCAGCTCAAAGCTCTCACCGCTAGCCTCCATGACTGCCTTGAGACGGTCATAGAGTGTAGTTACACTTTCCTGCTCATTGTGAAATGGGACGACGATAGAGTACTTCGGCATGCGATTGAAATTATACTTCTTTTCTTCTCCTGACACGATGAAAACCATGACCGGCTTCTTCCGGAAAATCGAAGAATTTCTGTTAACAAAATGGTACACAGCAAAAAAATGAATCACGGTTCAGCAAATATCGACATGACGCTGTTTCTGGATTTTTACCGCAAAGGACGCGAAGGGGCGCAAAGGAAGCTAGTTCAGGTCAAATGCGTGGTGAGCATTACTTGTACTTCTCTTTAATCCTTACGGTACGGTTCAGTTCATCTGATATCTCCAGAATTTTGAGTTGCAGGTCTTTATCTAAGGATGCAGTCTGCAGGAAGTCATGCACCTCTTTCTGGGCAGCGGCGGATTGCTGTCCGCCGATAAAAGCTCCCAGCCAGCCCAGGACGAAGAATATCTTGCGCTCCCTTTTCATCTGCGGCAGAGCATCCAGGGCTGGCTGGAGGTAGGGGTAAGTCAATTCCGACTGATTCCAGTAATTGAAAGCTCCCAGGCTTTGCTCAACCCAGTCTTCGGGACGGGAGGAATTATGCAAGTAATCCTTGAAGTACTCCTGCTTGGTGGCACTCTGCGGGCGCGCCGCCTCGGCCATGTAAGCATACTTCTGTCCGTCGCCGGTATTGTCGCGCTTCTTCTCGGCAGCATAGATGGCTTCGGCTTCCGGATCGTTCAGGGCCATCAGCGCTTCCACCAGAGTCCAGCGATCCAGCGGGCGCAAAGTTACACCCGGCACAGAGAGCTTGCCGCTCAGCAGGTCCTTCAACTGCGCTCTGCCCGGTTCGGTCTCCGCGATTCCTCGCAAGGCTCGGAACCAGATGATTCGTAAATCCTGCTCGGGCGAGTGTAGCATGAGGTCGGAAGCCTGGGCTTCGGCTTTCGGAACAAACTGTCTGCGTAGCTCAGGGGTTACATAACGATGGAGAGCGGCAGTCGTGCGACCGATCAGATTCTGGGCAAGGGCTTCGTCTTTCTCTGCCGGAAGAAGGCGCAAGGAAAGATCGATATACTCGCGGGGAGCGAGTTGGGCCTCACGTACGGCGTCCCACAGTGAACCCCAGAGCAAGGTGCGCCGGAAAACATCAGAGATGGAACCCATTTGTTCCATCACCACTTTCTGGCTGGCTGGATCGAGCAGGAAGCGTCCGTAAGCGTAATCCTGGTCATTGGCAAAGACGTATTGCGGACAGGGCTTGCCCACGGCTTCCTGCAGGCTGGATTGCGCGCTCTCCAGTTGGGCCCGCAGGCGGAGATCATTGCCGTCCTGGTAATGCAGCAGCACCTGCATGGCAATGGGCCAGATTCCACCTTCATTCAGCACGTCGCGCTGCTTCAGGAGGAAATGGTCGATGCGGCCCTGTGCGCCGCAGGACCAATCTACATCCACCTGCGGCATGCCGCGCCGCCTGATCCAGACACTGGCCCAGTCTTCGAGTGACTTGCCTGAGACGCGCTCAAAAGAGTGCACCAGATCATTCCATTCGGCATTGGCATAAGCGTGTTCCTTGAGATAGAGGCGCAGGCCATCGCGGAATTTCTCATCCCCTAATACATAGGCGAGTTGTTTGATCACGCCCGGCGCCTTGGAATAGACAATCGCGCCATAAGCGGACTTCGCATCCTTTAAGTTGAGGATGTCCTGGTAAATGGGGGTCGTGCCGGGAGTCGCGTCAATGCCATAAGCGGCGGGTTTGATGGCCTGGTAGAAGCGCTTCCAGATATTCTCGTCGGGCTTGAGATCGGCGAGCGCCTGATAGGCCATGTACTGGGCAAAACCCTCTTTCAGCCACAGATCGTCAAACCAGCGCATGGTAGTGAGATCGCCGAACCACTGATGCGTGAGTTCGTGCAGCAGCAGGATGTCGCGATTCAGGTGATCGCTATGCGTAGGCGCAGTGCGGAAGAGGATGGATTCTTCGCGCAGGAAGGTCGCCCCCGCGTGCTCCATACCGCCATAGGCGAAACCGGGAATCATCACCATGTCGTACTTGGGGAATGGAAAGGGCTGAGCGAAATAGTTCGCAAGATACCGGATGCCCTGGGCCGTAATCTGCTGCACCTCCACCGCTTCTTCCTGCGCCTTCTGCAGCTTGGAACTGCGGACATAGAGGCTGGGTAATCCCGCCGACTCGATTTTGCGGAATGGTCCTGCGGCAAATGCAAACAGATAGGTACTGATGGGCCGGGTCTCGGCAAAGCTGGTGAGTTTCAGCCCGGGACCGGCGGTGGTGTTGCGTACTGCGGCAGTGTTGGAGATAGCCGTCCAGTTTTCCGGAGCAGTCAACTCCAGTCGAAAACGGCCCTTGATATCCGGCTGGTCGAAACATGGAAAGGCCATGCTGGCGTCCATAGGGACAAACAGCGTGTAGAGATATTCGGAGTTGTCGTCCTTATCTTCAAAACGGGTGATGGCTTTGCTTGCCGGAGCAACCGGGGCGCTGAATTCAATGTTTACAGTGTTCAGACCTGGCTGAAGAAGATCCGCCGGAAGTTCCAGGTGTCCGTTGGCAAGCTGAACGTCTGTGCCGTTTTTGTTCACGCTGACGGAGGTCACGCCGCCTTCGCGGAAATCGAGCAGCACAGGCACCGCTGCTTTCAGGCGAAATTGAATCTCTTCGTGTCCAGCAGCGATGGGCGCGTGAGGGGTGAGCGTGAATTGCAACTGATAGCGGACATCAGAAATCTGAGCGGCTCGCTGCCGTGCCAGATCGCGGGGGATGCCTTCCGGGGCAGCGGCAGCAAATAGATTCGGTACAGTGAGCAGCAGAAGCAGAGCGAGTTTGAGCATGGCGGTATGGGTAATGTAAATTGAATCCCGTAATCAGGAGACAAGAATCATAGCAGGGGGAACCGGCATTCTGCGGCGGAGCGGAGATGCCGCTCTTTGTCTATTCGCATAACAATTTTGTCTCTGCTATAAGGCTTGCGGAGGTCAAGATGATCAAAAAATATCTTGTAATGAGCGCTCTGATTGCCCTTGTGGGAGGAATGGCCCACCCGCAAGCAGGTACAAGCGTTCCACCTACAGAGGCAAAAATTCACTATGATCAGGCGAAGCAACTCGAAGAAAAAGGCGATCTGAACGGAGCTATCAAAGAATACCGCGAAGCCGTCCGCCTGAAGCCCGATGATATGCGGCTGCACACCGACCTGGGCATCGCTTTATCCAACCATAGGGAACTTGATGCTGCCCTGGCTGAATTCCGGGAGGCGGTGCGCCTGGCCCCAAATGAGCCGCGGACACATCTCAATTTAGGCACGGCCCTGGAGTTAAAAGATGATCTGCCTGGGGCCATTGCTGAATTCCGGGAAAGCATTCGGCTCGATCCCAATGACGAAGCTGCGCATTATCATCTGGCCGCAACGTTGAAGGAGCAAGGCAAAATATCTGAGGCCATCAATGAATATCGTGCCGCACTTCGCCTGAAGCCTGACGATTTTGCTGTTCATCTCGATCTCGGCAATGCGTTGAGGGCCGCGGGAGACTGGAACAATGCTGTGGCGGAATATCGCGAGGCCAAACGGATCAAACCCGACTTTTTACTGGCTTCAGTCAACCTCGGCAACGCGCTATCGGATACAGGCAACTATTCGGCAGCCATCTCTGAATTGCAGCAAGCAGTGAGGCTCGACCCGAATTCGGCAAATGCCCACTACAATCTGGGTGTTGTCCTGTTTAAATCCGGGAACGCGGCAGGCGACATTGCAGAACAGCTTGAAGCGTTGCGCCTGAAGCCAGATTATGCCCTGGCCCATAGTGAACTTGCCTGGCTCTATGCTACGGAGAAGGAGCACCGTAATCCTACTGAAGCCCTCAAACACGCACAGACGGCCGTAGCATTGGACCACTGGAAGACACCCGGCATTATTGAAACCCTGGCGGAGTCCCAGTTCCTGAATGGAATGTACCAAGAAGCGGTAGATACTGAGGACAAGGCGATGCAGCTAGAACCAAATGCTAAAGAATTGAAAAAGAACCTGAAACGGTATCAGGAGGCGCTCAAAAAAAGTCAAAGGAAGCATTAGAATCGAATTTACCCGCATGCCAATTCATTTCTATCGCGTTCTTTTATTACTCACATTCGCGGCTTTGTCTATTGGCCAGCAGAGCGCCGCGCCTGCGCCTCAATCTGACATTGTGAGAATTCTGATGCCTGTAGGCGTGCCGCTACGCAAGGTTCCGGCAGGTAATGTGCCGAAAGATGAGGCCATCAACCGGCTCAATGAACAGAAGAAAAATGCCAACGGGAAGCGCCTCCAGGAGATTTCATTTCTACTGGCAGTGCTGGGCAATGACTACGAAAAGAACCGGGATTACCTTCTCAGCCTGCTCAATCACTGCACTACCGGCAGGGGAATCTGCGATGAAGACCCTGGCGCTTACCTGGTAAACCTCTATCGCCGGGGCCACAATGAACTGCTGCCCCCGCTGCTGGATGCAGGCAGGACCCGCCATGCTGCGCTGGCCGAATTGCTGGGCAGCTTCTACTCCAGCGTGATTACCCAGACACCCAAAGCATTCATCGCGGCCATTCAATCGCGTCCTCAGCCAGAGCAGAAAGCCCTGTGTTACATGGCAGGAGCCAGCGACGGTTCCGGTATGCCTCCCGAAGATGTCAACAAAGTTCGAAAAGCACTTCGCGCATCCACTGACAAACTTGCTAAAGATTGCCTCGCGCAGGTGGAACAAGCCAATAAGAAGCTCTAGCCATTGCCAAAATTGCCATAATTTGTAATTGCCATAATTGCAAAACTCAGCAACTCACAGCTTTATTTCAAGAACACACGCCCTAATTCTCTGCGCCCTCTGCGTTCTCTGCGGTTAATGCCTTTGCCACCTTCGCGTCCTTTGCGTCCTTTGCGGTTAAACAGATAACCGAATGCTTTTCGGCCCGTCTCACCCCCTGAACAAAAAATAATGGAAGTTTTTGTCCAATCCCGGCAATGGAAGATAGGAGCGCAGACCGACGCGCCGGGCACCGGAATGGCAGAACCGCTGAGCGACGATCGGGAGATGCTCCGCCAGCTCAAGAAGGGCAACGAGCAGGTATTCAGCGCATTGTATGACCGGTACCAGGGACCAATCTATCGCTTTGCTCTGCACATGAGCGGGAATAGCGGCACTGCCGAAGAGATCACACAGGAAGTTTTCATGGCTCTGATCACCAACCCGAGAGGCTATGACGAAACCAAGGGTACGCTCGCCGGGTATCTCTTCGGAATCGCGCGTAACCTCACGCGCCGCAGCCTGGAACAGAGCCGGTGTCTGTCGCCACTGGCAGATGACGCAACTGAAGCGGAGAGCAACGAACCGGCGAGCGATCTCGATATCTTGGCTGACCTGAGCCAAGCAGAGTTGGTGGAGTGCCTGAGAAAAGCGGTGCTGGCATTACCGGAACAGTATCGTGAGATTGTTGTGCTCTGTGATCTGGAAGAGATGAGTTATGACCATGCAGCAGCATTGCTGAATTGCTCACCGGGAACCGTAGCCTCACGCCTGCACCGCGCGCGGGCCACGCTGAAAGCCAGATTGAAAGGCCAGGGATGCCTGCGATGAACTCCTCCGACGAAAAACTCGCTACGGCGTTGCGCGGAGTGGCCGCGGCTTCTTCCCAGGGCGCCCCCGCTGAACTGGGAGCGAAGCTGCAGGCGGAGTTTCACCGCTACCATGCGCGGCGCAGAAGAATCCGGCGAATACAGATTGGCTCAGCCGCACTCTGCTTCTCAGCGATCATTGTGCTGCTGCTGGTGGGGATGCGTCCCAGGCATCCGGCGGAGATCAGAGCGAATACGCAATCATGGCAATCGACAATAGCCACAATGGCAACCCCAGTGGCGCCGGTGCCAAAGCCTGTTGTGATCACGCCGGTGGCAGCAAAAACGAAGAAGAAAAAGAAAACCCAGAGCACCGATGATTTCATGATTCTGCCATCCTACGATCCCGCGCCTGTCGGTGATGATTTGCGCATTATGCGAGTGGAATTGACGGGCGAGTCGCTGCGGCGACTGGGTGCTCCGGTCACAGAAGAGCTTTCCGATCAGCGCATGAAGGCTGACGTCGTCGTGGGAACTGATGGCACTCCGTACGCAGTGAGGCTGGTCAATGGGAATTATTAGCAATGGGTAATTGGGTAATTCGGTAATTGGGTAAGTAATTGGGTAAATGAAAACCACACTAAGAAGGAGAGTTTCATGAGTAGAACTTCATTTGCGATTGTATGCATATTGCTTTTGGGTGCGGCGGCATTTGCGCAACAAGAGAAGCGTGAAAGTACGCTAACGGCGGTGTTGTCACAATCAGACAAGCATGAGGGCGGTGTAACAGAGGTACGCCAGATCATCAACGGAGAAGAGGGCGGAATTAATTTCCTCTCCATGGAGATGGGCTCCAGGGAAACCGTGCAGGGCGCGCCCTACACGGCCACCGCCATTACCGAAAGCACGCAGGTGCTGGCGGACGGCAACCGCATCGCGAACAAGAGTAGCGCGTTCATCGCCCGCAACGGGCAAGGCCGGGTACGCCGTGAAGAAACGTTTGGCCCGGGCGGTTCGGAGTCAAAAAAGGTAGTCCTGATTACCGATCCTTTGAGTAAAACAGACTACGTCTTGAATCCGGACGAACAGATGGCCCGCGTGGTAAAGCGCAGGGAATTCAACGGTAATGTAATCATACTCAATCAACAGAAGAAAATAGAAACTGAAACAAAGGGCCTGGCCATTGAACGCCGTCATGAAGGCGAGGGAGAGGTTAAACGCGAAACCCTGCCGGCCCAGGTCATTGAAGGCCTGAGCTGTGAAGGTGAGCGGATTACGCGCACGATCCCGGCAGGGGCGATCGGCAATGAAAAGCCGCTGGAAATCGTCTCCGAAACCTGGACTTCTCCTGAATTGCACGTGATGGTCATGAGGAAGCGCAACGATCCGCGAACAGGCGAAACTCTCTATCGTCTTACCGATATCAAGCGCGGCGAACCTGACCCGGCATTGTTCCAGGTTCCCAGCAATTACAAGAGCACCATCAAGGTCGAGCCTCCTCCTTCAAGGGATTAATCCTCATTCTCCTTGGTTGGGGAAAACCGGGTCGTCATGGCCCGATTATCTTAATTTTTGGCCGCTGATGAACGCTGATAACACTGAAAAACCAAGAGCTTTACCACTGATTACACGGATAAACACAGATGAAAAGGCATTGACATCGTCAATGCCCTTTCCTTTTTACCCGTGCGATAATGTTTCGGCTCTTGCACGCACACACCAGCGTGTTCCGCTTTTCGTTACAAACATCTTATTCAGGGAACCAGGCGCGGTTGTAATTTTCTTCTGAGAGGCTCAGGATTTTACGAATTGAAAGCAGTTAGCCCGTTTGGCGGTAAGAATCTTCATTCCGCCCGCTCCGAATTCCTGTGATTCGAACAAAAATATTAAAAAACCTTGCGAAGTTCACGTTTAAGCTAACTTACTGCCCGCCTTGACTTCCGGAAATTTGAAGGTCGAGTCAGGACCCATGTGTCAGGAGTCCTGATCGGTTTTTGATTGGACTACCGACTCAGATTCTTCTGATTTTTCTCAAGGAGCGCTATTGAAAAAAAGCAGTCGGCGCGACTTCATCAAAATACGTGCGCTCGCTGGAGCCAGCATGGCAATGCCTGCTCTGGCGCAGAACACCCGTGTCCTTACCAATGGCCAGGCGGGAAAGTATCGTAGACATGTGTGGCACAGCCTGGGAATTCAGCCCCAGCGCGCCGTGCTTCAGCAACTTGTCGATCCCCTGCCCATTCCACCCGTAATCCGGCCCGCAACCGGATCAATCACCAGGATAGATATGAAGGTGGTGCAGAAATTACTGCATCGCGACCTGCCACCCATAACCGCAAGAAAAGCCGTCACCAGAAGTTGGGCCAGGAGGGCCTGCTGGAAGAGGCGGCACACACAGCTCACCGATCAAAACCTGAACAAGCAAGGAACATTTGTATCTTGCGAAGGAGCTATCTCAAATGAAGAATTTCCAGCGTAGTTTACCCCAGTACGCAACGCTAATTGTGGCAGGAGTCATTCTGGTGCTGGCGCAGACCGCCAGCTTTGCCCAGACCTCCACTGCCCCCACAAGCATGTTGATTGCGCCCACAACACCTGTTGCCAGCGGGCATGCTCACAGCACGGCAGCAGGCGCTACCCCGGCGCCGGCGCAGACCACGACGCCCACACAAATGAGACGCAAAGGCATGTCAATGCACGTGCAGAAATGGATGACACTACCGACCGGAAGCTCCAACCCCGCGGTAACGCCTCTGGATCCCAGCACCGTTCCGAAGTTCGTGAATCAGTTGACCAGGCCTGCAACCTTTGTTCCCACAGGGACGAAATTCGACCCGACAATTGGCAGGAACGTCCCGCTCTACAACGTCACGGAAGTTACAACTTTCCAGCAGATCCTGCCGCCGGGATTCCCCAAGACTAAGATCTATGCTTACAGCGGCCAGGCGAACGTTGCTGCGCCGGGCCAGACGCAAAACATCCAGAACGTCGCCTCAACACCCGGACCGACTTTCGAGGCAACTGCGAACCAGCGCATCTTCGTTCACTATAACAACGAACTGGAAGGTTCGCACATGTTCCCAGTCGACCCCACCATCCATGCGGCTAACCCCAACAACGCGCCGATACCGCAACCACCGTACGTCGATGCCAACGGTAACTTGCTCGTACCCTTCCCGCCGGGCTACCCGCAGTTTCAAAGCCCCATTGTGACCGTGCCTCACCTGCATGGAGGTTACACACCATCTGCCTCCGACGGTTTTCCCGAGTCCTGGTTCTCCGATTTTTCAGCAGGAAAGACAGGTCCAACATTCACGGGCACTACGTTCGAATACTTCAACTCCCAGTTGCCGACCCTGCTCTGGTATCACGACCACGCTCTGGGACTGACGCGCCTCAACCTCGCGGCAGGCCTCGAGGGCATGTTCATCATTCGTGATCCCCAGAACGACAACATTTCACCGCTC
>Ga0066662_10000088_pt1 | contig 34452 bp, 37 predicted proteins | sample GraSoiAngelo_111_FD_133939 | JGI IMG/M metagenome (GOLD analysis project Ga0066662, IMG submission 133939) | Grasslands soil microbial communities from the Angelo Coastal Reserve, California, USA - 14_0903_12_40cm | ecosystem: Environmental > Terrestrial > Soil > Grasslands | place: USA...
CGAGCTCGCGCGGCGCATCGAACGCAGGCTGACGCGGCGGCCGGCGCACGCTGCGGCATCGTTCGCCGTGCGCGGCGCGGGCGGCCGCGTCCACCTGGTCGTGCGCGCCGACGGCGCGCTCACGCGAATCGTCGCGGTCTGCGCGCCGCCGCTGCGCGAACGGGTCGAGCGCGCGCTCGCGCAAGCGCGCTTCGCGCTCGCGGGCCGCGGCGTTCGCGCGGAGGTGGCGTGATGGTGAACGCATCGCCGCTCGACGCGTACGAGCGCGTCCTTTCCCGCGCGCACGATCTGCGCGACGCGTTTCGCGCCGGTGCCGTGCCGCTCAACGACGACGTGCGCACCGCGCCGGCCGTCACGGCGTCGAGCGATCCGCTCAGCGTCGTGCCGCCGCCCGGCGCATGGCTCGTCACCCGCGGCGCGGACGGCGTGCGCGCGTACGGGCGCGACGGCGCGCTGGCGCTGGACGGCGGCGTGCTGCGCACGCGCGACGGCGCCGAGGTGCTCGGGTATCCCGGCGGGGACGCGCGCGGGGCGGTGCCCGTACCGCTTCGCATGTCCGACGGCGAACGCGCGCTGGGCCGCGGCGCGGACGCGCGCCTCGAGAGCGACGGCACCGTCGCGTACACGCGCGCCGCGATCGATCCCCGCACGGGCGCGCGGGGTGTGGAGCGCGTCGTGCTCGGCCGCATCGCGCTCGCGCGCTTTCCGGCGGGCACGCAGCCCGCGCGGCTCGACGGCGCGCGCGTCGCCGCACCGCACGGGGTCGTGCCGCATCTCGGCACGCCCGCCGACGGCACGTTCCCCGCGCTCGCGACGTTCAGCCGCGACGCGGGCTCGATCGACGTCGCGGCCGGCGTCGCGCGGCTCGACGAGGCATACCGCGCGTTCGAAGCGATGGGCGCGGTGATGAAGTCGCGCGCGAGCGTCCAGAAGACCACCGTGGACCTCGTGAAATGATCGCCGACGCCACGTTCGGCCCGGCGTCCGCGCGCGTGCGGCGCATGCGCTTCGTCGCGCGCGCGTCGATCCCGGTCGAGGCGGCGTGCGTCGTCGCCAACGGCATCCGCGAGACGCTGCGCGAGCTGTTCGGCGAAGCGTGCGAGCTCGTGCTGGGCGAACCGGCCGCGCTCGACGCGAAGGGCTGGTCGCTGCTCGCGCGCGACGCGCTGCTCTTTCTCACGCGCGGACGGCAGACCGACATCGTGCTGGTCCTCCCTCAGTGCGACGCGCGGCGGCTGGTGCTGCGCGCGTTCGGTGAAGCCGACGGCGCGGACGCGGTCGCGATCCCGGACGGCGCGTGCTCGGCGCTGGAGCTGCACGCGCTCGAACGGATCGCGGCGCGCTGCGCGGCCGCGTTCGACCCGCTGTGCGCGGAGCGCCGCGGCGGTTCGCGGGCGGTCCGCGCGCACGAGGTGCCTGCGTGCGCCGCGTTCTTCGACGTGCGCGTCCACGCGCCGGTCGCGCTGACGCTGGGTATCGGGATCGTGCGCGACTTGCCCGATCCCGGGCCGTCCGGCGCGTTGCCGGCGGCCGCGCTCGACTCGGTCGCCGTGGAAGCCCGCGCGATCTTTGCGGAAGGCACGATCGGCGCCGCCGAGTTCGTTCGCTTGCGGCCCGGAGACGTCGTCAAGCTGGGGACCAAGGTCGGCGCTCCGGCATCCTTGAACCTCGGGGGCAGACGCCTTGCAACAGGCGTCCCTGGCGTCGTGGCTTCGCGCACGGCATTCCTCGTCCACGACGTCGCGATGGGAGCCCATTCTCGGTGATGAGCGAGCAAGGTAAGAACCTCGACCTCTTGATGAACGTGCCGCTCAAAGTAACGGCCGAGCTCGGCACGTGCAAGATGCTGGTCCGCGACATCCTCAAGCTGGGCACCGGCTCGGTGGTGGAGCTGGATCGCCTGGCCGGCGGCCCGGTGGACCTGCTGGTGAACGACCGGCTCGTCGCGCGCGGCGAGGTCGTCGCGATCGACGAGAACTTCGGCGTGCGCATCACGGAGCTGATCGAGAAACCGTAACACGGCGGCCACGCCGCGGTCGCGGCCGGCGCGCACGATGGTCGCATGGACGACCTGCTGCGCATCGCCAACCACGGCCACGCCTCGCTGCCGCTCGACGTGCTCGCGGCGCTCACGCTGCTCTCGCTCGCGCCGTTCGTGCTGGTGCTGTCGACGTCGTTCGTGCGCATCGTCGTCGTGCTGTCGCTGGTGCGCTCGGCGATCGGCGCGTCGATGCTGCCGCCCAACACGGTGCTGACCGGGCTCGCGCTGATCCTGACGCTGGTCGTCATGGGGCCGACATTCGGCGCGCTGCAGCGCGACGCGATCCGCCCGTATGCCGCGGGCCGGCTGACGCAGTCGGCGTTTCTCGACCGCGCGAGCCGGCCGCTGCGCGCGTTCATGGCGCGCCAGACCAAGGCGCGCGATTTGGCGGTCTTCGCGCGCGTTGCGCACCGCCCCGACGGCGAGGCGCCCGCCGACGTCCCGCTCACCGTGCTCATCCCGGCGTTCGTCGTGGGTGAGTTGCGGTCGGCCTTTGCGATCGGCGTGGCGCTGTATCTGCCGTTCGTCGCGATCGACCTCGCCGTCGCGGCCATCCTGATGGGACTCGGGATGGTGATGCTCTCGCCGCCCGTCATCTCGCTGCCGTGCAAGCTGCTGCTATTCGTGATGGTCGACGGCTGGGCGCTGGTCTGCGGCAGCGTTGTCCAAAGCTTTCGGTAAGACGGCGCTGCGCCCCAGGCTCCGCGCCCCCCACGCCTTCGGCGCGGGGCCCCCCAAACGTCGCGCGCTCGCGATGTTGCTGTTTCGCCGCTCCCCGAGGGCGCGCGAAATGAACAGGGTGCTTTGGATATCATGAAGCATCCGTCAGCTGTGCGCATCGCGGAGAAGATCGGGACCCGGCGGCCGTTTTATTCGTTCGAGTTCTTTCCGCCGCGCGACGACGCCGCCGAGCGGAACCTGCTCGAGACGATCCGCGCGCTCAAGCCGCTCGACCCCGGGTTCGTCTCGATCACCTACGGCGCCGGCGGGTCCACCCGCACGCGCACGGTCGAGGTCGCGAAGCGGCTGCGCAACGATGACGGCTTCGACGTGATGGCGCACGTCACGTGCGGCGGCGCGACCGTCGATGAGCTCCGAGCGCTGCTGACGGATCTGCGGCGCTGCGACATCGAGAACATCATGGCGCTGCGCGGCGACCCGCCTCGCGGGACGGAGGCGTTCGTCGCCGCGGACGGCGGCCTGCAGCACGCCAGCGATCTCATCGCGCTGCTGAAGGCGGAGTTCGGGTTTTGCGTCGGCGGCGCGTGCTATCCGGAGAAGCATCCCGAGGCCCCGAGCCTCGATGCCGATCTCGCCGCGCTGTCGACGAAGGTGCGCGCGGGCGCGGAGTTTCTGGTGTCGCAGCTGTTCTTCGACAACGCACGGTACTTCGAGTTCGTCGACCAGGCGCGCCGCTGGGGCATCACGGTGCCGATCCTGCCGGGGATCATGCCGATCACGAACTACGACCAGATCGACCGCTTCACGCGCATGTGCGGGGCGACGATCCCGCCGAGCCTGCGTGCGGAGCTCGAAGAGCGCCGTGACGACCCCGCCGCGATCGCCGACCTCGGCGTCGCGTACATGACGCTGCAAGTCGCCGACCTGCTCGCGCGCGGCGCGCCGGGGATCCACTTTTACACGCTGAACCGCTCGCCGGCGACGCGCGCGGTGGTGTCGGCCCTCATGGCCGCGCGCCGCGCTTGGTGAACACACCGCAGTAACGCCGCGGCAACGCGAGGATGCGAAGATCGCCACGTGCGTTGGCGAAGCGTTCTCATCGCGATGGTTGTGACCGCGGTCCTCGCCGGTAGCCGCGCGCAAGGTCGCGATGAAGTCCTCCCGCGCGACGTTGATCATGCCGAGCAGCGAGCTGAAATCGACGATACCTTTGTTTTTGAATTTGCAGAGCGCTACAACGAGCATATCGTCGCCAATGTGGACGCGATCGATACTGCGTTGGTGACCATCCTCGCCGGCGACGTCGCCGTGTTGGTGTTCACGATCGACAAGATCAAAGAGCTCGCGCGCGGGCAAGAGGCGTGGGCGACCGCCCTCATGTTCGTCTCGATCTTGGCGTGTGTGGTCGCTTACGCGCTGGGCTCTTCGGGCCGAACGAGTAAGCGGGACGGGATGCGAGCGCGGACGTTCATCGCCGACGTGTCAACACGCGGAGAAGCAGCGTTGAACGATGCCGTGGTTGGCCTCGTGACCGCCGCGGAGCAGAATGCCACCCTCCGCTCCTTGAAGAAGGGGCTAGCGGTATCCGCTATCGTCTTTCTCCTCGCGGCGGCGGTCGTCGTCGCATTCGCTCGTGTCAACGGGAACATGGTATACTGACGCTCATGAGGTACAAGAACGAAGGCCGTCGCGGCGGGCTTTCCCCGTTCCTCAAAGAGTTTGGACGCAGGATCGCAGAGGCCGACGGTATCGCTCCGTTGCAGCCCGGCGAACATCGGCCGCCCGGATTCTATTTCTTCGGCCCGTGGTCGATCGGGCGCAAGCCGATCGACATGTCGAAGCCGGCGCCGCCGCCGAAGCCGCGCGACAAACGCTGACACGGCCGTAATCTAGCGGCAATCTCCGTGCGCCACGATGACGCGGTGGACGGATTCGACGGACTCTTGCGGGACGCGCTGCTCGTCACCGCGCTGCTGACGCTGCCGGTGCTGATCGTCGCCACCATCGTCGGCGCGACGGTCGCGATTGTGCAGGCTGCGACGCAGGTGCAGGAACAGACGCTCACGATGCTGCCGAAGGTGCTCGCCGTCGGCGCCGTGCTTGCGGTGGGCGGGCGCTTCGGGCTGGCGCTGTGCGCGCAGCTGTTCGCCGAGGTCGTCGCGCGCATCCCGCTGCTGGTGCGCGGATGACGCAGACGATGCTGCTGGCGTTCGCGCGCGCGGCGGGGCTGGTGTCGCGTGCGCCCGCGTTCTCGCATCCCGCGGTGCCGCCGGTCGTCCGGGCCGGGTTCGCGCTGGCGCTCGCGTTCGCCGTCGCTCCGCTAGTCTCGCCGGTGCGTTCGCTGGATCTCGCGGCATTCACGCTCGCGCTCGCGGGCGATTTTGCCGTCGGCGCGGCGATCGGCTTCGGCGCGTCGCTGCTGTACGACGGTGCGTATTACGCCGGTCGTACGATCGACGACTATCTCGGCGTGCGCGGCAGCGTTCCCGGCGCGAACGTCACGAGCGCGCAGGCGTTCGGGCGGCTCTGGTCGTCGGCGTTTCTGATCGCCTTCGTGCTGCTCGACGGGTGGGTCCCCGTCGTGAGCGCATTCGCCGGCTCGTTCGACCACGTCGCGGCCGGTGCGCTCGCCGGCGATGCCGCTTGGCAGCGTTTCGCGCTCGCGCTGCCCGCGACGACCCTGCGCGCGGCGTTCGTCGTCGCGGCGCCGGCGGTCGCCGTCGCGGCGTCGTTGCAACTCGTGCTGGCTGCCGTCGCGCGCGTCGTGCCGCGCTTCTCGAGTTTCACGCTGGCGTTTCCGGTCACGTTCGCCGCCGCGGTGCTCGTCACGCTCGTGACGCTGCCGCTCGTCGCGCCGCTCGGTGCGCGCCCGTGGTTCGTGTTTCCGTGGTGATCGCCAATGCGGCGGCAGCGCCGTCGTGACGAATTCCGGCGACAAGCGCTACGATGCCACGCCGGCGCGGCGGCAGCGCGCGCGGCGCGACGGCAACGTTGCGCGCTCCCGCGAGTTCACGAGCCTCGCCGCGTTCGGTGCCTCGACGCTCGCCGCAGCCGTTGCCGTGCCGGCCGCCGCGGGCGCGGCGTTTACCGCGTTGCACGACGCAGGGGCGCACCCGCTCTACGGCGGCCTTTCGCCCGCGCTCGCGAGCGTCGCGGCTGCGGGGCTCCTGCCGGCAGCCGCCGCAGCGTGCGCTGCGAGCGCCATCGCGCTCGCGCAGGGCGGCGGGCTGCACGTCACGGGCGTTCACGCCGATCTCAAACGGCTGAACGCCATCGCCGGACTGAAGCGCATGCTTGGCGGCGAGGCGGTCGTCGGTATGATGCGCGCGGCGCTCGCATTCTGCGCGGCGCTGCTCGCGATGCTCCCGCTCGCGGCGGATGTGGTCGGTGCCGGCGTGGTGTTGAGCGCGCCCGGCGGGGCCGCTTCGCTGGTTGCCTCCGCCGCGCTGCGCGCCTGCTGTGCGGCGCTCGCTATCGGCGCGGTATTCGCGCTCGCCGACTACGCGCTGGTGCGGCGGCGCTGGCTGCGAGGTTTGAAGATGTCGTTCGACGAGCTCAAGCGCGACGCGAAGGAGAACGACGGCGACCCGCAGGTGCGTGCGCGCCGCAAGAGCACCTATCGCGCGGTCGTGCGCGGCGCGATCGGGCGCACGCGCGAAGCGTCGTTCGTCGTCGTCAACCCCGCGCACGTCGCGGTTGCGATCCGCTACATGCCCCCGTCCGTGCCGGTTCCGGAGATCCTCGTGCGCGCGCTCGACGACGCGGCATTGCGGGTGAAAGCGCTTGCGCGCGAGCACCGCATCCCCGTGGTCGAAGACGTCGCGCTCGCGCGGCTGCTGTTCGCGCACGGTGAGAGCGGCCGCGCGATCCCGCCGGAAACCTACGTCGCCGTCGCGCAGATCATCGCGGCGCTTGCGCGCGAGGGCGTGCTCGCGTGAAGAACCGGCTAACCAGCGCGTTCGCCGTCGCCGTGCTCGGCGTCGTCGCGATCCTGATCGTGCCGCTGCCGCCGCCGCTGCTCGACGCGCTGCTCGCGCTCAACGTGTTCGGCTCCGCGCTCGTCCTGCTCATCAGCCTGCGCGTGGAAGAACCGCTGGAGTTCTCGGCGTTCGCGCCGTCGCTGCTGCTGGCGACGCTGTTCCGGCTCGCGCTGGACGTCAGCGCCACGCGGTTGATCCTCACCGAAGGCCACGACCCCGGCGGTGTCGGCGCCCTGATCCCCGCGTTCGGACAATTCGTCGTGCGCGGCAACATCGTGGTCGGCCTGATCGTGTTCGCGATCCTGATCACGATCCAGTTCGTCGTGATCGCGAGCGGCGCGCAGCGCGTCGCCGAGGTGTGCGCGCGGTTCACGCTCGACGCGATGCCCGGCAAGCAGATGGCGATCGACGCCGATTTGCACGCGGGGTTGCTGGACGCCGACGTCGCGCGCCGCAAACGCGCGCGCGTGCAGCGCGAGGCCGACTTCTACGCGGCGATGGACGGCGCGGGCAAGTTCGTGAAAGGCGACGCGGTGGCGGCGCTCGTCATCGTGGCACTGAACCTGCTCGGCGGCGTGGTCGTCGGCACGCTCTACCACGGGATGTCGCCGCTCGCCGCCCTTGAGACGTTCGCGATCCTCTCGATCGGCAACGCGCTGCTCACGACGCTGCCTGCATTTCTGATCTCGACGGCGATGGGGCTGATGGTCACGCGCGTCGCGGGCGATGGCGCGCTGGGCGTGGACCTTGCCGCGCAGCTGCTCGCGCGGCCCGACGTGCTGCGGGTCGCCGCCGCGCTCGTGTTCGCGCTCGCATTCGTGCCGGCGTTCCCCGGGCCGCTGTTCGCGTCGATCGGCGTGGTCGCGTTCGGCGGCGCGCTGCTCGCGGAGCGGCAGAAGCGGCGCGTCGACGCGCACGCGCGCGCGGCGTACGAGCAGCGCCGCCGCGAGGCGGTCCGCCGGCCGGAGACGGCGTTCGGCCTGGTCGGGGTCGACGCGCTCGCGATCGACGTCGGCGCCGACCTGTATGCGCTGCTCGCACCGCCGAACTGCGAGACGCTGCTCGACCGCGTCGCCGACGTGCGCCGCGCGCTCGCCGCCGAGACCGGCATCGTCATCCCGGGCGTGCGCTTGCGCGACGACCCGCTGCGCGATCCGCGCACGTATGCACTTCGCGTGCGCGACCGCGTGGTCGCCGAAGGCATCGTGCGCCTCGACCAGCTCATCGCGGTCGCAGCGCCCGAGGTTCTGGCGCGGATCGGAGGCGAGCCGACCATCGAACCCGTCTACGGCCTCGCCGCGCGCTGGATCGCGTACGACGAGCGCGATCGCGCGCAAAACGCGGGCGTGCTGACGTTCGACGCGATCTCCATCATCGGCTCGCATCTCGCGGAGATCGCGCGCGCACACGCGGCGGAGCTGTTCGGCCGCCAAGAGTTCCAGACGCTGGTCGAGCACCTCCGCGGGCTCGTGCCGTCGGTGGTGAAAGACGTCGGCGGCGACGTGCTGCCGCTCGCCGTGGCGCACCGGACGTTCGTGTACCTTCTCCGCGAGCGCGCCTGGCCGCGCGATCCCATCGCGGTGTTTGAAGCCCTCGTCGACGCCGCGACGACGACGCGCGATCCGCGCGAGCTCGCCGAAGCGGCGCGCCGCACGATCGTGCCGCAGCAGCTGCGCCGCGACGGCACGCGCTTGTTGCGCCCGCTGATCGTCGCGCCGGCGTTCGAGGCCGAGCTCGCGCGCATGTGGTCGCCCGACGGTGGCCTCGCACCCGATCCGGCAACGGCGGTCCACGTGCGCGGAGCGATCGTGCGCTACGCGGCCGACGAGTCCTGGGCGCCGCACGCGGTCGTCGTGACCGCGCCGCTCCGCCCGCTGCTGGCGGAATTTCTCGAGCGCACCGCGCCCGGCTTAGCGGTCTACGCCTTCGCGGAGCTGCCGCCGGAGCTCGCGCTGGAACCGGCGGGCGTCGTGGCGGCTCCCGATCCGCAGCTCGTTCGCGGAGCCACTGAAGCACCTTGACGCGCGACCGTGCGGAGCGCGGTCACGAGCAGGGCGGCCGCGGAGCCGAAGTGCAACGCCGCGCAGGCTCGAGCCATCGCTGCCGGGGTTTCTAGCGCCACGAGCCGGTCCAGCAGCGCCTTGCGTTCGGCGTGGCCCCAGTCGTCAATCGATGTCCCGATCCGTGCGCGGTGTCGCGGGTCCGCCCGCCATGCGATGCTTTGGACGTGCACGACGTCGACGGCTCGGGCGGCAGTGAAGCGCGCGGCGTCGCTCGCGGCAAAGATGGCGGCGAGTCCGTCCCAGATCGCCGCGTCGTCGTGCTCGGCCGCCGGCACGATCGTCCGGCCGGCGAGCACGGCCAGGACGTACGCGCCGGCGGCTCTGCACGCTTTTGGAGCAGAGCGAAGGCTGTTCGCCGTGCGTTCGAGCGAGTCGCGACGGTCGTGCGCAACGGTCTTCAGAAGCGCCGCGGCATCGCCGCCGGCCGGCGGGTCCCCGCGCGCGTCGCGATACCAGCTTTCGCGCTCGAAGTGCAGGGCCGGTGACGGTTCCGGTGCGGCGCTCAGCGCCCGCCGTTCCTCCGGAGTCAGGTCGGGATGCCAGACGTCGACCAGCAGCACCGACCGCGCGCGATCCGCGAGATTGAACACCTCGTGGTCCCACGAGTCGTCGAACGCCAGACAGCGCCCTTCCGCCCACGAGCGCGTCTCGGTCCCCACCCGCATCTCGGCTCCCGGGGGGACGACGAGTCCGAGATGGACGCGGATCTTCGTGCTCGTCGGTCCGGCGTGCGCGTCGACGTGGACGTGCGGCTGGAGAACCGAGAAATACGCGAGCCCGTTCGGATGGCCGGTGGTGTCGGCGCACGACGCGATGAGCGCCGAGGTGACGGGGGCTTCCAACGCGTTGCGGGGATCGAGCCGTCCCTCGGTAGCCAGAGTGTAGATGTTCCAATCACCGGCGGTGAGCGCGCGGCGCGGCCCACGATGCCGCTGCGGATGAAGCTGGAGCCGCCCGGACAGGACGATATCGCCGAACTCCGTGCGAATCGCCGCCGCCTCGCGTTCGAGTCGCGCGGCGAACGGCACGTCCGCCGTATCCCACCACGGCGTGCTGCGCAGGAGGGCGCCGGGGGCGTCGCCGCTCGGGGTGGGGCGCGGTTCTCTTGGTCTCATGTCATGGCTCGCGCGAGTGGGCTCGTGCTCGTTCGCAACGGCGGGCAGGAGAAACGCCGGAGACCGTCACAGGTTTGCCTTGCTTCCTTCGGGCACGTGAGGCGCCTGCCTCTCATGACTGGCAGCCTCGCGTCCGGGTCCGAAGTCCACGTTCAACAAGGAGAGGAAACCATGGGAGGCTACAACCCTCGGCCGGCCGATCAAATTCAAGAAGCGGTTGACGAAATAACGCAACAAAGCAGTTATAACGACAACCCGGTCGTGGCAGCGGCGATTCGGACGATCCAGCAAGGATTGGATCAGCTTTCAACGGTCGAGCAGCGGTAGAGCGTTCGCGCGGCGCTCACGCGTAGCGGCGAGCCGTTGCGGATCGTTCAGTTCGCGTCGAGCTACGGGGAGCGCTGCGGGGTCGGTAATTTCGCTTCCGGCTTTGAGGCGGCGTTGCGAGGCGCGGGAGTCCACGTCGAGACGATCGGCGTGCGCGACGCGCCCGTTTCCGGCGCGGACATCAGTGTCGTGCAGCACGAGTGGTCGCTCTTCGCCGGCGACGACGATCTTCGCGACGTCATCCGCGCTCTGCCGCCGCCGGTCGTTCTCTTCGCGCATACGCCGGGCGTCGAGCGCTTTGCCTCCGACGTCGCGGCGTTCATTTCGCTCGCTCCGAACGCCGTCACCACAACGGCTCGCCCCGTATGCGTCGTCCCTCACCCGGCGCTGGTCCCAGACCGGTTGGACGATCGCGCATCCCTGCGCGCGCGTTTCGGGCTCCCGGCAAACACGACCGTGATCGGTTCGAGCGGTTTTCTGCTCCCGCACCGTGGGTTCGACGAGGTCCTCGAGCTGCTGCTGCCGCGCGCGGCGGAACACGGCTGGTTCGTCGACCTCGTCGCCTCTCCGTGGACCAAGGAGATCCCCGGCGTTCGCAGCCGGCTCGTCGCGCTTGCCGCCGAGTTCGGGCCGCGGGTTTTCCGCGCCGCGTTCGAGTTTCGTGCGAACGACGAGCTCAACCGGCAGCTCCAGGCGTGCGATCTATTGTGGTGCTGGACGAAGATGCCCTCACTGCCGTACGGTAGCGGCTCGATCAGCGACCAGTACGCGAGCGGCACGCGTCTCGTCGCCGCCGAGAAGGAGCAGCACGCGCACGTCCTCGCTCTCCCGAACGTCGTGCGCGCGCCGGCCGATCTCGATGCGTTCGTCGACGCGCTCGCCGCCGAAGCGGATCGCAGCGACTTTCCCCGCCACGACCCCTCGCTGGTTTCGTGGCAGCGCACGGCGCCGAAAGTCCTCGAGTTTCTCGCGAAGATAGCCGGCGCGGCGGGACGCGCGGCGTAATCGCCTCCGGAGGATGCGGGATTCCGTCGTTTTCGTAAGCCCGGTCGTTCCGTCGTTCCGAGGTTTCGGACTCGCGATGCGGGCCGCCTCGACGCTCCGGCTCCTCGCGAAATGGACGCCGCGGGTCCATGTGATTGTCGTTCCGATCCTTGCGCCGGGTTCCCGGCCGCCGGATGACGTCGCCGCGCTGTGCACGTCGTGGGCGATCGTCGAGAATCCGCAGCCACATCGCGTGATTCGCGCGGACGCCGCATTGCCGTGGCCTCGGGACGTGCCGGTCGGTCTGCACGTTCCGTACGCGTTGAGAAGGTGTAACCGCGCGTGGCGAAAAGCGGTCGGCGCCGCGATTCGGCGTCATCGGCCGGAGCTGCTCGTGCTCTTCCGGTTCGCCGTCGCCCCGTTCGTCATGGCCGAACGGCCGCGCGGCGTACCCGTCTGGGTGGACGTCGAAGAGCTCGAGTCAGACGTGCGCCGGCGCCTTGCCGACCTGCATTCGCTACGAGGCGGTGATGAGGCCGCGGCGGCGCTGAGAGCGGTCGCGCAAACGTACGAGGTTCTGGAAGACCGCGGGATGCGGGAATTTGACCGCGTCTTCGCCACGACTCCGCGCGAAGCGGAGCGCGCCGATCTGCATCGGCACGGCGCCGCCGTTCGCGTCATGCCGAACGTGTATCCGGCGGATCGCCCCCAGGCGCCAAAACCGGTGTGCGGAACGGCGCGCCTTCTGTACGTCGGAACGTTCGGCTATTACCCCAACCATGACGCGGTCGAGTACTTCCGCGAGTCGATTCTGCCGGAGATCAGGCGGAGATCGCCGCGGCCCGTCGAGCTCCTGCTCGTCGGCTCGGGACCGAATCCTATCGCGGACCATCCGGAACCGGACGTTCGTTTCGTGGGAGCGGTGCCCGACACGACGCCGTTTTATGCGATGAGCGATGCGGCGATCGTGCCGCTGCGGTCCGGGGGCGGTTCGCGAATCAAGATTCTGGAGGCCTTCAGCCACGCACGAGCCGTCATTTCGACGACGATCGGCGCGGACGGGATCGAAGCCGTACCGGACGTCCACGTGAAGATCGGCGATTCACCCGCGGACTTTGCGGCGCGCTGCATCGACGTGATCGAAGACGCCAAGATTCGAGCCGACCTGGCACAGCGCGGACATGACTTTTTTCTCGCCCACCACAACTTCGAGGCGTTGGACGCGATGATCCCCAGCCTCTTCGGCGGCTGAGCGAACGTCACTCCGCAAGTGACGCTCGCGGCTCGACGTGTACGGTCGTCGATGACAGGCGAACGTGGTGCGTGGTCGCCGGATACCACGTGGAGGGCTCGACGAGGCGGTGCTCGTCGGTGGCTCGCACGGAGATCGAATACGTCTGCTCGGGATCGAGCCCTCGTACGACGAACGCAGGCTCGGCGAGGTTTTCACCGCGCGCGATCAGCCTCCGGTCGCCGACGTGGTGCACGGCGGCGTCGTAGCGGACGAACTCCGACGTCCGTCCGCGCGAAGGCGTCCAGGCGAAGCGAACGCTGCGGGCCGAGATCTCGCCGCAAACGCCCGCGGGCATCGCCGGCGGATAGCGCTCCTCGCATCCGAAGTAGAAACAGTAATACGTATCCGCTCCCCAGGTGTTCTCGGCTTCGGGGAACGGCAACTGGAATTGACCGCGCACCTCGGCGCCGGCCGCATTGCGAAGGTATCCGGCCGGGAATATCCAGCCGCCGGGGAAACGGTCGAAGAAGTGCGGATGTGCCCGCAACCACTCCAGCGTGGGCAGCGCTCCGCCGGGCATCGTCGGGATGACGCCTTCGCGGAAATAGTTGGCGTCCAGCACGCGCCAGCTTCCGCCCGACCAGACTTCGGTTACCGCCTGCACGGAAACGCTGACGTCGCTCGGCAGAAAGCGCAACCGCGCGTCCCATCCGCCGGCAACGAGCAGTTGGCGCACGATCTCCGCCGCGTGCCAGCACCGGGCGTCGTGCAGCTCGAGCAGCTCGTGCGCAGCGCTGATGATCGTGAGCTCGTCGGCCTCGAACGGGCACTCCAGCGGGTTGTGCCACGTCGCTCGCCGGACGAAGTGCACGATCGCTTCGATCCGCGCCTGTTCCGTGCCGTGCGCTGCCAGGAGATGCGCGAGAATCTCGGTGAGGTACGTCTCCTTCGACGTGCCGGCCAGCATCGCGCGGACGTACGCCACTTTGCCCTGCCTGTATCTCCGAGTGCCGGCCGTCGTTTGGTCGCCGGGAAGGATGAACCAGGGGATGCCGTCGCGCACCCAGTCACGACGAAACGACCATGCATGGTCGTAGGACACCGGGTTCGGCATGCGTGACGGGTACGCGAGCGGCTGCCGCGACGCGTCAGCCGGCCGCGGCAGCCGCCAGCGGCCGGACCGCCGCAACCGGGGGCGGCGGCTCCACGCCTAGCGGCCGCGTCAGCGACTGCATGACGCGGTCGACCGGCTCGACGAGCAGCTCGACGGCTTGATGCGGCGGCACGAGGTGCCCGTGCGCGGCATGGTTCACCAGCGTCTCGAGCACCTCGAGCATGAACTGCGTGCGTTGCCGCCAGAGCGCTCCTTGCGTCGCTGCCGGAACCGCGGAGGTGAGCCGGCCGCGCGGACCGCGCGTCCAGTTCTCGAGCACCTCCGCCCAGCGCCCGAGAACGGCGGTCACCACTGCGTAGACCCAATCCACGCCCGCGTCGGAGAACTCGTACTGCGGCTCGAGATACGAACCCGACAGCCGTCCGCGGCTCTCGAACTCGGCGTGCGCCGGCGTGCCCGCGTAGATGTCGAGGCGCCCGATCACGTTCGTGTCGCTCAAGAACCCCAGGTGGTCGCGCAAGAAGGTGATGTTGATGCGCAGATCGTCGAGTGTCGTGTCCGGGTCGAACATGATGAAGCCCGCGGTGACGTCGAGACCGTACCGGCCCAGCAGGCGCAGCGCGGCCCCGTTCATCGCCGCGGTACTCGGCTTGCGCAGCCGCTTGAGGATTTGCGGCGAGGCCGACTCGATTCCGAGAAAGACGCCGCGCAGGCCGACCTCGACGAGCGGAGCGATCACCTCGTCCCGCACGGCATTCGCCGTCAGCAGGGCGATGATGATACAGTCGTCCATCTTGGCGGCACGCAGCTCGTTTCTGAATTCTAAAGCGCGAGCTAATCCGGCCGCACCGGGGCGCAAGAAGTTGTCGTCGGCGAAGAAGAACCCGGTGCAGCCCCAGCGCTCGCGCAGCTCCACCATCTCGCGCACGACGTTGTTCACGGACCGCATGCGCCAGCGCAGACCGGCGCTGTCATAAAAAGCATGGATGCTGCAGAACGTGCACTTGTAGTCGCAGCCGCGGCTGGAAACGATCGTTGCGTATTGCACGCCGCCCATCCGCAAAGGCAGGCGCCGGCGCCGCGGAAACGGGATCTCGTCGATGTCCGCAAACGTGGGCGCAAGCGGTTCGGAGACGATCTCGTCTCCCCGCCAGTGGGTCAAGCTCGGAACCCCGTCGACGGGCTGGCCGTTGATGAGGCGCGTCGCAAGCTCGAGCAGCGGCTTCTCGCCCTCGCCTCGTACGACCGAGTCGAGAAACGTAAAATCGCGCATCAGCAATTCGGGAACCTGCGTCGGGAAGTGCCCGCCGATGCAGATGTGCGTCTGCGGGCTCGCCGTCTTGACCGCCAGCGCATGCTCCGACACCGAAGGCAGCGCGCGCTGCGACGGTACGGTGATCCCGACCAGCGCCGGTCGCGTCGTCCGCACGCGCTGCGCGATCTCGTCGATCGAGCAGTCCTCCAATACGGCATCGTAGAGATCGACCGCGACCCCGTGTTGCTCGAGATATCCGGCGAGATACCCGAGCCCCAGGTGCTCGTACGTCACCTCTTCGGCGCCGGCCGGACCACCGCGGGGACGAATCAAGACAACATCGGCCATGTGTCACGTCGCTCCGGAGCTTGCGGGGAGAATCCCGATTCCCATGGTCAAGCTCCCACCGAGTTCCCGGTGGGGCTGGACGATTTCGATGCGCTCGTCGTCGCGCTCGTCCCAAAAGCGCCGAACGCCGGCGGTGCTGGCGTCGGCGCCGACGATGTCGTGAAACGCGAGAAAGCGATGTGGATGGGACCGCTGGATCTCGAAGTCACGATGTACCGCCTCGTACGAATGGTCGCCGTCGATGACCACTAAGTCGATGGACCCGAGCTCCGCGCGCCATCGCGAGAACTGCGCGCTGTGGGAGTCGCCGACGAACAGCTTCGCGTCGGCCGGGACGCTGACGGTCAGCCCGCACGACGATGCTTCCAGCGTGTCGCATGCCGCGACGACGTCGAATGCGAAGACGCGGTGCAAGAACGTGAGAAGCCGCCCCGTCCAGATGCCGATTTCGAGATACGAGCGAATGCGCTGCTCGTCGATCCACTCACAAAACTCGATCAGTTCGTCGCGATTCTGCAAGATGCAGTCGACCGCCGGCGCGCCGGTGCGCGCGAGCACGGCGCTAACGCCTTTATCCCAGCACCGTTCGGTGGCGAGCAAGGTGCGAAAATCGGGCGATCTGCTTGACGTCATAGGCCTTTGGACAGCTTTCGCCGGCTTGCCTTGGGCTCCTACGGCCGGTGGCGGTGTCGGAAGCCTGTCAACGGAGCTCGATGAGCTCGGAAAGGTTTTTCCGCACGATCGCTGTGCCCCAGGGGCGCCCGGCATTCGCGACGAGCCGGCCTTCCGCGATGTTCCGCGCCGACTGCGCTTTGTTGGCGACGATCAAACGGCGAATGCGCCGAGTCGCGGAGAGCGTCTCGGTGCCCGGGGACGCTGTCCGCCGGAGAAACCGTACTCGCTCGTCGTCCGTATGCCGTACGAACTCGACCGAGCTCGGCGCGACCGCTCGCGGAACCAGGCCGAAGCGAACGGCGCGGCCGTGCGCGTCGAGGTCCTCGCAGTAGGTGAGGTCCTCGTCGTAGCCGCCTAGACGAAAAAAATCATCGCGCCGAAAAGCGATGCGGCCACCGGCGCTGTGCTCGAAGGCCGTATGGAGAAAGACCGGTCCGCCGGGCGCGAACGCTCGGACGAGCTCGTCGAGGTACGCCGAGGTGAGCACGTTGTCCGCGTCGAGGCTGCACATGACGTCGCCGGTCGCGAGACGATGAGCGACGTTCTTCGCGTGAGCGAAGCGATAGTGCTGGTCGCTCGGCTCCAGTACCTCGAAATACGTGATGCCGCCCGACTCGATCAGCGTTCGCCCAGCTGCTCGGATCCATGCGCCGAGCCCGTCGCGGCCCATGTAGTTCAGGATCACGAGCTCGAATTCGTGGCCGCCGTGCCACAGGGTTCGCAGCGTTCTCCCGATCGTCTGCTCGAGATGATGAAAGCGGTTCATGCACGGAACGCAGAACGAGAGCTTCATCCCCGCCGCGTCCGCGCTCAGCGAGCGGTGAGCAGCGACGTGAGCTTTTCCGCCGCGTCGCGTGCTTCGCCGACCGCAAGCGCGTAGGACGCCTGCGCCGCGTCGACACCGGCGGCGCAGAACGGGCACGTGACCGTGCCCTCGAAGACGTGCCGGAAACAGCTGTAACACACCGCGAGCTCCGTCGCGCTCACGCCTTCCGCGCGCGGCGTCAGGTCGACGGGCACGCGAACGTCCGTCGCTTCGCCGGCCGCCGCTTCCACGACGATCTCGAACACGCCGTGGTCGAACGACGTCCCCGGCGCCGCTTCCACCTGGCGCACTGATTCGCGCAGGCCTTGCCGCTGCAGCTCGAGCGCGCGGTGGTGGCAGTACGGGTTGTCGCCCGGGCGGTCGAACAGGCTGTGCGACATCCACGTGCAGCCGCCGCGGCACACGTCCGCGTAGTAGCACGACCCGCAGAAGCTGTGCGGCACGGTGCGCTTCTCGCGCGCGAACGACAGCTCGGGCGTGTCGTAATAGATCGACGTGAGGTCGACGTCGTGCACGTTGCCGCCGGTGTAGCCTTGCGTCGGCAGCGACGGACAGCCCTTGACCTTCCCGTCCGCTTCGATGCCCAGCGTGCTCTTGCCGGCCTCGCAGCCGCGGTAGTGGATCGTCTCCAGCCCGCTGCCGCGCAGCTCGCCTTCGTACGGGCCGAAGTAGCCGACGTTGTTGCCGATCTGCAGCAGGACGCCGCGCCGCGCCGCGCGCCGGTACAAATCCGCGAGTTGCGGCATCACCGCCAGCAGATCGTGCGGCTGCAGCAGCCGCTCCGGACGGTCGCTCGCGCGCCCCATCGGCACGGTGAGCTGCAGCTGCCAGTTCGTCGCGCCGGACTCCACGACGACGTCGAGGATGCCGTCGAGCTGGTCGAGCACCGCGCGCGCGATCTGCGTGTTCACGCTGGTCGTGATGCCGAACTCGCGCAAACGGCGCAGCGACGCGACGGCCGCGTCGAACGACCCGCGCACGCCGCGCAGCTCGTCGTGCAGCTCGCGCAAGCCGTCGATCGAGATCCCGCAGTTCGACAGCCCCGCGTCGGCCGCCGCGCGAATCCGCGCTTCGGTGAGGTTGCGCGCGCCGGTCTGCATCGTGCAGACCATCCCGGCACCGGTGATCGCCGCGATGATCTGCGCGAAGTCTTTGCGGAGGTACGCCTCGCCGCCGATGAGCACGACGTGGCGGATGCCCAGCGCCGCGAGCTCGTCGACGACGTCGAGGCACTCCGCCGTGGTCAGCTCGTTGCCGCGCGCGGTGCCCGCCCGCGAACCGCAGTGCGAGCACTTGAGGTCGCAGGCGAGCGTGATCTCCCACACCACGAGCACGGGGCGGGCCGTGTCGCGGTCGAGCTGCGAGAGAAAGCGCTCCGGCGTCCTTCGCGCCGTAGCGGTCAATCCTTGCGCTTCCGCATCTCCGCGATCTTGTTCTCGAGCTCGTGGAGCGCGCTGCGCACCGCGGCGACCTCGTGGTCGAGCACCTTGTGGAACTTCACGGCCGCGCCTTCCGGTGCGGGCTCGCCCGCGATCGCGCACCGGGCGGCGTCCGCGTGCGCTTCCATGTCTTCCAGGTCGCCGCGCTGGACGGCCTTCGCGATGGCGTCGCCGTAGGGCGGGACCGGACCCTGGAGATTCTCGTCGCTCATGTTTGCTCCGCACAAGACGATGCGCCTCGACGACGAAGCGCAACAAGTAGATAGGCGGCTATGGTAGCAGCCAAGGCAAGAGGGGGCAAGGTCCGGTGGAACATCGCGGCGGCGAACCGGTACGACGCGGGGTGAACGCGTTGCCCGCGCAGGCCGAGGCGCTCGTCGCGCGGATCGAGTCGATGCTCGCGCAGGCCGATGCGCTGCTGGCGCGCGGCGGCAGCGACGAGGCCGCCTACGCGCTGCGCGAGACCGAACGCCGCTATCTGCCCGACACGCTGGGCGCCTATCTCGGCGTGCCGCCGGCGCTGCGAGACGAAACCGCGGCGACGATGCTGGTCGAGCAGTTGCGCTTGCTGGAGCGCGCCACGTCACAGCGGCTCACGGTGCTCGCCGAGAGCGCCGAGAACGCGCTCGCCGCCAACGGCAGGTTCCTCACGGAGCGTTTCGGTGCGCTCGAGACGCTGCCGGAAGGCGCGGCCGGGGATCCGGCCGCCGGGCCCGCGACCGGGACGCCCACGGCGCTCGTCCGGCGCGTGCTGGAGGGCCTTGAAGGCGACCCGGGCGCCGACCCGATCGCGATCGTCGAGCGCGCGGCCGTGCGGCTCGCCGCGGCGTTCCCGGCGATCACGACGGTGCGCCGCGCCGGCTTGCTGGGCCGCGGCCCGGTGGAAGACGTCGCGCTCGACGTGCCGCGGCGCGACGACGTCCTGCGCTACGTGCTGAGCCGAAGGCGCACCGGGGTCGAAGCGACCGTGACGCGCTTTCTGCGCGGGATCAAGAACAAGACCGTCGCCGTCGACGTGGCGGAATGGGCGCGCGCACTCGTCGACGATCTCAGCGCGTACGTCGAACGCAAGCGCGGCGCGCGCGAGGTGCTCGAGCGGCTGTTCAGGGCGCGATAGCGTTTCGATCGCCGTCCTGCCGGCGGCGTGCAACATGGCGGCGGCGGCTCGGTATGACGGTCGCATGAGCTTCTTCGGCATCGGAAACCAGCAGCGCGGCCAGCAGCAATCGGACGTGCGCACCACCGAGGGCGGCGTCCCCCTCGACGCGGTCTCGCGACTGCGGCGCATGCGCGGCGAAGGCGGCCCACCGCTGTTCACCAGCGACCTCTCGGTGTCGGAGTTCGTGCTCCTCGAGCAGATGGGGTGGCGGCCGCTGGGGCTCGTGCTGGGCAGCTCGATCTACCACGTCGGCATCCAGTACGGCAACCTCTTTCAGAACCAAGAGCTGGGCTATCTCACCGCGGCGATGTACGAGGCGCGCGACTTCGCGATGTCGCGCATGGAAGAAGAAGCCGACGTGCTCGGCGCCGACGGCGTCGTGGGCGTGCGCCTCGAAGTGGGCGGCTACGACTGGGCGGAGAACGCGCTGGAGTTCACCGCGATCGGCACGGCGGTAAAAGCCCCGGGCGAGTCGGGCGGCTGGCGCACGCGCGACAACAAGCCGTTCACCAGCGACTTCAGTTGCCAAGATTTCTACAAGCTCGTCACGTCGACGGGCTACGTGCCGCGCGAGCTCGTGCTCGGCAACTGCGTGTACCACATCGCGCACCAAGGCTTCATGCAAGCGATGAAGACCCTGGGCTCCAACATCGAGCTCAAGAACTACACCGAGGCGATCTACGACGCGCGCGAGCTCGCGATGAGCCGCATGCAGGCCGAAGCCGAGGCGCACGGCGCCGACGGTATCGTCGGCATGCAGATCGTCGAGAAGACGCACATCTGGAGCCCGCACGTCATCGAGTTCATGGCGATCGGCACGTCGGTCGAAAAGCGCGGCGAGCCCAAGAACGTGCCGCTGACGTTCCAAGTCGCCCTCGACGATTAGCGGTGGCCGACGACACCCTCCAACCGCCGATGCTGACGGCGCCCGATCCGGTGACGGCCGTCGCGGTGTCCGACGCGCTGGGCAAGGTGCCGGTGCCGGCCGACGAGCGCGGCAAGCTCGATGCCGACGCCGAGCGGCTCGCGCGCGAGCTCGCGCAGCTCGCGCCGCAAAGCGCGGAGTATCAGGAGCATGTGCGCGCGCTCGAAGCGCTTGGGAACGCGGAGATCGCGCGCTCGGCAAACGTCGCGAGCCGGCTGCTCGACCGGCCGACGCGCGCGATGTCGGCGCTCGGCGAGAGCGCGCCGGTCGCCAAGACGCTGCTCGACCTGCGCGCGACCGTCGAGAAGCTCGACCCCTCGCGCCAAGGCGATCTGTTCTCGCCGCGCAAGCTGCTGGGGATCATACCGTTCGGCGACAAGCTGCAGGCGTATTTTCGCAGCTACGAGTCGTCGCAGTCGCATCTCAACGCGATCATCGAGGGCTTGCGGCGCGGCAAGGACGAACTGCTGCGCGACAATGCCGCGATCGAGCAGGAAAAAGCGAGCATGTGGGGCCTGATGGGCGAGCTCGAGAAGCACGGCTATCTCTCGCGCGCGCTGGGCGACGCCGTCGACCGCGAAGCGCAGGCGCTGCAAACCGCCGAGCCGGAGCGTGCGCGCGCGCTGCAGGAAGACGTGCTGTTCGCCGCGCGCCAGAAGCAGCAGGACATCGCGACGCAGCTCGCCGTCAACGTGCAGGGCTACATGGCGCTGGACTTGATCAAGCGCAACAACGCCGAGCTGGTGAAGGGCGTCGACCGCGCGACGACGACGACGGTCGCCGCGCTGCGCACCGCGATCGCGGTCGCGCAAGCGGTCGCGAACCAAAAGCTCGTGCTCGACCAGATCGACGCCGTGCGCGGCACCACGTCCGAGCTGATCTTGTCGACATCGGCGATGCTGCGCCAGAACGCGGCACGCATCCAGGAAGGCGCGTCCGCGCCGACGATCGACGTCGACAAGCTCAAAGAGGCGTTCGCCAACGTGCGCGCGACGATCGACGGGATGGCCGACTACCGCGTCAAGGCGCTGTCGTCGATGGAGCGCACGGTGGACGCGCTCGGCGACGAGGTCGGCAAAGCGAAGGCGTACATCGAGACCCGGCGCGAGCTGCGCCCCGAGCTCGGTGCCTAGCTGAGGCCGATGCCGTTGCGCGCCAGGCCCGCGCAGCGCGCGCAGCGCCCGATGATCACGAGCGTCGCATCGATCCCGCTGTACCGGTTGTCCTGCGCGATCGCCATTGCCACGGCGGCCACCTCGGGCGCCGGGACGTTGACGATCTCGCCGCACGCGCTGCAGACGAGATGATGGTGCTTGTCGAGCGCGGCTTCGTAGCGCGCGGCGCCGCCGTGCGCGAACGTTTGCACCAGGCCGATCGCGCGCAGGATGTCGAGCGTCCGGTAGATGGTACCGAGGCTGACGGCCGGCAGCTCGGCGCGGACGCGCTCGTGGATCGCTTCGGCCGTGAGGTGCGCCCCGTCTTGGAGCGACCGCAAAATGGCGGCGCGCTGCTTGGTCAGACGATAGCGCGTCTGAAGGAGTCCTGCATCGACCCCCTTGCCGTCGGTCACCATGCGCCCTCCACGCGTCCGGCCTTACGCCCCCTTCAGGCCCGAACGCTCGCAACGCCGTTTGACGCTGTCCGGCCCCCATGCTACGATCCGGAAGTTCTCCCCTTCCCCGGAATCCGGTATGTGGAATAAGCTCAAGAGACCGCTTCAGGCGGTCTTGCTGTTGACCTTGGTCGGCCTCTGCGTCTGGGCCCTCGTCCCGATCCAGAAGAAGATCCACCTCGGTCTCGACCTTCAGGGCGGCGCGCGCGTCCTGCTCCAAGCCGAGACGACCAAAGACGTGCCGCAGATCACGGCGGACGTCCAGAACCAGGTCGAGCTCGTCATCGAGAAACGCGTCAACGCACTGGGCGTGTCCGAGCCCGTCATCTCGAAGGTGGGCGGCAACCGGCTGCTCGTCGAGGTGCCGGCGGTCAAGAACGCCGACGAGCTCGAGCGGCTGCTCAAAGAGGCGGCCGTTCTCGACTTCAAGATCTGCCCGCCGAAGATCCACGACCGGGCCGAAGCCGACAAGAAGTACGCCGACGACGTCAACGGCGCGTACAAGGACTGCGGTCCCGTGGTGTACAGCGGCGCGGAGCTGAAGAGCGCGCATCCGGGCTACGGCCAGGGCGGCCAGCCGCAGGTCGACTTCACGACCAAGAACTCCACCAAGTTCGCCACGATGACGCGCGACCACATGGGCCAGTGGCTCACGATCTTCCTCGACAAGAAGTACGTCAGCGGCGCCGTCATCGAAGGCATCATCTCGACGGACGGCATGATCCACGGCTCGTTCACCGACGATCAAGTCGCGCTGCTCGCCAACGAGCTCAACGCCGGCGCGCTGCCCGTGCCGCTCACGATCATCAGCAAGGACGACGTCGGACCGATCCTCGGTGCGGAAGACTTGCAGAAGTCGCTGATCGCGTCGATGGTCGGGCTCGGCCTCGTGCTGATCTTCATGATCGTCGTCTATCGCTTGCCGGGCGCGCTCGCCGACCTCGCGCTGGTCGTGTACGTGCTGATGCTGCTCGCGCTGCTGTCGGTCGCGCACGCGGTGCTCACGCTGCCCGGCATCGCCGGCTTCGTGCTCTCGATCGGTATGGCGGTCGACGCCAACGTCCTGATCTTCGAGCGCATCAAGGAAGAGCTGTGGGCCGGCAAGACGCTGCGCGCCGCCGTGCGCATCGGTTTCCAGCGCGCGTTCAGCTCGGTGTTCGACTCGCACTTCACCACCATCGTCGGCGCGGGCGTGCTGTACATGCTCGGCACCGGCACGGTGAAGGGCTTCGCGTACACGCTGTTCTGGGGCACCGCGTTCTCGCTGCTCACGGCCGTCGTCATCACCCGCTTCTTCATGAACATCGTCGTGGAGAACAACCTCGTGACCTCGAAGGCCGCGTACGGCGCCGGTGGCGGCACCTTGCTGCCCGGCGGCCAGGTCGCTCCGGCGGAGGTCCGCAGCTAAATGTTCTTCCGCCGTCTCAACTGGAACGTCGTCGGTTGGTTCCGCACCGTCTCGGCGATCTCGTACGCCGTCATCCTGCTCGGCGTGGCGTTCATGGCCTATCACTGGATTCACGACGGCTCGCCGCTGCGGCTGGGCCTGTCGTTCACCGGCGGTACCGACCTCACGGTCAAGTACGCGCAGCCGGTCGACAAGGCGAAGATCGTCGCCGCGCTCGCGTCGATCGGCGTCACCGACGCGCGCGTCAACACGCTGTCGAAAGCCGGTGAGCCGCTCAACGAGCGCTGGACGATCGAGACGCAGACCGATTTCGGCAACAACTCGGCGCCGCTGCGCAAAGCGCTCGACTCGGTCGGGCCGCGGACCGACAAAGACCGTGAGGCGTCGTCGACGTCGACGGTGGGTCCGTCGCTGTCGCACGAATATTTGTTCAACGCGATCAAGGCGCTCGTCATCGCGATCTCGATCCAGTTCCTCTACGTCGCGTTCCGCTTCGGCTGGAACCTGATCTTCGGCTGGGTCTGCGTCGTCGCGCTCGTGCGCGACTCGCTGATGATGATCGGCATCTACGGCATCGCCGGCCGGCGCGTCGACGACGCGTTCCTGGCCGCGGTGCTGACGGTCATCGGCTACTCGATCATGGACACGATCGTCATCCTCGACCGGATCCGCGAGAACGTCAAGCTGATGGACGGCAAGCCGTTCGACGAGATCGTCAACACGTCGATCCTGCAGACGATGACGCGCTCGGTGAACACCCTTGCGACCGTCGTCATCACGCTGGTCGCGCTGCTCGCGTTCGGCGGCGCGTCGCTGCAGAACTTCGCGTTCGCGCTGCTCGTCGGCATCTGCTCGGGCGGCTACCACTCGATCTTCTTCTCGGCGCCGCTCGTCGCGGTGATGCAGAAGCGCGTGTCCAACCGTACCGGCCGCGGCGTGTTCCGCCGCTCGTCGCTCGCCGGGCAGCCGAAGACCGTCGCCGCCGCGCGCGGCGGCGCGAGCGCGGCCGCGGTGCAGCGCGACCGCGAGGCGGTCGCCGCCGCGCGCCGCGCGCGCCGCGACCTGGAGCGCCAAGGCGCGTCGCGCCGCACGACCACGCCCCCGCGCTACAAGCGCTCGCAGCAGCAGATCGACTACGAGAAGCTCGAGAACCGCAACTTCGGCGCGCAGCTCCCGCAGAAGCCGCCGCAGGTCGAGGACGGCGAGGTCGATCCGATCGTTCACGCCGAGCAGATCGATCCGCTCGACGCGCAAGTGATGGGCCTGCACGACGACGCGGCCGATCTCGGCCACGAAGAGATCCGGCTCAACCTCGGCGACGACGAGCCGCACGCGGACGGCGAGATCGCGCCGCCGGCACCGGAACCCGAACACAAGACCATTCCGTAAGGCATATGGCGCGGGAGAAGAAGCTTCCGCCGCCGACCCCGTCGGAAGCCGCGTTCGAGCGGCTTCTGGCGGAGTTCCCGACGCCCGGGCGCGTGACGACGGACGAAAAGGCTGCGACGAGTACGGCGACCGTCTTTCTCCACGAGCTGTACGCGCACGCGCGCGATTTTTTGGATCGCGATCCCTACGCGACCATCGGTGAGGCCGCGGGCTTCAACACGAAAGTCGTCGGGGTCAGCTTCGAAGGGCGGCAGGACGTCGTCGCCGGGCTCGCGCCGGGTGCGGCGCTCGAATTGCGGCGTCATCCCGACAACCCGCACGACCCCAACGCCATCGGCGTGTGGCACGGCGCGCTGCAACTCGGTTTTCTCAAGCGCCCGATCGCCGCGCGCGTCGCGCCCAACGTGGACGCGGGTGAGCGCTACACCGCGCACGTCACCGCCGTCACCGGCGGCGGCGCGCGGTCGTGGGGCATCAACGTCTACGTCACCCGCGAGCGCGAGGCCGCCGCGCACGCGCGCCCGTCGCGCGGCGACGTCACGCGCGACGACGTGCTGCGCGCATTGATCGGCGAGCAGCCGCTGCGCGGCGCGCAGCGCGACGTGCTCGACCGGCTCGACACGGGGCGCAACACGCTGGCGGTGCTCGGCACCGGGCGCGGCAAGTCGCTGTGCTTTCAGTACCCGGCGGCGGTGCGCGCGCTGGAGCGCGGCGAGAAGACCGTGGTGCTGTACCCGTTGCGGGCGCTCGCGAACGATCAGTACGAAGCGCTCGTGCGGCGCCTCGTGCCGCTGGGCATCCGCGTGCACCGCGCCAACGGCGCGATCGACGCCGGCGAGCGGGCGGCGCTCAACGACGCGCTCGAGACCGGCGCGTGGGACGTGATCTGCGCGACGCCCGAGTTCGTGCAGTTCCACCTCGACCGCTTTCGCGGCGAGGCGTCGCACCCGTCGCTGATCGTCGTGGACGAAGCGCACCATCTTTCGGAGTCGACGCACCGCCCCGCGTACCAGCGCCTCGGCGGCGCGATCGCGGCGCTCGGCGACCCGCAAGTCCTCGCGCTCACCGCGACGGCCGGCGACGAAGCGTTCGCCAAGATCCGCGCCGCGCTGCGCATCGACGCGTGGGTGATCGACCCGACGGTGCGCGACAACCTGCACGTGGTCGACGCGCGCGGCACGACGAACAAGCTCGCGTACATCGAGCGTTTCGTGCGCGACGGCGAGAAGGCGATCGTGTACTGCAACTCGCGCGCCGAGTCCACGCGCGTCGCGGAGAAGCTGCGCGCGCGCGTTGGCGAAGGGGTTGCCTTCTACCACGCCGGCGTCGGCAGCGGTGAGCGCGCGCAAGTCGAGCAGTATTTTCGCGAGGGCGCGATCCGCGTCGTCGTCGCCACGTCGGCGTTCGGCGAGGGCATCGACCTGCCCGACTTGCGCCACATCTTCCTGTACCATCTGAACTTCGACTTCACGGAGTTCAACCAGCAGGCCGGTCGCGCGGGCCGCGACGGCGCGGACGCGTCGATCCACCTGCTGTTCGGCGAGCTCGACCGCCGCATCAACGACTTCATCATCGAGCGCGCCGCGCCGACGCTCGAGACGCTGCGGCGGCTGTACGCCGCGATGAAGCGCATGGCGTCGGACGGCAAGCTGCACGCGACGTACGCCGACGTCGCGTCGGCGCTGGACTTCGACCGCGTGGACGGCACCACGATCGCCGCGGCGGTGCGCATCTTCGCGGACGCCGGGCTCGTCGACGTGGGCGAAGACGACGACGGCCGCTACGTGCGCTTCCTGCCGGTGAGCGCGAAGGTCGACCTCACCGCCACCGAGCGGTTCGCCGAAGGCGAGGCGGAACGCGACGCGTTCGCGCGCTTCTGCGACGTCGTGCTGACCGCTGCGCCGGAGGTGCTCGAAGCGCTCATCGACCGCCCGATCTATCCCAGCGCGGTGCCGCTGCTGCGCTGAGGCCGCGGATCTAGGAGGCGCGGCGTGCCGCCGGTATCGAATCGCCGCAGCAGGGGTGACGACGGGAGGAGTCATGCGAGTCTTCGCGGTCGTTCTGACCGTTCTGTACGCCCTCGCGTACGGCGTACCGACGGTGCTCGCGCTGAACGGGTATTACGGCACGACCGGCATTACCAAAGCCGGCGCGACCGAAACGCTCGCGCCAGGCGTCGACGTGATGACCGTGGGTTCGGTGGAAGCAGGATCGCCCGCAGCGCGGGCGGGGATCGTCAAGGGCGACGTCGTCGCGCTCGCCGAGGCCGAGCATGCGCCGGTGGTTCTGCAACTGTTCCACCGCGTCGTCGCCGGCCGGCCGACGGCCTATGCGGTGACCCACGACGGCCGGCGTCGCGTCGTGACGCTCACGCCCGTCCCGACCCCCGCAACGACGCGGCAGCAGGCGCTGGTCATCGCGCAACTCGTGCGCGGCTTGCTGATCGTGCTGATGGGCGCGTTGCTGGTGCTTTTGCGGCCGAGCATCATGACGGCCGCGTTCTTCGTGCTGTGCCTGCAGTTCGGCGAGCTCGCTCACCCGATCGGAAACCTCGAGCTGGTCGTGGGCGTGCCGTTCTTGTGGAAGCCGTTGTTCCTGGCGCTGACGTGCGTGGTGACCGGTGCCGGTCCCGCGACCGCCGCGATCTTCTGCATGCGGTTCCCGACCGGGGAGCCGCTGCCGGCTTGGCGGCCGGTCGAGAAAGTGATGATCGCGGTCGGTGTCTTCACGATCGCCGACTATTTCTGCGCGCTCGTCGCCGGTACGACGTACACGCCGCTGGGCACTGCGCTGTACCGCGTGTTCACCGTCGCGTCGTGGCTGAGCTATCTCGTCGCGACCGTGTCATTTCTGGGGCGCTACCGCAGCGCTTCGGGCGCAGACCGCGACCGGTTGCGCTGGGTCGCGATCGGTTTGGGCAGCTTCTTGGTGAGCTACGCGCTGTTCTGGATCGCGCAGAACGTCGGGAGCGCACCCGCCGAACTGAGCACCTGGGCGCAGTTCGTCAACGTGTTGCCGCTGACGGTTGCGTATGCGGTGATCCGTCATCGCGTCATCGACGTGCGGATCGCCGGCGGCCGCGCCATCGCGTACGCGCTGCTGTCGGCGGTTCCGGTGGCCGCGTTCAGCGTGATCGACTGGGCGTTGAGCAACCGGCTCGCGCAGACTCGCTTCGCGGTGTTCGTCGAAGTGTGCGTGTCGATCGCGTTCGGTTTTTGGGTGAACGCGTCGCAGCGGCGCATCGACGCCTTGATCGAGACCCTGTTCTTCCACTCCCGGCGCGTAGCGGAAGAGCGCTTGCGCGGCGTCGCTCGCCGGATCGCGCACGTCACGGAGCGCACACCGCTCGATGAGACCCTCGTGCGCGAGCCGTTCGAAGCGCTCGCGCTGACATCGAGCGCGCTCTTCCGCCTCATCGACGGCAGCTACGTGCGCGTGGCGCAGCGCGGCTGGCCGGCCGACGTGATGCCGGTGCTCGACCCCAACGACGACCTCGCGCTCGAGCTCGTTGCGACGCGAGCGCCGGTCGACGTCGACAAGATCGGTTGGGACCCGGGCCCCGCGGCGCTTGCGCTCGAGCCCGCGCTCGCGTATCCGATTCTCGTCCGACAGGAGCCGGTCGGCGTGCTGCTGCTCGGTGGACGCCGGGACGGCGAGCGCCTCGACGCGCTCGAAAGAGCGGCGCTTCAGATGCTCGTCGAGTCGGCGGCGACGACGTACGATCACCTCGAAGCGGTCGAGCAGCGGATGCTCGCCGCCGAGCTGCAACACGCGCTCGAAGAGATGCGCCGCGAGAACGAGACGCTGCGCGAGCTGCGCGCCCGCGCAGCGTCGGGCGTCTAGAGCTCTTCTTCGTCGTCGAGGATTTCTTCGTCCGCCTCCCGCTCCACGGACTCGGCGGGCGGCGCGGGCGCATCGCCCTCGAAGGTGAGCGGCGGCCTGCCTTGGGCGAAGATCGTCGGTCGTTCGAGTAGTGTCGTCATCGTAGTCCTCTCGACTTCAGCGAAGCGCTTGCGATTGTCGTCAGCCGCCGTACCCCCAAGACGCGATGGCGTGCGTCTTTCTTGGCCGGGGAGTGGATTCCGTCCAGATGCTCCACTGGTTGTGAGAACGCCCCAAGGGCCCGTACGGCGCTCGGCGCAACTACGCGGAATGCGCGCACGCCGGATTCTCGCAGTTGCGGCGCTTGCCGTCGTCGTGGCGGCCGGCGGCTGCGCGCCGCACCGCGTTCGAACCGAGATTTCCGGCGGCTACGATGCGCCGGCCGCGCGTCGTCACGCTCCCGCGCCCGCCGAGCCCGACCTCGCGACGGTGATGGAGCGCTTCTACCAGCAGGTCGAAGGCGCGCACTGGCCGTTCGCCTACGCGATGCTGTCGCCGCGCTACCGTTCGTCGTTGAGCCAAGACCGTTTCGTCGCGCTGTACGACCGCTACGGCGACCTCGACGTGTCCCTGCGCCAGCACGGCGACCGCGTCGTCGTCGCGATGCTCGGCGCGAAGGAGCGCGGCGGCGCGGCGCACGCGCACCGGTTCGAGGAGACGACGACGCTCGCGTGGGACGGTGAAGACTGGAAGATCGAGCGGATCGCGCGCCGCGGCGTCACGCCGGCTGGTACGCGCTGAGCAGCGCGCGCGCGACGTGCTCCACGCGGTAGCGCTCGGCGTCTTCGCGCGCGCGGCGGCCGAACAGCTCGCGCCGGTCGTCGTCGGTCAGTAGCGCGTCGATCGCGGCGGACAGCGCGGCCGTGTCGCGGGCCGGCACCGCAAGGCCGTTCGTGCCGTCGTGGAGCCACCCGCGAACGCCGCCCGTGTCGAATGCGACGACGGTGCGGCCGCGCGCGAACGCTTCGATGCCGACGTATCCGAACGGTTCGGCCCATTGCGACGGCAGCACGACGAGCGCCGCGGCGTCGATCGCCGCCCGCACGTCCGCCGGCGCGACGGCGCCGGGCGCGTCGAGCGCGACGCCGAGCCGTGCGGCGTCCGCGCGGGCCTGCGGCAGCGCGGGGCCGTTGCCGAGCGCGTGCACGACGGGCCGCCGTTCGGGTACCAGCATCGCGACGGCGCGCAGCAGCGACGCGAGCCCTTTCTGCGGTACGACGCGGCCCGCGAACACGATCGTGCCGGGCGGTGACGGCGCGACCGCGGCGGCGTACGCGTCGTCGGGCAGCGGCAGCGGGATCTGGACGAGCCGTCTCACCGGCACGCCGCTCGCGTGCGCGCGCGCGCCCATGTACGCCGACGCGACGATGACGGCATTCGCGGCCGCGACGGCGTCGCGCAAACGCTCGCGGCCGCGAATCAGCGCGAGCGTACGAGGCCGCGCGCCGTACGCGCAGCCGTCGAGCAGCGCGTGCACCGCGCACGGCACGCCCAGCGGCCGCGTGCAGATGCGTCCGCTGCGCGGGAACACGCGGTCGCCGTTCGGGCAGAACGGCCGGTGGTCGTGGACGTGGTACGCGAACCGCGGCGCGGTGCGCAGCGCTTCGACGACGCCGGCGTCCATCACGTTGTGCGCGACCGCGACGTCGGGCGCGAAGTCCGCACGCGCGCGTGCCGTCTCCGCGCGCGCGCGCTCGTCGGGCGGGTCGTGCTCGTCGGCCCATGGCACGCGCTGCACGGTGACGCCGTCCGGCGCCGTGCCGGCGTCGCGCGCGAGCACGTGCACGGTCGCGCCGCGCGCGGCGAGCGCGCGCAGCACGATGTCGAGATAACGCTCCATCCCCCCGGCGGAGCCGAGGCGCTCGGCGGCGACGAGGATTCGCATCAGCGGTGCGCGGCGACCGCGCGCGCGTACGCTTCGAGCGTCGCTTCGGCGGTGCGCCGCCACGTGCGCGCGCCGAGCCTCCGTTCGAGCGCGTCGCCGCGGTCGCGCGGGCCGCGCTCGAGCGCGCGCAGCACCGCGGCGCGGATCGTCGCCGGGTCGGCCGGATCGGCGTAGTCGACGTCGGGCCCGAAGTACTCGCGCTCGCAGCCGCGGTCGCCGGCGACGATGCGCGCGCCGGTCGCCGCCGCTTCGAGCGACGACAGCCCCGGGCTTTCGAGCCACGACGGCTGCGCGTGCACCGCGGCGCCGGCCATCATGCGCACCACCTCGTCGTGCGAGGCGTGCTCCACGAAGCGCGTGCGCGGCGTCGCCCACGTCTTGCACAGCGCGAGGTAGGGCGGGTCGTGCGCGTGGCCGACCAGCGTCACGTCGACGTCCACGTCGCGCAGCGCATACAGCAGCGCCGCCTGGTTTTTCTTTGGTTCGATGCGGCCCGCGCACAGCACGCCGGCGCGCGCGCGCGGCCGCTCGACGGCGAAGGCGTCGTCGTCGACGCCCAGCGGCGCCACCACGAACGGCACGCCCGCCACGCGCAAGCGCTCGCCGTAGAGATACGCCTCGACCTCGCTCGCCGGCAGAACGACGTCGGCGTCGAGCACCAGCGCGCGCTGCGCCTCGAGGCGGCGATCGGCGTTGCGCGCGATGCTGCCGCGCCACGGCAGCTGCGCCTCGATGCGGTGCAGCTTCGCGAACCGGCGTTCGACTTCGTCGGCGGTGCGCGCGCCGAGCGCGCGCTCGACGTGCGGCGACGTCGCGAAGAACGCGCGCAGGTCCAGCCAAATCGGCGAGAGCGCGAGCGGCGCGCCGTGCGCCTTGACCGCGTCGATCTGCGCGCGCGCCGTCGCGGGCTCGAACACGCCGAACACGTGCGCGACGTCGTAGCCGCGCGGATCGGGCGTAAGCGCCGCGACGACGTCCGCATCGGCGCCCAGCGCGCGCAGCGCCGTCGCCGTGCGCTCCGCGTGCAGGAGATCGCCGCCGGGCTTGGCCGGCGCGTCGGGGCGCACCACGAGCAGCGCCCGCATCAGCTGCCGGCGACTTCCGCGAGCACCGCCAGCGTCTGCGCGGTGCAGCGCTGCCATGAGAACGTCGCCGCGTGGGCCGGGCCGCGCGCCGCGAGCGCGGCGCGCGCATCGTCGTCGCCGAGCAGCGCGCGCAGCGCGTCCGCCCACGCCGCGGCGTCGTGCGCGGCGTCGACCCACGCCGCCGCGTCGCCGCCCACTTCCGGCAGCGCGCCGGCGCGCGCGGCGAGCACCGGCGCACCGCACGCCATCGCCTCGAGCAGCGGGAAGCCGAACCCTTCGTACGTCGACGGCAGCGCGACCAGCGCCGCGCCGCGGTACAGCGCGGCGAGCGCCGCGTCGCCGGGCGCGTCGATGACGACGCCGCCCGCCGGCAGCGACGGCGGCTTGCGCGTGAACGCGAGCGCGACGTCGCCCGCCGGAAACGCGCGCGTGAACGCGTCGATCAGCGTAGCGGTGTTCTTGCGCTCGTCGTGCGCGCCGATGTGCAGCACGTAGCGCCGGTCGCACAGCTGCGCGGGCAGCTCGCCCGGCGCGCCGCGCGGCGTGAAGACGTCGTCCACGGCCAGCGGCGTCACGACGATGCGCTCGGGGTCGACGCCGAGCCGCTGCTCCACTTCGTGCGCGGTGAAGCGCGACTGCACGAGGATGCGGCGTGCAGTGCGCGCGGTGGCGAGAAACGGGCTCTGCTCCATCGCGCGCCTGCGCGGATCGTCCGCCGGAAAGGCGAACGGGGCGGCGTCGTGCACCGTCGCGACGGACGGCACGCCGGTGCGCAAGAACGTGCCGTTCCACGGAAACCAGACGACGCCGGCGTCGCGCGGCACGCGCCGCGTGACGTCCACCGCATCCGCGCCGAGCGCGTGCGCGACGGCGGCGCGCTTCGGGAAGAGATCGCGCACGACGAACGTCCAGCGAAACCGCTCGTCGCGCAGCGCGCGCGCGAGCACGGCGCGCGCGTAGCGCCCGATCCCGCGGTCGTCGCGCGCGAGGTTGTGCGCGTCGACCGCCACGTGGACCACGCTCAGCCGCGGCCCTTCGGGCAATCCTGCAAGTCGGTGAAGCCGTCGGGGCGCGTGTGCTTCACGATGTACGCGATGAGCGGCGGGAGGTTCGTCGCGGCGCCGGCGGGCGGCAGCTGCATCGGGATCTCGAAGTCGGGCTTCTTGAGGTTGGTGCTCGACCACGGATCGGTTTGCTCGCCGTTTGGATAGACCCATTTGTACGGAAACTCCGCCGTCTCGGTGTGGCCGTCCATGAAGCTCACGGTGGCGCGCACGGTCTCGTACGCCGTGCCGTTGGAGTAGCGCGGCGCGTCGTGCGGCAGGAACGTGACCACGCCGCACGGCGTCTCGGCATTCACGGCGCCGTTTCCGTTCCCGCTGGTACCCGTGCCGTTCCCGCCCAGACCGCCTCCGGCGCCGGGTGCGTTGCCGCTGCCCTGGCCCGTGGAGGTGCCGGTGCCCGCGCCCGCCGCCTTCGGGTTCGCGTAGGTGCCGGTGACGGCTTTGGCGATCGCCTTGTGGGCGCCGCCGCCGCGGCGCTTCGCGGGCCGGCCCTTGGCGCGGCCGGCGACCTGCTGCACCGGCGCGATCGTGGCGCGCGGCGGCGGCGTGACGCGCGGCTCGGGCGTCGGCGGCTGCGTGGGCCGCGGCGTCGGCGTGGGTTTGGGCGTGGGGCGCGGCGTCGGCGTCGGGCGTGGGGTCTCGAAAACGATGCGCGTCGCCACCGCGTCACGCTCGGTGTCGTTCGCGGGCCGCTGGTTGTGCACGAGACCCAAGAAGATCTCGTGCAGCGCGATGGCGAGCGCGACCGCGACGATCATGCGGTCGCGGTGGCGCGTGAAGTCGATCACTGCGTGCAGTCTTCCGTCGAAGAAAAGAGCCACCCCGGGTGGAGTGGCTCGTTCGTCGTCGCTCCGGTCAGCTCGCGCCTACGACGGGTACACGCCGTACGTGCGGTAGTACCAGTTGCGGAACTGCGTGTCGCTGGGATAGTAGCCGTAGCGGTGGTAGAAGTACGAGCGGTACGAGGCTTGGCGCCGCGCCTGTTCGCGCTGTTCGTTCTGCTTGATGCGCTTCTTGTGGTTGTAGTTCGTGATCAGTACCGCGGCTGCGGCGCCGCCGATGATGATGTTGCGCGTGCTCGCCGCACCGTCCGCGAGCGCCGGCGCTACCGCCCCGAAGGTCATCGTTGCCGCGAGCGCGCTCGCCGTCAGGAATTTCGAGTTCATAGCCTCTCCTGTTTTCCCCGGCCGGGGAATGATTACTCAAGGTCAACGAGATGCGGCGTCCGCGGGGTTCCCTTGCGCTGCGCAGGCCTCGTCCGCGCGAGCGCGAAGCGGGCGAGCCGTGACCCAGCCCATAGAATCGCTGATCCGCGCGATCCCTGATTTTCCGATCCCCGGAATCTTGTTCCGCGACATCACGCCGCTGCTCGCGGACCCGCAGGGTTTCAAGGCGGCCATCGATCTGTTCGTGAAGCGCTTCCGCGACGCGCGGATCGACGCCGTCGTGGGTATCGAAGCACGCGGTTACATGCTTGGCGCGCCCGTTGCGTACGCGCTGGGCGCGGGGTTCGTGCCGGTCCGTAAGCCCGGCAAGCTGCCGGGCGAGAAGTACAGCGAGCAGTACGCGCTGGAGTACGGCACCAACACGCTGGAGATCCACGCGGACGCCGTCGGCAACGGCCACCGCGTGCTCGTCGTCGACGACCTCCTGGCGACCGGCGGCACGATCGCCGCAACCTTGCGCCTGCTCCAGAAGCTGGGTGCTGACGTAGTGGGCACCGCGGTCCTCATCGAGCTCGTTGGCCTCAACGGCCGCGCCGCTCTCCCCGACGTGGAGCTGACCAGCTTCATCACGTACTAGGCCGGCCGGGTGCCATGAAGCCTTTGCAATCGGGCCTGGGTCTGGTTACTATAAGGCTTCACATCCATGACGATCGCTGATCTCGTTGGCAAGGTCCGCCAGTTCGACCCCTCGCTGGAGGAGGGCTGGCTGGAGCGCGTCTACGAGGTCGCCGACCG